>Ga0308171_1000236_pt1 | contig 155970 bp, 137 predicted proteins | sample PhyGR1_FD_202135 | JGI IMG/M metagenome (GOLD analysis project Ga0308171, IMG submission 202135) | Phyllosphere microbial communities from UC Gill Tract Community Farm, Albany, California, United States - DLSLSG.R1 | ecosystem: Host-associated > Plants > Phyllosphere > Unclassified | place... | reverse complement strand
AGCTTGGTGTGAGCAGTACTGTGTTGGACAAAGCTGGGAAACTCGATGATGAAGAGTGGAGCCAGATGAAGCGACACGCGGAATTTTCAGAGCAGATTCTTTCTGCGATTGGAGCGTTTGCCAACGCTGCTCTGATCGGTGGCGCTCACCACGAGCGTCTGGACGGAAAAGGATATCCGCGAGGTTTAAGCGCAGAGCAAATCCCGATGGAGGTTCGGATCGTTTCCACCGCCGATGTCTTTGATGCACTGACGGCAGACCGACCTTACAGGCAGGCTATGCCGCTGCAGGAGGCATTCTCGATACTTTGGGACGGCGCGGGCCGGTCACACGATCCCATCTGCATCAGCGCCCTTGAACGTGCCTTAGCACGAACCCCTCTTACGACATTTGCCCGTCAGTTGGCGATGCAGGAGAATACTTTGTCTCCACATGAGGGAACGAAAGCGGCATAACGCGTTCACGAACAACTATGGAGTTGGTTTCGAAGCCGTTGGAGACTTAGGTTCAATACGTGTTGGACACAGACACGGGCCGGAGCAAACCTAGAGGCCAAGACTTTGTTCTCGACCAAACGTCGACGCCCAAAAGTGCTCGTCCTATGTCAAACATGGGCGGGTGAAGGTGAGAAGAAAATTTGGTTGAAGTGGCCCTGTGGCCTGACCGTTGCGTTGCGAGCAAAGCGTCCTTTTCTGATCGTGATGGCGGCTGCCGGTTTAGGCAAGCAAGGTACTAACTCCAGTTTTAGATAGCCATTCGTCGCATGAGAATGGAGACCACTCTATGGGAGGTCTCGATGACCGTGGATTGGTGCTTGCCTATCTATGTCCCCAAATCGCTTGCAAACCTCTTGGTAGACGTTAACCTAGCGATATATCGCGCGTGCCATATGCGGCGAAATGATTGGAGTTCCGCCCTTGGTAGACTTACCCTATATGCTTTTGACGGGTGCTAGTCGCGGGATCGGGCACGCTACGGTCAAGCTGTTCTTGCAGCACGGCTGGCGAGTATTGACGGTGTCGCGGCAGCCATTTTCGGAGGAGTGCCGCTGGCCATCGGCTCGCGAAAGCCATATTCAGGCCGATCTCGCCGACCTTTCCGGTATTGACGAATTGGTCCAAATGGTACGCAGTCGTCTTCCTGATGGCAAGCTGGCGGCGCTGGTAAACAATGCAGGTATCTCGCCGAAGGGGCCTGAAGGCAGCCGCCTTGGGGTGGCCGAAACCGACGCGGTGACCTGGACAAAAATTCTGAATGTCAACCTGGTTTCCACCGCTCTCCTCGCTCGCGCTCTACTGCCTGAACTCCAGGCTGCGCGCGGTTCCATCGTCAATGTGACATCGATTGCGGGCTCTCGCGTCCATCCCTTCGCCGGGGTTGCCTATGCCGCTTCCAAGGCCGGGCTGGCCGCGCTCACACGTGAACTTGCGCACGAATTCGGGCCCCGCGGTGTTCGAGCCAATGCGATTGCTCCGGGCGAGATTGCAACCTCAATTCTATCTCCCGGCACAGATGAGCTCGTTGAGGCCGAGGTGCCGCTGGGGAGGCTCGGCACGACGGACGAAGTTGCCAGGACCATCTACTTTCTCTGTACCGAACAGTCATCCTACATCAACGGCGCAGAAATCCACATCAACGGCGGACAGCATGTCTGATGTGACGAAACGTTCTGGCCACGGGAATGTCGCTGTTCGCCTCCCGGGCAATTTCGGCAACAGCCAGCACTGAGGCGCTGGCGTCATTCTACACGCATAAGCGTTCTCTCTTTTCAGAGTCTATGCATCGGCTGAGGCGTGCCTTTTAGTATCCGCTGTCTCGATTACCTTCATTGAGTGGCGGCATTCCCGCCAACACGCGTGTCGCATTCTCGAAGATCTGCGCGACGACATCTTTGGGATTTGGCATGGACGCGATGTGAGGCGTTGTGAAGATCTTGGGATGATCCCACAGGGGGCTGTCCTCGGGAAGTGGCTCCTTCGTGAAAACATCCAGCATCGCTCCGCGAAGGTGGCCGCTGTCGATTGCTTCAATCAGATCAGCTTCGACCAGGTGCTCACCGCGGCCCATGCTGATGATTGCAGCACCTTTCGGGAGTTGGGCGAACAGGTTGGCATTCATAATTCCGCGCGTGGCGCCGGTGAGGGGAAGCAGGCAGATCACCGCGTTGCAACCGGAGAGAAACACCGGCAGTTGCTCGTCGCCGTAATAGGTGATGATGCCCGCTTCTTCCTTGGGTGAGCGTGCCCATGCGCGGACGTTGTAGTTGAGGGCAAGAAGGCTGCGTCCGACGGTCCGCCCGATCGCACCAAATCCTAGTATGCCAACCGAGTAATCGCGTGCGGGGATTTGCGAAGGGCGTTCCCAGCATTTCAGTGTGGCATTTTGCAAATGTCGGTCCATCTCGCGATGAAACAACAGGACCGACCAGATGGCATATTCTGCCATGCCAAGCGCATGCCGGTCGTCCACGACACGGCAAACGGGGAGAGAAGGGAGGCTTGGATCGGCGAAAATGTTGTCCAGGCCGGCAGCGATACTATGGACCAATCTAAGGTTGTGCATGGTAGCAAGAAGCCCGTGAGGCGGATTCCAGGCGACCGCAACGTCCGCGGTCTCAAATCCGGCCTCTGGATAAATGCTGAGTCTCGCGCAAAGCCCGGACGCATTGAAGGCGTCTTCCAGAAAGCTGAGGTCGAGAGTGCTACTGATTAGAGCTATGTGCGGCTTGTGATTTAGTGCCTCATTCATCGTCTCAATCCTGTCCAAGCCCGTTCCGGGTAGCGCATTTTTGGCACAAAGCCGCAAACGCGTGCCATCCGCTTAATTTTTAATCCACATTTTATCGAGTTCAACTTTTATGCAAAAATGGCGCAGTCTTGCTTGACACCCAGCGCTTATGGGAGTCAAGATGATGTACCAATATATTGGTATATTGTTACTGCGATGAGATCGCAAAGTGACGTCTGCAAGAAACGAAAATCCATAAGGGGAACTTCATGCGACGACTGATTTCTGCATCCCTAGCCATTTTCATGATGACAACCGCTGCATCAGCGCAGGCTGTTCCAGGGGGTAAACTGAACCTGATCGTTCAGCCCGAACCGCCAAGCGTTATGATCGGCACCACAACAAATGGGCCGGCCCTACTGGTCGGTGGCAATATCTACGAAAGCTTGCTCCGCTACGATGAAAACCTCAAGCCCGAGCCATCGCTCGCCAAATCCTGGACCATTTCCGATGATGGCCTGACCTATACGTTTACGTTGCAGGATGGCGTAAAATGGCACGACGGCAAGCCGATGACATCGGCTGACGTTTTGTTCTCCGCCAACGACTATCTTATGAAGATGCAGCCGCGTCATCGCAACTTGATGACCCATGTGGAAAGCGTGACCGCGCCGGACGAAAAGACCGTCGTGTTCAAGCTGAAGCAACCTTTCGAAGCCTTTATCCGCGGTCTGGCCTTCTACACGATGCCGATCGTGCCCAAGCACATTTATGAAGGTACCGACTACGCGACGAACCCAGCCAACGACAAGCCGATCGGAACGGGCCCTTTCAAGTTCGACGAATGGAAGCGTGGCAGCTACATCCATCTCGTCAAGAACAACGACTATTACATTAAGGGCAAGCCTTACCTCGATGAGCTGTACTATCAGGTCATTCCAGACGGTGCGTCGCGGTCCGTTGCATTCGAGACAGGCAAAGTCGATGTCTTACCGGGCGGATCGGTTGAGAATTTCGACATTCCCAGACTGAAGGATTTGCCCAACAGCTGCATAACGGAAAAAGGCTGGGAGTACTTCGCTCCGCTATCGTGGCTATGGTTGAACAACCGCAAGGCACCGATGGATAATGTGAAATTCCGCCAGGCAGTGATGTACGCGCTCGATCGCGAGTTTGCCAAAGACGTTTTGTGGAACGGCTATGGAAAGGTTGCAACCGGTCCACTGTCGTCAAAATTGCCCTTCTACAAGGATGTTGAACCGCATTATCCACACGACGTCGATAAGGCCAAAGCACTGCTTAAGGAGGCTGGCTATGACGGCAAGCCTCTGAAGCTTCTCCCGCTCCCCTATGGTGAAACATGGCAGCGCTGGGCAGAAGCGGTGAAGCAGAATCTTGAGGAAGTCGGTATTCCAATCGAGATCGAAGCGACAGACGTTGCGGGTTGGAACCAGCGCACGTCGAACTGGGATTACGACATCGCCTTCACATATCTTTACCAGAACGGCGACCCGGCCATAGGCGTGGATCGCAACTACAAGACCTCTCAGATCGCAAAGGGCAATCCGTTCAACAATGTCGAGGGCTATTCCAATCCGGAACTCGACAAGCTGTTCGAGCAGGCAGCCGTGGCCTATCCAGCCTCCAAGCGTCAGGAACTCTACGATCAAGTTCAGATGAAGCTTCAGGAAGACGTGCCGGTCGCCTGGCTGCTCGAGCTCGGTTTTCCGACGATCTATAACTGCAAGGTTCAAGACATCGTCACGACGGCGTCAGGCCTTCCGGAATCCATGCGCGACGCCTGGATCAAGAAGTAAGTCGATATTTGGCGGAGATCAGTCTCCGCCAATCATTCAGACCGAAAACCCTAGTCGGAGCCACGCTCATGCTCAGATTCATCTCGGGGCGCCTGTTAAAGGCAGCCGTGATCTTGATCTGTATCACCGTGCTCAACTTCTTTCTGATTCATGCTGCGCCGGGAGACCCGGCTTCGGTGATGGCGGGAGAAGCAGGTGATGCCGATCCCGCCTTCCTTCAACAGCTCCGAGAACGGTTTGGTCTCGATCAGCCACTTTATGTGCAGCTTTGGATCTATGTGTCTTCGGTCCTTCGGCTTGATCTCGGTTACTCCTACCGTCAGCAGCTACCGGTGCTTCAGCTCATTAGCGAACGTTTGCCTGCCACGTTGCTTCTCTCACTCTCCGCTTTTGTGATCTCGCTCGGTCTCGGTGTTGCGGCTGGCGCTTTTGCTTCTGCCCGGCAAGGAAAGTGGGCCGACACGATCATCTCGCTGGTGGCGCTGATCTTCTACGCGACACCGCTGTTCTGGCTGGCGCTGATGGGCGTCTTACTGTTCTCCGTCGAACTCGGCTGGCTACCCGGCTTCGGTTACGAAACGGTCGGGGCCAACTACACTGGCGTTGCCCGTATGCTGGACATATTGCGGCACCTTATTTTACCCGCCATGACGCTCGGCCTGTTTTTCATGGCCGTCTATGCCCGCATGACCCGCGCCTCGATGTTGGAGGTTGGCAGGCTCGATTTTGTCAAGACCGCGAAGGCCAAGGGTCTGCGTCCAGGCATCATCCAGCGCCGCCATGTGCTGCGCAACGCTCTCTTGCCGGTCGTAACCCTTGCCGGTCTGCAGGCGGGGCAGTTGGTCGGCGGAGCCGTGCTGATCGAGACAGTCTTCGCGTGGCCGGGCATCGGCCGGCTGATGTTCGATGCATTGTCGCAACGAGACTATAATCTTCTGCTTGGTGTATTTGTCGTCTCCGCCGCGATGGTCCTGCTCTTCAACCTCATCACCGACGTGCTTTACCGCCTCGTCGATCCGCGCATCAAGGTGGCGTCATGAAGGATTTCTGGAAACGCTTTTCGCAGAATCGCGGTGCTGTCGTCGGCCTCGTTATTTTGCTCCTGGTCGTCATTGTATCGATCGTTGCTCCCTTCCTTTACACCAAATCCCCCTGGGCGATGGTCCAGCGGCCGTTCATTCCGCCTTTCACCATGGATGCCTTCTTCCTCGGTACGGATCCGATGGGGCGCGATCTCGCCGCGGGTCTCGCTTACGGTGCCAGGGTGTCGCTTCTCGTTGGTCTTGTCTCGACCGTGGTCTCTCTTCTGATCGGTATTCCGATCGGTGCGATCGCCGGTTACTTCGGCGGTTGGGTCGATGATGTGCTGATGAGGTTCACCGAGTTCTTCCAAAGCGTTCCGAGCTTCGCGCTTGCAGTGGTACTGGTGGCCATTTTTCAGCCGAGCATCTATTCGATCGTGATCTCGATCGCCATCGTCTCCTGGCCTCCTGTCGCCCGCCTTCTGCGCGGCGAGGTGATGTCGCTCCGGTCGCGCGAATTTGTCGAGGCAGCTGTTCTTTCCGGCCAAAGGCACTCCACGATCATCTGGCGGCAAATTCTGCCGAATACACTTTCGCCGATCATCGTGCTTGCCTCGATGATGGTGGCTGCGGCGATCCTGATCGAAAGTTCGCTTTCGTTTCTCGGATTGGGCGATCGTAACATCATGTCATGGGGTTACATCATCGGCGCCGGTCGCACCGTGATCCGTCAGGCTTGGTGGGTGAGCTTTTTCCCCGGCCTTGCAATCGTGTTGACTGTGCTGGCGCTGAACCTAGTCGGGGAGGGGCTGAACGATGCCCTCAACCCTCGCCTTGCGCGAAAGGGGAAGTAAATATGGCCGACACCATAAATACCGATGACGTGAGCTTTGAAGGGACTGCTTCGGCCGTTCTTCATCCGGGAGCGCTGGAGAAAGAAGGGCGCGGTGACCCGGTCGTCCATATCGACCGGCTGAGCATCGCATTACCGGATGGCGCAGACCGGCCCTTTGCAGTCGACCGTGTCAGCTTCAAGCTCTTTCCTGGCGAAATGCTTTGCGTCGTCGGCGAAAGTGGCTCAGGCAAATCGATGTCTGCCAATGCGCTGATGGGACTATTACCGGATACGGTGCGCGTGGCGCAGGGCCGCATCCTCCTAGGCACGACGGATCTCGTTACTATGCCAGCCGACGCGCTCTACGCCATTCGAGGGCGTCGTGTGGCGATGATTTTTCAGGAACCGATGTCTGCGCTCAACCCGCTGATGAAGGTTTCGGTGCAGATCGAGGAGGTTTTCGAAGCGCATGGGTTGCTGACACCAAAGGAGCGAAAAGAAAAAGCACTGTCGCTTCTTACGGAAGTCGGTCTGCCAGATCCGCCGCGCGTTGCAGCCAGCTACCCGTTCCAGCTTTCCGGCGGTCAGCGCCAACGCGTTATGATCGCCATGGCGCTGGCGTTGGAACCGGAGGTGCTGATCGCAGACGAGCCGACCACCGCGCTCGATGTGACGACGCAGGCGCAAATTTTGAAACTGATCGCCAAGCTCCAGAAGGAGCGCAATATGGCGGTCATGTTCATTACCCATGATTTCGGCGTCGTAGCCGAGATCGCCGACTATGTCAGCGTCATGCAGCTCGGTCGAATAGTCGAACAGGGGACAGCGGAAGAAGTCCTTTTCTCGCCGAGACACCCATATACGAAGAAGCTGATCGCTGCCATTCCCCGCGCTGGCGAGGGCGTCAAGCACGTTGACGACCGGGAGCCATTGCTCACAGTCGAGAACCTTTCGAAGGTTTATCGTATGGGCACGGGGCTGTTCTCCAAGGTGCGCGAGGTGAATGCGGTCAAGAACGTGTCCTTCACACTTTGCCGTGGCGAAACGCTGGGCATTGTGGGGGAAAGCGGGTCCGGTAAATCCTCAGTGGGACGTTGTCTCGTACGGCTACAAGATCCCAGTAGCGGGCGCATCTTGCTTGGCGGTCAAGACATGGCGCATTTGAAAGGCGAAGAACTGCGAACCATGCGCCGGCGGATGCAAATGATTTTTCAAGATCCTTACTCATCGCTCAACCCGCGCGAAAAAGTCGGGCGCATCATTGCCTCAGGGCCTATTGCTTACGGCGAACATGAAAAGAAGGCGTTGGCACGCGCGGCCGAATTGATGGAGATGGTCGGTCTCGATCCGAAGGCGACGAGCCGTTTTCCGCACGAGTTTTCTGGCGGTCAGCGCCAGCGTATCGGCATTGCGCGGGCGCTGGCGCTCGAACCTGAGATCATCATCGCCGATGAGGCCGTTTCAGCCCTTGATGTGTCGATCCAGGCCCAGGTCCTGGAACTGTTGGGCCAGCTCAAGAAAGACCTCGATCTCTCTCTCGTCTTCATCACTCATGACCTTCGCGTAGCGGCAAAGATCTGCGACCGTGTGATGGTGATGCAGAAGGGCGAGGTGGTCGAACTCGGTAACGGGAACATGATCTTCGATAAACCCCAGCACCCCTACACGAAGAGCCTGATCGAGGCCATTCCCGGTCGGGCGAAGGAAGCGCTCATGACGGCCTAGTGGAATGAATTTGACACTTGATGCCGACGTGAGCCGGCCTTGATGATGAAATGTCAAAATCAGACCACTCGTCCGGTCGATATCAACCAAGTTGGGGGCTTAAGAGCCCGTTTGTGGAGCAGTACATGACGATTATGCCGAATTCTGTGGAAGCCCGCGACATGGCCTATCAGATGCATCCGATGGTCAATCTTCGAAAATACGAAAAATCAGGCGGTCTCGTGATCGAGAGCGGCGACGGGATCTATGTCACCGACAATACGGGAAAGCGTTATATCGAGGGACTAGCCGGGCTGTGGTCGGTGGCGCTGGGCTTCGGCGAAAAGCGTCTGGTGGAAGCCGCCAAGGCACAGATGGAGAAGCTGCCCTATTATCATAGCTTCGCCTACAAGACTCACGGGCCTTCGGTCGATCTGGCGGAGATGTTGATCAAGCTCGCTCCCGTGCCGATGTCGAAAGTGCATTTTACATCCTCGGGTTCGGAAGCCAACGACCTTGCCTGTAAGATGGTGTGGTACCGTTCCAATGCGCTTGGCAAGAAAGACAAGAAGAAGATCATCGGCCGGATCAAGGGCTATCATGGTGTGACAATCGCTTCCGGTTCAATCACGGGCCTGCCTCGCAATCATGAAAGCTTCGATCTGCCGCTCGACCGGATGATCCACACGTCATGCCCATCCTACGTGCATTTCGCCTTGGACGGCGAGAGTGAAACCGATTTCACCAAGCGCATTCTGAATGATTTGGAAGAGCTCATTCTGAAGGAAGGTCCGGAAACGATCGCCGCCTTCTGGGGTGAGCCTGTGATGGGCGCTGGCGGCGTGCTGGTGCCGCCGGATGGTTACTGGGCCGGCGTTCAGGAGATCCTGAAGAAATACGATATTCTTCTTGTCGCTGACGAAGTGATCTGCGGCTTCGGCCGCACGGGCAAGATGTTTGCGTGCGAAACGCTCGGCATTGAGCCGGATGTGCTGGTCGTGTCGAAGCAGATCTCCTCGTCCTACATGCCGCTTTCCGCGATTATCATGAACGATCGCTTTTATCAGCCGATCGCCGATGAATCGGATCGGATCGGCGTCTTCGGTCACGGGTTCACCGCGTCCGGTCATCCCGTCGCGACAGCCGTCGGTCTCGAGAACCTAAAGATCATCCAGGAACGCGACCTTGTCGGCAATGTCGCGCGCCTCGAAGAAAAGTTCCTCCACGGACTGGCGGCTCTTGCCGAACATCCGCTTGTGCATTCGTCGCGCGGCATTGGCCTTCTTGGCGCGCTGGAGGTCAACCCATGGGCGGATGCAAATGCCGGAGACGCCGCTGCGGCGGTTGCGGCGGCATGCCAGAACGAAGGCCTGATCATCCGCAATATTGGAGAAGCGATCTGCTTCTGCCCACCATTGATTATCACCGCCGAGCAGATCGACGACATGTTTGGTGCCGTCAGTCGCGCACTGGCCACCGTTCAAGCCACGCGCGCCTAAGCCTTGAGGATTGAGATATGGATGTGACGAACAAAACCGACCTCGGCGAGATGACGGCGGTACAGCTCTCGCAGCTCTTCGCCTCGGGCCAGGCGTCCCCCGTGGAGGCCGCCAAGGCATCGCTGGCACGGATCGAGAAATTCAACCCAAGCGTAAATGCATTCGCTTATGTCGTGCCGGAACTGGCACTGGCAGAAGCGAAAGCATCGGAAGCGCGCTGGAACAAAGGTGAGCAACTTTCCCCCATCGATGGTGCGCCGACAACAATCAAGGAATTGACCCCCGTGAAGGGTATTCCCTGGCGACGAGGGTCAGCACTGGGTTCGACAACGCCATCGGAGAAAGAGTTTCTCATCATGGAACGCCTACGTGGCGCTGGCGTCACCGTCCTTGGCACAACAACATCGCCGGAGTTTGGCTGGAAGGGAGTGACCCACGGCCCGGCCTTTGGAAATACGCTCAATCCATGGCGTACAGATCGCACCTCCGGAGGCTCGTCTGGCGGTGCAGCCGTTGCAGCAGCGCTCAATATGGGTGTCCTGCATGAGGGGTCTGACGGCGCCGGCTCGATCCGTATTCCGGCCTCTTTCTGCGGAACATTCGGTATCAAGCCGACCTATGGCTGGATCCCCTCCGACACGCCGACGCCGCTGTTCGAGCTTGCGCATCGCGGCCCGCTGACTCGGACGGTTGAAGATGCGGCGCTGTTCATGAATGCAACAACGGGTCCGACCCCAAAGGCGATGTATGGCTACTGCCCCACTCCTGTGCCGAACTGGCATGAAGGAACCAAGGCCGCCAACATCAAGGGCATGAAGATCGGTTATAGTCGCAATCTTGGCTACGCCGAGGTCCAGCCGGACGTGGCCGCCGCCGTTGAGCGCGCCGCCAAGCGGCTGGCCGACATGGGTGCCATTATCGAAGAGGTCGATCCGGGGTTCTCCAATCCGCAGGATGCTCTTCTCGCCCTTTGGTACGCCGCCGAAGCCAGAACTGTAGATTTGATCAACCCAACGGACGAGCAAAAAGCGCTTATGGATCCGGGCCTGATCCGCATTTATGAGAAAGGCTGTGCCTATACCGCGCGGGACTATGTCGCGGCCGAACAGGTCAGGGCTGATCTCAAAGTGACGATGGCGCTGTTTCATGAGACCTATGACGCGCTCATGCTACCGACCATGCCGACGACAGCAATTGAGGCAGGTGTGGATTTCCCAGGCGGCATCGAAGGCAAGGACTGGTCTGACTGGTCGCCATTCACCTATCCGTTCAACATGACCGGCCAACCGGCCGTGTCGATACCCTGCGGCTTCGATCAAGGCGGCCTGCCTATTGGTTTGCAGTTTGTTGGTCCGCGCTATCGCGATGACATCGTGCTCGCGCTGGCCGCGGCCTACCAATCGGCCTTTCCGGAGGAGACGATCGGCGCGCCGAAGCTCGCCTGACGCCACGAAACGCGTGGGGGTCCATCGGCCCCCCGGTGCCTATCATTCAATGCAATATCGGGGAACGGGAACATGGCTTCCAAGGCAAACCAGGAAGCGGCAAGTGCGCTTGGCGCGGAGCTGAAGACAAGCGCAACCACCGTGCTTGCGGATCAGGCAGAGCAGATCGCGCGGGAGAAATACGGCTTCGTCGGAAGGGCGGAATGGCTCTGGGGCGAAAAGGACAGCAATTACCGCCTGACGCTCGGTGACGGTTCGGAATATCTCCTCAAGATCCTCAATCCGGCCGAAAATCCTGCCATGACGAGCATGCACAGTCAGGCGCTTTTGCATGTCGAAGCTGCCGACCCGGGCATTCCAATCCAGAGGATCATTCGAACGCTCGATGGCGAGGCGGATTTCCGAATGACCGATGATGAAGGTGCCACCCGTGGGGTGCGCATGGTTACGTTTGTTCCGGGGAAATCCCAGAAATCGCAGCCGCATTCTGCAATCCAGCGCTATCGCATTGGTGCGTTGTTGGGTCGGATGCAGAAGGCTCTTCAAGATTTCACACATGAAGCCGCCCATCATCGCATCACCTGGGACATGTCTCACGCAGCGGGGCTGCGGGACTTGCTGTCCATCTTCGGCGACGAGGCGCAACGAAGGAGGCTGGAGGCGGCGATGACCGACTTCGAAAGCCTGATCCTGCCGCGCATAACGCAACTGCCCGCGCAGGTTATCCATAATGATTTCAACATGGAAAACATTCTCGTCAGAGAGGAGAATCCAGACGCGATCAGCGGCATCATCGATTTCGGTGACATGGTGCATGCACCGGTCCTATTCGATGTTGCGGTGGGTGCGGCCTACCAGATGGGGGACGCTGCGGACCCCGTCGAAGCGATGTGCGATTTCCTCAAAGGATATGCGACGGAGAAGCCGCTGTCCGATCAGGAACTCGAACTGATATATCCAGCCATCGTGACGCGCATGCTGATGCGACTTGCGATACAGGAATGGCAAGCCAAACTATTCCCGGAACATAAGGAACGTTACACCCGAAATAGTCCCACCGTCTGGGCACAATTTGCCCGCCTCGATGCATTGCCAAAGGATGATACTATTGAGCGACTAGCAGCGGCTTGCCGCACGTCCGTGGAGAGACCGGCATGAACAAGCCAGCAACGACGATGATCAACGGCTTCGACGCGTCGCGTCTGGCCAGTTTGCCGGAGCGGGAGCGTTCGATGATCGAACGTCGTCAGGCGTTGCTCGGCCCGTCATACCGATTGTTTTACGAAAATCCTCTGCACCTTGTTCGCGGAAACGGTGTCTGGCTCTACGACCCTGACGGAAATGCTTATCTTGACGCGTATAATAATGTCCCCTCCGTCGGCCACTGCCATCCCCGAGTGGTTGCTGCGATTGCCGAGCAAGCTGCAGTATTGAACACACATACGCGCTATCTCGACGATAAGATCCTTGCTTACTCGACGAGACTGCTTGCAACATTCCCCGAGGAATTGAACCGGGTCATGTATTGCTGCACCGGTAGCGAAGCTGTTGATCTGGCACTACGCATTGCCGGCTATCAAACCGGCGGAACCGGTATCATCATCACCGAAAACGCTTATCACGGCACGACAGCTGTAACGGCCGCCATCTCTCCATCGCTGGGCCCCAACATGCCGCTTGGCATGCATGTGGTCACCGTGCCGGCACCCGATGCTTATCGTGCCGATGGCGGAGACGTCGGCGACATGTTTGCGCAGGAGGTTTCCAAGGCGATTGCTTTCATGCGCCGCCGTGGGATCAAGCCCGCCGCCTTCATCGCCGACAGTATCTTTTCGACCGACGGGATATTCTCGGAGCCAGCTGGCTTCTTGAGAAAGACATTGGAGGTTGTCCATGAGGCCGGAGCGCTTTACATCGCCGACGAGGTGCAACCGGGCTTCGGTCGTACAGGCTCTCACATGTGGGGCTTCATGCGCCATGGCATTGTGCCGGACATCGCTGTGATGGGTAAGCCGATGGGCAACGGCATGCCTATCGCCGCTGCGGTGATGAAGAGCGAGGTGCAGGAGCGTTTTGGCCACGACATCCGCTATTTCAACACCTTTGGCGCCAACCACGTGTCGATCGCCGCCGCCAATGCCGTCCTGGACATCATTGAAGACGAGGGGCTGACCGACAATGCTTTGTCGACGGGCAACTACATGCTGGAGGGCATGCGTAAGCTGCAGCAGACATTCGACGGCATCGGAGATGTTCGGGGCGCGGGCCTCTTTCTCGGCCTTGAATTCGTGAGCGATCGCAAGAGCCGCACTCCGGATGGTGCCCGCTCGCTGGCGGTGGTCAATCGTATGCGTGAACATCGCGTCCTCATCAGCGCGGCAGGCATTCACGGCAACACGCTGAAGATCCGTCCACCGCTGCCCTTTGGGCGCGAACACGCCGATATCTTCCTCAACACGCTCGAATCCGTGCTGCACGAAACGAATTGATTTCGAAAATTGCTTTTAGACCATCCAAGGATAGACCATGACAGCGTCACCTGACATTAACGCCGAACGCTTGTGGGCCGACATCATGACGATGGGGGCGATCGGTGCCACCGAGGGCGGCGGCAGCTTTCGCCCGGCCCTTTCTGACGCAGACAGGGAAGGGCGCAACCTGTTTCGTTACTGGGCGCAGGAGGCCGGCCTCACAGTCACGGTAGACGAGATCGGCAACATGTTTGCACGGCGGGAAGGTGAAGACCCGTCTCTGCCACCGCTCATGATTGGCAGTCATCTCGACACCCAGATGCCCGGTGGCAAATTCGATGGCGTCCTCGGCGTGCTCGCTGGACTTGCTGTTGTGCGATCGTTGAATGCCGGAGGCATTGCGACGAGACGGGCAATCGAGATCGTCAACTTTACCAACGAGGAAGGCGCGCGGTTTCAGCCTGGCATCATGGGGTCCAGCGTTTTTGCCGGTCTCTCGCGGCTTGATGAAGCCTTGTCACGCAAGGACGATGAAGGAACGCCTCTCGGCGACGAGCTTGTTCGCATCGGGTATGCGGGATCCCGTCCAGTCGGTGGTCGACCAGTGCATAAATATTTAGAACTGCATATCGAGCAGGGACCAGAGATGGAGGCGGCCGGTGTCACGATCGCCGCCGTTTCCAATAGTTCCTGGGGTTGCAGCGGATTCATCGATATCAAAGGCGAGAATGGCCATTCGCAGACCGCACCGATGTCAAAGCGTCGGAATGCTCTGGTTGCGGCAGCTCAACTCATTATAGAGATCGAGGCGATAGGCGCGGAGAACGAGCCCGATGGAATGGTGAGCGCCACAGTCATCCGGAATTGGCCGAACAACCGAGTAAACATTCCGCACTTGACCAAGCTATCATATGTCGTCGTTCATGCGACGGAGCCGGGTCGGGCCGCGATTATCAACCGCATCGAGTCTGCTGTAAAACGGATTGCGGATGAGACTGGGCTATCGATACACAACGCCAATTCGCATTATCGCCAACGGCTGGATCTATCGAGTGAGCTTTGCGGACAGGTACTGGAAGCAGCAGCGGACCGTGGCTATCCATCCATGACGCTGCCGACGCTGACGTCGCATGACGCCCTATCGATGACGCAGATATGCCCCACCGCCATTATCTTCGTCCCCTGCAAAGGCGGCATCTCGCACAGTGAGAAAGAGTGGTGTGAACCATATCAAGTTGCAGCGGGTGCCAGAGTTCTCCTCGACATGACCCTTAAGATCGCCAACGAGCTCTGACGCTCAGCGGCAAAACATCATCCCATGGTACGGGAAACGAGCGATGTGATACTATGTTGTACTTATTGAACTGCGCGAAAGAGGCATTGGGTGAACTTACACACGAAACTGGGATTAGGTGACACGAGCGTGACCGAAGGCGCGGGCCTACCCAAGGCACTGTGGGCCTATAATGTCATCCGCGACGCAATCATTACCATGAAGCTGGCACCTGGAGAGACGCTTAGCGAAAAAGATACCTGTGCAGAGTTGGGTATCTCGCGCACCCCGATGCGCGAAGCAGTCTTGCGTTTGGCCCAAGAAGGTCTGGTCAACATCGTTCCCAGCGGCGGCACCTTCATCAACAAGATCGTCATGAAAAAGGTCATCGAAGGCCATCTGGTTCGTTCAAGCCTGGAGATGCGCACAATAAGGCTTGCGGCGCGCAACTTCGATCCGGTTTATGAACGCGACCTTGACCTTTTGATTTTCCGCCAGCATGACGCGGCCAAGCGGCGCGATGTGAATGAGGCCTTCAACGTCGACAACGAATTTCATCGTCTCTTGTGCAGGATTTCAGGCTTTCCGGACATCTGGCAAACAATCCACAATGCGACCGGTCAGCTTGATCGCGTGCGCCGCCGTGGCTTTCCAAAGATCGGTTACTTTGATGAGGTAATCGCAGAGCATGTAGCACTCTCTACGGCCATAAAGGCCCGTGATGAGGATGAGGCCGTGACTTTGCTCAGACGCCATCTCAGTGGCATTTCGGCCGTGATAGAGTATGTCGTTCAAACAGATGCAGACGCAATCAGTGGACGAGACCATATCGCTTTGCTTAATGGACTTGAGGACCTTTAACCCTTCTGGTCGATCGCCGGTCTACGGGCAAGATGCTGTGTGCGCGCATCCATACTTTCCGAACGGTAACGGGTCCGCCGTCGCTTAAAGGGCGCGCCCTGGCAATACTACTTCCACATTTCGCGCATCCGCGCGCCGACATCGATGCGAATTTGCTGTGCACTACGCTCAGATGCCGCAGCCGAAACTTTGGGCCAAGTCATAGTTTCGAAATATTGAAGCAGAGTTGCTGGGATGAACCTGGAACGTGATGCATAGACGTGTCGATCGCCTTGCGAGTTCTGCCCATGGGTAAAAAATCGCTGCGGCGTAATCAGCGCTAGGCTGTCCTTCGCGCGTGTCATTCCTACATAAAGCAGACGCCGCTCTTCTTCGAGTTCCTGTGTCGTCCCCGTGCCTAGATCAGACGGTATGCAGCCATCGACAACATTCAGCATGAACACTGAGCGCCATTCCTGGCCTTTCGCAGAATGTATTGTCGAGAGGATGAGGTAGTCCTCATCGAGCAAAGGGACTCCTGCCTGGTCGCTCGTAGCATCTGGAGGATCGAGGGTCAGTTCGGTCAAAAACCGTTCGCGGGACGCGTATCCGCCAGCGATTTGCTCAAGCTGTAGAAGGTCAGCTTTACGCGTATCGGCATCTTCATGCATCCGCTCAAGATGGGGTTCGTACCAAAGACGGGCCTGAGCTACGTCCGAGGGCCACCCTTGCTGCGTTTTCCCAAGACCAGCGAGGAGCGTCACAAAAGATGTCCAATCTGCACCCGTCTTTGGTGGCGGCGGGATTTCCGCAAGTGCCATGATCGGTTCAGGATCAGACGAGATAGTATCGAGAATAACACCAGCCTTCTTCGGACCGATGCCTGGGAGCATCTGCAGCAGGCGAAATCCGGCAACCCGATCACGCGGGTTTTGCGCGAAACGGAGGACGGATAGCATGTCCTTTACATGGGCGCTGTCGAGAAACTTGAGACCGCCAAATTTGACGAAGGGGATGTTGCGTCGGGTAAGCTCAACCTCAAGTGCACCACTATGGCTTGATGTTCGAAAGAGAACGGCCTGCTGCTTGAGCGTCATTCCCGTTTCGCGATTGGCAAGCACCTGATCGATGATGAAGTTAGCCTGTTCGGTCTCGTCCTTGACTGTGACAAGTTTCGGGCGCTCGAGTGACTCCCGCTCCGTCCACAGGTTCTTGGTGAAACGCTCGCGTGCAAGTTCGATGACACTGTTCGCTGCCGCCAAGATCGGTTGCGTCGAGCGGTAATTGCGGTCGAGCGTGATGATGTCAGCGGCTGGGGTGAATGACGACGGGAAGTCGAGAATGTTACGGACCGTCGCAGCGCGGAAGGAATAGATCGACTGGGCATCGTCGCCAACCACAGTCAGACCGCGACCACCCGGCTTCAGCGCCATCAAGACCGAGGCCTGCAATCTGTTGGTGTCTTGATATTCGTCAACCATAACGTGGTCGAACCGCTTGCCGATATCATCGGCTAGATCCGGATCGCCGACCATTTGCGCCCAGTATAGGAGGAGATCGTCGTAGTCGAGAACGTTCTGGCTCTGCTTTGCCTCTACATAGGCCGCAAACAATTCCTTAAGCTGCTCTTCCCACGTCGCCACCCAGGGATAGTGCTGACGCAGTATCTCGCTTAACGGTGTCTGGGAGTTTACCGTGCGGGAATAGATCGCAAGACAGGTCCCCTTGGTGGGAAATCGGCTTTCAGTTTTTGAAAAGCCTAGCTCATGACGCGCCAGGTTGATCAGGTCCGCACTGTCTTCCCGATCGTGAATCGTAAAGTCCACGTTGAGACCGATCTGCTCGGCATACATTCTCAGCAGCCTTGCGCCGATACCGTGGAATGTGCCGGACCACGCAAGTGCGTCCGTCAAGATCGCAGAGTTAGAGCCCAGCACATTGCGGCAGATTCTCTCAACGCGGCGGGACATTTCTGACGCTGCTCTGCGTGAGAAGGTCATGAGAAGAATGCGCCGAGGGTCGGCACCATTGACGATGAGATGAGCGACTCGGTGCGCCAGCGTGTTTGTCTTGCCGGAGCCTGCACCGGCAATGATCAGCAGTGGTCCTCCCGTCTCGCCCTCAGCCAGTCCAACGCCATGCTCGACGGCCTTACGCTGTTGCTCATTTAGTTTCTCGAGATAGGCGACGGCCATAAGATCTTACTTAATGCTCAGATTGCAAAGGAGGGTTTGGAACAAAGGCTGAACATACGTGACTCTTTAGCTGTATGGAAGGTTTTCTCATGCCGTTGAGCGATGATTTCTTCCAGAAGAGCAGGAGAATGGTCGGACGAAATTCGACGCGGCTCGTTTTTAGAGAATGCGCCTTTGATTTTCAAAGCATGCGCAAGTTTTGGCGGCGGGGCTCAGGCTGTCAATTGCGCGATCAGTGCGCCAACTCTAGCGACTTAAATAACCGATGATGCTTGGTGTGGCCTAGTAGGCATCAATTACTGATACCCAAACGTCCTCGTCATGTGACAGCTTGGAGTCAGGGTTCGATTCTGCCGCAAATTATCGTCTCCGAGCTTCCGCTCGGGTCACGGCGCCACCGAGATTGATAGAGGCGTAATGTGCCTTCTTGTTTTCATACATGAGGGCGTCAGCACGTTTGATCACAGACTCGATTGTCTCGTCTGCTTCACTGGTCGCAACGCCGTAGGACATGCTCAGAGGAGCAGTCGAGTAAAACTGATTGTTGATCCGCAGAAGTTCAAGGATTGTTTCCATCATTGTGGCAGCGGATTTTGCATCTGCGCCGGGCAACAGGACCGCAAATTCATCCCCGCCTATCCGGCAGGCATGGTTCGGCGCCGCCACCGCGCCATTGAGGATCTCGCCGAAGCGGCGCAAGAGTCCATCGCCTGCGTCGTGCCCAAGTTGATCGTTAGCCTCCTTCAAGCCATTGAGGTCAATGATGACGGCTGAGACAGGGCGCAGCGATTTACGCTCGAGGCGGTTCATCTCGTCGGCATAGAAGGCGCGATTGTAGAGTTTGGTGAGGACGTCATGCTTTCCGAGATATTCGAGATAAGCTTCTGCCTTCTTGCGTGCCGTGATGTCGGCGAGCGCCACCTGTACGCGAGACCAATCGCCTTCGTGACCCGGGAACACGGAGAAATGCAGCAAAATGTGACGCATTGAACCATCTAGCGCGTAATTCACCACTTCGCGGTGATGAAAGAGATTGCCGTTCCAAAGCTCCATCAGTTGTTCTCGGAAGGGTTTCTCCATGTCGTCACGGAAAATTTCGCCAAGCCGGTGCAGAAGATCGTTTTGATCTCGTGCTCCAAACAGATCGAGCGTTGACTGATTGACGTCTATAACCCTGATCTCGCTCATACATTGGCGCACAAATTCCGGGTGAACGTCCATGAATGTGCGGAAGTCGGTAATGCCGCGGTCACGAATGTCTTCAATCAGCGTGCGGATGCGACTGAAATCCTCAATCCATAGCGATACCGGGGAATGCTGGAAAATGCCCTCGGCCTGACGCCTTTGTTCGGCTTCTGCACGACGGGCGTCTTCGCGCTCGGTGATATCCTCGGTGGTCAAAAGAACCCTGCCGAGCGTCTCTTCATGACCCGGTAGAACTGTTCCTCGCAGCTGGATGTCGAGCCTGCGCCCGGAAATTGTGTAATTGACGGTCGTGCTCGAAAAAGACATTTCGCCATCGAAGAGCGCGGAAAGTTCGTTGATATGAGTGTCCAGCATATCATCGCGGAAGACCGCAGTGATATTGGCGACCAAGTGCTCGAGACTATCCGCTTCGAACAGGTCGAGAGTTTTGGCGTTGACAGCGGTAACGCGGATCCGCGTCGAACAGGCATGAATCCGACTGCGATCCTCTCTCAGGAATGCTTTGATATCGGTCACTCCCTTGGAGCGCCAGTCATCGAAAAGCGCCTGCACTCCGCTGAAATCTTCGATCCACATGGCGATCGGCGCAAGATTAAAGATATCGGACTCTAAAGCATCGATCATCGGATTTCCTGGGGTAAGTTCAAGCACTGGAGTGGACCGCGCTGCCGAGACTTTACGAATAATATGTAACCGGTGCTTTAATAGTATTGAAAGTCCTCGATCAAAAGATGGGTTGGCGCGTACGAGCCCGTAAGGATCGGCATTTCCGCAGGGGCCAACACGAAAGATCAATCCAAGCGAATGTTAACGGGCGGGACATTGAACAATGTTCGTCATCGTTCGTTTCTGTTCGCAAGCTGCGGATTGAACCTCCCGATTGCTTTTCGAAGTCTTTTATCGTGGCGGAGCCGCACGCATGCGCCGAACTTCATCTATCGAAACCAGTATTTCCAAACAGCTCGCAAAGAAGGCAATGCCAATCGCGCTTTCAGTCGTTGCGATCGGTGTGTGCATGACCATTTACCTGTCGTTCTGGATATCGTCAGAAGACAAAAAGGCAGATGAGGCCGTCCGGAGAAACGTCGCATATCTCACAGATGTCTCCAGCCTCATGTCCCACATTCAAGACGCAGAAATCGGACAGAGAGGGTTCCTCCTCACGGGCGACCAGCTTTACCTTAAGCCTTACACCACCGCGATGGAGTCGCTTGATGGGATGCTTGATAAGCTTGCTGCGGGAGCGGAAGACGCATCTGTCGAAACAGGAAGCATCCCGACCCTACGGAGTCTGGTTGCCCAGAAGAAGTCCGAGCTCGAGCAAAGCGTGGAATATCGCCGCAATGGGGACGACAGCGGCGCGATTGCGCTTGTCAAAACCGGGCAGGGTAAAATCCTCATGGATGCGATTCGGTCCGTGTTGGCTCAGATGGAGAAGGATGGATTGGAGCAACTTGCGAAACGTTCCGACGCAGCCAGCGCTGCGAAGACGCGGATGCACTTTCTCCTTTTGTTGTTCGCCATAATGGTCGGCGGTATGGCGATACTGGTCGTGCGCGCCACGGTCACGCGGGCGAAAGCGGCTGAAAGGACGAGAGATGAACTTCTTTCACATGCGGATCGGCGCCTGATGGCGGTCATGGCAGCTGACCTCGTTGGTTACAGCAGGCTGATGGAAAACAATGAGGCCGACACTCTCGAGCGTTTAAAGGCGGCAAGAGACGTCATCGACACAATAATCGAAGACAATAGTGGTGTGATAATAACGACAGCAGGCGATAGCATCGTTGCGGCATTTCCAAGCGCGCTCTCGGCGATCGACTGTGCGCTCCAGATCCAGAAATTTATGGTGACGCACAATGCCGACAGGCCAAACGACGATCGCCTTCTATTTAGAATAGGAATGAATGTCGGAGACGTCATCATAGACAACGGAGACATATTCGGTGACACCGTCAACATCGCCGCTCGGCTGGAGGGCATCGCTGAGCCCGGAGGCATATGTGTTTCCCGGTCCGTCAGGGATCACATCAGGAAGCAGAGAAAACTAAAGTTTGAAGACGCTGGTTTCCAGCAGGTCAAAAACATTTCTCGACCGATCAGCACGTTTAGGGTTCGCGAAGCCGCCTAGATATGTTCAACGCTCTCGGTGCCATGGACAAGGGGTATGCTGAGGGCCGTCGGAGCGAGAAACGTTCTCAGCCAGAAACGTTACCTTGTAAGCACGAAATCAGCGCGATCGCGGATCTGCTCGGATGAGGGTAAAGGAAACCCTCCAACTTGGAGGGTTTCGCAGGAAACGCGATCTTAGATTGTTTGGTTAGAGCGCGCTTTGCCGAACAACGGTGATTTTGCCAAGTTCAACCAGCGGCGTGACGTCTAGGCTTGTACCTTTGTCAGCCATGTCGAGGCTGTAGAGAAATTCCCGCCCAGCCGGATCGTTATCCGTCGCCTGGATTTTTTCTCGACCGATGTATGGACCGGCCGGGATGGAAATTCCTGAAGCCTCACAGTCCTCTATTGCTCTAAAACGTACGGGTGCACCTTCCATTTGTACCTCCTCGGGATTTGCAAATGAAGAATATGCAGCTGGTACTGCCGGATTATGATGCCCTGAAACAAACCGTGATGCAATTGCCGGTGCCGATTTTCTTGAAGAAGAGACAAATTCTGTTCGGAATGGCATGGGGAAAAAGCAACTTAACAGGCGATAAACGTTAGCTATTTCGTTTATGATGCGGTTTCAGAACGAGCATGCTGGAGAGATCAATGAGCGACGACACTGGGGGCGATCGCGGCCGTGACGCCGAGGCACCACAGGACATTCCGGCAAAGGGTTTAAGGGATGTGTTCTGGCGCGTCGTCAAGGCGATCATGGCTGATCGCGTGACGTTGATTGCTGCTGGCGTCACCTATTTCATGTTGCTGTCGCTGTTTCCGGCACTCGGTGCCTTGGTGGCACTCTACGGATTTGTCGCAGATCCCACGGCGATTATGGCCCACATCGGTTTCCTTGCAGGTGTCTTCCCACCTGGATCGTTCGATTTGATAATGAACCAGCTGACATCTCTCACGCAGCAGGCGACATCGACAAGAAGTCTGGCGTTCTTTGGCGGCTTGCTCGTAGCGATCTGGAGCGCCAACAGCGGTATGAAGGCATTGTTCGACGCGATGAATGTCGCGTATCAAGAAGATGAAAAGCGCAGTCTTGTTCGTTTGAACCTTCTATCCCTGGGGTTCACTTTTTGCGCGCTTGTCGTCGCAATCATTCTGATTGCAGCTATTGGCGTGCTGCCCGCAGTTCTGAAGTATCTGTGGCTTGATGATTGGCAGGAGTTTCTTGCCCGTCTAGCGCGTTGGCCATTCATCATCCTTGTCTTCGGCTGCGGAATTTCAATGATCTACCGGTATGGTCCGAGCCGCGAAGAAGCAAAGATCAAATGGTTAAGCTGGGGCGTCGTCTTCAGCACGGTGCTCTGGCTGGTCGCCTCCGTCTTGTTTTCGTTCTACCTTGAGAATTTCGCGAACTATAATGCGACCTACGGCACTCTCGGCGCCCTCATTGGGTTGATGGTGTGGGTGTGGATTTCGGTCGTTATCCTGATCGTCGGAGCAGAGATCAACGCCGAACTCGAGCATCAAACGCGCAAGGATTCGACAACCGGCTCACCGAAACCAATGGGGGAGCGTGGGGCTTATGTTGCTGACACTGTTGGTGAAGCGGCCAGGGACGGGAGTTTGTGATCCGGCGAGGCGCGGGCAGCATGCAGCGACTGGGTGGAGGCGGCATTTTACGCCCAAACATGTGCTCTCGTTGAGGCTACCATTTTTGCGATCACAACGAGTCTGCTGCGGTGTTGTCAGGTTGTGCGTGGCCCCGGCAATAGAGACGGGGCCATAGCGTAATTACAGAACAGTTACGTTCTCTGCCTTTGCCTTGCCCGTCTTACGGTCCTGGCCGACATCATAGCTAACCTTCTGTCCGTCGGTCAAAGCGCCACCGAAGCCCACCGCGGAGATGTGAACAAAGACGTCCGGACCGCCGTTGTCTGGGGTAATGAAGCCGAAGCCCTTATCCTGTGCGAAAAATTTAACAGTACCAGTTGCCATGTTGTCCTCGTTTTATCGATTGGAAACTGCCGCAATATCGACTGTTGCGTTCAACTTCAAGTTTTTCCGTACGCTACCGACGCTGGGCCGCAAATGGAGATGCCTCTTTCGCCCAGCCACGCATGTGCAGGGTCGCTCTCCATCCTGGAGCCCAGAGCATGGCGACGCTCATCCAGCGTCTCGACTGGAAGAGGGAAACTGGCATGACCGTAACCAGCGGCTCGGTTGGGCACGATTGCGTTATTAGCGCCACCAGATCGGATTGGCGGCCAGTATCCAGGCGTTCGTGAAACCGGCGACGGTCATCGTCCTCTCACTCAGGAAAAAACCCGGAGAGAGCGTGACCTAAAGCGTGTCGCGATCTTTCAGATCCGCTCCTTCGCTTTAGGCCCTTTTTTTGTCGCATGTCGTTATCGAAAAACCGCTGCACACTTTAGCGCGACATGCTTTAGGGGCGCTGTTCGTTTCCATTGTAGACTAAAGATGGGAGAGGGCTGTGTGAGTGAAGATGACCTCCGTCTGGCATATGGTCCGATCTCAATACATCGGCGAGGGGCTGGTAGACCGAGCGGGTATTCTCCGCGGTTATATCGCTAGAAAGAAGTCCGTTGAAGCAAGGTCGGTTATCGTCCCAACCGGGATGATTGATGATCGGATAAAGGCAGATGCCCTCGAGAGGCACACCTGCCTGCATCGCTTTCGCTGCTTGCGAAGCCACATATTCGAACCATTCCGCTCGCCGCTCGTCTTCGATACCCGTCTCGGCAATCAGAATAGGTCGGCCATAGCGGGCATAGGTTTCAGCCAGTATCTTGCTCAGCGGCTTGTAAAGTGGATGGCCGATATCGATCGGAGGACCGCCGTGGATCCACTGATTGTTGAAATAGTAATTGACGCCGATGATATCGAGAAGCTCCGGCTTACCACCGATTTGGGGCCACATTCTTCCTGCGATAAGGTCCCAACCTTGAAACTGCGCTTGCCTGTGGCCCTCGCTGGCACCCGCTTCCCACGGTCGGGTGGGATCGGTGATGACGTTGATGACCGGATCACAGTGAACGAAACGCGCTCGCGGCTCGATCATGAGGATAGTTTCCATCGCAGCAATCGCCGCTCGGGCAAGCTGTACCTTGAGTTCGTATCCGCGGCCATTCGCAAAGGGGTTGAGATAGCCGGCATCTCCGCCGCCCCAGGAGAAGAAAGAGATTTCGTTGACGGGGCAATAGAATGGGACATCATCGCTCTCCTCACGCACCAATCGGGCACATGCGCCGGCAAACAGGGCAAATCGATCCACAAACTGCGGCGACCAAATGTAGAGATCGTCCGGCCATCCATAGTGCAGCAAGTCCCAGATCACCTGCGTTCCGGTTGATTGGGCCGCCCTTAGCATCGGACGAATGCTTGACCAGTCATAGCCGCCTTGTCTTTCGATGAGATGCCAACGAAAGCCATCGCGAACGGTTCGAATGTTGAAATCTGCAAGCTGGTTGTAATCTCGAGCCGCATGCACGTCGTGACCGACCGCAGCAATCATGTCGAGACGTCGACCTTCAGCTGAGCCGGTAGAGCGGAGCCGGTGCGTCGAGCATTCGAAGCCGCCTTGTAAGAAAGACTTGAACAGACCCGTCGGTCCGGAAGGCTTTCGCCCACTCAGCACCTCAGCAAACAGCTTTTCCCATTGAGGAAGGACAGCTGTAACGCTGTATGTGGCTTCCACCTTCCGTCGGAGCGCTTGTCCTAGGGTCTCACGCAAAGCGGGGTTTGCTATCAGCCGTTCTATGGCTTCGGCAACGACGGAGGGATTGTTATACGGCACGAAAATACCGCTCACACCATCTTCGATCTGCTGTATCGCGCCGTTGTCGGGTGTGGCAATGACGGGGAGGGCGGCAGCGCCGGCTTCCGCGATGACATGTGGCATGCCTTCGCCCTTTGACAACCAAACAAATATGTCCATCGCCGACAGCAGGGTCGGGATATCCTTTCGATCACCCAGAAAGCGCAACACGCGGTCCAAATTTCGGCTCGTTGCAAGTGACTGCAGGTGTACAGCATAGTCTGGAAGGAAGGCGTCCGGTCCGCCGATGATCACGAAGCGGGTTCTCGGATCGCGGGCATGAACCAGTGCCGCAGCTTCGATGAACTCCTCGACGTTTTTTTTGGGATCCAGCCTGCCGACCCAGCCGATAAGGGTCTCGTCCGGGTTCACGCCAAGCGATGTTCTTATGGCGGCCCTTTGATGAACTTCGAAATCCGACAGTTCTACCATCGACGGAATTTCGATGGCATCACCTTCTCGCCCCGGCATGACAGATGCGGCTGCGTCTCGAATAGAGCGGCATACGCCGACATAGCGACTGGTGAAATGCTTCGGTCCGGCAAGCGCCTCAGATACCAGCCCGCCATGTTCGATAAGCGGAGGGCGCCAGTGCAGCCGTTCCAGCGCAGGATAGATATCGGCGACGTCCTGGCAGGATATGACGACGTCATAACCTGGTATCTTGTTGGCGAGATAGGCAACAGTGTCTTCAAATGAAAGGTGGTAGGGGGTGGTATCCACCTCTACTCCAAGTTCTCGCAGTTGCTCGTGCGTCTGGTGCGGCATGTTCGGCTTGTGGAAACAGGCGACGACATCCAGACGATAGCGGCTGCGATCCAGATGCCGGGCGAGAAGCCTGACTTCCGTCTCCTCGCCGCCCACGACCAGCCATGCGAAGACGAAGAGAATGCGAATGGGTTGTTCGTGAAGCGTCATTCGTTGACCGCGAAGATGATTTGCAGAAAATCCGGCCGGTTCGTGACCAGGTCTGCCAGAAACTGCGGTCCGTCTGCGAAAGGGACAACATGCGTGATCATGTGCTCGCGAATGATCTTGCCGTGTGATTGGAGGAGCCCGATGGTTTCGTGCGCCAGGCGCCGCCTTGTCCACAGGCCATCCAGTCCGCGCGGGACGCGATTGATCTGGGCACAGCGAATGTTGAGGCCATTGTGGTGGAATTCCTCGCCAAGCCGCAGCGTGTCAGCCCCCCCCTGATAGAAGGCGAGATCGATGACCGTGCCTTGCGGACGAAGCGCTTTAAGCGCGACGTGCAGACTTTGGGGGTGCGCCCGGGTCTGGAACACGAAGTCTGCACCGCGATCCCCTCCGCCATTGTGCCAACGGGCTTTGGTGTGCTGCCAGGCAGCATCCTCTGTCATGGCCATCAATCCCATTGATTGCGCCTTGTTGCGGCGAAATTCCGAGGGATCGGCGATGATGACATCGAGTGCACCTGCCCTTTGTGCAAATAGCGCCGTCATCAGACCGACCGTGCCTGCACCAATAATGACAACTTGGCGACCCGCAATTCCTGAACCGAAGTTGGATATCGTCTGTCCCAGCGCATCCGCATCCGCATGGAGAATGCCGTTGGCAGCGATTGGGCCCATCTGCGCAACGAAGACGCCGAGCATGGCGTCGATGTCGTCAGGCATCGGCACCAGCACATCGTGAAACGGGTCCGCCGTGTGACCGGATTTATGCGCATAGGTGGTCGCGAGAATATCGCCTTCACCAAAACCGGAGGCGTGGGATTCTGCAACACGTGCTACTTCCATATAGCCGAGGAAGGGGACCGGATAATTCAGGTCCGGTTCGTTTTGCAGGAATACGCCGCGTCCCGGATCAAACCGGGAGTGAAAGTAAGGATTGGTGTTTTTCATGAAGGTGAGTTCGGTACCTGCCGAAAAACCGGTATAGAGCGTGTCCATCCGCACTTGACCGTCGCCGGGAGGACCCTCCTCGTAATCAAAGAAAAAAGCCTTTCCCGGTGCCTCGATGCCGAGCGAACGGATGATGCGGTGACCAGGCGCCAGCCCAGGTGGCGGGTCATTTCGCGGCTCATGATGGAGCGGTGAAGCAGGGTTGCGAGTGACGGTGGGTTGGTCGACCGCCACGGGCTCGCCGCTGCGAGCCGATTGCACAACGGCGAGTGCGATGCGATGGGTGGCAAGCGCATCCTGATAGGTGCAGCGTATATGGTTTTCACCTCCACGCACCGCGTCGATGAAATCGCGGTCTTCACGCCAGACGGGGTCGCCGTCCGCACGGCGGGTCGGTCGCCCCGCACCAACGTCGACCATGATATCATGGTCGGTCAGCTCAATGGCCAAACGATCCGCGAAAATGTTGAGACCGATGCGGTGACTCCAGCCGAGCAGGCATGTGGATGAGATGTTGGCGATGACCCCGGACTGAAAGGTGAGACTTGCGGTGGTGACGCCGGGCACGTCGAAACCGGGGAAATTGCTCCGATCCTTGAAACCGACACGGCCATAGACATCGGTGACTTCCCCGACAAGATAGCGAGCCAGATCGATGATGTGGGTGGTCTGCTCCACAATCTGCCCACCGGACATCTCCGACTTCCACCACCATTGCGGCGGCGGGGTTTGGTCCAGCCAGTAGCCCGAAAGAAGCTGGGCGGGATTATCCTGGAGCAGGTTGCGAGCTTCCTCGACTGTATCGAGGTAGCGCCAGTGATAGCCGACGCCGGTAATCAGATCGGCAGCCGTGACGGCGGCGCTCAGTTCTTCCGCCAATGCCAGATCCAGGGTGATCGGCTTTTCAACGAAGAACGGGATGCCTTTGGAGATCAGATCCCGCTCGGCCTCACCGTGGGCAAATGGTGGCACGCAGATATACACGGCGTCCAGCGGCTGTGCGTCCAGCATGTCGCGGTGGCTCTCAAAGGCCCTCGCGCCGAAGCGGCTGGCGGCCTGTTCGGCGCGGGCGAAATCCGGATCAGCAAAAGCGACGAGCGCGACATCCTCAAAACGGCTGAGAATATCCAGATGGCGGTTGGCAATGCCGCCCGCGCCGATGAAGCCGATACGCGTTTTTTCCATGGAAGCGTGTCCTTGTGTGAGGGGTGCGGCGTGCGAAAGAACGCGCTGGTAAACGGCGGCGGTCTCGGTCGCCATGCGCTGGGCGGAAAAGAGTGTCTGAAAACGTTGCGCGCCGAATTGCCCGACGACCCTTGCGGCTGCGGGATCTTCAAGCGCGCTGATAAGGACCTCCGCCAGCGAGGCAGGATTGCCGGGGTCGGCGAGAAAGGGATGGCAGGAGCCGAGCGCTTCGATATTTCCACCGATATTGGTCGCGACGACGGGGAGCCCGATAGACATGGCTTCCAGCACGGCCAGCGGCAATCCTTCAAATTTGGAAGGAAGAACGAAGAGATCGGCCAGCGCCATGAGATCGGCGATATCGGTTCGGTGACCCAGGAACAGGATCTGCTGCTGGAGGGACGCTGCCTCTACCAGACCCTTGATCGTTTCCAGTTCTTCGCCCCTGCCAATCAGAAGGAGGACAGTATCCGGGTGGGCAGCTAGAACGGCTGGCATGGCCGCGATCAGGCTTGCATGGTCTTTCTGCCTGGAAAAGCGAGCAACGGACAGGAGAACTGTTTTACCGTCAAGTCCGTTGACTGGAGGCGCTTGTCTCTCCCCATCCGGTCTCAGTGCGAAGATACCGTTGCGGACAAGGCTGATATGCTCGGGATCGACACTATTATCCTCGAAGCTGTCGAGGGCGGCTTGTGATACGGCGATGCGGTGGGAAAGCGATGCGCACTGGCGGGCGTAGTTCTGCTGTTGGTCCTTGTCCGTCAAAAGATAGGGCAGGTGTTCGGTCCTGATGACAGCTATGTTGGCATCAAGACCCGCCGTTGCAATTTGATGACCCTCCCAGCCGATACCTGCATGGACATGCAGGAGCGATGTGCCGGTGGCATGCAGCCAATACCCGAATGTCTCGATATCATCGATGGCCTTGATGGCGAGCCCGGAGCGTGCGGCTCGCGACAGGAGATCGCCCTCGGTGTCGGCATAGGCCGCAACGGTTACGCTCCACTCCTCGTCAAGAGCACGGGCCAGTGTCAGCATGTGCTCGCCCATGCCGGATGGATCCAGACTATCGGTTGCAAGGACGATCCTGCGCGGTTTTTCGCTCATAGACCGGGCACGCCTACGACTTCGCCGAGGATAATTGGTTTGCTGGCAGCTGTCTTCCGCGAGGTGCCTTTAGCAGCTTGCATATGGGCAAAACCGGTGCTGGAAATGACGCCGTCCACGAGCCCCTCCATCGCCAGGAATGTCTTGTCCCAGGACGAACCTTCCAGCATCTGATCGACAGGTTTCCACCATGCGTTGCCGCTTCTTGCCAGCAACAGAGCATGGTCGCAGGCTTGCGCAAAATGCTGCGGATCGCTGGCGATAAAAACCCCTTCCACCTCTCCATAATGACGTATGACATCCTTGATCGCCGTGCTGATCACAGGACGACCGGCGGCCAGATATTCTGGTGTCTTCGTAGGGCTGATGAATTGAGTGGAACCGTTCAATGCGAAAGGCATGAGGGCAGCGTCCCAGCCTGAGACGTAGGCTGGCAATTCGCCGTAATGTTTCTGTCCGAGATAGTGGATATTCTGTGCCCTCGGCAAATCCTCCGGTGCGATCTTGGCGATCGGTCCGATGAAAACGAAGGAATAATTCGGCTTTGCCGCAGCCAGGGCTGCAATGAGTTCGAGGTCCAGACGCTCATCGATGACGCCGTAATAACCAAGCTTTGGGCCGGAGATGGATTGCTGATCGGCCGGTTCAACAACCCTTTGCCGGGCTTGGTGAAAATGGTCGACATCGACACCGGATGGGAACGCGTGGATGTTGCTATGCTGCTTGCATTTCGCCTCATAAAGGCTGTAGCCGCCGGTGAAGACAACATCGGCCCGCGCCATCAATGCAGCTTCCATGTCCTTCATGCGGTCCGGTGCGAACCTGAAGTTCGCAAGCTCGTCCATGCAATCATAAATGACCGCGGCCGCATCGATATGACGCGCAAACTCGTACATCGCGGGTGTGTAGAACCAGAGAATTGGCCGTCTTGCGCCTGACATTGCTAGAAACTCATCCAGAAGTCGACTTAAGGCCAGGTTACGCTCGGCTGCATTCCACCAATGAGGAACACGCGGGCGTATCGATTTGACGGTCGTGCCCTCGAATGGATGGATTTCAAAGTAGGCGAGATGGTGGTCTGTAGGTATATATTCTTCGAAGAAAAAGACAGCTCTCTGCTTCGCAAAGCGGGCCATCAAATGCTGGGGACGCTGTAGGACGAAATCCCACCGCAAATGCGAAAAACAGATGAGCGGTGCTTCCCGCTCGTTGATTGCAAGTGACTGCGAGGAGATCGAACTAGAAAGGTTCATTGAGGCATCCGGGTTTGAGGACGTAACCGAACCGGACGCAATTAGCTTTGTTCCGGACGAGGGGAAACTTTCTAACTCTTTGACCTGCGCATGATTTTGCGCAGTTTTTCAACGGAGTGCGGCCACGTCCAATTGTCGATCACGGCTTGCCGGGGAGAAAAATCATCGAGTTTTTCCAGCATCAACAAAATCGCTTCGTGAAAGCTTTCTGCCGGTGCGGCCCATCCCGTCTTGGGAGTGATGTATTGCAATCCGCAGCGCAGCCGACTGTTGGCGAGAACAGGCAGACCGGCCAGCATATATTCAGTGAGGATCGCGGGGGCACCGTCATCAATGCCACAGACGACGCCGATCTTGGCGAGGTTCATCAGTTGGTTGACCTCTGCGAAGGGAACACCTGGCGGGCCGATGAAGTCAACGTCAATACCGAGGTCAAGCGCACGTTGGCGCAAGTCATCGCCCAGTTCCCCATAGCCGAAAACGCACAGACTGCGGATCGATCGCGGCAGCTTTTCCAAAGCGTCGAACAGGATGTCGTGACGTTTGTAGGCTTGGGCAGCAGCGACATAGACGATGTCGTAGGGCTTCGGTCCAACAATGGGATGGAACTGCGTTTCTGATGCGAATTCAGGTCCGATCGGCAAAACCGCGGTTACCATCTGCGGATGGCGTTGCCTCACCTCCTGTGATTGCCATTCAGCCCCCGTCAAAATCAGATCGAAGCACTGACTCACCTCTGGTGGAATGCGTAGAGCAGGGGCATCAATGGAATTATATATTTTATAGCTTGGCCCGCAGACGTTCAATATGTCCTGTGAGACGCCAAGGCCCCATATGCAAAGGATTTCCGGCGGGCCGAAAGTGGCAAGATGGGCCACCATATCATTGGAGTGAAACGGCACATCCGGTCCGTTCATCTGAAACGCACGGCGGATGATAAGGGGCGCTTGGCGCATGTCCGGCGAGGGAGGGCTCTCACCGCGCCAATGTGTCCAAATTTCCACGACATCGACCAGACCCGCTTTTACGCAGGCAAGGGGCAGGCGTTCAATATAACCGCCTTCGACGCGAACATCAGCCAACTCTGTGCATTGCGATGCGGGTTTGCCGCGTTCGCCGCTCTGCCATTGCATTTGGAACTCTTCAATAGACGGCACGACGCCCGAAAAGGCATCCCCGTCCTGGAAGTCGCTGATCACAACGAGGCGTCTGAGTGTTTGAGTTTCTCTCATCGCGAACGTATTCCAATTTCGCACGAGTGGTTTTGGACGGCGCCCATCTTAGGAGTGGTGAGTTCCACCCCTAAGGAAAAAGGCCGCCCGAAAGCGGCCCATATCATTTCCGGCGTGCGGCGCGTACCCGCAAACCAAGGGGCAACGGGAAGGCCCCTACCGATGTCGGTTCAGAGAGCCGGGCGGTTGTAACGATCGCGCTCGGTCTTGATCTGGTCGGCGTTATAGGGATCAAGCGTGTCGTCGAAGCGGTTCCAACCCTCTTTCTTATAGGCGTCACGGCGCGAGGCCGGGTCGACCAAGTTCGATCGCTTGAGAATAGCTTCCGCCTCCGGAACCATGCCGTCGTCCACCTTTGCGGTCACGATAGTGCCGCCACGGCGTACGCCTTCCGCATAAACGTGAGCGTCTTCTTCAGAGACACCTGAGTCCGTCATGGCACCTACGATGCCACCTGCCGCACCACCCGCCACGGCACCAGCGGCGACGCCAGCAGCGGTTGCTGCGAGCCAACCGGCGGCCACGACGGGGCCGACACCCGGGATGGCCATGAGGCCGAGGCCGGTCAGCAAACCACCTGCACCGCCCACAACTGCACCTATGCCAGCGCCCGTTCCAGCGCCTTCTGCGGCCTTGGATTCGCTGCCATCGTGGTGATGAGCGTTGTTCGAGACGATGCTGATGTCATTCGATGGCACGCCTGCTGCTTCTAGTTGAGTCACTGCCGAATGCGCATCCGCATTGTCGTCGAATAGTCCAGTTACAGTTTTCATCGGGTTGTCCTCGATTGCGTAAATAGTTGTGATCCAAGGTCTGGCCTTGAGATCACCGCCGGATGCACGCCGCTTTACTTGGCGACAATGTTGCCCTGGTAATCCATGGAGATCATGACGGACTTGCCGTCCTTCATTCCAGCGGCCATCCAGATTCCCTTGTCATCCTTCTTGAGGTCCTTGACGTCGGAATAGCCGGCTTCTTCTATGCGGCTTTTTGCCTGAGCTTCGGTGAAGCTGTTGGCACCCTCGACAGGAGCAGTCGGATTCTTGGTTTCAGGAGTCGCGACTGCAGGCGTGTTACCATCTGTGCTGGTTGCTGGAGCCGACGTCTGGGCAGCAACAGACATCGCTGTGGCGCTCAGCAGCGCCACTGCTAGGATGATCTTTTTCATGATGGTTTCCTCTCGTGGGGGTTGCGTTTCGTGTTTCCCCTAAGACCTAACTGGAACCCCCAACATTCGTTCCTGTCGTTGAGAAATTTAAGCACGGGCTAAACCGCGTTTGTCTTGATAGGCTCGTGTTCACGAAGGACAGCGAAAATGGATCGATCCGTCACACCCGGCGTCACGGGTTTATTCCCGTCACCCCTGCTGGGTGGAAATTATCTATGTTGAAGCAGGCACTGTCCCACAACTGACGGCAGCACCAGAGGTAGGAGATTTCAGCTCCAACTGCGTGAGTTTCATCAATTCCGCTAAACCTCGGCACGATCTATCGTTCATCCATTGGCTTTTCACCGCGGCCTTACTTTTTCACTCGAATAATTTGTCGTGACTTTTGAAGCGGTAGAATCTCGCGATCGAGCGACAGCATCGGCCCGAAAATCGGACTCGATTTTCGGAAAGCACGATGCGTCGATTCAAAAAGGGTAAGCGTCCCTTGGGCGTCCAATAGGACGCCCGGCGCTCTAGCAGCAATCCTCTCCTTCATGGAATAAGGCGGTTTTTACGCAAGCTCTCGAAAAGGGCGAAAAACGCATCGTCTGTGGGTTGATATTCTCTGAAGCCCAGACGTCGGCTTTTGCCCATGTCGGTGACCACCTCGATGGGACGACCCAGATCCGCATCGGTGTGCCATGGAGATGCGAGGCGGTCGATGTCGGACTCCGCCAGGCTGTCGCGTTTCGCGATGTCGCTCCAGATCGCAGCATCCTTACTCATCTGCTCTAGAAGAGGACTCATGGTGCCATCGAATTCGGCAGGCTCGATGTCAAACCAGTTGGCGATCCGCTCCCACATCCACTTCCAGCGGAATATGTCTCCATTGACCACATTGAACGCCTCGTTGTGGGCCTGCGGTGTCTCTACCGTCCACAGCAAATGCTTCGCCAAGAGGTTGGCGTCTGTCATGTCGCTCAGACCGTTCCATTGGGCTGAAGACCCAGGAAAGCGGAAAGCACGTCCCGTCTCTCGGCAGATGGTAGCATAGACGGCAAGGGTTGTTCCCATGTTCATGGCATTGCCAACGGCCTGCCCTATGACTGTATGCGGACGGTGCACGCTCCAGGTAAACCCATCACGGTTGGCGGCAGCAAAAAGCTCATCCTCCTGCGCATAATAGAAGTTCTCGACGTCAAGCCGGCCCTGTTCTTCACGAAATGGGGTTTGCGGCAAGGTGCCATTGCCATAGGCCTCAAACGGACCGAGATAGTGCTTCAGACCAGTGACCAACGCCACGTGCATGTTGGGATTGCTCGGGCTCAGACCATGCAGCAGATTCCGGACCATGGACGAGTTCACGCGGATATTTTCTGCCTCGGTCTCCTGACGCGCCCATGTGCTGATGAAGACGGCATCAGGCTTCACATCGCTCAGCGCCTGTGCTGTTTGGCGCGCATCCTGCAGGTCGGCAGCGACGGGAATGATCTGTGCGTGATCCTTTGGACGTCTTGCCAGACCATAGACTCTCCAGCCTTCTTTCAGCAAAAGCTCTGAGGTCGCGCCGCCGACGATCCCGCTTGCACCAACGACCAATGCTGTTCTAACCATGATGATACTCCACTTGCGATCTCGTTAGAGTTGGGCATCCAGTCGCTCGACATCCAGACGGCACCAGTTGGGGACATAGATACCAAGAGGTGACTACATGAGGCCGGGCAGCGATGAGGAAGAGTGGCGCGAGGACTGCGCGCCCCGCCGGGTGCTGGAGCTTTTCTCGACGAAGTGGACGAGCATGATCCTGCATACGCTGCACAAGCTTCACCAAGGTGCAGCCAGGACCGGCGTGCTGGAACGCAGCCTGCCGGGCATCTCAAAGAAAATGCTCACGCAAACTTTGAAGGAGATGGAGCGTTCAGGTCTGGTCTCGCGCCATGTGCATTCGACAAGACCACCGGCCGTCGAATATCGATTGACCGATTTAGGCAATCGTTTCGTCGAGCCCGTAGAGATGCTCTATGGCTGGGGGAGGGACAATGCTGATGCACTGGATGCACTCGAACCTCGCACCACCTCAAGGCGCTAAAGCGCGATGCGGTCAATTTAGTGTACCCATCGCGATTTTCGAAGCTCGATTCAGATCTTAGCGCCGATGCTGCAGAGCGTGTAAGGCTAAAACGCTAAAGCGCTAGATCACGTTTCTTGCAAGAAGATCGCTCAAGCGACGTCATTCCATCCCTCATCGCGCTCAGTCCGGGGGGGCTTTTAAACAAGGCCGCCGCTGCAATGCACCTGTTATCGCAGAGGCCGAGAGCCGGAGTGCTTCGGCGTTTCTCAGAAACGGCTGGTCGCCTTAGAGCTCGCTCGTGGCTCATCGCCAGTGTTTCCGCATGCTTCACCGAGAGGGCAGCTGAGCTATTTCAAAAACAGTCGGATGACGAGCCCGACCACCGCGACAGTACCGACGCCGGCCAGCCATAGGGCGATAAACCAGGCCGTCTTGCGAAGGGCTTCGGCCATCAGTGATATCCTTCTTCCGGATCGATCTTGCCGCGGAAGACCCAGTAGGCGTAGGCGGTATAGGCAAGGATCATGGGGACCAGTATCACGGCGCCGACGAGCAGGAACTTCATCGAACTCTCTGGTGCGGCCGCTTCCTTGATCGTCAGGACACCGGGTATCATGTAGGGATAGAAGCTGATCCCAAGTCCGACAAAGCTCAATACGAACACGCCGAGCGCCGACAAGAACGGCTGCAGGTGCTTCCCTTGGGTCAGCCCGCTCCAAAGCGCAAAAGCACAAGCCGCTAGCAGCAATGGTACCAAGGCCGAGAAAAAGGCGGTGGGCCAAGCGAACCAGCGTTCGAAGTAAATCCGGTTGATGAACGGGGTCCAGAGCGACACGATGGCAATCAGCGCCAGAAGCGCCAGGCTTAGGGGACGCGCGAGCTTTGCCGACCGCGCCTGTATATCGCCCGAAGTCTTGAGATTGAGCCATGTAACGCCGAGTAGCGCGTAGCCTGTGAGAACGGCGACGCCGATCAGGATTGAGAAGGGTGTGAGCCAATCCCACCAGCCGCCTGCGTATTGCCTACCGGCGACCGCAACGCCCTGCACAAGTGCGCCGAGAGAAATGCCTTGCATGAGAGCTGCTACCGAAGATCCGATCCAGAAACCAAAATCCCAGAGATGGGATTCATGGTGGGTTCGCCATCGAAACTCGAATGCGACTCCTCGGAAGATAAGGCTGACCAGCATCAGTATGATCGGCATATAGAGCGCTGGCATGATGATTGCGTAGGCGAGCGGGAACACGGCCATGAGGCCGCCGCCCCCGAGAACCAGCCATGTTTCGTTGCCGTCCCAGACGGGAGCTATCGAATTCGTCATGACGTCGCGGTCGCGACGCTTTCGGAAGAACGGGAAGACGATGCCGATCCCGAGGTCGAAACCGTCCAGTACAACATAGGCGAGGACGGCGAAGGCGATGATCCCCGCCCAGACGAAGGAAAGATCAATGTCCATGGCGGCCTCCAAGCGAATGATCCTGCGTTGCGCCGGGCACGATGCCTGCCGTCCGGATCGGGCCGGCGTCAAGTTCCTGATCCGTGTCGAGCGGGGTTGGCGGACGTCGCATAAGCTTCAGCAGGTAGTAGACGCCCACGCCGAAGACGACAAAATACACCGCGATGAAGATGAGCAGCGAGGTCCCGACTGCGGGAGCCGAAACCGGCGACAGGCTCTCAGCAGTTCGCAGATGCCCATAGACCGTCCAAGGCTGACGACCGACCTCAGTCGTGTACCAGCCGGCAAGGACGGCCACGAAACCGGAGCCGCCCATGGCCACCGCGACACGATGAAGCGATGGCGTGTCATACAGCGTTCCTTTCCAGCGGGCCCATAGCGACCAGAGCCCGACACCGAGCATCAGGACACCGAGGCCGACCATGATCCGGAAGGTCATGAACGGCATGAGCGCCGGGGGGCGTTGGTCGCGCGGCCATTCCTTCAGACCCTTGATCTCGCCGTCTAACGAGTGCGTCAGGATCAGCGAGCCGAGCTTGGGAATCTCGATCGCATAGCGAGTGGTCTCTGCTTCGTCGTCCGGTATGCCGAAGAGGACAAGAGGCGCGCCTTCCTTATGAGTCTCGTAGTGTCCCTCCATGGCTGCGATCTTCGCTGGCTGATTTTCGAGCGTGTTCAGGCCATGCAGGTCGCCGACGAAAATCTGAACGGGCGTGACGATCGCCGCCATCCACATCGCCATCGAGAACATGATGCGGGCCTGGCGGTTTGTCCGATCCTTCAGCAAGTGCCAAGCGCCGACCGCGCCCACGGCAAAGGCCTTGGTCAGGAAGGCTGCCAGCACGGTATGGGTCATTCTGTAGGGGAAGGAAGGGTTGAAGATGATCCTCCACCAATCTTCAGGCACGAAAATGCCGTTCGCGTCGACGCTGAAGCCAGCTGGCGTGTGCATCCAACTATTGGCCGACGTGATCCACGTTGCGGAAATCAGCGTGCCTACAGCTACCATGGCGACCGCCACCATATGCGCGGTGTCGCCAACACGCTTGCGGCCAAACAGCGCGATACCGAGGAAGCCCGCCTCAAGGAAAAATGCCGTCAGGACCTCGTAACCCATCAGCGGTCCGATAACAGGTCCGGCTTTGTCTGAAAACGCGGACCAGTTCGTGCCGAATTGATAGCTCATGACGATCCCAGACACGACGCCCATCGCGAAGGTCACTGCGAAGATAGTCTTCCAGTATTCGAAGAGCTTCAGGTAGGCCTCGTCCCGCTTCCACAGCCATAGTGCGTTTAGAACGGCTAGGTAGCTCGCTGTCCCGATCGAGAACGCGGGAAAGAGAAAATGGAATGAGACGGTGAACGCGAACTGTATTCGCGCCAGCATTTCTGCTTCGAGGCCGAGGAAGGTCATGGTGACTCCATCACTGAGGACCCTCGAACTTAGCAATGTAGCCCGATGTTCCGGGCAGGCATTACCACTTCATAGAGTCGATGGAGTGCATAGTAAGCTCATCTCAAGAGCTTCCAAGGACGCATGGCGTCGCGTGACGCAATGTCACGTCTATTGTCGCCACCATCTGCTTACTTGGGACGCTGATCTTGGAAAGCCACGCTCAGGGCTCGCAGGACATCGATCGGAATATCAAGGGCCCTTTTTGGGAGGCGATACTGATGTCCTAATTTTGTGGACATAATTTGTCGTCCGCGGAGAAGTCTCCGCGGACAAACCTTTGATCTGCTCAGTTTTTCACGGTGTCTTCGAGGAAGAAGCGGCCGAGTGGGTTCTGGTAGAAGTTGGAAACGTTCTTGCGCATCACGTTGATATAGGGGCTGTAATAGAGGTCGATCCAGTTCACGTCTGCCTTGGCCATCTTCTGTAGCTCGACATACATGGCCTCGCGCTTGGCAGGGTCCGTTTCGAGACGCGCGCCGGCGACCAGATCCTTCACTTTATCGTTCTTGTAGCGCGTCATGTAGTTCATGTTCGTGTCGTGGCCAAGTACGAAGGTCGTCTTCTGGTCAGGGTCGAGAATGTCATTTGTCCAGTACATGACTGAAATGTCGTAATCGCCCGCGATCAACATATCCCAGCTCTGGCTGGAGTCGACCTTCTGCAGATTGGCCGTCACACCCGCTTTGGCGAGTTGTTGCTGAAGCAGGACCGCTATCTGCTCGTCGGTCTCCTTACCGGCGTTGACAATGTAGTTCAGCGTCAAGCCTTCGGCACCTGCCGCTTTCAGCATCTGCTTGGCCTTTTCCGGATCGTATGGGCGCTGGAGATTGTCGGCATAGTGATAAAGCGCACCCTTCGGGATATAAGAGTTGGCGACTTCGCCGAGGCCGAACGTGGCGGCTTCAACAATCGCCTTCTTGTCGATTGCAAGATCAAGCGCTTCGCGCACTTCCTTCTTGGCAAGTGCGCCGTGCTCGTGGTTGATCAGCAGATGATCTTCACGCGTCGAGGGATCCATGCGCACTGTCAGGTCCGGATTTTTCTTCATCTCGGCAACGCGGGAGAAGGGAACGGTGATCGCCACGTCTATCTGACCGGTTTGGACGTTCAGCATGCGCGTATTGTCGTCGGGAATAACGATCCATTCGACGCCGTCGAGGCTGACATGGCCGGCATCCCAATAATTCGGGTTTTTCTTCAAGATGATGCGATCGCCTCGCTTCCAGTCTTCAACCGCGAAGGCGCCGGAGCCGACTGGCTTTTCGGCAAAGGCGTCTGGATTGGCTTCTACGATCTTCTTCGGCAGGACGGAAGCATTCGGCAGCGCCATCATGGTGATAAAGGGTACCGACTTGCTTTTCAGCTTGACGACCAGTGTCTTGTTGTCTGCAGCCGTGGCGGTATCAATGATCTTAAAACTGTCAGCCCAAAGCGAGCCCTTGTCGTCACGGATGCGTGTCAGCGAGAAAGCAGCGTCGTCGGCCGTAACAGGGCTGCCATCGGAGAATTTCGCGTCACGCAGTTTAAACGTGTAGGTCAGACCATCGTCGGAAACAGTCCAGCTTTCGGCAAGGCCGGGCAGCAGTTTGGTCCCCGAGGCATCGACACGCACGAGCACGTCAAAGACGTTGGAAAAGACCCAGTTATCGACGTTCTGTGCCGACTTGATCGGGTCGAAAGTGGTGGAGTCCTCATTGCGACCGATGGTCAGGACACCCGCGGCCTCTGCGTAGGAGGCCGACAAGGAGAGGATGGCGGCGAAGGCGGCGATTTTGGCTTTTGTCATTTTAAACTGCATGTGAACGATCCTCTGGTGGTTATTATATTTTGGAGTGTCTCGACAGCGGCTTGTCCGGGTCGATATCGGGAATGGCCTCTATGAGACCGGCCGTATAGGCTCCGGATGGTCTGGCGAAGACATCTTCAGACAAACCTTCCTCTACGATGCGGCCTCGGTGCATGACGACGACCCGCTGGCAGAGCGAGCGGACGACCGGCAGATCATGTGCGATAAACACCAGTGTCAGATCCATCGTCGCAACCAGCTTGCGGAAAAGGGCGACGATCTGGGCCTGTATCGTGACGTCGAGAGCGGCGATACATTCGTCGGCGACGATGACGCGCGGATCAATGGCGAGTGCGCGAGCGATGCCGGCACGCTGGCACTGCCCACCACTCATCGTGCGCGGCTTGCGTTGCGCGAAGCTGCGGTCTAGTTCCACGAGATCGAGAAGTTCATTTATCCTCTTCGGTATCTGGGCGGGGGGGATCTTCTTCTGGACTTTCAAGACTTCGGAAAGCGTCTCACCGATCGTCATGCGTGGATTGAGGGAATTGTAAGGGTCCTGGAAAACCATCGCAGCCTGGGTTCTAAGCGCGCGCAATGCCTCTGTACGATGGAGGCGGAGGCTTGCGCCGGCGAAGCTGACATGGCCGGACGAGGCAGGCGTCAGTCCGAGCATAGCCCGAGCCAGCGTCGACTTGCCTGATCCGCTTTCTCCGACGATGCCGACAGTATCCCCCGGCCAGATTTGGAGCGATATGCCATCTACGGCACTGAAGTGCTTGCGCTTCGAAAACAGCCCGCTACCGGCAGGAAAACACACGGAAAGATCGTCGATTTCGATCAGCGGTCGAATGTCTGCATGTCGTGCGACGTCATCCATAGCCTTGGCCGCTTCAACCAGCATGGACGGATGGCTGGATATCAGCATCTTGGTGTATTCGGCTTGCGGTGTCTTCAGGATTTGCCGCTTCTCGCCGGTCTCGACAATACGACCGTTTCGCATCACAGCGACACGGTCGCACGTCTGGGCGACGACACCGAGATCGTGCGTGACAAGAATGATGGAGAGCCCACGCTTATCGCGCAGGTCCAGCAGAAGATGAAGGATCTGCGCCTGGATTGTAACGTCAAGTGCCGTCGTCGGCTCATCGGCGATCAGGATATCCGGGTTGCAGGCAAGCGCAATCGCAATCATCGCCCTTTGCCGCATCCCGCCCGAGAACTCGTGCGCATAGCTGCCAAACTGGCGGGGCGGATCGGTAAAGCCAACCTGGCCCATGATGTCGAGTGCCAGCGACTTCGCCGCCTCACGCGAAAGATGTTGATGATAGACTATGCCTTCAAGTATCTGGTCGCCGATGCGCATGACCGGATCGAGATGGCTTGCCGGGTTTTGGAAAATCATACCGATCCGGGCGCCACGGACTGCTTGCAGCGTCTTCTCGTCTGTGCCGGCGAGCTCCTGTCCGTCGAACAGGATCGAGCCGCCGGTGCGGTGAATAGTGCGCGATGGCATCAAACCTACAAGCGTGCGGCATAGCAGGCTCTTGCCCGAACCACTTTCCCCGACGAGCCCTAGAACCTCTCCACGCGCGATATCGATGGAAACCCGGTCGAGAAGGGAGCGTGTTCCCTCGGTCGTCTCGACCGCAACCGAAAGGTCACAAACGGAGAGGAGAGGGGGTTGGGTGAGCACGTGTGTGGTCATCCGTTCACTCCCAGTTGCCTGGCCAGCCCATCGCCGATGAGGGAGAAGCCGAAAGCCAGTACGACGATGGAAAGTCCAGGGAAGAGCGTTATCCACCAGGCCTGCGTCACGAAGCTCTGGCCTTCCGCAACCATCACCCCCCATTCGGCCGTAGGTGGCTGAACGCCCAGGCCAAGATAGCTGATCGCTGCGCCAGACAGCAGCACCAGCACCACATCGGACATGGAAAAGACAATCGATCCCGCAATCGCATTAGGTAGGAGGTGGCGGAAAAGGATGCGTGGGCGCGAGAAGCCAAGGCTCTCCGCAGCCATGGCGTAATCGCTATTTTTGAGCACAAGGATCTGCGCGCGGATGAGGCGCGCATATGACACCCAGCCGACCAGCGCCATAGCGATATAGAAGCTGCCGAGGCCCGGTCCGAGAATGGCGATGATGGACAGCATAAGAACCAGGAAAGGAAAGGCGAGGATCACGTCGATCAGCCGCATCAGGACTGCATCGACCAATCCGCCAAGGAAACCGGAAACAGCGCCGATGACCGTGCCGATGACAAAAGGGAAGGCGACCCCGATCAACGCCATCTGGAGATCGACACGTGCCGAATGGATGACGCGCGAAAGGATATCGCGGCCAAAATTGTCTGTGCCGAAGGGGTGAGCAAGGCCAGGGGCCATGAGCCGTGCCCCAGCATCTTGAAAGATCGGATCGTAGGGCGCGACAAGCGGCGCAAAGAGTGCCATCAGCACGAACAGGCCTAGGATGGCGAGCCCGGCATAGAGCGTGTCGTTGCGGGCCCTGAGCGTGCCCCCGCTCATAGCTTCACCCGCGGGTCTGCAGCGACGGTGGCGATGTCAGCCAGGAAGTTGACAAGGACGGTGGCACAGGCAAACACCATCGCCACGCCCTGGACAACCATGTAATCGCGCGAGAATATAGCCCGCACCAATAACTGGCCCATGCCTGGCAAAGCGAAGACGCTTTCGACGACGACCGTTCCGCCGATCAGCCAGCCGATATTGACGGCCAGAAGATTGATCGTCGGAACCACGGCATTCGGCACGACATGGCGCCAAAAAACGACATGCTCGGGCATGCCCCGGGCTCGGGCGGCGGTTGCGACATCAGATTTTAGCCAGTCAATCATCGATGCGCGCAGCGAGCGCATCAGCACTGTGGACAGCGATAAAGCGATAGTCAGCGATGGCAGCACAAGATGTGTGAGCTTGTCTGACAGTGTATTGCCGTAGCCTGAAACGGGCAGGAGCGGAATGCTCACCGAAAACAGCAGGATCAGCATCAGCGCCAGCCAGAAGGATGGAAGGCCGATCCCGAAAGTGGATACGACGCGCACCGTGTGGTCGATAAGCTGGCCTTCGTTACGCGCAGCGACAGCTGCCAGCGGAACGGCAATCAGGACAGACAGGAGCACCGAAGAGAACACAAGCGCCAGCGTCGGCTCGATGCGATTGGCGATGAGTTGCAGCACATCGATCTTGAAGGTGATCGAGCGGCCCATCTCTCCATGCATCAGGTTTTTGATGAAGTAAAAATATTGCTGCCAGATCGGTTGATCGAGGCCAAATTGCGAGCGGATATTGGCTATGGCTTCCGGCGTCGCCTTGGTGCCGAGCAAAACGCGTGCCGGATCGCCAGGGATCAACCGGACCAGGACGAAGGTGATGATGGAAACACCGACGATCACCGGCAGGAACTGCAAGGGTCTTGCTAGAATGAAGCGATAGCGGTGTAGCATCAGCCTTTTACATCCTCCAGGAAGGAGAGCAGCGGCGGGTAGTAACCCTCCGGATTTTCGTAGAAGGGCATATGGCTGGCATTGCGCACGACATTGATCCGAGCGCCGTCGGGCAGGGCGTTCTTCATACGCAGCGCGCATGCCGGCGTGAGCTCATCATGCTCGCCGACGACGATCAGCACCGGCGCTTTGATCTTCGGTAGGTCCGGAATGCGGTTCCAGTCCTTCATATTGCCGATATAGAGGAATTCGTTCGGCCCCTGCATGGCCATATAGGGTTCCATATTCCAGTCTTGCAGCGACTGGTTGACAGGGGCTGGCCATTCGGACAGGCGGCATACATGGCGATAGTTCAAAAGGGTGATGGCCGCGAGATATTCCGGGTGATCATAGGACCCTGCTGCCTCATGCGCCTGCATCATCGCAACGGTCTCAGATCCGAGCGCAGCACGCAAACGTTCCAATTCGCTGGCAAGATGCGGCATGTCGGCAACGGTATCGGCCAGGATCAAGCTCTTGACGGCGTCCGGAAAGGTCAGCGTGTAGTCGATGGCAAGCCATCCGCCCCAGGAATGGCCGAGCAGGTGGACCCGCCCGAGCCCCAGCGTCTGGCGCACTGCTTCCGTCTCCTCAACGTAGCGTTCAATGGTCCAGAGGCCTTTGTCTTCTGGACGCTCGGACGCGCCAGTGCCGAGCTGGTCGAAGGCGACCACGCGGAAGCCGCTGTCGATCAGACAGGAATGCGCCTCACGCAGATAGTCGCAAGGTAGACCCGGTCCACCGTTCAAGCAAAGCACGGTTTCCGGACCGTCGCCGAAAACATAGGCTACGACGCGATAACCCTGGATCGTCAGCTCGTGTCTCTCGTCCGGTTCGATTTTGCGCCACATGATTTTTCTCGCGTCTGCACAACATTTATGCAGGATTATTTCTAGAGCAATTCGGGCTCTACACTAGCTATCAGAAGTGATAGGGTGAAGATGTCCAAATGGCAGGTTTAAATTCGGCGTGGAGCCACGAGAGGTCGGCATGGACGTTAAAGATGTCGAAGGGCGGTTTGCTGCGGCAACAAGCCTAGACGATCAGATCGATCAACTTTTCCTAGCCATGCAGAACTATGGCTTCGATACGCTGATCTACGATTATACGCCCGGTCGCTATGATCTTAGCGGCCAACTGATAATCCCGACTGTGCTGGAACTGCGCAACGTCGACGAGACGATGCGTGATTATTGGTGCCAACGCGGCTACTTCCGTCACGACCCCGTGCAGCATGTGGCGCTTAGCACGACAGGGCCATTCTTTTGGAACTATGACCCCAAGGCGAAGACGCTTATTCACGCTTTCATGAACGAAGAAACCGTGCCCGTCGCTGAGTTTCTCTGGGAACGAGGACTGACGGCGGGAGTGACTGTGCCGATCCATCTGCCGGGCGGCGATTACGCCACCGTAACCGGCATTCGTGCAGGCGACCCGGTGAGGCTGGAGCGCGATGTACAGCTTTGTATGGGCGATTTCAATCTGGTGGCACATCTCTTTCAGCGCACCGCGGCGCTACGCATCGGCAGGGAACGGGCTTTGTCCAGCCTGCCGCGCCTGACCGCGCGCGAGCGCGAATGCCTGCGCTATTCGGCGGAAGGGTATTCGGCCAAGGAGATATCCCGCCTGATCGACAGGGCCGTGCCGACTGTGGTCATGCATCTCAATGCCGCAACTCGCAAGCTCGGCGCGCGGAACCGCACGCAGGCGGTCGCTCGCGCGGCGCATCTTCGCATGTTCGACCAACCGCGCGCATAGAGCGCTGTGCGTCCGTTTGGATGCACAGCGCTCTAGCTCTTTAAATCGACGCATCGTGCTCATCCGAAAATCGATTACGATTTTGGGCCGATGCTGTAGGTCACGCTAACCCTATCAGTTGTGATAGCTGCCGCCCCGGCCGTCATTCGCCTATCGTACTGCTCCATGATCATCGCATCCAGGGAGCGCCAAACTGACATCCGTTCAAACCCGAGAAGGCTATCTTTCATTCCGTGACTATCGGACCTGGTATCGCGTTACCGGTGACCTGGAAGCAGCCAGGCTGCCGTTGGTCGTCGCGCATGGCGGTCCAGGCTGCACGCACGACTACGTCGATAGTTTCAAAGAAATTGCGGCGCTCGACGGGCGCGCTGTGATCCACTACGACCAGCTTGGCAATGGCAAATCGACCCGTCTGCCGGAAAAGGGGGCTGATTTCTGGACAGTGTCACTCTTTCTCGAAGAGTTGGATGCGCTACTGGCCCATCTTGGCATCGCGGATCGATACGCTTTCCTCGGTCAGTCCTGGGGCGGCATGCTTGGCGCGGAACATGCGGTGGGCCAACCGCAGGGATTAAAGGCGCTGGTCATCGCCAACTCGCCGGCCAACATGCATACCTGGGTCGCGGAAGCCAATCGTCTGCGCCGCGATCTTCCGGTCGACGTACAGGAAATTCTGCTTGCCCATGAGGAGGCCGGCACGCTGACGCATCCAGACTACGTTGCCGCCTCTCGCGTTTTCTATGACCGCCATGTCTGCCGGGTGACACCCTGGCCCGAAGACGTTGCGCGTACGTTCGCTGCCATGGATGAGGACAACACCGTCTACCGCAACATGAATGGCCCGACCGAGTTCCACGTCATCGGCACGATGAAAGACTGGACGATCGAGGACCGGCTTGAGCGGATCAAGGCCCCGACACTTTTGATTTCCGGTGCCTATGATGAAGCCACACCGGAAGTCGTGCGTCCCTATCGAGAGCGCGTTGCGGACATCCGCTGGGTGCTCTTCGAGGAGTCCAGCCACATGCCGCATGTTGAGGAGAAGGAACTCTGCCTAAAGACAGTTTCCGACTTCCTGTCAGTCTACGACGCCGTCGCTTGAGCGGATTTTGGTGGTCGAGCCACGCTAGCTCAGGCCTCGTTAAATCAGAGCCAAAAGATTACGACTGCGGCGCTACGAGTGCCTGGAAAGAAAGCGTGGGCGCAGCGGCTTTATCGTGTATGGATCCTGCGGCAGTCCTTGAGCCGACTGAACATGGTCTCGATCTTTTGGCGTGTTTTTATAGAGCTCCAGATTATGCGGGACGATCGCCTTGCGAATTGTCTATGATGGAGTGCAGGCGGTGATCTCACGTTTTGCCAATGCGTCTCGAAACCAGTCGGCGTCGTAGCCTTTGTCAGCGAGCAGGGTCCTGGGCGTAGTCTGCTGGCTTGCTCCGCGGGGTTGCTACCCGGTTTCAGGCCGCCGCTATGCAAGCTTCAATGTTCAGGTTTACGGAGCTGAAGAGGGGCACTCCTTCTTCTCGGATAGGCGAAACGTTACAGGTAAAAGGGGGAGGGCTACCTCTTCGTGGGACGCACTCGTTCTCTAATTTCAACTAATCGGTCAATTGAATTAAGAGTGCGATCGGGATCTCTCGCCGCGAGGGCCAGCATAAGTGTCTCGACGCAAGTTAGGAGCGGCGCATGCAGAGCGACCTGTTCGCTTTTGCTTCGGGGTATGACGATGCTCACTGTTGCATGCTTTAAAAGCGGGCTGTCTGCCCTTCCTACGATGAAGGCGACGGGAACTTTCAGTCTTTGGGCCTCTGCTAGCATCGCCATACCTTCATTGTGCAGTCGGCCATGCATCATCGCCAGGACCACATCACCCGGGGTCATTTCCAGAAGCTGCTCTGCCAACATAATGCCCGTGCTTGTTAAGGCGTAAGACGGATAGCCTGAGCGGGAGAATAATCTCGATGCGTAATTAGCAATAATCCCCGAAGCTCCTATTCCGAATACCCCGATCCGCCGCGCGTTTGCGAGCAAATTGACCGTCTGGCGGAATGCACGTCGGTTCGGCTCTGAAGCAAGGGCCTCCATGGCGCTTCGCTGCTCCTCGATTGCGAAGTCTATAGCGGCATCGGCACTTCGACGAAGCTCGGCGGTCGTTACCGCCATTTTTTCTGAGGGAGAATCCGTCTGGCCGAGATGAGCGGCAAGCGTCTCCTTCAAATCGATAAGCCCGTCGAAGCCAAGCGTTTGGATCGCACGGATAACGGTGGCGTCTGACGTGCCTGTTGCGCGGGCGATCTCCAGCGCCGACTTGCCAAGAACAGCATGTCTGTGCCCGTCGATATACTCAGCCACCGTCAGCAGGCTTGGCGAGAGCGTCGCACGGCGCTTCTTGAGCCGCTCGGCAAACTTGTCCTTTCGCCGGCCACGGCTGTAGGGGATGCGCTGCGTGCTGTCTGCCATGACCGGCTCCAAATATCGCTTTGCCGCTGATTGCGGCGCAATGGGTTACGGGATCGGGCGAGGCGCGACCGTTGCCTGCACCATTGCGGTCATGAGTGAAAGCGCGGCGTAGCTGTTGGAAATTGCCTCTTCGCGCGAGACCATGACATATCTACCATCGCGGCATGCCTTCAAGAACCCGCAAAATCCCGGCAGCACCTTCTCCATTTCGGCGATTTCTTTTTGCGAATCTCCACCTGTGTCGCTTCGGTAGGGATCAAAAATGAAATCGGCATCCAGTTCCGGCAGGCGTTCAGCGCTAATCTCGATCCGTTGGCCTTCCGCAATTGCATCGATGATCGGAGGAAACCGGAAGCCAGCGTCACGGAGCACGCGTCCAAGCGCGCGGTAGGTGTGATATGTGTTGATCTTCCCGTTGAGCGGCTGGAACACCGATACGGTGATTGCCGATGTGTCGGCGGCTTGTTTCAACGCGGCGATCCCGCTTTGATAGCGTCGCTCCAGAACCTCCAGCCGTTGTTCCGTCCCTGTCAGCGCGGCAAGCTTGGCATAGACATGCTGGGCACCAAACTTTGCTGCGTCCAGCGCAACTGTCGGAGCGATGCGTTCCAGGGCCTCGATCGGTGTCGGCCGACCAATTGTTGTCACGATCAGATCGGGTTTGATGTCAGCCAGGTTTTCGAGATCGATATCGTTTGCCCCGATGAATGCAATCGTTGAATTGTCGAAATCCACCCCTGTCAGAAGCGAGCCGGAGCGAAGATAAGGCTTGGCGTCGGGACCAATGCGGCCGTGGCTTGCAGCGGGCATCACGCCGAGTTCGATGAGCGGAATGGTGACGTCGATGTCGTGCAGTGAGGCAATCCGCAGCGGCCGTGCGGGCACGTCGACGCTGCGCCCCAAGTCGTCGGTGAAGCGGATTGTTTCCTGCGCTGATGCCATGAGCGGCAGAAACAGGAAAACACAAAGGATAAGGACGCGCAGCACTAAAAGCTCCTCAAATTTGGTGCCGTCGCTGCCAAAGCAGACCGACAAGCAGGACAACACCCAGAACGGAAAGGACGATGCCAGCGGGTATCTGAACCGGGGCGAACAAGGTGCGACCAAGCGTATCCGCCAGAAGAACCAGCCCGGCGCCGATCAAGGCGCTCCCGGAAAGCAGTGCAGCCTGGCCGCCACCGATGATGAAACGGCTCAGATGTGGTGCGAGCAGGCCGACAAAGCCAAGGCTGCCTGCACAGGAAACGGCAGCTGCCGTCATTAGCACGGACGCAATAATCGCGATCAGCCTGTAGCGGTTGGTTCGAACGCCAAGGCCGATTGCCGTGATCTCACCCAAAAGACTTGCCTCAGCAGCACGGACTGTCAGAACGAGCATACCGCCCCCAAGAATGAGGCATGTCCAGGCAAGCGGCAGCAGCGTTGGCTGAACGCCCGATAGGCTACCTGCCATCCATATCATGGCGGCTTGCACATTATCGATGTCAGCGCTTACCAGTATCAGCGCGATGATGGCAGAGAGAAACCAGGAAATGCCGATCCCGATGAGAATAAACCGGATATGAGACAGTGACCGCGCCAGCGACATGGCGAAGAGTACGGCAGTAAGTCCGCCGGCCATGCCCATGATCGGACGGAGGTAAAGCGGAGCGGCAGGCCAACTGAGGATCGTGACGATCACAGCGAGGCTCGCGCCTTCTCGCACCCCGAGCAAGCCAGGATCCGCCAACCCGTTTCGGGTCAGAGCCTGGAGTGCCGCACCCGATAGACCAAGCATTGCGCCACATGCGAGCGCCATGGCGACACGAGGCGCGCGCAGGTCGCCGACGACATCGTAGGTATCCGATGACATTCCGGTAAGGAAGGCGAGGGCATCTGCGAAGCCAGCGTGCCCGCTGCCGATTGCGAGCGCCGCAATGGCACAAGCGAGCAAGAGGATGGCGAGCCCCAAGCTCATCAGGCAACGCTGCAAATGGAACCGCACGGAAAACGTGCCGATTCGGACAGACACGTAGTTTGCAACCGTCTCCATCACAGCCTCCGCGCCACGATCAAGAGAAACACGGGGGCGCCGACAAGCGCCGTCATGATACCTGTCGCAACTTCGCGGCCTGGCAAAATGCTGCGGGCGACGATATCAGCCATGACCAGCAGTGCGGCGCCGCCCAAGGCTGACAGCATCACGGCATCAAGATGCCGTTCCCCGGTAAGCCTTATCGCTAAACCGGGGACGATGAGACCCACGAAGCCGATCGGTCCGACGGTCGAAACAGCGGTTCCCGAAGCGAGGGCCGCAGCAGCAAGTCCGACCAGCCGCGTCGTCTTGAGAGGCACCCCGAGACTGATCGCGGACGCGTCTCCCAGCGCCATAGCATCGAGACGCGGAGCAATGACCAGTGCAACGGCGCCAGCAAAGGCGAGCGGTAGGAGGGCCGCGCTGACCTGCTGCCAGGACGCGCCTGCGAGATCACCGACAAGCCAGAAACGAACGGCCTCCAGCGTCTCCTGATCAAGCAGTAGAATGGCCGAGACGAGAGCCGAAGCGAGTGCAGAAAGCGCTATTCCGCAGAAAACCAGCTTTGTTACGGTCATGCCAAGTCTGCCAGCGGAAGAAAGAGCGAAGACGGCGGCAAAGACCACGGCACCGCCGCAAGCGGCCAGAAGCGGAAGCTCCACTATGGTCGGCTGGATCGCGGCAGGCAATGCCGTTGCCACGACCACGGCAAGGCTGGCACCTGCATTGAGGCCGAGAATATGCGGCTCCGCGAGTGGGTTGCGCAAAAGCGATTGTAGCAGCAGGCCCGCCATGCCCAGCGCAGCGCCACTTAGGAGCGCTGCGCATAGACGTGGCAGCCGTAAACTGAAGAGAATGCGATGATTGAAGTTGGCGGGATCGAAGGTAAAGAGGGTGTCGAGCACGACGGAAGGGGGCATTCCCCTTGCGCCGATGGAAAGGTGCAAGAGAGCCAAAACCATTGTTAATCCGGCCAGTGGCACCAGCAACGCCCATCTTGAGACGGTCGGCGCGGTGAGGGGGGCTGCTCTCACGGACTGCTCCTGAAGCCTGGAACAGGCAGAAAGGCGGGTCGTCCGGTGGCCGGATGGCTGAGCCGGGTGACGGTCGTTTCGAAGACGTCACGGATCAACTCTTCCGAGCAGACGTCCAGATCGTCGACTATGGTGTGAATGCGGCCCGCTTTCATGAAGATGATACGGTCTGCATATTGGAAGGCGGCATTCAGATCGTGCAGAACCGCAACGACTGTTCGCCCCAATTCGCCCGTCAGCCGCCCGATCATATCCATCACCTCGTTCTGGAAGCGCAGATCGAGAAAGGTAGTGGGCTCGTCGAGAAGGATGACGGATGTTTCCTGGGCGAGCGTCATGGCAATAAAGGCACGCTGCCTTTGTCCTCCAGACAGGCTGTCGACAGCGCGTCCGGCAAGGTCCGCAAGAGAGGTCGCAGAAAGAGCCTGCGTTACCGCCGCCTCGTCGCTCTGCGACCAATGCTTTAAAAACCCCTGATGCGGATAGCGGCCCCGCGAGACGAGATCGTAAACCGTTATGCGTTCGGGAACGAGCGGCGTCTGTGGGAGGAGACCGAGTTTTTTGGCAATCTCTTTGCTTGGGGTGGTGGAAATATCCCGTCCATTGAGCAGCACTGCACCGTGGGCCGGCTTCAATATACGCGCGAGGAGTGAAAGCAGAGTCGACTTTCCCGAACCATTTGGCCCTGCCAGCACGGTCAACTGCCCTTCGCGCACAAGGAGGCTTACATCGTCAAGAACGACGTTGGCGCCGTAGGCCGCTGAGAGGGCCTGGGCGTCCAACAAGATGGCGCCGCCAGATTTCGTATCTTCGCTCATCGTCAACTTTCAACTTCTCTGTGGCAACGACGTGCATATCATGACTGTAGTAGTCAAATATTTTTGTCTTTAAAAGTTGTTTTTGACGGGGGTAGTGCGCGTGGTATCCGGCTGATTGCCTCTAGATGTCGTTCAATTCCTGGCCATTTTCGGAAAGTCTCGGTCAGATGTAGTCGAATTAAAAATTGACTACTACATTCATGAAATCCATGGACGTACTCATGATTTTTGATATCTGGGGCGCATCATGGGACAAGCGAGACATTTAAAACATTCAACGGCGATCTTGCTTGTTTCGTGTATCTTTGCGGCACCGTGCAGCTCCGCATATGCCCAGGAACTATCTCGGCAAAAAACCAAGCGAGTGACCGCGCAGGATGCTGCCCCAACCCAGCTTTCGACGATCGTGATCAATGGCGCAGCTGACGCCGCCACGAACAGGTATCAACCCGTCGAGACGTCCACGGCCACTCGCAAGAACACCCCCCTGCTGGATATTCCTCAGGCCGTCAACGTCGTCAGCCAGGAGGTCCTTCAGGATCAGCATGCGACGAGCTTGGATGAAGCCCTGGCAAATATCAGCGGTATTTCACAGGCGAATACGCTGGGCGGCACGCAAGATTCAATCATTCGTCGTGGTTTCGGCGACAACCGAGACGGCTCGATTCTGATCAACGGGATGAAGACTGCCTTGAACCGTTCGTTCAATGCGACGACGGACCGGGTAGAGGTGCTCAAGGGACCGTCTTCCACACTGTACGGTATCCTGGATCCAGGCGGCATGATCAATGTCGTGACGAAGAAACCAGAGAACACTTTCTCCGCCGACATTTATTCTAGTGCATCCAGCTTCGGCGGTGGGTCGGCAGGTTTCGATGTAACCGGCCCGCTTGAAGGGACCGACCTGTCATACCGGCTTGTCGGCGATTACAAGCACATCGATTACTGGCGCAATTTCGGCGAAACCAAGGATTGGCTGATCGCACCATCGCTATCCTGGTCCGGTGAAGACACGGACGTAACGGTGTCTTACATGCACCAGGACTACAGCACGCCCTTCGATCGCGGTACGATCTTTGATTTGACCACCGGCCACATGGTCAATGTGGATCGTAAGATCCGCTTCGATGAGCCCTATAATGTCACCGATGGCAAGTCTGATCTCTTTCAGGTCGATATTGACCGCCAGCTCTCGGATGACTGGAAGCTCGGCATTGACTATAGCTACAGCCACAATGTGTATTCCGACAACCAAGCGCGCGTCATAAGCTATAATGCTGCTACCGGCGGACTTACGCGCCGCGCTGATGCCACGCAAGGCTCGACCATCTACAATCATGCTCTGCGCTCGGATTTGACAGGCGATGTTGAGATCGGCGACTTTCGGCACGAAATCCTGATCGGCGCCTCCTACGACTACGCCAACACGCTACGAACCGATCTCCTGCGATGTGATAACGCTACGGGTTTCAACATCTACAATCCGGTCTACGGAACACTGCCAGCTTGTACGACTGTTTCGCGGGCCGACAGCGACCAGACAGAGATCCTCAGTACCGCTTCGTTATATCTGCAAGACAAGTGGCATCTGAGCGACCAGTGGATTGTGGTGGGAGGTCTGCGTTATCAATATTACGATCTGCTGGCGGGCAAAGGCCGCCCCTTCAAAACGAATACGGACAGCCATGGTGATGCGCTCGTCCCCAATGCCGGGATCGCCTATAAGCTGACGCCTGATGTTTCCCTATATGCCAACGCCGCGAAGACATTTCGACCACAATCTTCCATCGCTAACCCCTACGGCAATCTCGACCCGGAGGAAGGCGTTTCCTATGAGGTTGGTGCCAAATTCGAGATTGCGTCCGGTCTGACGGCAAATTTCGCCCTGTACACATCGGAGAAAAAGAACGTCGCCTATTCGGAGCTGGACAATGGAGTAAGCGTGGTCAAGACCGCGGGTCTCGTACGCTCGCGGGGCTTTGAAGTCGATATTGCTGGTTCGCTGACGGATAACATCGATATCATTGCCAGCTATGGATACACTGATGCAGAGGTCCTCGAAGATCCCACCTATGCTGGTAAGCGTCTCGTCAACGTGCCCGCGCACACCGGCTCGCTTTATGTAGCCTATGATTTTGGCGAGATTGGCGGAAGCGGCAACACCTTGAAGGTGGGTAGCGGTGTGCGCGCTGTCGGAGAGCGTGCTGGCATGAACGACAACGCGTATTTCCTTCCCGGCTATGCTGTCGTCGATGCTTTCGCGACCTATACGTTGAATTTCGAGAGACCCATCGCGCTGCAGCTTAATGTGAAGAACATTTTTGATAAAACGTACTACACCTCCTCAATCGGCACGACAGCTCTCGGAAACTCAGTCGGTGAGCCGCTCAACGCGACATTGACGGCGAAGATCAGTTTTTAAAGTTGCGTTGTCCAGTTCGCTACGGCCAAAGACGGCATGTTGCAAGGCAGGCAGAGGATCGAAGACGACCGATCGGTGAGTTTACGCCACGCAGGAATGTCGGGAAGGACGCGCCCCCGTGACTTGGTATTCGAAGTGCTCCCTTGCGTTGCAGACATCCGTGCCGGCGGCGAAGTCCAATATCTTGGGTTTGAATATGATCGGATACGGCGCTAAGGGGGCATTCTCTTCCATAAAGTTGTTAGGTTAGTGATCGATAATGTCGCGAGCAATGAACAACCCTGTTCGTTCCGGACTGAACTGCGCCTCGAGTTTCCGTCAGACGGAGATCTGCTGGGACGATTGCATCGCGACACAGGCGGCGGCGACGGGTCGAGGAATTCGCGAATTATTCTGCCGCCTCTACGGTCCGTAGGGAGCGATGTTGAAGCAGCAGACTGGCTTCGTTGATCGCTTGGTCCACGCGCGCGGTGACGCTGGGAGAAGGGACGCCCTCTGCGAAATCACGGCTCGACGCGTAGATTGCCGTTGGAGTAACGAAGGCTTCGAAGAAGGCGAAGAGGGGCCGGAGTTGATGCTCGACCATGAGAGAATGGCGGTCGCCTCCGCCAGTAGCAGTCAACAACACGGGCTTGCCCCGTAGATCTGCGGGGTCGAGCAGATCGATAACGTGTTTGAATAGACCCGTATAACTACCCTTGTATGTTGGTGAGCCGATAACGAGGGCCTCTGCGTCGATGATGGTTTCTACCAGCCTTCGCGCATGTGGATCCAGGTCGGCTACCGAGCGAGCGGAGAGCAATGACAGTCCAAGCTCCTCGACATCCAAAACGATGTGGCCAAGGCCGACGCGCTTGGCCAAAGCTTCGGTGACAGTTTCGACAAACCGTCTTGTGCTGGACGGACGGGTGGTATTGCCGGAAAATCCGACGATCAGATTATTGCTCATTGAAGATCCATTTTTTGGCGCGGACGCCTCTTCCTATTTGATTATGCATGTTAGGCGGTTTTGATGATGGCGAGTTTGGGAGGCAATGCCTGCTCGGTTTCGGCCTTGTCCCAGCGATCAAAGGCAGCCTTGCCAAGGATCGCAACAGAAGTGTCTTCCTGGGGGGCGTGGACGAGGACGGATTGAACGTTGCGGAAGTGGCGTTCGAGGCCGAGGTCTTCGTTGAGGCCGGGATTGCCGATGCCGCGAACGGCGATCTGAACCGCTTCCCTGATCTGGCGTCCTGCAAGAAGCCGCGCGCGGATCAGGCGCTCGGCATCGCTCAGATCGCCATCGAGCGCCCCGAAGATGATCTGGCGCGCCCCGGACACGAGAAGGTCGATTTCACCGGAAAGCGTGATGAAGCGCTCGGTCTTGGCAATGGGACGGCCAAGATTGGTTGGAACGCGCTCGTGGGCGAAGCGGATGAAAGCGTCCTGAGCAGCTTCCGCCGCGCCGAGATAGATCGCTGTCAGCGCAAGCGTCATGGCGGCATGGCCGCGATTATCCTGTTCGGCAACCGACGGATCGACGAGATCAAGTACGTGTTCCGCCGGAATCTCGACATTGCTATACTCGACGTCGTGCGAGCCCGTCGCCCGCATTCCAAGGCTTTTCCAGTTCTCGATAATAGTAATACCGGGCAGGCCGTTTGGAACGACGAAGGTTCCAACACGCGGCTGGTGCTCATCCGTATGAGCCCAGACGAGAAAATGTGTGAGACCATGCGCGCCCGTGACGAAACGCTTGCGACCGGAGATTGACCAGCCATTCGCCGTCTTCCTTGCAACGGTGGCTGGAAGGCCGCCGCGTGCGGGCGACCCGAGTTCGGGTTCAACGCGAGCGGCGTTCAGCAGAAGCGGCTTTTGCCTGGCCTTCGACAAGAGCTCCTTATAAAGCCCCTCAGGCCAATGTCCTCTCTTTGCCTGGGCCAGATGATTGAACAGGGTCATGGCGGTGATGAGTGCGACGGACGGATCGCCGCGCCCCAATGCGGCGAGAATATGCGCCGCCGTGCTGAGCGTGCCGCCCTGACCGCCATAGCGCGTCGCGACGGTGCTTTCGAGAAGCCCCGCCCGATGAACCGCACGTATGCCGGCCCAGGGGAATGCACCGGTGCGATCGGATTCCGGTGCGGCCTCAGCCACCTCACGAACGGCGTAATCGAGTGTCATGGGATCGTAAGACATGCGGGCAACGACCTTATAGCTGAGGGAGCGAGGCAGTGTTTCGCTGCGGCCACCTCGTTGACTTGAGAGGAAAATTCGTCCGATTGAGGCACCGGACGGTATGGTTTCTGCATGGCGCTTAGGCGGCGGCCGCCTTGCTCTTGCCGTCCTCGCGCTCGCGGATGCCGTCGCGCACTAGCGGCAGGATGTATCGGCCGTAATCGACGGCATCGTTATAATTGTCATAGCCGCGGATCGAGATCAGATCGCAGCCGAGATCGATGTAATCGAGAATGGAGTCTGCGATGGTACGGGGCGATCCAACAAGCGCCGTCGTCGCGCCGCTTGCATTGGTAGCAGTCACGGTGGGGTACCAGAGCGCCCGGTCATGTACATCGCCTCTCTTGGCGATATCAAGAAGCCGTTGGGAACCGATATTGGCTGGCGTCGCCGCATTGAGAGGACTGCGGGAGAGACCTTTCTGGCGGTTTGCGTTCAACTGGTCGAGCACGCGATGCGCCTTCTCCCAGGCAAGGTCATCGGTCTCTGCCACGATGGGGCGGAAGGTGACCCAGATGCGCGGGCGATCCGTTCGGCCCGCCTTTGCCGCTTCGGCATAGATGCGGTCGATCTGTTCCTTGGTTTCTTTCAGAGGCTCACCCCAGAGGCCGAAGATATCGCAGAGCGAACCACCGATGCGATAGGCAGCATCGGACGAGCCTCCGAGCGAGATCGGGATCACGCCATTGGTAGGACGAACAGCGCTGCGGAACTGCTTGAACTGATAATATTTGCCGTCGAAGTCGAAAGGCTCTTTTGAAGTCCATGCCAGCCGAAGAATGCGAATATACTCCTCCTGGCGCTCATAACGCTCTTCCTTGTTGAGAAAGTCGCCTTCACGCGCCTGCTCTTCATCGCTGCCGCCGGCAATGAAGTGAACGACGACGCGCCCGCCGCTCAACTGATCGAGTGTCGCAAGCGATTTGGCCGCCACCGTCGGGTACACGGTGTTCGGTCTGAGCGCGACGATGATCTTGATGTTCTTCGTATGCGCAAGCACCGTCGCTCCAATCGTGAAAGGATCGAATGACGAGGACGAATACGGGATAAGAGTATAGTTGAAGCCGTAGTCGTCCAGTGCGCGCGCATAGCGTTCCAGAAACTGCGGATCGACGGGTGCATCGGGAATTGGGTTCAAATCGTTGGACGCGTTGGGGAAACTGACGCTGATGAATTCGGCAGCCATGGGAGCTCCTTGAGGTCTCTGTGAATCTGCGTGAAGGCTAGAGGGCCGTGTGCGAACGAGGAAGACAGGTCTTTCTTTTTCTATGGAAATTGTAGAAAATATTGCCAGCCTGTCTTCCGCGGGTGAAAACTCGGCGGCGTTGCTGTTCTTATGCGTGCTGATAGTGCATGGCCTGCCATCCCAGAGAGGGCGCGACTGTGGTGACGAAGTCCGTCAGCAATCTGATATTTTCGGGCAGCCCAAAGGCAGGAGGCAGGAACAGCACGAGTTCGTCTGCCGCTGCAAGGCCCGGATCGCTGAAAACCTTCTCTATCACCTCATCCGGCTTGCCTTGAAAGACAGGAGAAATAATCGCGCCCGACGGGGGGGCGGCAGGCGGCAGCGCGCCCTTCGGGCGGGATGCGCCGATGCCTGCCGTGCGGCGCTCGAGGTCATAGGCTGCATAGGTCGCACGGAGTTCCGGGGTCGTGCTGACCAAAATGGATGCCGCCACGGCAACCGGCGGCGGCGTCGTCTTCCAGAGGCGAAGCCAGTGACTGCGATAAGCCTCGATGATCCTTGCCTGATAGTGGCCGAAGCTTTCTCCGTCCTCCTGATCGTGCAGGACCGTTCCGCAAATCAGGCCAATACCGAGTTCGGCGGCCTGGATCGCCGAGGCGATGCTGGAAGAGCCTTGCCGGATGCGGCTTCGCAAGGTGGGACTGTGTGGCGTAACGCGTAATTCAGCACCTGGAGCAGCACCTTTGTCCTTGGCCGTGACCGTGTGCAGAACATTCCCGGAGATGGCGGCGAGGAAGCGGGACTGACGGCGCTTTGCCTCTGTTCTGGCGTCCGTCTCGACGGCACCGAAAATCGCGTCGAATGCCCCGTTTGCTCCCGTCGCAAGGGCAAGTTCCAGGCGCCCGCCGATCAGCAGATCGGTGGTGCCTGCCGCCTCGGCCAGAAGGATTGGGTCCTGGTAGCGCATGGGAATGACCGCCGAGCCAAGCGTGATGTGGCGCGTATGTTGTCCGGCGGCAGCAAAGAAGGGCAGCGGCGAAGACAGGTAGTGGTCGAAATGGCGTTGATAGGCCCAGCCGGATTGATAGCCCAGCCTTTCCGCCTGCTTGAACAGTTCGATACCCTGCCTCAACCCCTCCGCCGGTCCGTCATCGTCATTGAACGAGACCCGCGTATTGAAGCCGAGCCGCTGCTTTGGCCGGAAGGAAGCGGGAAGGTTGAGAGACGGTGCCGCCATGTTCATGCGGTGTACTCCTTCTGTCGGGCAGACCGGGCAGCCGGAGGAATGGACGTTCCAGCCGTGCCGGACGGGATCGAGTTCAAAAGCGACACAGTGTAGTCGTGCTTTGGATTGCCGAAGATGTCTGAAACGGTACCGTGTTCGACGATGCGCCCCTTCTGCATCACCGAAACGGTATGCGCGAGCTGACGAACCAGCGCCAGATCGTGCGAGACGAAGACATAGGTCAGGCCGAGCTTTGCCTGGAGCGATAAGAGGACCTCGACAATATCGGCCTGGACGCTGACATCGAGAGCCGAGGTCGGTTCATCCAGCACGATCACGTCCGGTTTAAGAACGAGGGCGCGGGCGATTGCCACCCGTTGTCGCTGCCCGCCGGAAAGGGTGGAAGGCTTGCGCTGTAGCAGATGCTCGCTCAAGCCGACATCGGTAAGCGCTTGCCTGACGGCGGCAGCGCGCTCTTGGCGCGTGCCGATCTGGAAACGGTCCAGCGGCTCGCGAACGAGCTGCTCGACCTTCCATGTGGGATCGAGGGAGGTGAAAGGGTTCTGATAGACGAGCTGAAGATGCCGCCAGACGGATCGAAGCGACGAAACGTCCCTACTTCCCACTTGCTCTCCTGCGACAGTGATCGAACCGGATTCCGGCTCGTCCAGTCCCAGCAGCAGACGGATCGTCGTCGTCTTGCCGGAACCGGATTCGCCGACTAGCGCGTGGGTCGTGCCGGCGGCCACCGAGAAGGAGATGTTGTCCACCGCCGTCAAGATCTTGCCGTCGACGGAAAAGCGCTTGGTCACGCCGCTGACCGAAATCTTTGTCTTACCCTTATCGCCGAGGCGATCGAAGCCGGGATCGCGCAAGGTCGCATAGCGGCTCGGATTGAGCGCGGGAACATCGCCATGCAACTTCCGGGCATAGGACGAGGTTGGTGAGGAGAAGACGGCAGATGTTCGCCCCGCCTCCTGCACGGCACCGTTCTTCAACACGATCAGGCTTTCGGCCCGTTCTGCCGCGATCGCAAGATCATGGGTGATGAGCAGCATGCTGATGTTCAGGTCTTCCTTCAGCCGGGATAGCAGGTCGAGAATGCGTTTCTGCACGGTGACGTCGAGCGCCGAGGTCGGCTCGTCGGCGACCAGAAGCGAAGGTCGTGGCAGAATGGCCAGAGCGATCAACACGCGTTGCAACATGCCGCCTGAAAGCTGGTGCGGATAGGACTCGAAGACGCGTTGCGGGTTGTCGAGACCGACTTTTGCCAATGTATCGAGGATGAGCGATTTGCGGGCGGCCGGGTCGGCTTGATCAGACAAGGCAGCAGCCTCCTGAGCCTGCGATCCGATCGTCCTCACGGGATTCAGTGCGTTCGCCGGGTCCTGCGGAACAAAGCCTATGTCACGGCCCCGGAACGGTCTGAAGTGACGCTCCGACAGCCCGAGAATATCCTGTTTCTCGAAGAGGACGCGACCGGAGGCGCTGGCGCCATTGGGCAGGAGCCTGAGCACCGCCTTGGCGATGGTGGATTTGCCAGAGCCTGATTCTCCGATCAGTGCGAGGCTCTCGCCCTGCCGGATATCGAAGCCGACATGATGGACGACTTCTTGCCGGCCATAGGAGACCGAGAGCTCTTCCACTTTCAGCAGAGATGTCGCCGGCACGCGTGTTGGAGCGGTGAAATCGGTTTTCTGAAAGACGGGTTTCAATGCGATTTGCGAAGCCATCGGCTGATCCTGTTTGCAGAGAGGACGGTCACGATCGTTACGAACGCGGGCGCATAAACGAGCCAGGGCCATTTAAGATAGTCCTTGCCGATCGAGATCAGCAGGCCCCAGTCGGAGGAGGGTGGTGGGTCGCCATAGCCAAGGAAGGCAAGGCTGGCGATGACGAGAATGGACTCGCCGAATTGCAGCACCGCAAGCGGCAGCATGGAGCGGGAGGCATTAGGAAGGACGTGACGAAGGACGATAAAACCACGCGAGCCGCCGAGCAGAAAGGATGCCTCCACAAAGGTTGCCTGACGCGTCTTGATGACTTCGGCACGTGCGACGCGGGCAAAAAAGGCAATCGCCGATATGCCCGTTGCGATCGCAGCGTTGATGGTTTCGAAGCCGATGGCGGTGACGACGATGACGGCGAGCAGGAATTTCGGGATCGACAGCAGCACATCGACAAAGCGGGCAAAAACGACATCGACCCAGCCGCCGAAAAATCCTGCCAGGAGGCCGATCAGCCCTCCAATGACGACACCTATCACCACGGCTACGAGCGCGCTGGAGACGGATGACGCCGTGCCATAGACGACGCGCGAATAGACATCGCGCCCCAGATGGTCCGTTCCGAACCAGTGTTCCAGACTTGGGGCAAGCAGCTTGTTCGCCGGCACGCCGTTGATCGGGCTGTGGCTGGTGAAGAGCTGAGGCGCGACCGACCAGGCAATGACGATTGCGATGACCAGAAAGGAGAGGGCGACCGTCACCGGAATGTTGAGGTTTTTCAGTCTTTCCAGAGGGGTGGTGACGGGGATGGTATCGGAAAAGAGGCTCATGACTTTGCTCCTGCTTCCAATGTGGGTGAAGCCTCATCGGCAGCCCGCTGGCGGCGCTTGCGGTCGACGATGAGTTTCACCCTTGGATCGAGAAGCGGATAGAGGAGATCGGCGATCAGATTAACGACGACGAAGACGACAGCGCCGAGCGATACGATGGCTTGCAAAACCGGTAGGTCCTGCGTGCTGACCGATCGTTGCACCAGGCTGCCGATTCCTGTGCGCCCGAAGACGGTCTCGGTGATCAGAGAATTACCGAGAAGTTCGCCCACTGTGAGGGCGATCACGGTGACGACTGGAAGTGCAGCGGGCTTCAAAAGATGGCTGGTGAAGAGGCGAGAAGGCGCAATGCCGCGACTGCGGGCGACGGCTGCATAATCTTGCTCGGCTTCGTGATCGAGATTGGCGATCAGCACTTCGGCGATCTGCGCCGAAAATGGGATGCCGATGGTAACGGCAGCGAAGAAAGTGGCCCAGAAACTGTCCGGCTCGATGACGCGAAACAGTCTCAGCTGAAAGCCGAAGAGGTGGATAAGGAACAAACCGATGACGAAATTCGGCGTCGATAGAAAAAGGGAGGGAAAGGCGCGAAGCAATCCTTGCCCGTACTTCTTCGGCACAACCTGCGTTCCGTAAGCCACGGCAAAGGCGAGGACCAGCGCAACCGTAATGCCCGAGGCGGCAAGGACCAGCGTCGAGGGCAGGACTTCGGCGATCAGCGTCGCAACCGGCCGGTTGGAGCGCATCGACATGCCGAGATCGCCGGTCAGAAAGGCCGAAAGCGAATTCCAGAGCTGGACGAGGATCGGTTTGTCCAACCCTTGCGCTGCAATGATTTCGGCGATTTCCTGTTCGGTAAAGCCGTTTTGCGGATTGCGCAGCACGCTGGTGATCGGGTCGCCAGGCAGGATGCTGACGACCACGAAGGTGAAGACATAGGCCAGAAGGATGACGATGATCGCCTGGCCGAGCCGCTTGGCGGCGTAGGTAAGGTATGCATTGTTCATAACGTCACCTCCTGGCTTTCATCTCACTCGGACAGGTCGGAAAGATAGGCGGTGTAGTAGCTGGCATAGGCAATGCCATTGTAGACTTCGCCCTTGAGCTTCGGTGACTGAACGTAGATGCGCTGAACGATCTGTGTCCGTGGAATGAAGTAGCCCTGCTCCAGGACATATTGCTGCAGCTTGTCGAGCAGCGGCTTGCGCTCTTCGATCGAGCCCGCACCGGCGATTTTGTCTCGGAGCTCGTTCAGCACGCTGTCGCGCTCATCCAGTGCAAACCAGTTTTCACCATTATTGGCATTGGTCAGGATGCTGGCGACCGTGCCTGCGTCAATGAAGCTGCGCGTGACTTCGTAAGCAGGAACCGCAGACCCGCCGAATTTGACCTTCTCGCCGAAGGTCACGACATCGTAAGCGCGGATATTAACCTTCCAGCCCACCTTGCCAAGCTGCTGGGCAATCAGCTCATCGACCGACTTGGAGGTTGCAAGATAGGGATTGGAGTGAAGGGTGATCTCCAGCGGTTTGCCATCCTTGACGCGCACACCGTTCGCGCCCTTTACCCAGCCCGCTTCATCCAGAAGCTTTTCCGCCTTGTCGGGGTTATAGGCGAGCAGGTCACTGTGGTCGGTCGCGCCTGGCACATTGCTTTGAATGAACGAAGTCGCGAGCTTCCAGTCCGGTGTATAAACGGTGTCGATGATCTCCTGGCGGTTGATCGCCGCCTGAAGCGCCTGGCGAACCTTCACGTCGTCGTAAGGCGCAAGCTTGGTGTTGACCGCCCAACCATTGACGAAGCCGAGGTAGCGCGGCGTGGCAACGGTAAAGCCTTCCTCCTTCAGCGATTTCAGTTCCTGCGGAGAGGCATTATAGGCGACATCCGCCTGGCCGGACTGAACCGATGCCACGCGAAGCGACGGCTCTGAGACGAGCTTATAGGTAATGCTGTCGAGATAGGCAGGACCCGTATGGCCGACCGCAGCGGGCCCCCAGTTGTAATCCTTGCGCTTGACGAGGGTGACATGATCGCCCTCCTTCCAGCTTTCCACCACATAGGGGCCGCTGCCAACCGTTTTGCTGAGGTCCGCCTGGACGCTTGCAGGCTGGGCGATCGTCTTGGGAGAGATGAGGATCGAGCCGTGATAGCCGAGCGTCGGAATGAAGCCGAGCGTTGGCTTTTTGAAGAAGACCTTCACCGTTTTCGCATCCACGGCTTCGGCGCGGTCATAGGTCTTGGGGAAGAGACCGATCGGGTTGATGCCGTCGTCCTTGCGGCCCGCATACCAGATGTTGAGATTGGCAACGACGGCATCGGCGTCCAGAGGCTCGCCATCCGAAAAGGTCACGCCGCTCTTCAGGTGAAGCGTGAACTCCGTCGCCGTGTCGTTCTGCTCCCACCTCTCAGCGATCCACGGGCTTACCTTACCCTCGGCATCGACATAGACGAGCTTGTCGGTGACATGGCCCCAGATGTGGCCCTGAAAGCTCGATATGGCGCTGTTGTTGGGAATCCATGTATCGCCGAGGGAGTCGATGAGGAATGTGATATCGCCGCCATCATGCGGGCGGTCCGCTGCCTGTACTGGCAGCGGTGCCGTGGCCGAAAGGAAGAGCGCCGCGGAGGCTGCGATCGACGCCGTGACCAGCAGCTTGCGTCGGGAAAAAGAAGGCAGTGAGAGATGTCTGACCATGATGTAGTCCTGAGTGAAATATTGAAAATCTTGGGATGATCTGGCTGTCGAACGGCGCCGCAAAGCATGCGAATGTCCGTCCCCGCCGCACACGCGACGAGACGTCGAAAGCCTTTCGATGAAAGGAAGAGCGTGCTGTTAGCGCTGGCCAGAACGTGTCGAACGCATGCCAGCGTCTAGAGCGCGCCCGCTTCTACATAGTTCGGTCATGAGCAGCCCCCTTGCGTTGATCTGTTTATCTTGACGCCTAATCTAACAGCGAGGCCGCGGAGAGAAAGACTGGTTGTTCTTTTTCTATAGTTTTAGGGGATTAATTTGCCGCCAATTTCGCTGCTGGTTGGATTGCTGTTTCAGCGTCGGCTGGAACCAGTGCCGGCCGGCTTTGACGCGTATCGGCGTGAGACCGCCAATTCCTCGCCGCCTGTTGCGAAAGTGATGGCCTCGAAAATTGTCACCCTCGGCGGTTCGCCCGCATAGCGCTCGACCTCGACCCTGGCGATCTGTCCAGTCGAGCCCTGTGCGAGTTTCGAGGTGCCGATGTCGCGGGTCAAAATGTTGGGGTTGCCGTGGATGCACATCGCCCGCTCCGCCGCCGGATCGTCCGGCTCAAACCAGGCGCCCGTCGAAAGCTGCAGAACGCCTGGCATCACGTCTTCGCTCAAGAGCGCGCCTACAAGGCAACTGCCTCTTGCATTGAAGACCCGGACAATATCGCCCTGCGAAATACCGCGTTGGCGGGCGTCCTCCGGGTGAATACGAACGGGCTCCCGCTCTTTGATCTTGGTGGAACGGCTGTAATCGCCATAGTCGAGCTGGCTGTGCAGCCGCTGCCGGGGCTGGTTGCAGACGAGGTGGAGCGGATAGAGATCCGCTTCACCGTCCGTTTCGCTTCGCGCCGGGAACCAGCGCGGATGGCCCTTGCAGTCGTCGTAACCGAAGCTCTCGACCGTACTTGAGAAGATCTCGATCTTTCCCGATGGTGTCGGCAGCGGCGCGGCCTCCGGATCTGCCCGAAAGGCATGGGCCGGACCACCATCATCAGCCTTCGTCGGCAGGACAAGCTCGCCGCGCTGCCAGAATGTTTCGAAATCCGGCGCGTCGTGCCCCTGCGCTTCCAGCGCCGAGCGGGTTGTTTCGTAGAGAAAGGCCAGCCATTCGCGGCTGCTGCGCCCTTCGGTAAACGCATCTGACTTTCCGAGTTGCTGGGCGATTCCGGCGAAGATATCGTAATCGTCTCTTGCCGCACCGACGGGATCGATCAGCCGTTTCATTGCAATCATCAGGGGGTCGCGGTCTGCAGCGCCGATATCGTCACGTTCCAGCGTGGTTGTGGCCGGAAGCACGATGTCGGCATGTCGCGCCGTCGACGTCCAAGCAGACTCGTGAACGATGATCGTCTCGGGACGCTTGAAAGCCGCACGCAGGCGATTGATATCCTGATGGTGATGAAACGGATTTCCACCCGCCCAATAGACCAGACGGATATCCGGATAGCGTAAGGAGTGGCCGTTATAGTGAAACTCTCCGCCGGGATCGAGAAGCATGTCCGCGATCCGGGCGCAGGGGATGTAATCTGCCACCGGATTTTTGAACTGGTTGAGTGTAGGTAGAGGAACGGCCAGCAACGTCTTGCCGATATTGCCAAGCGCGCCGAGCGAGTAGGAGAAGCCGCCGCCATCGAGCCCGATTTGGCCGAGCATCGCTGCCAGCACGATCCCCATCCACACCGGCTGCTCGCCAAAATCGGCTCGCTGGAGCGAGTGACTGACGGTGATCAGGGTGCGGTTGCTTGCCATTCTCCGCGCAAGGGCTCGGATCGTTTCAGCATCGATCCCGCAGATCGAGGCTGCCCAGTCCGCGCTTTTGGGCCGGCCGTCCTCTCTTCCCAGAAGATACGTCTCAAACGTGTCGTATCCGATGGTGCAGCGACGAAGAAATGCGTGATCGTGCAGCCCTTCGGTAACAAGCGTGTATGCCAGCCCGAGCATGAGCGCGACGTCCGTGCCGGGTTTGATCGCAAGCCATTCGGGGCTTAGTTCGGCTGAAAAGTCATCTCGTAATGGGCTGATGGAGATGAAGCGCGCGCCCCGTTTGCCAGCCCCGCCCAGCGTCTGTCGGACCGTATGCTTGCTGATACCGCCGCCATGGACATCGGCATTCTTGATCGCCATGCCGCCAAAAGCGACGAGAAGCTCGGTGCTGCGTTCGATGGCGTCCCAGGTGACGCTCTTGCGATCGAAGCTGTCATAGGGACCGAGCACATGTGGGATAATCACCATCGCGGCCCCCGAACTATAGGTGTTCACCGATCGCACATAGCCGCCAAGCACGTTCAGAAAGCGGTGGATTTGGCTTTGGGCGTGGTGAAACCGTCCTGCACTCGACCAGCCATAGGAGCCACCGAAAACGGATGACGGACCATGCGTTTCATAGATGCGGCGAAGTTCCGCGGCGACAAGCGCCTCGGCCGTTTCCCATGCCACTTCGACGAATTCGTCCCCACCACGCCGTTGCGTGTGGGTGCGATCTTGCTCCAACCATCCACGCCGGACGGCTGGCCGCTGGATGCGCGCTGGGCTGTCGGCGACGGCAGACAGATTACCAAGCAACGGTGATGGGTACGGATCCTTATCATGGGGCCGAACCTCTAAACGACCGTCATTTATCCGCCCAGAAAACGCGCCCCAGTGGGAGCTGTGGGGTTTAAAGAGATCCATCACTGCACTCGCTTTTCTCAGAACGGTCGCGGCTGCGTCTCACGGCAGGATCTTTCCGGGATTCATGATGCCGGCGGGATCCACTGCCCGCTTGATCACGCTCATCAGATCCACGGCATCGCCATGCTCCTCGCGAAGATAGGCGATCTTGCCGGTTCCCACACCATGTTCTCCGGTCGATGTGCCGCCCACCGAGATCGCGTGGCGAACCATTTTCTTGTTGATTGCAGCGACTTCGACGAGTTCTTCCGCGTTGTTCGGATCGACGGCAAAGACAACGTGATAATTGCCGTCGCCGACATGGCCAAGGATCGCAGTGGGAACCGTGCAGTCCTTTAGAAGCGCTCGTGTCTCCAATATGCAGTCACCTAACCTCGAAACGGGGACGCAAACATCCGACGACCAACCCTTGGCGTTTGGCCGTTGCGAAACGACGGCGTAGAAAGCATTGTGGCGGGCCTTCCACAGTCGGTTACGCTCTTCCGGCGCATTCGCCCACTCGAAATCCTTGCCGCCATTCTCCTCGACAATGGCCGAGACCATCTCGACCTGTTCCGCCACACCTGCCGGTGAGCCGTGAAATTCGAAGGCGAGCGTGTCCTCGATCTTCATATTCAGCCCCGAATAGGCATTGACGGCCTTGATCAGGCCGCGGTCCATCAACTCCATGCGGGCGATGGGGATACCGAGTTGAACGATCTGAATGGCAGAGGCGACGGCCTGTTGCACATCCTCAAAGGAGCAGAGCGCTGCGGATATGGTCTCCGGAATCCCGTACAGACGCAACGTTACCTCGGTGATGATTCCAAGCGTCCCCTCGGAACCGACGAACAGGCGGGTCAAATCATAGCCGGCGGAGGATTTTCTCGCGCGGCCGCCGGTTTTGATGATCTGGCCGTTCGGGAGAACGACAGTCAAGCCGAGCACATTTTCTCGCATGGTGCCATAGCGGACCGCGTTTGTGCCAGAGGCACGCGTTGCAGCCATGCCGCCCAGCGAGGCATTGGCGCCAGGGTCGATGGGGAAAAACAAGCCAGAGTCCCGTAGATACGCGTTCACTTGCTCGCGCGTCACCCCAGCTTCCACCGTGCAATCCAGATCTTCCGCGCTGACGCGCGTGATCTTCGACATGCGCGACAGGTCGATTGATACGCCACCTCTGACAGCTGAGAGGTGTCCTTCCAGCGATGTGCCAGCGCCGAAAGCGATAACCGGGATATTCTCCGATGCGCAAAGCTTGACGATCTCAGACACTTCAGCGGTTGTTTCGGCAAAGGCAACAGCCGCGGGAAGCGCTGCGGCATGGTGGGCCTCCCCACGTCCGTGCTGCTCTCGCAGAGCAACCGATGTCGAAAATCTGTCACCAAGAAGAGCGTGAAGGGCTTGCAACAGAGCGGGCGAGAGTGACGTCATGGGTTGCTTTCCGGAAGAGCCGCGCGGCGCGTCTTACGGAGGCGGCATGCGGTAGGGTCATGTTTTATAGGCAGGCGGGAGCGCCGCCTGCCTCATCTTGTCTGAGGCTCAGGCAGCGAGCCGTTCGCCCTTGAGATGGCGTTCGAGAAAGTGAAGGCTGTCCTGCCCCCAGTAGAGTTCATCCTCAAAGCGATAGGTTGGTACCCCAAACACGCCGGCAGATTTCGCCGTCTCGTAACTTGCTTTGCGAAGGTCTGCGATCGCGCCGCTCTGACTCCGCTCTTCCAATGCCGCGGCATCAAAGCCTGCGGCACTTGCGATCGCAAGACGCACTTCAGCGCTGCCAATATCCTCGCCTCGCACCCAAAACGCCTCCTGAAACGCCAGGGTTAAGGCGAGCCAGTCCTCGCCGGCTTCAAACGCGGCCACGACAAGGGCGCCCGCGGGTGCGGGATCGGAAAGGCCTGCACGATTGTCGAAGCTCAGTACCTTTCCACGCAAAGCCGCCCAGCGCTTGAGATCCTTCGTCCAATAAGCACGGCGAACTTCGGGCCGATTGCGGGAGTAGATCCCTCCATTTTCTTCGATCAGTGGAATAACATGGGGTCGTATGTTTACGTCGTATTGAGCCGCGAGCGCGGCAAATGGCTCGAGTCCAATAAACGCCCAAGGCGAGCCGATGCTAAAGAAATAGTCGATCGTCTTCGTCATAAAGAGCTGCTTTCAATCGAGGGAGAGGGGGGAGAGGCTGTATCGAAAACGGAAAGAGCGCAGTCGCGAGCAAGCAAGACTGGCTGCGGATCTCGTCCGACGGCAACCGTTGCCAGCGCTCCCTCGTAGAGAAGCGCAAGGTGGGCGGCTGTCAGTTCGTCTGCGATCCCCGCTTTGCTCAGGATCGTGGAGAAAATGCCGCGAACCACGGCCTTGTGGTGCCGCGCGACCGAGCAGACCTTGTCGGATTCGCCGTGCTCGGCTACGGCCAGAGCAAAGGCGCATCCTCGAAAATCCGGGCTGTCTGCTTTTTCATGGAGCCGCTCGAAGATTGAAACGATCTGTGCTCTGGGTGGCAAGGCGGAGGAAACCACCTCATTCAACGACTGGACGACCCGGTCATGACGCGCCGATAGATAGGCGGCAACAAGGTGATCCTTGGAAGGAAAGTGCCGATAAAGCGTTGCTTTGGCAACGTTCGCCTCTTCGATGATGCGATCGATACCGACGGCCCTGATGCCCTCGCGATAGAAGAGACCGCCTGCTGCGGCGATGATTTGGTCCGATATGGCTTCTCTCATTGTATTGCGTCACGCTGCTGGATTGAAATTACGGGAAACGGCGGGCTCCTGCTGTGTTCTCAGTCCTACGGGCAACGTGTCTGAGTCTTGATTGAGTAGTGCAATAATCGCCTCCAGCGCCAGGGGCTCTGTGAATTGCGCCTTCTCGGCAAGTTGACCTGCCAAGCGTTGAACTGCCTCATTGTACGGCGTCGCAACGCCGTGAAGCCGGCCAAGAAGCACGATCTCGCCATTGAGAAAATCGACTTCACTCGATGCGCTGCGCGTAAAACTCTGCCACGTGGATTGCTGGCCAGGGGAGACGCCGCTCCCCGGCGCAACGCGCCAGTTGGAAATGTCTATGCGGCGTTCTGACGGCGAGGCGAGGGAATAGCCTGCAGCCTGAAGCGCCTGCGTTGCCTCATTGACAAGTGCGGTGCCGATATCTTCGCGGAGATCCGGCTTGCCGTCAAACAGCTCAAGAGCGTTCCGGACATTGTGAAGGAGCTTTGCTGCCTTCCATCGACGGATATCGCTGGTGGCTTCGGCAAGATATCCTGCTTTGATCAGATCCTCTGCGATCTGGTCGCTCAGCGCATCGTGCCCCACCGGAAACCGCCCGACCGTGGCAATACCAAGCTGCGGGTCTCCCGCGACAGCGACCGTGCCAGTTCGCGTAAAGAGGGCTGGGGTCAGAATGCTCGCCCCGTAAACATTGGCAAATGTTCGAAGAGCTGCGGCTTCTGTTGCAAGACCGTTCTGGAATGTGACGATCGGCAAGGACAATGACGCCGGCAGGCGTGAACCGGCGACGTCGCGCCATGACCAGAAGGCGAGCGCGCTGGCTGCATCCTGGGACTTGACCGTGAGAAGGAGAATGTCATCCTTTCGCAGCTCTGGCGGCTCCTCTAGATCAAATGCGGAAAGTTCGATTTGGCGCACACCGTCGGGCCTGCGAAATGTCAGACCATGCTGCTTTATATGCCTGATCTGAGCACCCCGCCCGACGAGAACGTAGTCGATGTCGGACAAGGCGAACTGGGCAGCGAGGCTTGCGCCGACTGCGCCAGCCCCGATGATGATATAGCGTGACATTTTCGGCCTTCTCCCTCATGGGCGGTCGGTTGGATAAGACGATGTCTACGACCGCGCTGCCCAGGTAGGAAGACCGGTCATTCCTTTTTTCTATTAATCCTGTAGAATATTATTTCCCGAACCGATTTTTCTCTCAGGGCACGAGTTTTGTCGCCAAAACTTGTCTGTGCGTTTGCTCTTGTCGGATATGCACGCGGACTCCGCCTCCCTCGCGGAGACTATTCGAGAGAGGACCAAGGCACTCACATCTTGCAGGCGCGGTGGGCAAGATAGCGCTCAGGTTGAACTGTCCGGGAACGTCGTCTCCAGGAGAGTTACAACGCCTTGGGACGTAAGCCAATCCAAGGCGGCGACCACTCGCAAACCTGATAGCGCCCTGTTTCATCAGCGCCTGCGTAATGGATCGGCCCATGGCACGAAGCGCCGCTCTATAAGTCGAGCAAGCCATTCGAGTGCGAAGGCAATGATGGCGATCACTACAATTCCCGCTATGACAATATCGGTGACCAGGAACTGCGCAGCCGACTGGATCATGAAGCCGAGGCCGCGGGTGGCTGCTACCAGTTCGGCTGCCACGAGTGTCGACCAGCCAGTCCCAAGCGCAATGCGGATGCCGGTCAGGATCGACGGCACTGATGCAGGCAGCAAAACGCGTGTCAGGACCTGGGTGCGGGTGGCGCCGAAGGCACGGGCGGCATTGACGAAATCCTTTGGCACGGCTTTGACACCTGCACTCGTCGACAGGATGATCGGTGGCAGCATGGAAAGGGCAATCACCGTCACCTTCGAGGCTTCACCGATGCCGACCCAGATGATGATCAGCGGAAGGTAGGCCAACGGCGGTAGAGGCCTGAGGAACTCGACGATCGGGTCGAGAACGCCTCGACCGACGCAACTGAGAGCAATCAGCAGGCCGACGGGAATACCGAGGGACAGGGAGACAGCCAAGGCGCCAAGCACGCGCCCGAGACTTGCAGCAAGGTGCTCCAGCAAAGTGGAGTCTACAAACCCCGTTGTGAAGAGCGTACCGAAGGAGGCCGCGACAACTGGCGGAGAAGGCAGAAAGACTGGGGAGACGACGTTGAGGGCAGACGCTATCCACCACGCTCCCAGAAGCGTGAGGCCAGTGAGAATCGAAATGGCGAGGGTTGGAACGCGCAGGCGCGATTGCCAGGCTTTGGGCTGTCCGGTCACGGAATGGCTTTCTGCTTTGATCTTTGCAGTGTCGGCAAGGAGCGTCATGCTGCGAGTTCCTCATCTGCCGTATCGTGAATGAGCGCCGTCAATCCGTCATGCATGCTGCGGAACAGCGCAGACTGACGAACTTTGCGCGGATCGACACCGGACAGGATTTCCTCGGCGAAGCCGCTTTCGAGGATGGTGCCGATCCGGCCGGGATTTGGCTGTAGCACGACGATGCGGGTCGCCAGCAGCAAAGCCTCTTCGATGCTGTGCGTGATCAGCAGAGCGCCGGCCTGGCTCGTCTTCCAAATGTCGAGAAGGAACAGTTGCAGTTTTGTACGTGTCAGGGCGTCCAGCGCGCCAAGCGGCTCGTCGAGCAGCAGAAAGCTTGGTTCGGCAGCAAGCGCCCGAGCAATGCCGACGCGTTGGCGCATCCCACCCGACAGTTCCCATATGCGCCGGTCGCCAGCACCGTCAAGGCCGACGCGGATCAGGAGATCATTGGCGATCTTGCGGCGCTCCGCAGGCGGCACGTTCTTGAGCGATAAGGGGAAGGCGATGTTATCCTGGGCATTCAGCCACGGATAAAGTGCGTCGTCTTGAAAGACGACAGCTCTCTCTACTCCTGGGCCGGATATCGGCCTTCCGTCGAGCAAAATAGTACCCGATGCCGGAGCTTGGAAACCGGCTGCCAGATTGAGGAGGCTCGTCTTACCGGAACCCGACCGGCCGATGACCACAACAAATTCACCGCTGGTGATCGAGAGATTGATACGCTCCAGAACGTGAACATCGGGAGCTGCTTTGCTCCGGCCGGGGTAGGTCAGGCTGACGGTGTCAAAGGTGAGGCGACTGGGCATGGATTTCCTCGCATTACAACTGGAAGAACCGGCACGGCATGCCGGTTCTCAGGTAGGCTCAACGGATCAGAAGGACAGCTTTGCTGCGTCTTGAACCCAGTGCGGAGAGACGTACGCGCTATAGTCGTCAAGTGTCGCGGGGATCTTTCCTTGCTCCTTGAGGAAAGCCGAGGTCGCCGCAACGGCCTTGACCGTTCCGCCGCCCAGCAAGTCGGCGCCAGCCTGCTCTTGAAGTGTGGGGAAGATATAGCCTTTCAGGAGTGCGGGAACCTCTTCCTGTTTGGCGCCGGTAAGGCGTGCGATCTTCGCAGCTTCCGGCGATGTCGCGTTCCAGGCTTCAGAGTTGGCGCGGTAAGCGGCAGTCGCATCACCCGTCACCTTGACGAAGGCTTTGACAAGATCAGGATGCGCGTCGGCAAAGCTCTTGCTGACAATCCATGCGTCGAAGGTCGGCCCGCCCCAGTTGGCGACATCGGCGGATGTGGCAAGTACCGTGCCGGTTTCTTTTATCTCGGAAAGTACCGGGTCCCAGACATAAGCACCATCGATATCACCGCGCGCCCAGGCTGCGGCAATTTCCGGTGGGCGGAGGTTGAGGATGTTCACCGTCTTCGGATCGATGTTCCATTGCTTCAAGGCCGTCAACAGGCTGTAATGGGCCGTCGATACGAAGGGCGTCGCAATCTTTTTTCCTGCTAGATCTTCCGGCTTGGTAACTCCTCGAACGGCAAGCGCTTCGGCCTCACTGATGAGACCGACGAGAGCAATCGTTTCAATCGGCAATTGGCGGCTCGCGGCAGCTGCCAGCGGTGAGGAACCGACGTAACCAATATCGATCGAACCGGATGCAATCGCAGCGATTACATCCGCGCCACCATCGAACTTCTGCCAGTTGATCTTGGCTTTCGTCGCTTTTTCGTAAGTGCCGTCCGCCTGTGGCACACGGGATGGCTCGACGATCGGCTGGTAGCCGATATTGATGGTCGTCTCGGCACTCCACGCGGGCGTGGCGAGGAAGGAAGTGCTGACGGCAGAGGCTGCGATAAGAGCGGCGAAAGCGCGGCGGGAAAGCTTTGTCATGAGCGGTTCTCCATGTGATATCTCATGACATTCAATTTATAAAATCTATTCATTTTATAGAGATATGAGCGACCGCTTATCGCTTTATCTTTGGGCGTAACATTCTAAATTCTCGGGGATCTGCAGGAGAAATTTCGCAGCACCGCACTCGGTGGCAGTACTTTGGCGCGCATTCCCCGATGATGGGTAGCGGGATCGGATGGAGTGCGCCGTAGCGAATAATCCCGAGGCGTTATTAACCTGTTGGAGATCAATCCTCATTCCTGCTGGTGAGTTTCGAGTAGCGGGAGAAGCTCTTTTCCCTGCCGCTCAATCTCTCTCAGATAAGGCGTATCCGATAATATGAATTTCGTGATGCCGACGTCTCGGTACTTATTGAGGGAGGCAGCGACATTCATCGCCGACCCGACGAGCCAGGTGGTCGCGGCTCCACCGCCGCCGACGCGTCCCGGCGCTGTATAAAGGTTATCGTCGAGCACATCACCTTGTTGTTGCAGATCGTATAATCGCTGCTGGCCCACCGCGACGGACTGGAGATGATCGTTCCAGCGTGCGCCGCTCCCTTTTGCCATTTCGGCGACCCTGTCTTCCGCATCACGCCAGGCTTCCGCTGTCGTGCTTCGAACGACAGTGGTGATACGCAGGCCAAATTCCAGAGGCGGCAAATCGCGGTCCAGTCGTTTGCTGAGGTCCTTCAGTCGCTCGATACGGTCCTTTATGGATTGCAGTGGTTCGCCCCAGAAAAGCTGAACATCCGCTTCCGTTGCCGCGACCTGTTCCGCAGCATCCGAGGCACCGCCAAAGTAGAGCTTCGGATGCGGGCGACCTTCCCTCTTAGTGATCCGAGGCTGAGCAGTTGAGTTGGAAAGCTGAAAGTGCTTCCCGTGGAAATTCACATTTTGCTCGGTCCAGAGCCGTCGTACCAGCCGCATGAATTCCTTCGTGCGGGCGTAACGTTGTGCCTGATCGCCTTCGCTGTCTCCATAGGCGGCGAGATCATCTCGACCTGAGACGATGTTGATGCGAAGGCGTGCGCCCGACAGCTCATCAAGAGTTGCTGCCGCGGAGGCAAAGTGCGCTGGCTGCCAATAGCCTGGGCGAATGGCAGCCAGTGGTTCGAAGGTTGAGGTTTGCGCTGCGAGCGCTGTGGCAACCGTAAATGTGTCCGGCCGGGCCCAACCAGTTCCGATCAGCGCGCCTTTCCAGCCGGTTTGTTCCAGCGCGTTGGCGTGGGAGGTCAGGGTGGCGAGGCTGTTATGATCGGCTGATGCAATGTCTCCCCGGTGGCCAGCTTTCGTGTCGTTTGGAATGTACCAGAGAAATTCGCTCGCGCCGCCCATGCCGTCATCCCGAATGTCATTATCTGTGAATTTCGTGAGGCGAGTGCCTCACGTTGAAAGCATTCCAGACGACAGGCAGAGCAACCAAGCAGGGCAATCCAAATTAGTGAAGGTGAGAGGAAAGTAATTTGCTGTGTCAGAGCCTTCGCAGTAAATTCTACCGATTTTATATGGTTTGGTGGCAATCACTTCGATGTCGGCGTCAAGTTGCGACGATTGCCCGCTGCCCGTGCGCCTGAGCAGCCGTCAGAGCGTCGTGCGAGGGTCCATTAATAGATCGACGCATGCGCTTTTCGAAAGTCGATCTTCCGATAACGGCAAAACATCTCTGAGACCGCCTTGCGACTGCTTTATTCTAAAGCCCGTACAAACTTTAGAAAGGGGCACCTTTCAGAAGTTGATCAAAATCATAGATTGACTTCATTGTTTTAAAGGGAGCAGACGATGAAAGTTGTTTTGGGATTGGCGCTTGGTCTTTTGGCATCCGTGACGACCTTTGGTCAGGCGCTGGCGGCCGAGCTTTCCGAGATACGCATCGATTGGGCGACCTATAATCCTGTCAGTCTGGTGCTGAAGAATGACGGTCTGTTGGAGAAGGAGTTCAGCAAGGACGGCATCAAGGTGACCTGGGTGCAGTCCGCGGGCTCCAACAAGGCGCTGGAGTTCCTTAATGCCTCATCGCTGGATTTCGGCTCGACCGCAGGTGCTGCCGCGCTCATCGGGCGCGTCAACGGTAATCCCATCAATTCGGTATATGTTTATTCCCGTCCTGAATGGACGGCGCTTGTGACCCGGAAAGACACCGGCATTGCCAAGGTGGCGGATCTGAAGGGTAAATCCATTGCTGTGACACGCGGAACAGATCCGCATATTTTTCTGGTCCGCGCTTTGGCGGAAGCTGGCCTTTCCGAGAAGGATGTCAAACTTGTGCTTCTGCAGCACGCGGATGGCAAGCTGGCGTTGCAGCGTGGGGATGTTGATGCCTGGGCCGGTCTCGATCCGATTATGGCCTCGGCTGAGGTGGAGAACGGCGATGTCCTGTTTTATCGCAAGCCGGAGAACAACAGTTGGGGCGTTTTGAATGTTCGTGAAGCGTTTGCGAAGGAACATCCCGAAGTCGTTTCCCGCGTGATTGCTGCCTATGAGGTCGCGCGTAAGAAAGCGATCGCCGAGCCCGGTGTTCTGAAGGCTGCGCTGGTGACTGCAACGAAACTGCCGGATAGCGTCATCGCAAAGCAGCTTGAGCGTACCGATCTCAGCCATTCCAGGATCGGTGACGAGCAACGGGAGACCATCGAGGCGGCAGGCATCGCCCTGCAGCAGGCGGGCGTGATCAATACGGATGTTGATGTAAAGAAAGTGACAAGCGACTTGATCAATCCGACCTATGGTAGCGCGCTCGGCCAATAGGGAGTTGTTCAATGGCGTTGGCCGATTTGTGGCGGGCGGACAGTCAGAAGAAAGAAACCGGGATGCGTGCGATACGCGTCCCGGTTCTCGACAATCCAGTTTTCGGCCTGATATTTCCATGCATTCTCCTCCTCCTATGGGAGGGTCTGGTCCGTTCCGGACTTATCGAGGGACGCTTGATGCCGCCGCCGTCGCGCGTCTTCCAGACCATCGGCGAACTTGCATCTTCGGGCGAACTGGCAGGTCACATCGGCATTACGCTCTGGCGTGTCGCGGTCGGTTTTTTGGCAGGCGCTGCTTTTGGCACAGTCATCGGTGCCGTCACCGGATATTCACAGCGTTTGAGCCGTCTACTCGACCCAACGCTGCAAGCGCTTCGCGCCATTCCATCCATTGCCTGGGTCCCGTTGTTTATACTGTGGTTTGGGATATTCGAAGCATCCAAGGTCGCGCTGATTGCCGTCGGTGTCTTCTTTCCCGTCTATCTCGGCGTTTACGGCGCCGTTCGTGGTGTCGATCGTAAGGTGGTGGAAGTCGGTCGAATATTTCGTCTGTCTGATTTCCAACTTGTGCGGCGTATTCTTCTGCCTTCCGTCTTGCCGGACTATGTGCTGGCACTTCGGGCCGGTCTCGGGCTTGGCTGGATGTTCGTGGTGGCTGCGGAGTTCATGGGTGCTTCGAACGGGCTTGGCTATCTTCTCGTGGATGGGCAGCAACTGGGCAAGCCCGACCAGATTCTGGCTGCGATCCTCATTTTCGCTGTCTTCGGAAAGTTGACGGACACGCTGGTGATTGTCGGTAGCGCGCCTTTTGTTCGGTGGCATGATCACCACGGCCGGAAGAGATAAGATGTTAATCATAGATGCACTATCGAAGACCTTTCCCAATGGCACGCAAGCGATCAGTGGCTTCAGTCTTGAGATCAAGCCGGGAGAGGTGCTCGCTATCATTGGTGGCTCTGGATGTGGCAAGAGCACGCTGCTGCGGCTTGTGTCGGGTCTTGAGAGCGCGACGCGCGGCCGCATCATCCTCCAGGATAAGACGCTTACCGAACCCGATGAACGTGTGAACCTTGTTTTCCAGGAACCAAGGCTCTTTCCGTGGTTGAGTGTCGCGGACAATATCGGCTTCGGGCTGAAGCACTTCTCTCGCGAAGATCGTCACCTTCGTGTTTTGCAGGCGTTGGACCGTATGGGTCTGTCGGCCTATGGAGACCGGTGGGTGCGCGAGCTGTCCGGCGGTCAGGCACAGCGCGTCTCGCTGGCTCGCGCTCTTGTGGTTGAGCCGGCGGTTCTGTTGCTGGACGAACCGTTTTCGGCGCTTGATGCGATGACGAGGACATCTCTGCAAGATCATCTCTCGGATCTATGGCTCGAACAGCGCACGACCATGCTGCTTGTTACGCATGATATCGAAGAGGCTGTCGTGCTCGCCGACAGGATCGTCGTTATGCAGCCATCGCCTGGACGGATATTCGAAACGGTCAGTGTCGATCTCGCGCGCAAACGGGATCGAAACTCTACTGCGTTCACTGCGTTGAAAAGCCACCTGTCGGAGTTGCTGGAACGCTCCTTAGCGGTGCGCGCTGATCATGGTGCGGCAGTGAATGCTGCTTGAGTGCAGCTGACCCCCCCCCAACTTTTGCACTCAGTTTGGATGTTTCCAACGGCAGGCCCGGACAGGGTAGAGCGTTGTCGGAAACGCACGAAAAATAGAATAGTGATCTTGTAGAGAATCTTGACCCGCACCCCTTAGCTGGCGAAACTATAAGTCTCACAGAGGGAGAAGGTGAAATGCCGACTGGTTTCAATCTGTTGTCGCTCGACATGTTCAAGATATTTAAACCAGGCGCTCCCAAGGCGAAATTTACCCCTGAGGAAATGCCGCTGCCTTCTCTCGGTCGCGACGACGAAAGCAAAAATCGCGATCATGAGCAAGAAGCGGAAATCGCCTTCTGGGGTCTCGCCTGCTACCCCGTTATTTAGGGCGGGACGGTGCAGCATGTGCAGTGTTGCCAGCCTTGCTTCAGGATTGACGTAAAACTATGAAGTCTTTCTCTCCTGCGTCATCTGACCGCGTCAGCGTGGCAATTATCGGCGGTGGATTTACGGGCGCTGCGACGGCGGTGCACCTTGTTGGAAGCAAAGACACTCCCGCCGAAGCATCCGTGGTCGTCGTGGAGCCCCGATCTGATTTGGGCCGCGGTCTGGCGTATAGCGCGATCGATCCAGCACACCGGGTGAATGTTCCTGCAGCGAGGATGACGCTTTTTCCCGACATACCAGATGATTTCGAAACTTATCTGAGAGATTTGCCGTCCGAGCACGATGGTGACCTTATCGGACACGATGGCTCTCCCTATCCCAGACGGTCTGTCTTTGGCGATTATGTTTCGGCACGTCTTCGCCCCTACTTGCAGAGCGGGCGTATCGGTCACTGGCAAACAGACGCGGTAGCCGTATCACAAAAGGCTGGCGGTTATGAGATTATCGGGGCCGACGGAAATGCGCTGCTTGCCGATATCGTTGTATTGGCGGTGAGCCACCCGCCGCCTTCGCTGCCCAGAGCGCTCGTGCCTTTCCAGAACGACCCAAAGTTGATTGCGGATTTCACGGTTCCTGATGCGATAGACGCAATCGATGCCGCGCATCGCGTTCTCATTATAGGCAATGGCCTGACCGCTGCCGATGTGGTCGCGTCGCTCAAAAGACGTGGACATACCGGCCACATCACCTCTGTATCTCGCAGAGGGCTCAGATCGCGCGGCCACGGACCAGCCGGGCAGGACCCTTTCGGCGATTTTCTGTCCGAGCCACAACAGTCTGCCAGCGCCCTTCTTCATGCCATCCGTCAACGTCTAAGGGAGGCAGAGGCTCAGGGCATGACCTGGCACTGCGTCGTTGACGCGGTGAGGGGGCAGGGGCAGGAGATTTGGAAAAACTTACCCGTCGCCGCGCGCAGATGCATCGCCCGGCACGTGCGACCGTTCTGGGATGTCCATCGCTTTCGGGTCGCCCCCCAGGTTGAAGCTGCTGTGGAGCAGGCAATCGCAAGCGGCCAAATGGATGTTCGTGCAGCCTCGCTTTCTTCCATTACGAAAAACGCCGCAGGCTATCGGGTCGTGCTGAGGCCTCGCCTAAGTGGGGAGGTCGAGGCGCTTGATGTCGATGCCATCGTCGTCACCACGGGGCCGGCACATGCAGGCATTCTCCAAAGTCAGCCACTGCCTCGACAACTTGAAGAGGCCGGCCTCTTGCAGGCTTGCCCGACCGGGCTTGGTATCCTGGTCGACGCGCAATCTCATCCCATATCGACCTTTGGCGAGAGCACCACTTCGCTCTTCATCGCCGGTCCGCTTGCGCGAGGGGCGTTTGGAGAATTGATGGGGCTGCCCCAGGTAACGGAGCATGCGATCTTTGTCGCGGCGGGTGTTCGCGATCTGATGTGTAGGAGCAAGATCTCGCCCCATGCGAACTACGCAGTCGCAGGCTGACGGTCGTGTGTTTCAGGAGACGTTTGTTCCGCTGGCGGCACGCGTGTTGGAATGTGGTTTCTTATCAAGTTTGTAGACTTTTGTAAGATCGGCGACACTTCAATGCGCCTATAGGATCTGATCATGACAGTTGCCAAGCCACTCGATTTTCTCTGGTTTATCCCTAGCTCGGGAGACGGCGCCTATCTTGGTTCCGACGACCTGAGCAGGCCTTCCGATCCTGGTTACTTTCGCGAGATCGCCAAGGCTGCGGATCGGCTGGGCTATTCGGGCGTGCTGATCCCGACGGGCGCTGCCTGTGAGGAGTCTTTTATTCTTGCCGCTGATCTTGCAGCACATACGGAGAGACTGAAGTTCCTCGTCGCGATCCGCCCGGGTGTCGCGTCGCCTGCCTACTATGCGCGAATGGCGTCTACGCTTGACCGTGTTTCGAACGGCCGTCTGCTTCTCAACATCGTCGTGGGCGGGAGCGCGCAGGAGCTCGCTGGCGATGGGATATTCCTTCCCCATGACGAGCGGTACGATCACGCGGACGAGTTCTTCCAGGTCTTCAACTCACTTATTGCCAACGGTCAAGCCCATCTTGATGGCCGCTACGTAAAGGCGATCGATGCGCGCCTTGGTCTGCCGCCTGTTCAGCAACCCCATCCGCCAATCTATTTTGGCGGATCCTCCGATGCCGCGATCGACTTCTCCGCTGGCATCACCGACAAGTACCTGACTTGGGGCGAGCCGCCGCAGCAGGTTGCGGAAAAGATCGTCAAGGTGAGGAAAGCTGCTGAGGCGCATGGGAAGAAAGTCACGTTCGGTATTCGTTTGCACTTCATCGTCCGTGAGACGGATGAGGAGGCCTGGGCAGCGGCCGACAGACTGATCTCCAAACTGTCTGACGAGACGATTGCCGCGGCGCAGGAAGTCTTCGCCAAGAATTCGGATTCCGTTGGTCAGGCGCGGATGGTGTCTCTTCACCAGGGTCGGCGCGACAAGCTGGAGGTTTCGCCGAACCTGTGGGCGGGCATAGGCCTCGTCCGATCGGGTGCCGGTACGGCGCTCGTCGGTTCACCGCAGACGGTCGCGGCTCGCTTGCGTGAGTATCAGGAACTGGGCATCGACACCGTTATAGCCTCGGGATACCCCCATCTGGAGGAAGCCTATCGCGTTTCCGAACTGCTTTTCCCGGAGATTGGCCTCCCTGGTCCCAGAGGGCAAATCCGTTCGTCCTTCGGCGAGCAGCAGGTCTTCGGCGGTGGCGGACATGGTGGCAATGTAAAAACTGCTTCCGCTCCTGGACCCTCGCCTACGAAGGTGGCGGCCGCGTCACAAGGCTGATAGCTGCAGCCGTTCAGGAACGACGTCCCTTGCTTCGAGGCCGCGGGATTTGCACTTATGGATGACGCATGTGTACGACCCTGATTGTTCCTGGACTGAATGGCTCACATCCTGGTCACTGGCAGGACCATTGGCTCCGCGACGATCCTTCGGCCAAGCTGGTCGATCAGGATGATTGGCAGTGTCCGGTGCTGGAGGACTGGTTGGCGCGGTTCGAGGCCGCGCTGGCCGATGTGGACCAAGCCTATGTCGTGGCGCACAGCCTCGGCTGCGTGTTGATTGCAAATATGGCCGAGCAGCCGCTGGCCGACAAAATCAAGGCCGCACTCCTCGTTGCGCCTGCGTCGCTGGAGGAAGTCGAGGCACTGCATCCCTGCATCGTCCGGTTCGGCAAGTTTCCAACGTCGCCTCTTCCCTTTTCGAGCCTCGTGGTCGGTAGCACTACCGACCCTTACATGAGGGGTGAAGAGGTGACGCGGACCGCTCGCCTTTGGGGCAGTGATCTCATCAATCTCGGCCCCGTGGGCCACATCAATATCGCCAGCGGTTTTGGACGATGGCTGCGGGGCTACGAACTTTTTGAGACGCTTATCCGATCTGGAGATTTAACGACGGAGCAACCCGCTTACCTCGTTTTAGAAGGGGCCGAGCGGGTAGCGTAGACGCCGTCGTCTTTCTAAGGCATGTCGCGATCTTTCAGATTCGCTCCTTGCGCTTCAGTTCATTGGTTTGGCGCATGTTGGCATAGCAAAGCCGCTTCACACTTTTGCGCGACATGCTTTAGTCCTTCAGACGGAGCACAGAAGATGATCCATCTCGTCGGATGTCTCTAGCGATCATATCGATCCGCTCGTCATTTGAACAACGCACTCAAAATCTTTCCTTCAAGCGCGGCCAGTTCCGGTGCACCGTGACGGCGTGGCCGCGCAAAGGAGACCTCGATATCAAGTGCAATCCGACCGGCATCGATGACGATAATGCGGTCGGCAAGCGCCACGGCCTCGGTGACGTCATGGGTAACGAGGACGGCTGTGAATTTCTGCTGTTGCCAAATTTCTTCCAACAGCCGCTGCATCTCGATCCGGGTAAGCGCGTCGAGCGCTCCGAGCGGCTCGTCCAGTGCCAGAACCTGCGGCCTGGCGACAAGGGCCCGGGCAAGTGCCACGCGTTGCCGCTGCCCACCGGAAAGAACAGACGGCCACTCGTCCGCTCGGTCATGCAGGCCGACGTCGCGCAGGATCGAGAGAGATCGCTCACGTGCCTCCGCACCCTTGGAGATACCGGTCAAGCCGACTCCCACATTCTTTGCGACGTTCGCCCAAGGCAATAGACGGGGTTCCTGGAACATGATGCGCGTGCGTGCGCTTCCATCCTGCGATTTGACGGTGACGGAGCCGGAACTTGGCTTGTCGAGCCCTGCCAACAGCCTAAGCAAGGTGCTCTTGCCGCAGCCGCTTTTGCCAATCACTGCGAGGAATTGGCCGGCAGGGATATCGAGGTCGATGCCCTTCAAAACCGGCTTGTTGCCAAAGTCGCGCGTAACGCCTCGAAACGACACTGCGGTCGGCAATCGCATAGAAGCCGGAACTGCAACTGGTTCGGCGAAAGACGCTTTCGACACGGTTGGGATGTTGACAACGGACATTAGTCTAAATTCTCCACGTCTCTGAAGGCTTCAGGCGGATTGAAAAGCAGGATGCCATTGCAGGGTCAGCCGTTCCAGCAGACGCGCAAGCGAGTCAGCAAGCTTTCCGAGCAAGGCGTAGATAATAATGGACAACAACACGACGTCGATCAGCAGGAATTCCCTGGCTTGCATTGCCATGTAGCCGAGGCCTGAAGAGGCAGCGATGGTCTCCGCGACGATGAGAGTAAGCCACATGATGCCGAGCGCATAACGCAGCCCGACGAACATTGCCGGCAGGGCGCCCGGCAGGATGACCTGAAAGAAAAGCGCCGAAGACGACATGCCGTATGTGCGGCCCATTTCAACAAGCTGGCGATCAACGCTCTGTATGCCGAGCAACGTGTTGACATAGATCGGGAAGAAAACACCGAGTGCCACCAGGAATAGCTTGGCCTCCTCGTCAATCCCGAACCAAAGGATGACGAGTGGTATCAGCGCGAGGTGAGGGATGTTACGGATCATCTGCAGTGTCGTGTCGGTGAGATTGCGCGACAATGCCGACAGACCGTTCATCAACCCAAAAACGAGGCCGATCGTCCCACCGATCATGAAGCCGGACAGCGCGCGTACTGTGCTGATGGCGATATTGTGCAGTAGTTCACCGGATAGCAGCAACCGCCAGAAAGCCTCTGCCACCGCAGATGGAGGCGCCATTGTACTGGCTGAAATCCAGCCTGCGCGGCTCGCTATTTCCCACAGAATGATCAAGAAGGCTGGAAGTATCCAGCCGGATATCTTGCCTGAGACAATGCGATTGATGCGAAACATCTAGACTGCTTCCCTGGTGCCTAACGCCTGGCTCGTCACCGGACGGTCATGTTGAAATAGACATCGGCGCGCCCTGGTGAGCGCGCCGATCAGCGTGAATGAGGTCAGTTCGGCACGCCTAATTCGTTCCCTGTGCCTTCCAGACTGCGTCAGCCACATTGATTTGCTTTGGAATGAGGCCAAGCTTGAAGAACCTATCAGCCGTTTCCTGCTGGCTCTTGGCGATCTCCGGCGTAACAGGTCCGATACCGAATTCGGCACGGTTTGCAGCCAGCGTTTGCGCCTCAAGCGGCACATTGGTCACGTCGTGTAGAGCCTGTGCGACCTTGTCGCGATTGGCGGCAGCCCATGTTGCCGCAACCTTAAGGGCCTCGATCGTTGTCGTGACAGCGTCTGGATGAGCGGCTGCGAACTTGCTGTTGGCCAAGAAGTAGGTGTTCACCTTCAGCGTCTCAGCAGATGTCGTCAGCACGCGCGGCTTGTATCGCGTTTCAGCGATTGCGAAGTAGGGGTCCCAGACGGCCCAGGCATCGATCTTGTCGCTGGCGAAGGCGGCAGCCGCGTCCGGCGGGCTAAGATAGACAGGAGTGATGTCCGAAAACGCCACGCCCACCTTTTCCAGTGCCGCAACCAGAAGATTGTGCGCGCTCGTTCCCTTGCCGACGCCGACCTTCTTGCCCTTCAGATCAGCAACGGTCTTGATGTCGGACTGAGGCTTAACAAAAATCGCCTCGCCGACGCCATTGGAAGGAAGGGCTGCAACATAGGTAATCGCAGAGCCTGCGGCTTGCCCGAAAATAGGCGGAGCATCGCCCGTCCACCCCAGATCGATCGAGCCCACATTGAGCGCTTCGATAATCGGTGGCCCCGCGTTGAACTCCACCCACTTGACGGTCGTTCCCTTCGGCTCGAGAGCCTTCTCTATCACCTTCTGCTGCTGGGCAATCACCGGCAGATTGGTCTTTTGAAAGCCGATCCTGAGTTCCTTTAAATCTTCAGCAGAGGCAGGTGACAATGAAAGCATGAAGAGCATGGCTATGCCCGCTCCGAATACGCGTCTTATGACAGCGGACATTAAGGTCTCTCCAACGGTGGTGGTCCTGTACCAATGCTCTGATCCTAGCGAAGCAACTTCCCAAGCGAGCCGTCTTTTTTTCCGATTGAAGCTGCAGAAGAGAAAAATTTTTTGCCAGTTTGCTGCATAGAGGGATTGAAGCGATCGATACGACGAACGCCCAAAAGTACGTTGGCTGTGCCGATTGCATCATACGCGCCTTCACCACCGCGGCGAAGATATGTTCCGAATTGGACGCCGAGATAATTGCTGACGAAGATAATCAATCATCCCATGCAGTTGGTTTTTTAGGAGCGGGTCGTTGGTTCGGATACCATCAAGGCGAGTGGGACTCACCCTGAGGTGAGCACAGGACTGGCCCCTGTAGAAGGCTAGACGCCTCTCACGAGGCCGCCCAATTGGTTTTGATGATGGCGGAAATCAGAGCTTGCCCTCTGCTAAGAGTTCGCGGGTCCGCTTGAGCGTCGACATCAGCGCAGACTTGTAGCCTTTGTCGCTGTCGAATTGTGTCTGCTCGGCCTGTTCTTCGGGGCCGTTAGGCTGCTTGTCGCGCAGGCCGATATAGCAGTAGAATTTGAGCTGCAGCGCGCCGGTTTCGTCCTCGAACAACTCGTTGACGATGGCGCCTTCGCGCGGGCCGGTGGCCTGGAAGAAGGTGATCTTGCTCTGCGGCTCGAGCGTGATGATTTCGCGCAGGTCAGAGCCGGCAATGGTCGCCTCGCGCACGAAGTGGGTCGCGCTTTCTTCGACGACATTGCAGCGGGTGCAGAGACCGGGCGGGAGAAACAGGCGTGCATCGCGCGCCTTCAATTCCAGGCCCTTCCAGACTTGCTCGCGGGTGAGCTTTGTTTCACCTTCAGGATTCACGGGAACGGTTGCGGTCGAATAGATCATGACGATAGTCCTTGTTTTAAGATGTGGAACGGCCTGCCTCAGGCAGAGGCCGCTGTTTCATTGGCAAAGGCGCGATAGGAGCGGAGCGGATGACCGAGAAGCGTCGTGAGGCGCAGGACATCTCCATCTTCAGGCAGCATGCCGTCGGTGAGGAACCTCTCACCCATCATGCGCATGTCGTAGGCCATCCAGGCGGGCATGAACTGCTTGAGATTCTGCTCGAAGGCCGCCGTGTCGCCACCCCCATAGCTGATCGGGCGTCCCAGCACGTCCGACCAGACCGCGGCGATATCCGCTCCGGTCAGTGTTTCGGGGCCGACCAGATTGATGCGGGTGAGAGGAAGCGGCTGTGTAACCTGTTCGCGACGCAGCAGTTCCAAGGCTGCGATCTCCGCGATGTCGCGCACGTCGATCATCGCGAGGCCCTTATCGCCGACCGGCATCGGGTAGACGCCGTAGCCAGTGACGACCTCTTTGATCGTCAGATCGTTCTGGATGAAGTAGGCCGGGCGCAGGATTGTGGCGGCCATGCCCATCTGTTCAATCATCCGCTCGACGGCAAACTTGCCGGCAAAATGCGGGACGTTGACGTAGACGTCGGCGTGGATCACCGACAGGTAAACGATCCGCTCAATGCCAGCCGACCGCGCCAGGTTAAGAGCGATCAGTGCCTGGGTGAATTCGTCAGGTACGACGGCGTTGAGCAGAAACAGCGTAGAGACGCCGTCGAACGCGCTGCGTAGCGAGTCCACGTCAAGGAGGTCGCCTTTCACAACGGCAACGCCGGCCGGAAAGTCTGCCTTGGAGGGGTCGCGTACGAGGGCTCGAACGTCTGCACCGTGGTTGACGAGGTGCTGAATGACTTGCGCGCCGATATTGCCTGTGGCGCCGGTAACGAGGATGGTCATGAGAATGTCTCCGGGTTTGCTTGCTTGACACCCCGAATGTGGATGGTTCACTGATGACCCGATAGACGGATAATCTAGACGCGCTGTCTCATAGGTGGAACATTTATGGACCTGCTTGCTCTTGCCGACTTCAACCTCGTTGCTCGCCATGGCGGCTTTGGCAAAGCTGCCCGCGCGACCGGCCGACCGAAGGCAACGCTGTCGCGGCGTGTCACGGAACTTGAGTTGGCACTTCAGCTTCGGCTGTTCGAACGCGGAGCCCGCGCCCTCAAGCTGACGGAGGAAGGGCGGGCGCTCTATGAACGAACAGCTCTGTTGCTCACCGAGCTTGACGAGACTGCCGCGGCGATTTCGTCTGGTGCAGAAAAACCACGCGGTCGACTGCGGATCAGCGCGCCACTCCTCTTTTCGCAGACAGCCATAGGCAAGATCTCCGCCGGTTTTGCGCTGAAATACCCCGATGTCAGACTTGAGATCACCACAGAAGATCGCGCCGTCGACATGATCGCGGAGGGCTATGACCTTGTCATCCGCGTCAACCCGCCTCCGGACGAAAGTCTCGTCGGTCGAGCTTTCTTGCATGACCGTTTGGTCGTGGTGGCACCGCCTGATATCGTCCTCCCAAGTCCCAGTCAGCCCGTTCCGGGGGTAGTTCGAGGAGGGGCAGGTTCAGAGACCTGGAACGTCATGACCACCAAAGGGCCCACGAAGATCAGGATCGATCCCGTCCTTGTCCTGTCGTCCCTCATCATGGTTCGCGACGCGGTGAGGGCAGGCGTCGGGGCTGCGCGCCTTCCGATCTCGCTGGTGAGCCATGATCTAGCCGCCGGCACCTTGATGCACTGGGGAGACGTCGAGAATTCCGAGATCGCGCTCTGGGCGCTATACCCGTCGCGGCGTCTCTTGAGTTCGCGGGTCTCTGCCTTCCTCGATTTCCTGAGGCAGGCTTTCCCCAAGGGAACACCTGAAGAGCTGGCAGCCTATATCGGTGGGTAGGGGTCGGACGCGTTAGGCCGCGGCAGCAACTGCGCGTGAATACGCCCCAGGCGGCATTCCCACATGCCGATTGAAGGCCACGCTGAAGGCGCTTGTCGATCCATAGCCGACGCGCTGGGCGATGTCGGCGATGGCAACATCTTCGCGGAGATATTCTTTCGCGAGCGCCATACGCCATCCGGTCGCGTATTCCATAGGCGCGACGCCAACTTCCTTGCGGAAACGATCGAAGAAGGTCGAGCGAGACATGGCAGCCTCCTGGGCAAGCGTCTCCACCGTCATGCTGCGACCCGGATCTGCGTGGATTCGGCGCAAGGTCGGCGCCAGCAGTGGGTCGGCCATGCCGCGCAGGAGACCCGGCGGTGCTTTGGCGCTTGCAACTGACCGCAATGCGTCAATGAACAGAACATCCAGCAGCCGATGAAGCACCATTTCGCGCGCAGCACGGTCGGCCCTCGTCTCGTCATTGATCATGCGGACCAGGGCCATCAGTCGTTCTTCCCCATGAACATGGATGACTTCCGGCAGCAGCGATACGAGAAGAGCCTTGTCATCCGAGCCGAACGTGCAATGCCCGACCAGTGCCTTGATTTCCGCCGGCGCTTCCGGGTCGCCGAGGCGAAAAACACCGGGGCTGGTTTCCATTCGCTGGGGAAGCGCGCCGCGTGGCGGCGGCTCCGTGCTGCTCATCGTAAACGAGAAGATCTTTGGGACCAGGACGAAGTCGCCCGCAGTGAGCACCATCGGCTCACGACCGGCAATCGTCATCAGGCAACGTCCTTCGACCACGGCGCAGTAGAAGGGGCTTCCAAGCTCGGTGCGCTCAACAAGCCACTGACCGCCACCCGTCACAAGCTTTGAGATGGAGGGTCTTGCTTTCAGTAGGGAAACGACTTCGGATACTGGATCGGTCATCTTTTCGGATTTATGCTAAACAATATCGGACATACGCATATAGAAAGTCCGGATTATCGGGTCAATCTTCAGGCCAGTTAAATGTCAGGAGACGGAACATGCCAAAGATCCTCATCACCGGTTGCTCGTCCGGTTTCGGCCTCGCCATCGCAAAGAAATTCTTGAACGCCGGGTGGGACGTCGTCGCTACCATGCGCACCCCGCGCGACGACCTTCTTCCTTTCAGCGACAGGCTCGAAATCCTGCCGCTGGATGTTACTAGCGCAGACAGCATTGCCGAGGCGGTGGAAGCCGCCGGCACTATCGATGCTCTGGTCAACAATGCCGGCGTCGGCATGCTCAATGTGCTCGAAGGCTCGCATATGTCGAAGGTTCGCGAACTGTTCGAGACAAACGTCTTCGGCGCAATGGCGATGACAAAAGCTGTCCTTCCGCGGATGCGGTCCCGTCGCTCAGGCGTCATCGTCAACGTCAGCTCTGCCGTCACGATAAGGCCGCTGCCAGCACTTTCGGTCTACAGCGCCAGCAAGGCGGCCCTCAACGCATTTACGGAGAGCCTCGCGCTCGAAGCGGCTCTGTTCGGAGTCCGCGCCAAACTTGTTTTGCCTGGCTCGGCGCCGACGACCGGCTTTGGCAAGAACGCAGTCTCGCGCATGGGCATGGAAATTCCCGAGCCATATACCGCCTTCGTCGACGACTACATGACGAAGCTGCGTTCGGGCACCGAGGTCACGACAGCGGAGGCGGTTGCAGATGCCGTCTTTCGGTCTGTGACAGAGATCGACGCGCCGATGAAGATCCCCGCCGGGGCCGACGCGGAAACCTCGTTCCGCGAAGCGGGTCATTTGCTCGCCTGACTATCGCCAATCGAAATCTACCTTTGAAGGTCCCGACCCATGAACAATCTGATCAATCTCGCGAAGGATATTCCGACGCCTGATGCAACTCTCACCGTGGCCTACACGCCGATCCGTCTTTCGATGTCGGGCCGCCAGCCGTTGGAACTGCGTCTGACCGCGCCCGCAAGCGGCGACAAGCTGCCGATCGTGCTGCTGTCGCATGGTTACGGCCCTTCCAACTATATCCCGTCAAAGGACGGCTATGCTCCCCTTGTCCAGTTCTGGGCGGAAAGAGGGTTCGTCGTGATCCAGCCGACGCATGCGAGTTCTCGGGTCGGCGGCCTGCCGTCAGATGGACCCGGCGCGCCTTTCTTCTGGCGTGAGCGTGTCGAGGAGATGAAGGCGATCCTGGACCAACTGCCGGAGATCGAGAGACAGGCGCCGGCCGTTGCTGGGCGGATGGATCATGCACGCATTGGCGCGGTGGGTCATTCCTTTGGCGGCCACACGGTTGGGCTTCTGCTCGGCGTAAAGGTGGATGGTGAGGATTTTTCCGATCCACGCATCTCGGCTGGCGTTCTCCTGACAACACCAGGACGCGGGGGCAAAGACATGACGCCTGAGAGTGCTGCCCGGTTTCCCTTCTTCGACGTCAATTTCTCGACCCTGACGACACTCAGCCTCGTCGTCTGCGGTGATATGGACAATCCGCATTTTACCACCCGCGGTCCTGAGTGGCATGCAGATGCATTCCACAATGCACCGGGCGCTGAGGCAATGCTGATGATGCACGGGGTCGGGCATGGTCTTGGCGGCATTGCAGCTCTCGACGCAAAGGAAACAGAGACTGAAGCACCAGACGTGCTGGAAGCGACACGACGTCTTACGCTCGCCTGGCTTCAGACAGCGCTCGGCACGGACAAGGGCGCTTGGCCGAGAGCTTGCCTCGCACTTAAGGGTGAGGCCGCAACGCTTGCGACGGTTAGAGAGAAGCAGCTCTAGCCTTGGGGGCGATTGTCTTAGGCATCGTCGGATTGATCTCGTTATGTCCGCTGTTACTAAGATCGCTCCCAATATTGGTGGCGACCGCTTTAAGACAGGCGACCCTCGCGGCTCACGTCGCGGGCACGCTGGTGGGGCTACTCGCCTCTACCTGTTGATCTGGTCGCTCTTCCAGATCCGCGCTGTCCATGGTCCCACCGACGCCGCGCATTGAGTATCTCCATGAGCCGAGCGCCGAGATACGATGTCTCACGGGTCGTTCATCAGTAATTTCTTTGATTGATGTCACCCCAAGCAGGCCGATGTTGCGGTGAAGTTCATCATGCAAGATTGCGGCCGCTCTCGCCACGCCCGCCATACCACCGACAGTGGCAGCATAAAGGAACGGCCTTCCGACGAAAACAAACTGTGCGCCCAAGGCCAGGGCCTTTACGATGTCCGTGCCTCGCCTAATGCCACCATCCAACATGACGGGAACGGCGTCGCCGATACTCGAGACAATATCGGGCAATGCGGTCATTGGAGCTATTGCTCCGTCGAGTTGACGTCCGCCGTGGTTCGAAACGATGATACCATCAACACCGCTCTTTACTGCGATCTTGGCGTCGTCGGAGTGTAGAATACCTTTGATAACGAGGTTGCCGGTCCACCTCTCACGAATTCTAGCGACGTGGCTCCAGTCCAGGTGATCCTTCTTTCCGAAATCGCGCATCACGTTCGAGGCGATGATCGGAGCCCCGCGTGTGGAAAAGGAGTTCTCAAAATGCGGTATACCGTGATTGATGATTGTCCGCATGAAGGTTCCGACCGTCCACCTAGGGTGACTGAGCCCTTGCCAGGCGAGACGTAAGCTGGGGCGCAACGGGGTTGAGAAGCCCGCTCGCACGTTGTTTTCGCGGTTCGCCAGCACTGCCGTATCGACTGTGAGAACCAATGTCTTGAAGCCCGCTTTCGCAACGCGGTCGATGAGAGCATCGATTTTCTCAGGCTCACCTGGCAAATAGGCCTGAAACCAGGAGCGGGGCGCGACCGTGGCAACGTCCTCAAGCCGGATCAACGATGACCCGCTCATGATCATCGGGATGCCCGATGCCTGCGCCGCCTCGGCTAGGACGAGATCACCACGGTAGGCCATAAGGGCGCTGATGCCCATCGGCGCGATACCGAAAGGCGCTCTCCACTCTTCTCCAAACAGGTTAGCCACCGTGCTACGGGCCGAGACGTTTCTTAGAACGCGCGGCACAAAGCTTATCGCCTCGAATGCCTCCTCATTCATCCGACGTGAAGCATTCGTTTCACTTCCGCCCGCGATATAGCCGAACAAAGGCGCAGGGAGGTGGCGCTTCGCAAGCGCTTCAAAATCATCAAGCGATAGGACGCTGTCCAAACGGCTTGCAAATTTTGTCGCGAAGATGGGGGATGTCATCTGCCATATCCAAGCTATTAACGGACCAAGAAGCGCCCGGAACACTGCCGAAAGGATAAGGGTGCCTCGTGGCGCCCAGGTTTTAGTCTTCGCTCGCCTCGAACGCAGCTTTCCTGTTTTTGCGGATGGTCGGCAAAATCAAAGTTAGCAACATCAGGGCGGTCAGCGCCAGAAGTCCCGCGCTTATCGGTCGCTCGAAAAACACCAGCCAGTCGCCCTGCGAAAGCAACATGGCGCGTCGCAGGTTCGTCTCCAGCAGTGGACCGAGAACAAACCCGAGAAGGAGCGGGCCTGGTTCGCATTTCGCCTTACGCAGAACGTAACCCAGAACACCAAACAGGATGACCAGGGCGACATCGAAACCACGGTTGCTGACGCTGTAGACACCTACGCAGCAGAACAACAGGATGGCCGGGTACATGATGCGGTAAGGGATTTGCAGCAACTTTACCCAGAGCCCGATCAAAGGCAGGTTGATGACGAGGAGCATCGCATTACCGATCCACATTGACGCCACCAACCCCCAGAACAGGCCGGGCTGGTTCTGGATGACGGAAGGTCCGGGCGTGATGCCATGGATCGTCATTGCACCAAGCATCATGGCCATGATGGAGTTGGACGGAATGCCGAGGGTCAGAAGAGGAATGAAAGAGGACTGCGCACCGGCATTGTTCGCGGCTTCCGGCCCAGCCACACCGGCGATCGCGCCATGACCGAACTTTTCCGGTGTCTTGGACATGCGCTTTTCAACCGAATAGGCACTGAATGCACTGAGCGTTGCGCCGCCGCCTGGCAATACGCCCAGAATTGTGCCTACGCCTGTACCGCGAAGCACGGCGCCCCAGCTTTCCTTGAATTCTTCACGCGTCGGCCATAAGCGACCGATCTTGCTTTGCAGAACGCCGCGGACCTCCTTCGACTCGAGATTGGTTGCGATCTCCGCGATACCGAAGAGACCAACAGCGATGACGACAAACTCGATGCCGTCATAAAGATCCGTTGATCCAAAGGTCATGCGGGCCGAACCGCTGTTGACGTCGATGCCAACCATGCCGAGCACAAGGCCAAGGCAGACCATGCCAATCGCCTTGACGACAGAGCCATGCGCGAGAATGGTCGCCGCAAGCAGACCGAAGATACACAGTGCGACATATTCCGCAGGCCCGAAGGACAGGGCGAAAGACGAAAGCGTTGGCCCGGCGACGGCGAGGGCAATCGTTGAGACTGTTCCAGCAAAGAACGAACCTAACGCAGCAATTGCCAGTGCCGCACCGGCCCGACCTTTTCGAGCCATCTGGTATCCGTCGATCGCCGTGACGACTGCCGAAGCCTCACCAGGAAGGTTCACAAGGATCGCCGTTGTGGAGCCACCATATTGCGCGCCATAAAAAATGCCGGCCAGCATGATCAGCGCGCCCAGTGGCGGCAGGAAGAATGTGACGGGTAAGAGAATTGCGACGGTCGCGGTCGGGCCAATGCCAGGCAAAACGCCGATCAAGGTGCCAAGAAGCGCCCCGATAAAGCAAAACATCAAATTCGTCGGTGTCAGTGCTTCGGAAAAGCCAAGCATCAAGACGTCGAGAAATGCCATCGAAGTATCCGATCAGGTCAGGATGGCGATCACAGAGGCCAAATGGGCATCTGGACGCCGAGTCCGTAGATAAAGAGAAGCGCGCCGAGCGTGGTCAGGACCGCGGTGGAGATGAAGATTTCTCGCCACCTCGATTCCGGATCAGCAAGACTTCCAACGACAAGAAGCCAGATTGTCGCAACCACGAAGCCAAGGCTTTCTGCGGCGAAAGCAAATCCCGCGATACCAACCACGAGGATGATCAGCGGTTTTGGATTGATCGCGTCGAGTGCTTCATGAGGCTTGGTCAGAGCCTTGATCAGCACAACGGCTCCGATTAAAGCAATGATGACGCAAAGCGACCTTGGCAAGAAGCCCGGCCCCATCATCGCCGGCGTGCCGAACGACAGGTCACGCCCGGCCCAAAGGCCGAGCGCTCCCAGAAAGATCATGACACAACCAGCAAGAATATCAGGAAAGTCCCGGCCCTTGCTTGCAGACTTCATGCTCATTGCTGCACCCACGGTGTCTTGTTCCAGATTTCCTGGAAGCGAGCAAGGCGGTTGGGCATTTCCTTCTCCCAGTCGGGACCACTGAGATACGCCAATGGCAACGCCATCTGCTTGGCCTGCTTCTGGAAGTCGGGATTGTCGAGCGTCGCCTTGACGGCTGCTGCGAAGCGATCGGCAATCTCGGCAGGCACTTCGCGGGGTGCGGCAATGCCGCGCTCCGAAGTCATTTCCACGTTGAAGCCAGACTCGATGGCAGTCGGTACGTCTGGAAGCTGCGGCGACCGCTCCTTGCCAAACGTGTTGATCATTCTGAGACCCGATGTGTCGTTGCCGGCAAATTCGCTCACGTTGAGGCCGCCGCCGTTCACCTGAGAGCCGAGGATCGCTGTGCGCGTTTCGCCCGCGCCATTGAACGGAATATGTGTAATCGTGGTGCCGGACTCGGCGCCGAGAATGATGATCGCCAGATGGTCATCAGTGCCGATACCCGAGGAGCCAAAGGATACGGCGCCGGGCTTTGCCTTGGCAGCAGCCACGAAATCAGCAAGCGTTTTGATTTCGGAGTTCGCGGGCACAACGATTGCGGCTGGATCGTCAACGATGCGTGCCACCGGCTTTATCGTCTTCGGATCGTATCCGAGCTTCCTCTGCACCTGCATGGAGAGAAAGCCCGGCGTATTGATGAAAGAGAAGGTGTATCCGTCAGGCTTTGCCTTTGCCAGCGCCGTGTAGGCGATTTCACCGGACGCGCCTGGGCGGTTTTCGATGACGATGTCGGCGCCGAGTTCCTTTTCGAGAAAGGGCTGCATTGCGCGTGCCATGACATCGGTGCTGCCACCAGGTGCAAAAGCAACGATCATCTGGATCGGACGATCCTTGGGCCATTCGGCATGAGCAAATTGGGCTGACGCGGTGAGAGCCGCGACCGCGAGTGAGAGAGCGAAAACGTTTCTTTTCAAATCCAATCCTCCTTTGGATGGTGGCCGTCAACTGGTGCAAAGACGTAACTGCCACAGCAGACGCTTGGCGGCCGGTAGAGTGCTGCTATAGTAATTGTGAACGAAGAAATGGCGCCGTGCGCGTAAGCACGTCATCCGACGCCGAGATGTGTTGTAAGTTTTTCAGTCGCTCGCGCGTTGATCAGCTAAGCTGTGCGCGTATGATGGTTTGGGTGAAATGATCTCAGGTGCCTTGGGCAGTTGCGACAGGCTCAAAGAACACGTCCTGCCACTTGGTCAATTTCGACTTCAGCATGCCTGCTTCAAACATGAAGTCTGCAAAGACCATCACACCTTTGGGCTGAACGCCCCACTCGTCTTTGACGGTCTCCAGCATTTTCTCGATTTGGTCGGCATTGAGAGACGATTTCTCCGAGGCTAAAAAGATTTCAGCCGCTTCTTTTGGATTGTCGCGAATGAAGTTATCGGCCTCTTGGATCGCAGCGACGACAGCGAGCGAGGCGTCCTTACGATCTTCGATGAACTTGCCCGTCGTTGCCAGCAATCCGCTCGTGACCTGCTGTCCCAGATAGTCTGAAAAGTTGAAAAGCTTATGGACCTTTGGGTCCGTCTCTAGGACATCGCTGTAGGGATGGGGCGCAACATAGGCGCTGATGGTACCCCCGGCGAGAAGGCCGCTCGTTGCGTCAGGATGTGGCAGTTGCACCATCATCGTGTCGAAGTGCTTTGCGTCGCCGAAGGCTTTCTTTGCGGCCATTCGCACCAGCAAACCCTGTTGGCCGGTCGTCGATGTGACGGCAATCCGATCATTGGACCCTAGATCCTTAAGATCCTTGATCTCTGCCTTGTTGGTGTAGAAACCATTGTCGCCTGCGACCAGCGCCGCAAGTCCGCGGATCTTGATCGAGTTCTTCGTCTTTTCCGCAGCGATCAGCATGCCGGGAAGTCCATAGGCGCCGATGTCGACAGTGCCGCTGATCAAAGCGTCATTAATGGCGGGCGCGCCGCTGATCTTTTTGATTTCAACGGTCGTGTTGATGCCTTTTGCGGCGAGTTGCTTGGAGAAGAAGCCCTTCTGCTCCGCTACGACAACGGGCAGATAGGCATAGCCATATTGGATAGCGATCGAGATCGGCTTTTCTTCTGCGGCTCTAGAAACGGTGGGTGAAACTGTCAAAATCGACAGTGCGGCAATCGCGGCAAGGGCGGCGCGCCGGCGAAGTTTCTGTTGCATACTTCCTCCCGAAGTGCTTTTTGAAACGGCGTTGCAAAATAATGATGTCATCTCGGCTGCACTGTCAACCGCTTTTGTGAAGATCGTTGTTTATTGCTGCTGTCGCTGAGGAGTCGAGGAGGATCGATGGCTGGACATTCGCCCCATATCGCCGTGCGTGAGGATTGGCTTGCCCTGGAACAGGAGGAGGTTCTTTTTCCTGAGATGCCGATCGTGGATTCGCATCATCATCTGTGGGACCGCCCGGGTTCTCGCTACCTGTTCGAAGACCTTCTCGCTGACGCCCGACAGGGCCATCGCGTCCAGGCGACGGTCTTCGTGCAGAGCAGATCCATGTACAGCGTCGATGAGCCGGACGAACTACACAGACCTGTTGGCGAGGTGGAGTTTGCAAACGGCGTTGCAGCGCGCTCCGCCTCCGGGCTGTATGGATCTTTCAGAGCGTGCGCCGCAATTGTCGGTTCCTGTGATCTGATGGCGGGTGACCGTATCGAGCCAGTGCTCGATCGCATGGCTGCTGCTGGCGGACGGCGCTTTCGCGGCATCCGCAACCAGACCGCCTGGCATCAGGATCCCGCGATTGCTACCAATCCTGTTCCTCCGGTCAAAGGGCTGCTTTTAGAGGCCGCGTTCCGCGAAGGAGTGCGCCGACTGGGCGCGCGCGGGCTGACGCTTGATGTCTGGGCCTATCACACCCAGCTCGCAGAATTCGAGGATCTCGCACGCGCCTGCCCGGATACCACAATCATTCTCGACCACCTTGGTGGCCCGCTTGGCGCTGGCCCCTACCGAGGTCGACGCAACGAGGTGCTGGCCGAATGGCAGGCGTCAATGGCGAGGATCGCTCAGCTGCCGAATGTCTCCGTCAAGCTCGGTGGTCTGGCAATGGGGGCAGGCGGGTTCGACTTTCATCTGGCCCATCAGCCGCCAGCCTCTGAAGTGCTCGCCGTTGCCTGGGACCCCTATATCTCCTTCGCGGTCGAGCATTTCGGCACACAACGTTGCATGTTCGAGAGCAATTTCCCCGTCGACAAGGGCATGGTGTCCTACCGAGCGTTATGGAACGCCTTTAAACGGCTGACCCAAGGCGCCAGCGCTGCGGAAAAGCAGGACCTTTTCTTCTCGACGGCAGCGCGGATCTACAAGCTCGGCATTGAGCCGGAGGGAGAATTCTGATGTTTTTCGCACCGCCGCCGACGATAGAGACGGAAATCTTTTCCCGCATGCCGGACCGCTTCCGGAACCCTCGTAAAACCCGCTGGGCGGACGTAAACCGCTCCGGTATGGCGATCGATTCGTTCCTTGAAGGCCCTTGTTTCGACGGTCACGGCAACCTCTATTTTACCGACATTCCATTTGGACGGATATTCCGAATCACACCCGGCGGAGAGTGGGAGCTTGTCAGCGAATATGACGGCTGGCCGAATGGAATGAAGTTCCACAGCGAAGGCAGAATCTACATCACCGATTACAAACGCGGCGTCCTGCAGCTCGATGTCGGTACCGGGGCGGTCTCGCCCGTCATCGAAGAGTACTTTTCCGAAGGCTTCAAGGGGGTCAACGACCTCGTCTTTGCGGCCAATGGTGATCTCTATTTCACCGACCAGGGGCAAAGCGGACTTCATTCACCGACCGGCAGGGTGTTTCGTTTGTCTGTGGCAGGAAAACTAGAATGTGTCATGTCCGACATCCCTAGCCCCAACGGAATCGTCATTGCCAAGGACATGAGTTATCTTCTTGTTGCAGTGACACGTGCGCAGCAGATCTGGCGGGCGCCGCTCCACGAGGGAACCGCTACAAAGGTGGGGGTGTTCCTTCAGCTGCACGGAGGCTTGGGCGGGCCTGATGGTCTGGCGCTGTCCGAGGATGGCGAACTATTCGTTGCCCATACGGGCTTTGGCTCGATATGGCATGTGTCGCGCGTGGCAGAACCCCTGCACCGCATCCGGTCATGCGCTGGTATTTCGACAACCAACATGGCCTTCGACCCAAAGGACCGGCACGTCATCTACATCACCGAATCTCAGACGGGGAGTATCTTGCGTGCGCGGCTGCCTGTCCGAGGTGAGGAATTGTGCATGGGTGGGGTTGTAAGCTAACGATACGCTGACGGGATTGATGAAGAAGAGGGTGATTATGGACGACGAGTACGAGCAAGGTTTACCTCGGGTCAAAGGCGTGGCCTCCGCTGATCGGCTTCTTACCGTGCTGTCCGCGTTTCGTAGGGGCGACGATGCTCTGGAACTGACACAACTCGCGGAACGAACAGGCCTCGTCAAAAGCACGATCATGCGCCTGTGTGTTTCGCTTCAAAGTTTCGGTTTCATTGAGCGGATGCGCGACGGCCGGTATCGTTTGGGGACCGAAATTGCCAGACTAGGCTCCGTGTACCTTCAATCATATGCGCTTGAATCCGAAGTGGTGCCGGTTCTGGAGCGGCTTGTCGCGATCTCCGGAGAGACCGCCTCATTCTACATCCGGCGCGGCGATCAGCGTCTTTGCCTGTTTCGCCACGACTCGCCTTCGCCGCTGCGCATGCATGTGCGACCCGGAGATCTCAGACCCATGGATGCGTCTTCGATTGCCCAGGTGCTGCGCATGTTCGAGGGGGGCCAGACCGACAGCTCGAAAGATATCGATCTACCCATCTATTCCAACGGGGTGACGGATCCACACGTTGCTTCGATGGCCGCTCCCGTGTTCGGAGCCGGTCAGCGCCTCTTGGGCGCGCTCGCCATCACAGGTCCCGCATCGCGGCTGACCGCTGATAAGGCTGCGCAGGTTGCTCAGCAGTTGCGCAACTTCGCCGAGGGCCTGACGAACTCCCTGGGCGGTGAGTTTTAAAAATGCAACGCCGTTGCATTTATTATTTGCAACGCCGTTTCAAAATGCTAACAAGGTGCTGCTCATCGGGAGGATGGGTGCGCGCTCATGATTGTCGTGAACCCTCCGAGAGCTCATTTTCGCCAGGCGAAACTCGTGGAGGAGTTTATGACCAATTTCACAAGACGTCAGTCTCTGGCCTTTGCCGGGATTGGTTTTCTCGCAGCGTCCGGAGCGCCTCTGGTGGCCCGGTCGCAAGAGAAGAAGACCATCAAGGTTGCCACACAGTACGGCACGAGCCATCTGGCGACGACCGTCGCGGAAAAGCTTTCGCTCTTCCAAAAACATGCCGAGAGCAATGGTCTCTCCGGAACTGAATTTCAGATACAGCGTGTCAGTGGTTCGTCCGTCATTAATGACGGTATCTTCAGCGGCAGCCTTGATATTGGAGCCTATGGCTCGACTGCCCTGATTGCCGCCTGGGCCAAGACCAGGGGCTCCTATGACCTCAAGGGGATCGCGGCATGCAATGAAGCGGTTTTGACCTTGTATACCAACGATCCCTCGATCAAGTCGATCAAGGACATCAAGCCCACGGACCGTATCGCGGTCACTGGCACGACGTCGCCCCAGGCTATCATGTTGCAAATGGCGGCAGAGAAAGAATTCGGCAAAGGAGAGGCCAAACGCTTTGATAAGCAGATGGTCCAGTTGCCGCACCCCGACGCCACGACGGCGCTGATATCCGGGAACGGAGTGACCCTCTACTTCGCCTCGCCGCCGTTCATCAGCACGCTTGAGGCATCGAAGAAGTGCTTCAAAGTCACCGATGGTCGCGACATTATCGGAGGGCCTTACTCCGGCGCGCTCTATGCTTCGACCCGAAAATTCGCTGAGGCCAACCCGAAAGTGCTGGCAGCATTCGTTGGTGCACTGAAGGAAGCGATGGACCTGATCCAGAAAGATCCCGGTAAAGCTGGCGAAATCTATAGGGCTGCCGAAAAGACGAGCCTTTCAGCAGTGCAGGTCCAAGACGCCATTCGTGGTCAGGTTTTCACCATCGAACCGCGAGGGATGCAAACTTTTGCGAACTTCCTGGCAGGGACCGGCGCTATCAAGCAGGCGCCCGTGAGCTGGCGCGACATTTTCTTCGAGCCTGTCAGTCAGGGGGATGGAAGCTGATGGACATGAACAACCAGTTTGCAAATCGCACGCCCGGCATCGACACAATCTCCCCGTTGCTCTCGGTCAACGGCGTTACGCTCCAGTACAAGACCGGTGCAGCCATTCTTACGGCGACCTACAAAGTCAGCTTCAACGTCCAAAAGGACGACCGCTTCATTCTGCTCGGCCCATCTGGTTGCGGAAAGTCGACGCTGTTGAAAAGCGTTGCCGGATTCCTGGCGCCGGTCGAAGGCGACATCAAGCTCGCAGGCAAGCCGGTTAGAGGACCGGGACCCGATCGCATGATGGTGTTTCAGGAATTCGATCAGCTTATGCCGTGGATGACGGTGATCGACAACGTCATGTTCCCGATGCGCCGTTCAGGACGCTTCCCGAAAAGCGAGGTCCGCGACCGGGCGAGGCGGGTGATCGACAAGGTAGGGCTTTCGAAATTCGAAAATTCCTATCCACACATGCTATCCGGCGGCATGAAGCAGCGCGTGGCGATTGCACGCGCTCTCGCTATGGAGCCAGCGATGCTTCTGATGGACGAGCCTTTCGCAGCGCTCGACGCTCTGACGCGCCGGCGTATGCAGGAGGAGCTTCTGGAGCTTTGGGACGACGTACGTTTCACACTGCTTTTCGTGACGCACTCGATCGAAGAGGCAATCATCGTCGGCTCGCGCATTCTTGTGCTCTCTCCGCATCCCGGCCAGGTTCGCGCTGAACTGGACGCGACCGCCTATGGGCATCAGCATCAGGGCGATGCGGATTTCATGGCCTTCAATCGAAAGATCAACCAGATGCTTTTCGGCGATCAGGAGGTTGCTCATGACTAAGGTTCTGACCGCGCCGGCGAGCCTGCCGGCAAGACCAGATCTGGAATACCAGACCCTCGATATTTCGCAGATCGGCAGCATCAAGCAGGATGTCGGCTTTTGGGAAGGCCTCTTCAACATCACCGGATTTCGTCGTGCGCTGGTGCTGGTCGGGCTTTGCCTAATCTGGGAAGCTTACGCTCGCTACCTTGGCAATCCGCTGATGTTTCCGTCTTTCAGCGATACAATCACGACACTCTGGGCCGACATCGTTTCCGGACGGCTACCGTCCGCGGCAATAACCTCCCTCCAGGTTCTTCTGACCGGCTACGCGACCGCCATCGCTCTTGCCGCGGTGATGACAACGCTTGCGATTTCGACCCGTTTCGGGACCGATCTGCTGGCAACGCTGACGGCAATGTTTAACCCGCTGCCAGCCATCGCCGTTCTTCCGCTCGCGCTTCTGTGGTTTGGCTTAGGCACCAGTAGCATTGTCTTCGTGATCGTCCACTCCGTGCTTTGGGCCGTATCGCTCAACACGTTCACGGGCTTTCTTTCCGTCAGCCAGACCCAGAAAATGGCTGGCCGCAACTACGGTCTTGGGGGCCTGCGAATGGTGTTCTTCATCCTCATTCCTGCAGCCTTCCCGTCGATCCTGTCGGGTTTGAAGATTGGCTGGGCTTTCGCTTGGCGCACGCTGATCGCCGCCGAACTTGTCTTCGGTGTTTCAGGAAATGCCGCTGGCCTCGGCTGGTACATTTTCGAGGCGCGGAACGCACTCGAAACCTCCGGCGTGTTTGCCGGCCTGCTGACCGTCATCGTCATCGGCCTCGTGGTTGAAGGACTTGTCTTCCGTACGATCGAGCTTTTGACGGTTCGCAAATGGGGCACCCAGAACGGCTAACGGCAACGCCGAGGCTAGCCGGTGCAAAAGCAAATTGGTGCCGGCTGCAAGTTTCAGAGAGATCGCGATGCCCTTTAGCCTTGGCCGAAGGCGGGTACTCTTTCCCAATCACTACCGATTTGTAAAAGCGAGGCGCACAAATGAATGCGACTGAAATGACGTCCACACAGGTTAGAGGACGGGTCATGGTTACGGGAGCCCAACTGGTTTCCGAAGCCATGCAACTCTTGGCAGACCACCGGCTTGAACCGATTTTTGCACCCGCCTATTCGACGCCAGATGATCTTGCCGCCATGGCGCGGGATCATGAGGTCGATGCCATACTTGTGCGGCAAGGGTCGATCGACCGATCGGTGATCGCTGCATCGCCGCGACTGAAGGTCATCGCCAAACATGGCAGTGGCGTCGACAACATCGACCTTGCTGCAGCGACCGAAGTGGGCGTCCCGGTTCTCAGGGCGCTGGCCGCCAATGCGCAGTCGGTAGCGGAACTTGCGATCAGCCTGACGGTAAGTCTGATGAAGGATGTTCTTTCGCTGGATAGCCAGGTGAAGGCCGGCGGTTGGCCGAAAACGAAATATGTGGGACGCGACCTTGCCGGTGCTGTATTCGGCGTTGTCGGTTTCGGGGAGATCGGCCAGCGCGCGGCTGCGCTTGCGCGTGGCCTTGGGATGAAGGTTATCGCCTATGACCCCTTTGCGGCGGACACGTTAGAGATCGCGGTCAGTCGAGACCTCAGCGAGATATTGAGAGCTGCTGATGTTGTCAGCCTGCACTGCCCGCTGATGCCGCAGACACACCATCTCATTAACGCCGAGCGCCTTTCACTGATGAAACAGGATGCCTTTCTGATCAACACCGCCCGTGGGGCGGTGGTGGATCAAGCCGCGCTTGTTACAGCGTTGCAGACGAAATCGATCGCGGGGGCAGCCCTGGACAGTTTTGAGGAGGAGCCTCCTCCAAGCGATAGCGTGCTTTGGACTTTGCCCAATCTGGTCGCCACGCCGCATGTCGGCGGCGCGAGCCGCTCGGCCCTGCGTAACATGGCTGTCCAGAGTGCCACCCACATCATCGGCGTGCTCGAGGGCAGGGGCTATGACAGCCAGGCTCTTGCCAACAAAAACCTCGCATCTGCCGCCTGAAATCACCGATATTAAGGAGAAATAGAATGATTGGATTCCGCGTTTGTAAGCGTGAACGCAAGGTCGAGGCGAGGTGGGTAGACGCCTTTCGTACTTTGCCCGTCGCCAATATTAGCGATGTCATGAGCCGCATGACGGCAGGCGGTGCGGCTCTTCGTCCCTACTATACCGGCGGCATGATGGTAGGTCCGGCAGTAACGGTGAAGGCTCGCCCTGGCGATAATCTCATGGTGCACAAGGCGCTTGATATGGCGGAACCCGGTGACATCGTCGTTGTCGATGCTGGCGGTGATCTCACCAACGCGATTATCGGGGAGTTGATGGTGGCACACGCGGTTCAGCGCGGCCTCGGCGGAATCGTTATCAACGGCGCAATCCGTGACAGCGCCGAGCTTTCCGCCGGTACTTTCCCGGTCTTTGCTCTCGGGGTCACTCATCGCGGCCCTTACAAGGATGGGCCAGGCGAAGTCAATGTTCCGATCTCGATTGGTGGGATGGTGATCAACCCCGGGGATCTCGTATGTGGCGATCCGGACGGCTTCCTGAGTGTGTCTATCGACGATGTGGAGACTGTTTTCGACGCGGCGACGAAAAAGCATGTGGCCGAGACGAAGCAGCTGGAAGCAATACGCGCGGGGAAGAACGACCGAGCCTGGGTCAATGCGACGCTGACGAAACTCGGTTGCATCGAAATCTGAAGCAACTAGCCGCCGTGAGTTTCACGGCGGCTACTCTGGGACGTTTCAGCTTCTATAGAAACACACAACCATCAGTTCGATCCTTTAGAGCAGGGTGTGTCTGGCTACACATCGAAGACATTTAAGTTGTTCAAAGCATCGATTTTCAGCATCCGCGACTTTTAAGCGCTTGTCGGGGCGGGTGCTCGACAATGCGTTGTCCACGTGAAGCGCCTGATTATACGGTTTGGTAGGCGATGCATTCTGATCATTTTGAAAGCCTAACCACTGTCACAGCGGGCTGCCAAAACCACGTAATATTAGAGATATAACCCGCTCTACCGCATTTTTGTCTAGCTTGAACCTGGGAGACTGCGGCAACTCCTCATTCGACGGTGTCATGAGATGTTCAAAACGACGTGAGACTGGATCAAGGTTTGCGAGAAGATGTACCGACGTGCCACGGGCGAACTCATAATTCCACGTGACATCCTCCAGATCGAGTTCAGGAAACGTCTTCTGCATCGCTTTGATAAATCGATGTGCGACGTGACTGTTGATATTGAAATTGTTGTACCCGGCACGAGCATCGACGCGCATCTGGAAGACATTGCAAACATAAAGGCTGCCGCCGTCACTTGATCGGGAACACGTTAAGATCGGCTCAATTAGAGCTTCCAATATCTGCCGGGGCGTCAAGGCCTTGACGCCTGCTGCCTCTTCCATTTCGGTAAGGCGCATCAAACGCTGCTGATTGACTTCGCCGGTAATCTCCTGAGTGGCGAGCCGAACGGGAGCGTCCTTCGATTGAAAGTAGTAATTGACGGCTGCGGTGTTGGCGCCGGACACCTCGGTGTTGTCGCGGACGGTTGTCCCATTGGGACCTTTGCGCGCTACAAGCTCCTTGGCAACATTCAATATAGCTCTGACCTGCCACTACAAATTTCGGCGGATTTTTTCTCTTCCACTCTAGTATATATGTCACGATCATCGGCAGTCGAGTCGCGATTGTTTGCGGATTCTATTTAACTTGGCCAAATGCATCGCCCCAACTCGAATTGAGTTGAGGCAAAGTTCTCTTTCTGTCCTGTAAGCTCAACCCAACACGAAGCGTGAGAAGGCTAGCGAGTTCTTTGCATCCTCGTCCATTTTTGCAGGACTGGCCCCTTCGGTGAGATCGCGCCAGACCTTGATGTCGGAGCCGATCGTGCCGCCGGTTTTGACGAAGGGCTCCATGACGACTGCGCCGGCATAGTTGATCTCCCGTAGCGCTGCGCCAATCTCATGCCATGGCATTCTGCCCTTGCCCGGGACACGGCGGTTGCTCTCACCGGTGTGAAAATGACCGAGAAGAGGGCCCGCAGTGCGGATGGCATCGCCAAAGCTGTCTTCCTCGATGTTCATGTGGAACGTGTCGAGCATGACTTTGACGTTTGACTTGCCAACATCCTTCACGAATGCAACGCCTTCGGCAGCCGTGTTGAGAACGTGGTTCTCGAAGCGGTTCAGGACTTCGATACACAGATTGATTCCGAGATCGTTGGCGAAATCCGCAATGCCGTGAATACCTTCCACGCCACGTGCACGGTCGCCTTCCTTGTCCACCGGCTGCGAGTAGTCGATCGGCCAATAGGAATGCAGCGCGCCACCGATCGTGTGAATATCGAGCTTGGCGACATTGCTCAGCGTCTTCTCGAAGAACGCCTTGCCTGCCTCGCGCACAGCCTTATCGGGCGAGGACAGGTTCTTCGACTTGGAAGGACCGATACCGGCCGTCAGAATGATGCCGTTGTCGCGGGCGCTTTGCTTGATGGTCGCGAGTTCGGCATCGCTGTAGTCATTGATATGATGAGCGGCAACTTCGATCACGTCGAAGCCAAGCTTGGCGACCTTCTCTACATAGGGACCGAACTTGGCGCTCCACTCATGCTCCCAGTAAGAGTAATAGATTCCGTGTTTCATAGCAGGCTCTCGCTGTTGTCGTTTGATGTCTGTCTTGATTGCAAAAGTGGTGTTCGGGCCGAGCAGGATGTGGCAGCGTTTCACTCGCTCCCTGGATTCTTCAGCCTGAGATCGGGCTCGGCGGCGGTTTTCATGATGAAGATTCCGTTTGGCAGATCGTTTTCCTCGACCTTGCGATCGATCTCGGCCGCATCGAGACCGAAACCGCGCCAACGCGCTCGTAGCCGCTCACGAAGGTCATCTTCCTCGACGTCGACGAAGACCGTGAAATCAAAGATCGGTTTCAGCCTGTCCCACGGAGACTGTTTTGCCAGCAGATAATTGCCCTCGCAGACGATAATTTCCACCGATTGCGGAATGAGCCGGCCACCGGCCCGCGCGATCTCGATAGACCGATCGAAGACAGGAACGGCGATAACGTCGTCTTCGTTGGCCTTAAGACGCTCCAGCATGTGCCGCAGGCCGTGAACGTCGAAGGTATCGATCGCACCCTTGAAGGCGCGTCTACCCATAGCCTCCAGAACTGCGTCGTCGTAGTGATAGCCGTCCATGGGAAAAAGCGCTGCAGCGATACCGCTTTCGCTGATGATGAGGTCCACGACACGTTCGGCGATGGTGGATTTGCCCGATCCCGGCGCACCTGCAATCGCGATCATGAGCCTCTGCCGCTGATTGTCGGAGAAACGCTTCATGGCGAGGCTGGCGATTTCACGGGCGTTATCTTCAATGATAGTCAAGGCTTTGGCTCGCATAATGATTTTAAAGTGGGTTTTCTCGGGCCGTTAGCGGCTGGCAAAGAGGCCGTATTGAGCGGCCTTGTCGCGCAGGAACGGAATTCCCTTGTCCAGTACATCCTCTGCACCGGGGGCGACCGCTCGCCAGGTGGAGGTTGGGCCTGCCATGAAATCAGGCAATCCGCCGAAGCTTTCCAGAACCAGAAGTCCGTCGAAATCAATGGCCGCAAGCGCACCGAAAAGTTCGTCCCAGGCGATGTTGCCAAAACCGGGAGTACCGCGGTCGCTTTCCGACATGTGCATGTATTTCAGGTGATCACGCGCAGCGACAATTCCGCTCGCCAAACCCTTTTCCTCAAGGTTCATGTGGAACGTGTCGAGATGGACGAAGACGTTGTCCATGCCGATGCGCTCGACGAGATCAACCACTTGTTGCGCGGTATTGAGGAGATGGTTTTCGTAGCGATTGACCGCTTCGATACCAAACTGCAGGCCGAGCGATTTTGCGTGTTTTGCGACGGCACCCAAGGCACGGGTCAGATTGTCATATTCGCCTTGCGTCGGCGCAAAGCCCGTACGTTCGGTCGTTCCACCGAAAGTGACGCCGGTGAGTGCTTCGGCACCGATCTCGGCAGCCTTGTCGAGAGCAGCCGTCAGGTGATCGATTGCCGCGTCAGGGCGAGCCGAGGCCCAGGCATGTTCCGGCAAAACCAGCGAACATGTTGCCCGGAGCTCATGCTTTTCGAGAAGCGCGCGGCTATGGGCTGCATCGACCGAGGAAATGTCGAAAAACGGTATTTCGATATAGTCCTGATTGTAATTCGCGGCTCCCGCAATGGCGCGTTCGGCGCTTGCGTGGTCCCATACGCTCGTCCACATCATTGCGTGAACACCAAATCCTTGCATCTTATGCTTTCCTTCTGCGCGATGTGGCGAATCTCGACGCCAACGTCCTTGCCGCCATGACGACGATCATCAGCACGCCCCATAGCGCCGTGGCAAGATGCTGGTTCGCGCCCATGAGGTTTAGACCGGAGGACAGAAGCTGGAGAACGATCAGCGCAACGAAGACCGGCAGGACACGACCGAAGCCGCCGAATGGATTGATACCACCCAGAAATGCGGCGAGTACCGTGATCAGAAGGTAGGACTCGCCATGTCCGACACGCACGGAGTTGAAACGGGCCAGCATGATAAGGCCTGCAATCGCGCACATCACACCCGACAGTGTGTAGACGAGGATCAGGATACGCCGGGTATTAAGGCCTGAGTAGCGGGCGGATTCGATATTGGAACCGATCATCAAGAGCCCGAAGCCGAGCTTTGCTCTGGTCAGCAACACATGCCATAGCCCGACGCAAGCGATGAAAATGATGAGCGGAATCGGCAGGCCGAGAACCGAACCGTGACCGATTGTGGACACGTAATCAGGAAAGCCGGAAATATCGCCGCCGCGCGTGAGGAATTCACCAAGCCCGCGCAGGAAGATCATCATCGACAGGGTGACGAGGATGGGATGCGCGCGCGTGTAGGCAATGGCCGCACCTGTGAGCGCGCCAGCGGTTGCGCCGGTGAGGAGCGCGGCAAGACACGCCAGAAGAAAGGCGCTTGGAGGAGCGTTTACCCCGCCGTGGGCCTGCAACACCCATGCTGCGGCAAGGCCCGAAAGGTTGGCCGCGAATGTGATCGACAGGTTGATCCCGCCAGTCAAAAGCGGAAGCAGCATGGCGAGCGTTAGAAGTCCGAGTTCGGGCAGCTGGAAAGCCACGGAACCGAAGGTCCCAGCCGACAGAAAATTATCCGCCAGCGTTCCGAAGACAACCATGACAGCGACAAAGGCAACGAGGGGTCCCGCCATGTCCGCGCCGAATATCGCGTTGAACTTTTGCGTGAAGGATGTCATCGGCGCGCGCTTCCCTGTTTTGAACTATTCATGGCGGACGGCAGAAGTCTATCGAAGCGGGTCGAAGAGAGCGTGATGGCGATGAGAATGATGGCGCCGACGACCATCTTGAAGGCGAAGGGCGAGACGCCCATCAGGTTGAGACCGTTCTGAGTGATTGAAACAAGCAGAACGCCAAGCACACAGCCGATGACCGACCCCTTGCCGCCGCCAAGCCGGGCACCGCCGAGTACGGTTGCGGCGAGAACATCGAGCTCGCGGCCATAGAGCGCGTTTGGCACAACCTCCTGCGCATAATGCGCCTGCATCAGTCCGGCAATTCCAGCCATGAGGCCGAGCCAACCAAAAGAAAGATAATGCATCGCGCCGATGTTGATGCCGAAGCGTCGAGCGCCTTCCGGATTATCTCCGAATGCGTAGAGCTGACGGCCGATGGTGGTGCGCGAGATCATGAACCAGGTGGTGATGCAGCAGAGGATCATGACGACGACCGGCAGCGTCAATTCAATCCAAGACCCGTCGCTCATCTCGTGTTCGTAGAAGACGACACGCGTGGAGAGCCACTCCGGCAGATCGTAGATCGAGACCCCCTTGGTGAAGAACATCAACAAACCGAAGAAGATGTTGAAGGTGGAGATCGTCGCAACGATGGAGATGATCTTCAGCCGCCAGACGAGAAACGCGTTGATGACGCCAAGTCCGATACCGACGCCACCAGCGATGATGAAGCCCTCTGCCCAGTTGCCACCGCCGAGCGCGGAAAGAGCAAGCACAGTCACATATTGGACGACGGACGCCGCGACGGCGAAGGAGATGTCGATGCCACCTGAAATCAAAACGACCAGCAGGCCGACGGCGAAGATGATGTTGACGGCGGAAACATTCAGCACGTCGAAAGCGTTCGAAACGGTCAAAAAGCGATCGGTCCCGAGCGACAGGCCTGCGCAGAGCAGGATCGTCACGACGACCAGCGCGAATTCGGTAGTATTTCCCAGGATCAGCCTACGCATAGATGGCAGTCTCCAGTTCGGTCATAGACATGGCACGTGGATCGTAGGTCGCGTGGAAGCGTCCTTCGACCATGTGAACGATCCGGTCTGAATTGAAATAGACCTCCGGTGCTTCATCGGAGATCAGGATGATGGAGAGGCCTTGTGCCGCAAGCTTGCGAACAATCTCGAAAATCCCGGCGCGCGCGCCGACATCGACGCCAACGGTCGGTGCATCGAGTATGAGGATTTTCGGGCCGATCGCCAGCCATTTGGCAATGGCGACACGTTGCTGGTTGCCGCCGGACAGCGTGCGGATCGGGTCTTCCGGCTGGCCGATCTTGACGCCGAGCGAGCCGATCCAGTTCTTGACGACCGCGGCTTTTTTCGACGGCGAAATCAGCCCGCCGACAAGCAATTTATCGAGCGAAGCCATGATGAGATTGTCGGCAATCGATTGCGGCTGGTTGAGCCCGAGTGACAGACGGTCTTCGGAGAGATAGGCAATACCTGCCCGAATGGCGTCGCGGTTCGAGCCGAACTTCACCGGCTTGCCTTCGAGCCGAATTTCACCGGCATGCGGACGATGCATTCCAAACAGCGTCAAAGCGAGTTCTGTGCGGCCGGCGCCAAGCAGACCTGTAATGCCGAGCGTTTCCCCCCGGCGTAGTTCGAAGGAAACATCTTCGAATTCGCCATGCCGCGTCAGTCCGCGAACTGAGAGTACAACAGGCTGATCGTCATGGTCGGTAGCGATGACGGCGCTATCGAAGAGGCGGCCAGTCATGAGTTCCGTGACGCGCGACTGCGTCATGCCCTCGACCGGATAGACGCCGACAAGCGAGCCGTCGCGCAGCACCGTGATCCGGTTCGATATTTCGAGCACTTCGGCCAGTCGATGGGAAACGAAAACGACGGCCACGCCCGACGCTGACAGATTGCGCACGATGTCGATCAGATAATCGGTTTCAGATTGCGTCAGCGAGGCTGTCGGCTCGTCCATGAAAACCAGACGCGCCTCACCGACCAGAGCGCGCGCGATGGCGACGATCTGGCGCTGCGCAATGGGAAGTTCCTTGAGCGGACGATCCAAGTCGATCTCGACCCCGAGCCGGGCCAAGGCCTGTTCGGCAGCATTTCGGATTGCGGTCTTATCGACCAGCCCGAATTTGCCCTTCATGGCGTGCTGGAAACCGATATTCTCGGCGACCGTCATTTCATCGAAAAGCGCCAGATCCTGCCAGATCACCTGAATGCCAAGAGACTGAGCAAGCGCCGGCGTTATGGCTGGGACTGCCTTCCCGTCGAACAGCAGTTCCGCGCCCGCTTCCGGTTTGTAGACGCCGGTGATGACTTTGATGAGCGTGCTCTTGCCGCAGCCGTTTTCGCCGGCCAGACAATGCACCTCGCCAGGATTGACCTCGAAAGCAACGCTCTTGAGCGCTCTAACGCCGCCGAAGGTTACGCTGATATTCTTCAAGGACAAGAGCGGTTTGTCGCTCATGGCACAATTATCTCCCTTCGCCCGGCCGGAGCAGGGCGTTATTCATTTTCTTGTTTTTGTTGATGATACCGTCGCGTAAACGGTTGGACTACGCGACGATAATCCGATTGACCACCCGTGAAGCATAAGCGTCACGGGTGCAATCGCTGTGCCTGAAGCGGCTTAGAGACCCATGCCGACCAGCTTGTCGATGCTTTCCTTGTCGATCTTCAGCAGCTGGTCGACAACGATCGTGTTACCCTCGGGGTTGATCTTCCCAAGACCTGGGATATCGTCGCCAGCCTTGGGTGTTTCACCCTTGGAGAGACGATCTGCCAGGGTGACGAAGACTTCGCCGGCCTGCTTGGGGTTCCACATGAAGCCGCCGGTCAGAGCGCCGCTCTTGATGAGCTTGGCGCCCTGTCCGGGAGAAAAGGGACCGATGACAAAGACTTTGCCATCCTTGCGGCGTTCTTCCACAGCGCGTCCTGCGCCGATGGGGCCTTGCGAACCGAAGGCCAGGAAGCCCTTGAGATCCTGGTTTGCAGACATGAGGTCGAGCGCTGTGGAACGGCTCTTGTCCAAATCTTCTGCAACGCCATAACGGTCGCCAACGAGCTTCATGTCCGGATAATTCGCCTTGATGTAGGCAATTGCTGCGTCAGCCCAGGCGTTGTGCAGCGGAACGGTGAGCGAGCCGACGAAGACGGCATAGGAGCCCTTGCCGCCCATCTTTTCACCGAGAAGCTTGCCATGCGCTTCGCCGAAGCCTTTGGCGGATGCCAGTTCGAAATCCCAGTCTGCGCCTTGCTGCTTCGGGGATTCATGCGTGATGACCTTGATGCCGGCTTCCTGTGCCTTTTTCAGCACGGGCTCAAGCACCTTCGCATCGTTTGGAACGACGCCGATGACATCGACCTTCTGTGCGATCAGGTCTTCGATGGCGCGAACCTGAAGGGCAGGGTCGGCGCTGGTCGGGCCGACCATGAAGCCGTTGACGCCGAGCTTGGCGCTTTGCTCCTTGATGCCTGCCTCCATGGCATTGAACCACGGAATACCGCCGATCTTGACGACGACGCCCACCTTGGGTCCTTCAGCAAAAGCCGTGGATGCGAGCAAGGCAAGAGACAGACCCAATGCGGCTGAAATGATTTTCTTCATGAATGTTCCTCCTCCAAAAGACGTGTACAGCAGGTGTCTCGCCACAGCTTTTGAGCTCTGTGTGCGATCACTTCGATCTCGGCTATTCGAGATTTTCCTCCTGCTACTCCCATAGCGCGCATCGTTTGCACAATCGATATTTCAAAGTTGCACAATCGATGGTGCATGGAGGTTAGGCGCGATTTTTACTTCCGTCAAGAGGCGGATTGCTCTACACATCGATTTCACAAGGAGGACGAGAAATGGCAGACCTGACCTCGAAGAAGGCCACGATCTACGATCTGTCGGTATTGTCGGGGGCTTCGGCTTCGACGGTCAGCGCAGTGCTGAATGGAAGCTGGCGTAAGCGCCGTATCTCGGAGGAAACTGCCGGGAAAATTCTCTCGCTGGCAAAGGCCCAACGCTATACCGCCAACCTTCAGGCAAGGGGGTTGCGCAGCTCGAAATCGGGTCTCGTCGGATTGCTGGTTCCGGTTTATGAGAACCGGTTCTTTTCCTCCATGGCGCAGGCGTTCGAGGCCGAAGCGCGCAAGCGGGGCCTCTCGCCAATGGTGGTCTCCGGGCGGCGCGATCCTGAGGCAGAGCGCAAGACAGTCGAGACATTGATCGCTTACTCGATCGATGCGCTGTTTATCGCGGGTGTAGCCAATCCCGATGGCGTTCATCAGGTTTGTGCCGGTGCAGCCCTGCCACACGTCAATCTCGATCTTCCTGGCAAGCTGGCGTCATCCGTCATTTCCGACAACAGGCATGGTGCGGAGATACTGACACGTGCGATATTGGAGCATTCGTCACGCGACGGCGCACTTTCGCCTGATGACGTGGTGCTGTTCGGTGGACATGACGACCATGCGAGTCTGGAACGTATCGCAGGATTTGATGCAGCCAAGAATGCTTATTTCGGAACGGTCTGCAGCAGAGTAGCGGTGGAAAAGACAGGCTACTCACCGCGTATGACGGATATTGTCCTTGAAAACTATTTCATGCGCCACGGCCGTTTGCCGCGTTGCTTCTTCGTCAATTCGTCCATCAATTTCGAGGGTCTTCTGCGTTTTATGGGGCGGCATGATCCGGCGGTGGTCGCGAACATCGTGGTCGGCTGTTTCGACTACGATCCCTTCGCGTCGTTCCTGCCGTTTCCGGTCTACATGATCAAACCCGATATTTCGAAAATGCTGGAAGTCGGTTTCGAACTTCTGGATTCGTCGCCGGGCGAGCCGTGTGTGACCATTATCGAGCCACAGCTGATACCGCCGCGCACTGCGCTGACCGGCCCGCTCGACGATGTCAGTGAAACCCTGCGCACTTAATGAACAACGTGAAGGCATGATCAAGCCGAGGTCACTCGCAAGGCGTGCCTCGGCCAATCCATAATCAGAAATCCCGCAGCGATCTTATACTTGCCTGAAGGGTGCAAAAGGCGTCGTAACGCCGATCATGCAGTTGCTGGAGCGTTCCAGAGGCGGGCTCGCATGTCTTGCCGGGCTTGCTGAGCTTTTGCATTCCCTGTTTGAGGTCGGTGAAGACCTGCGCAGCGGTGGCGCCGAGAAGGGCCGCTCCCAAGAGGACAGGCTCTGCGGTCTGCGGCGCGATAACGGGCTTGCCGCTGGCATCGGCAAGAAGTTGGCGGATGAGATCATGCTGGCCGGCGCCGCCGCTGATAATGATCTGGTCGATCCCTGCGCCCGCCTTCGTCTGTGCCTCGATGATCTGTCGAAGCCCGTAGCCGATCCCGCACAAACCGGCCACATAGAGGGCGACGAGACTGTCGAGATCGCGCTCCATCCCAAGCCCGGCAATGACAGCGCGAGCAGCCGGATCGGCAAACGGTGCGCGGTTTCCGAGGAATTCAGGGACCACATGAAGGCCTCGGGCCAGCGTGACGACCTGAGAAGGAGAAGCGCTGGTGGCAGATGCCATATTGGCGAGCATGACGGGAAGCGCAACGCCGGTAGCGCGCGCCTTTTCATGCGCCTCGGGAAATGCGGGATGAAGGCTGATCAGATGGTCGATGGCCGCACCGGCAGCACTTTGTCCGCCCTCATTCAACCACAGGCCAGGCACCATGGCAGAGTAGTAAGGACCCCAGACACCGGGAACGAATTTCGGCTCCTCGGTCGAGGTCAGCGTACAGGAGGACGTGCCGAAGACATAGGCGAGGTTCGATTCGGGCGTTCCGCCGATCCCCACCGTGCCGATGCCGCCTGCATGCGCATCGATCATGCCGGCAGAGACAGGCGTACCCGGTAAAAGGCCGAAATCTTCCGCAGACTTGGCCGTCAGCCCTTGACCGACCGGCGTACCGGGCTCGACGATCTCCTGCCCAATACGGGCAAAGTTCTCGTCAGCCAGTTCCGCTAGACCGATCTGGCGGAAATAGCTCGGGTCCCACCGCTGCTCATGGGCAATATACGTCCATTTGCATGCCACCGTGCAGGTGGAACGCGCGAGACTTCCCGTTGCTCTCCATGTGAGAAAATCAGCGAGATCGAAGAACTGCCATGTCTTTGCAAAGATCTCCGGCCGATTTTCCTTAAGCCATAACAGCTTTGGCGTCTGCATTTCAGGTGATATGCGTCCGCCGACATAGCGTAGAACATCGTGGCCCTGCGCATTGATGCGCTCTGCCTGTTCTACGGCACGGTGATCCATCCAGACGATGATGTCGCGCGCCGGGCTTTCAGATGGGCCGACCGGCAAAGAGCACCCGCCTTCGCCCAGCACCACCAGCGAGCAGGTGGCGTCGAAGCCAATGCCCACGATATCGTCTGGCGAAACGCCTGCGCGTGAAATAGCTGTTCGTACGGCATATGAGACTGCCTGCCAGATATTCTCGCTCGACTGCTCCACCATGTGGTGGGCATCCCTATAGATGTCGATGTCGTGCTTGGCCGTTCCAAGGCAGTCGCCTTCCTCATCAAAAATGCCGGCACGCGCACTGCCGGTGCCGACATCGACGCCGATGAAATATCTGGAACGGCTCATGGAAAACTCTCCCGCATTACAACTCCACCTCAATCCCGGCTACAGATCGACGCTGTTGGGCAGGATCACGAGATCTCGTATCACGACATTGCGAGGGCGGGACAGCATGAAATAGACAGCTTCGGCGACTTCTTGCGGCTGCATCAGGCTTCCATTGGCAAGCGCCTCCTCCATCTTTGCTTTCGGCCAGTCATCCAGAAGAGCCGTGACAACCGGGCCGGGCAACACTGCGCCGACGCGCACGCCATAGGGCGCGACTTGGCGGCGAGTGGAATGGACGAAAGCCTGGACGGCGAATTTGGACGCGGTGTAAATCGGCTCCCAAACGACTGGAACCACACCGGCGACAGAGCTGGTAAAGAGAATGTCGCCGCTCTTTTGAGCGATAATGTGCGGAAGCACGGCGTGAACGCTACGGAAGGCAGCGTTGATATTCAGATTGAGCATCCTGTCCCAGCTGTTGGGATCGCCTTCTGCGACAGCACCGCCGATATACGCGCCCGCATTGGCATGGAAAATATCGAGCCGTCCGGCTTCAGCCAGAATGCCCGGAAGCATCCCCGAAACCTCTTGGCCGTTCAGGAGGTTGACGACAAGCATACGGCAGCGCTCTCCAAGCTCTGAACAGAGCGCCCGCAAACGGTCCCCGGCGCGATCGATCAGAACAACTGTCGCACCCTCATCGAGAAGTTTGCGTGCGCAAGCCAGGCCAATGCCGGATGCCGCACCGGTGATGGCTGCAACCTTGCCTTCAAAGCTATCGGTCATGTGAGGCTTCCCCCCTACAGTCATTATGTCTTTGTCAATCGAACGTCTGTCCGATCTTTTGTTTTGCGTCCCTGAGCGGTGATTGACGCTTTTTCGGCCTCAGTCTCAGAGCGCCTTGCCGTCCGCAGTAAAGAGATAAATGTGCGCATGGTCGATATCCGCGCTGATTGTCTCGCCCTGCGTCACATCCGGCCGGCCGTTCACCACAATGGTGACTTGTTCTGCTGGCGTACGGGCGTAGACCTGGGTAGAGCCCCCCAGATTTTCGGCGAAATCAAGAGTGAGATTGAGCATGGAATGGCCGGTGCCGATCCTGATATGCTCGGGCCTGAGGCCAACCGTGACGATATCGCCGGGACGGAGCGTGTTGCTTCGCGGATGGCTGAGCACGAGGCTTTGCCCTTGAAATGCAGGATGCGAAAGACGCAGGCTCGTCGCATCCGCACCCTCGACTTTTGCGGCCAGGAAGTTCATTTTCGGCGAGCCGATGAAGCCTGCGACGAAGGTATTGGCTGGACGGTCATAAAGTTCTGTCGGCGAACCGATCTGCTCAACCAGACCGGCGCGCAGAACAACGATACGGTCTGCAAGAGTCATCGCCTCTACCTGGTCGTGTGTGACATAGACCATCGTGGCACCGAGATTGCGGTGAAGCTTGGCAATTTCGACGCGCATCTGGCTTCGCAACTCCGCATCGAGGTTGGACAGCGGCTCGTCGAATAGAAAGATTTTTGGATTGCGTACGATCGAGCGGCCAATGGCGACGCGTTGGCGCTGGCCACCGGACAAGGCGCGTGGTTTGCGTTCGAGAAGCGGCTCGATCTGAAGGATGCGGGCGGCATCGCCGACGCGTCGTTTGATCTCCTCTTCGGACAGCTTCGCCATGCGCAGACCGAACGCCATGTTGTCGAACACGCTCATATGCGGATAGAGCGCATAAGACTGGAACACCATCGAAACTTCACGCTTGGCGGGCTCTTCGTAGGTTACATCCTTTTCATCGATCAGGACCTTACCCGAACTCACGTCCTCCAATCCGGCAATCATGCGCAGCAGCGTGGACTTGCCGCAGCCAGACGGGCCGACGAAAACGACGAATTCCCCCTTGGACGCTGATATATCGACGCCCTTGATGACGCCAAGTTCGCCGAACTGTTTCTTGATGTTTTCCAGCTGAAGGAAGGTCATTCTTCGTTACTCCCAATCTGTGAGCGGTTACCGCGCAAGCGGTGCGACGCCTGCTTGACTATTGACGTTTGCTGCGGTCCGGCGGTGCTTCCCGCAGAAGCGCCTCCGCGGATGCCTGATCTGTCACCAGTTGTTTGACGTAACCGGCACGCAGGATCGCGCGGATGATTTTAAATTTGTATAGGCCGCCCGAAGCCAGGATCGAATGTCGCACCGCTTTAAGATCCTTCAGTGCCAGAGAAAGGACGCGCTCTGCCAGCGGATGATCGATTGGGTTGCCGTCCTCGTCGAGAAAGACACCGAGTAGGTCTCCAATCGCCCCGGCGTCCAGGAGCGAAGTAATGTTCTCCGATACGGTCGGCGTCTGGACCAGCAGCGAGCGGGGCGTCATGTCTCCGCACGAAACGAGCGCGATGTCGACCGAGGTTGCGCGCCGCATCGTCTCGCGAATGCCATGATGGGACAGAAGCGCTTCCCGGCTTTCTGCTGTTGGAAAATAAAGCGGCGCCGTCAGATACCAGCATTCGGCGGAGATCGCCCGGGCGTAGCCTGTCGCAACCTCGAATGTGCTCGAGCCTGACCCGCGCGTTAGTCCGCCCATGATCGACGTGACCCAGCTTTCGGGCAGGGCGCGTGGCGTCAGCCGTTTGAGACCGGCGGACAGGGTTTTCCCCCAGCCGACGCCAAGCCCCATTCCGTCCTGCAGCATTCCATCAAGCAAAGCACCGGCGGCCTCGCCGATCACGCGTTGATTTTCGGCGTCATCCGGCAGCGTGGGGGTCACACATGCGCCTTCCAGGCCAAAGCGTTCTTTCAGCTTATGCTCAAGATCTATGCAATCGGCCATCGGCAGACGAATATCGACCACGACGGAGCCATCTGTGCGGATCTGTCCAAGGATCTTGTTGACCCGCAACCGTGTCAATCCCAACTGATCGGCGATTTCCTGTTGGGTCATGCCTCCAATGAAATAGAGCCATGCTACGCGGGCGCGGGTCTGCTGCGCATTGAAATCATCCGCAGCCACACCATTATCCGTTCCTTTGTTCACCATCACTGTCACTCCTGGCTTAAGCAAAGTCCTGCTTAAGGGTGCTGACGGTGCTCTTCAATGCGTCGAGTATGGAGACGCTGTCGCGTTCGAACGGGTAGAAGACCTCAAGAAATACGGGGCAGGCCGAAAGACCTGCCCGCGCGAGCTCAGCCTTGACCTCGCGCGGCTTCACACGTCCCGCTTCAGTGAAGTCCCAATGCCGGTCAAGAATAAAGTCTGTCTGCTGGATATGAACGGCGGAGATCACGTCCTGCAACTCGGCAAGCCATGGCTCCATCGTGTCTGCCTGCTCGCCATAAAGCGGTAAGATGGTGCCGTGGCCCCAGTCGACGCAGAAGGTCCAGGGTGTGGCGCTGCCGGCCGCATCTGTCATCATCCGTCGCGCTTGCGCAATCGTCCATGGCCATTCCCGGCGCATGGGCGTCGGCTCGACATAAAGCGCAGACAGGCCTGCGGCCTTTGCCTTTTGGCCGAGCCGCATCATTCTCTCGAGCAGGCTATCATAGTCGCGTTCGTCGATGGCGTCAGCCTCGGTGCCATCCGGCCTTGAGGCAACGGCGCCCAAAGGACCGCCGACTGCGGGAATGCCCGCTTCGGCGGCGAAATCATAGGCGCGCTCCAGCCAATGTTCGGCGTAGGCCCGTACCTCTTCGTCCGGATGAAGCAACTGGTTGAAGGTGTAATGAGCCAAACCGATGAAGGCACTGTGAATAACGATACCGTAATCGGCGGCGGCATTGCGGACATCTTTGGCATGCCGCGATACGACTGCCGAAGGCCACATCGGGTCGACGAGATCGAAGGAAAACTGGATCTTGTCCAGTCCAAGAGTATCGCGCACGACAGGTGCCCAAAGCTGCGGCGTGATCCACCGCTTCACGCAGAAGGAAAGGTTGATACCAAGTGGGTTCGATGCGCTCATTTGGTCGCTCCCATCGTCAGGCCGCGAACCATGTGTCGCGAAACGATCAGTGCGAAGATTGTCACCGGCAGAACGATGACTGTGCCGGTTGCCATGATCTTGCCCCAGGGCAGCTCATAGCCGGACATGAAACTGGTGGCGGCGACGGGCGCCGTCTGGACATTGCGTCTCGTCAATACCAGTGCGTAAAGCAGTTCGTTCCAGGAGAAGATGAACGAGAAGATTGCAGACACCGCAATTCCCGGGGCGCCAAGCGGCAGATAGATTTTGCGGAAGATCGTGAACTGATCCGCGCCATCCAGTCGCGCCGCCTGTTCCAGATCCGGCGGAATGGACTTGAACTGATCGGTGCATATCCACACGACGATCGGCAGGTTGAAGGTCAGGTAGATCAGAATGAGGACAAGATGCGTGTCGAGAATATTGAGTTGCAACGCTAGAATATAGACGGGCAGTGCGAGGACGATCGGGCTCGTCATGCGGTTCGAGATGAACCAGAACCACAGGTCAGATTTGCCGCGAAAGTCGTAGCGGGCAAGTGCATAGGCCGCAGGTGCTCCGAGTGCGACGGCGAGTGCCGTGGTGCAAATGGCGATGATCAGAGAATTACCGACGCCTCCAAGCACCTTGGAGTCGGCGAAAATCTCACGGTAGTGATCGAGCGTCGGCGTAAAGAGCCAGACTGGCGGAGAGGCCAGAATGTCAGACTGCGACTTGAAGCTTGCCGAAACCATCCAGAAGAAAGGGAACAGCGTAAAGAGGACGACCGCAGTAAGCCCTAGGGCGTGTAGAACCTTGCCGGATGACAGGCGCATCAGTTCACCTCCTTATAGAGAACGCGGATATAGAGACGGCTGAGAAGGATCGTGATGATCAGCAGCAGGATCGCCTGGGCGGACGCCGTTCCAAGATCGAACACGCGAAAGCCGATACGTTGAATGTAGATCGATACGAGATCGGTTGCCGATCCGGGGCCGCCACGGGTCATGACGAAGACCATGTCGAAGAGCTTCAGAACGTCTGCCGAGCGCAGGATCAAAAGGGCGGTCAGTCCCGGCATCAGATAGGGGAGTTGGACAAAGCGCAACAAAGACAGCTTCGATGAGGTTTCCAGCCGCGCAGCCTCCTCGATTTCACCCGGCACCATGGAAAGCCCGGCCAGGAAGATCAGGGCGCAGAAGGGTGTCCATTGCCAGATATCCATGATCGCGATGGCTGCGAAGGCGCCGCTTTGCGATCCAAGCCAGTCGATACCGCCGATCCCAAGCACGTCCAGAAACCAGTTGGCGACGCCGAAATCACCGTTGAAGATCAATCGCCCGATAAGGCCGACAACGGCATAGGTGGTCGCAAGCGGCACGACGAGCGTCACTCGTGCCAGCGACTTGAGGAAACCCATGCCCGGCTTGTGCAGCAGAAGCGCAATCATCAGGCCGAGCACGATTTCGATCGGCAATACGGTGACGTAGAACTTGGCGGTCAGGAACAATGACGCCCAAAATGTGCTGTCGGATAGGACGGACGCGTAATTTTCAAACCCGACGAAGGGGAAGCCTTCGCGCGGGCGCGCGATATTGTAGCGACGAAACGATGTCACCAAGGCAAATATCGTCGGGTAGATCCCGATGATGAACAGCGTCAATACCGCGGGCGCCAGAAACCAGAATGGTGTCCACCGGCCATAGCCGCGGTTTGGTCTGGAGGTGGGTTCTGACATCGGTCTTTCCTCTCGATGCATAGCAGGCGTCGGCACTGCTTTCGCCGCAATGCTCGGCTTTATTCAAGGTTCGTGTGATTGGCGCGCATCGCCTGGGGCGTCACGTTCAGACGGTCACGCACGGCGAGAACGAGAAGCTCGAAGGCAACGTAGAGCGCGCCCTCATAGAGCGATCCCATCGGCAGGACCGATTGCGTGTCGCCCTGATCGTCGGCCATGGTTTGCGCCGGTATATGCAACACACAATCAGCCTGGCTTGCCGCTGTGCCTTGAGGTTGTGCCGTCACGACGAGAATGCGGGCACCAGCGTTGCGCGCAACGCCGATCAGGGCCGAGACGGTTGAGAAATCGCCAGGACCTGCTGAAACGATCAACAGATCGCCTTCAGCCACGGGCGGCGTGGTCATGTCGCCCACCATGGCGCAATGCAGTCCCAGATGGAAAAGGCGCATCGCCAGTCCCTTGATCTGGAGACCCTCGCGCCCGACGCCATAAAGGGCGATCTGCCGGGCTTTTGTAATTTCCACAACCGTCGCGTCGAATTGCTCCGTGGCGATGTCGCGCAGGCAGACGCCAATCTCGGCAAGGGCTTGGTCTGAGAGATGCAGCATGGATCGGTTCCGATTAAAGGATCGGCAGGGGGTGATGACAGCTATTGCCGTCACCCCCTGCCGTGCAATGACCTCGTGTAGATTTGCGCTAGAGGGTTACTGCAACAACTGCTTCTTGCCGTCGTAGTAGCCTTCCTTGTTCAGGATATCCTCCATGCGCGTGCCGATTTCCTTCGATCCTGCTTCGACCGAAACCTCGCCGAGCATCATCTTGGAACCCCACTCGGCAACGACTTCGGAGATGGCTGGCCATGCCGGGAAACGTGGACGGAATTCCGGAACGCCCTTCTGCCAAGAGGCGACCATCGGCTCGACGAACTTGTACTTCGCCTTGATCTCCGGGTCGTTATAGACGGACATACGGCCGGAAACGCCGCCAGCTTCCACATAGGCCTTGGCGATGTCCTCAGAGGTTGCCCACTGAATGAACAGCCAGGTCGCCTTCTTCTGCTCTTCGGTAGCCTGCGCGGCAACCGCCAGAGAGAAGCCGCCAAGGGCAGGGAGACGGCCAGCAGGGCCTGCGGGTTCCGGTGCTACTGCGAGGCAGTCTCCGAGCTTGGAGGTGGCAGGATCGACGAGCGTACCGTAGAAGGCAGACCATTCCGTGATCATTGCGACCTGACCTTGGGCCAAGGCATTGACAGCTTCTGCGTGGTCGAAGGACACGATGCCGGGTGGCATATATTTCATCAAATCCTGACGGAAGTTGAGGCCAGCTTGGCTTTCCTTGCTCATCAGGTTGGACTTGAACTGCTTGTCGAGCAGCGAGCCACCGAAGGGCCAGAGCATACGCATGAAGCTGTCAGCCGACTGCGTTTCTCCGCGCAGCGATTGCAGGGCGTATGCATATTGGTTCTTTGATGCGTCGGTCAGCTTTGGCGCGTAGACCTTCATCAATTCGTCCCACGTTGCCGGTGGCTTGTCGAAGCCGGCATCCTTGAGCTTGCAGGAGTTGTAGAACATCAGGCCCGAATAGTTGTCGAAGGGAAGGCCGTATGTTTTTCCACCCCAGGAGCCGAACGCATCGAGTAGAAGCGGGAAGAAACCATCCAGCTTGAGGTTCGGATCTGTGATCGACTTGTCCTTGGTGAAATTGTCGATCGGGTCGATCCAGCCGTTTTCGGCAAACTCGCCGATCCAGACGAGATCGACTAGGGCCATCGTGAGGTCGCCTTGCGAGGTGAAGTTTAGCACTTCCTTCTCGCGCGTATTCTCATAAGGAACAATTTCGTAGTTGACCTTGATGCCGGTCTTCTTTTCGAACTCCGGAAGGAGCTTGATGATCGCACGATAGCCGGGGCGATCCAAGAATATGCCGCTGATCTCCGTACCCTTCAGCGGCTTGGCTGCATCTTCCAGCCAATCGGCATGCGCCAACATCGGCGCCCCAGCGGCTCCCGCAGCCAGCGCCAGAACGCTGACGCACACTCTCAACAAACGTTTCATGCCACTCCTCCTATCGTGCCTGCCTGATCGCGCAAGCTTGTTTCAGTCTTTAGTCACTTAAACAATATCTGCCGAAAAGCGCTGCTCGTCGCTCGATACCGCCTCTTCCAAAAATGCTCTTACCCCTCGAACCTTCGCTTTTGGCACAGCTTGCAGTCTGCGCAAGAAGCGCCTTCGTGAAGCGATATCAATGGATTGGGCTCGCCGTCCTCTCAGCGAGAATGCTCAATCGATACACATGTAAATTTAAATTTGCAATAGTAATCATTTGCGAAATATGATTTTACTGAGGTCGGTTAGAGCAGAGGCAAAAAATGACTGACGTTCGATCAGGACAGGGCGAAATCCATCACCGCAGGGTGCTGGCAGAGCGCATCGCGAAAGTCGCAGGAGCCAGAGCAAAAGGATTTCTTTCGAAACCAGAACGGCTGAAAGCAGAATTGAAATCATCCACGCAAGATTTGGTAAGCATCGCAGACCGCGCGACCGAGAATTATCTGCGTGGAATGATCAAGAAAAATTTCCCGGACGATGGTATCGTTGGCGAAGAAGCGGGTTCGACGCTTGGAAACTCAGGCTACACCTGGGTGATTGATCCGATCGACGGAACAATGGCGTTTCTCGTTGGGCAACCGAACTGGTCGGTGTCAATTGCGGTCACTCGAAGTTGTGAACCGGTGATCGGCGTCATTTACGCACCAGTTATGCGCGAACTCTACGTCGCCGAAGCTGCCTGTGGCGCTACACTCAATGATAGAAAATTGATCATGAGAAGCGACTGGACAGTCCAATCAACAAACATAGGCTATGGGGGCACGGAACGTGCCGATCCTGTTGAAGTTGGTGCCTTTGTGACGCAGCTCTATAAGGAAGGTGGAGTTCTTTTTCGCATAGGCTCGGGCGCGCTGATGCTGGCTTATGTCGCCGCCAACCGCCTTGGGGGCTATTATGATCCAACTCTCTTTTGCTGGGATTGTCTCGCCGGAGTGGCACTCATACGCGAAGCGGGTGGTCTAGCGGAGTTCGCAGGCGATTTAAGTAGCCCGGGGCCAATATGGGCAGGCAATCATACCGTTTTTGCTGACCTTAAGCGGCTGAGCATAGTTCGCGAGGAATAGCTGGAAAGAAAGTCTAAAATTGTGAGAATTGACGCGGCAGTGTCCTCGCATGTCTATGCGTCCTGCTCTCCAGCGCCGAGGCGACGGTGATGATCCTGGAGTGATCTGGTAGAGAGATGCAATGAAGCATTGTGGTCCCCTCGCGCTCTTCGCCGAAACTGATTGCTCCGGAGACGATGCCGGGGCATTTGTTGACGGTACCATCGTTGGACTCTTTCTCGCGAGGCAAGATAACTGAATAGTGTGATGGTAGCCAACGACAGCTACTCGGTATTACCTCTTCTTCAGTCAAGATATTTTTTTAATGATTACAATCTAAGCTCAGCGGGAAAGCTCAGGCGTCCCCCAAAACCGTCGTTGCGCGGCCAAAACCTCATCGCGATGTTGGTCTGCCCAGTTAAGGATTGCCTGCAGATGCGGTTCGAGCGAACGCCCCAAGCGAGATATTTCATAAACGACTGCAACGGGCGCGGTGCTGACAACCGAGCGGGTTATGAACCCGTTGGCTTCAAGCCGGCGCAGACATTGCGTCAGAGCCTTCTGCGTGATGCCATCATTGGCCCGTCGTAGCGCGTTGAAACGCATAGGCCCGCCGCACAGGCATCCTAGCACCAGCAACGACCACTTCGTCGTGATTTCCTCAAGTACGAGCCTGTTTAGTTCGAGGCTTTCCGGTGGCATGGTGGCCATGGGCAGGGATACTCCTGGAGACGTGGTAGCATTCAGGTGCGTAATTGTACTCACGTATAAAATGTATACCTATCTTGCCTACTCGCATCAAGGAGGCTCAAATGATATCCAGCAATGATCACGCTAGCAGGCCGGAAATATCCAAAACGACTTCGGAAAATGTCATCCTCGTATTCGGCGCAACCGGTCAGCAAGGCGGCGCCGTCGCGTCAGCTCTGCTGGCAGATGGTTGGTCCGTCAGGGCTCTCGTCCGCGACCTGAAGGCTCCCGAGGCCCGGGACACAGCGTCTCTTAATATAGAGGTAGTACAGGGAGACTTTAACGACGAAGCTTCGATCAGATCAGCGATGACGGGTGTCTACGGCGTGTTCAGTGTTCAGCCGAGTTCGGGGCAGGGGGCGGCCTATGGCGTTTCTGACGAGGATGAGATCAGATACGGCACGATGATCGCTGATATCGCCGCACAAGTCGGCGTCAGTCATCTTGTTTGCACTTCGGTAAATGCCGCGGGGCCGGAGAAGACAGGCATGGGACACTTCGACAGCAAGTCGCAAATTGAGGCCCATATCAGGTCTTTGGATATCTCCAGCACCATCATCCGTCCGGCGGGCTTTATGGAGTTGCTTATGCTGCCGGGTTTGGGTCTGGATCAAGATGCCTATGTCTCTTTTTTGCGACCAACGCAAATCGGGCAAGTGATAGCGGTACGCGATATCGGTAAGATCGTTGCGGGTATCTTCTCCAACCCGGGCCGCTTCGCCGGTCGAACAATTGAGATTGCCGGGGATGAATTGACAGGAGAAAGCCTGCAGCGAAGCCTCAGCCGTGCTGCGGGTCGACCGATCGGATACAGCAGGTTTCCCGATGCTGTCTTGAAGGACAACGAGTTTCTGCGGCGATTGACTGCGTTATTCGATGACGGGCGGCTCGCGGGACATGCAGATATCGGCGATCTCCGCAGAGAGTTCGGTCATCTGCTGAGCTTCGATGAATGGCTCGACGGCCCGGGTAGACCGCTTTTTGAAGCGGCACAAAACGCCAGTAGCTCAGCAATCGCTCTGCGATGAACTCTATGCATCCGACATGAAGCCGCTATCTGTTACTTGGCCACAGTGTTGTTCGATCATAGATATCTGCTTGGTCAATGACTGGAAGATTGCCGAATGTCGAGAATAAGCCGCCTGTTCGAAATGCTCGGTATGCTGCGCGCGCGTCGGAGACCGGTCACGGCACTCGAGCTGGCAGAAGAGCTCGGCGTCTCGGAGAGAAGCGTTTACCGGGACGTCGAGACGCTGCGTCTGCTCGGAGCGCCTCTCGATGGCCAGGCTGGGGTTGGGTTCGTCCTTAGGGAGGGGTTCTTCCTCCCTAATTTCGCCTTCTCGCCGGAAGAACTAGACGCCCTTGTTCTCGGGCTAGGATGGGTGCGGGAAAGAGCGGATCATTCTCTAGCCCAGAGCAGCGAAAGCGCATTGGCAAAGATTATTTCGAGCCGGGCCGACCGATCTTCGGCCGCCGCCGACGCGCCTGCTCTCCTCGCAGCCGCTTCGATTTCCGAGCGCTCTGACCCAGAGCAGGTCGCCTCCCTGAGGGCCGCGATCCGCCTGCTACGCAAGGTCTCGATCAGCTATGAAGACGGTGCTGGCTCTGTTACGGAGCGCGTCTTATGGCCGATCATAATTGTCTATTTCGATGACGTTCGCGTCCTTGCTGCCTGGTGCGAGAGACGATCAGCCTTTCGGCATTTCCGCGTCGATCGCGTTAGAATGGCGACGGTGCTCGATGAGCGGTATCCGGAAAGGCGGTCTTCACTCATGAGGCGGTGGCGGGAGCAGGATCGAGACTGGCGTTCGTTCCTGACAGTTTCTGACGGAGCACCGGGTTAGACTTTCAAACGCGCGCATCAAGAGCGCTTCGATGAAAGGATAATGATATGGTTGCTTTTTCACCTGACGTCTTCGCGAGGTTTCTGGCCAAGGAAGACGATGATCCCGTCGTGATGTTGAATCTTATCCGCTTCTTGCCCGATGGCGGACGCGAACGACATCTTGAGTATTTGCGACTGGCAGAACCAATCCTGGGTCGTTTTGGTGTCCGGATACTGTTCCGAGGCGATGGCCTCGAAGTGCTGACCACAGGCGATGTGCAGGGATGGGATGCGGTCCTGCTGGTTCAGTATCCTCGACGGACTTCTTTCAAGGAGATGGTGGAAGATACGGAATATAAGGCCGCTTTTCAGGTTGGGAGGTCCGCCATTGCAGATATCGTTCTGCAGCCGCTGAAGATCTCAGAACACTTCTAGAAGCGCCGCAGAGATGACTCGGACAATGCATCGCGGTGGGACGCGTTGCAAGCTGCCACCGCGTCATGGGTGAAAACTCACCCATCCTTTTATACGAGTGGGCATGATCCCACCCAATCTGAACAAGAATTCCCTCGAGGCAGCGAATGATTTTTCTTCAGCGTTGTCACCCATTCCCACTCCTGTAGCATCGCAGTGGGGATGGGAGAGGAGGAAAATTTCATGCGTTTCAGCACAACGCTTTTACCGGCGATTGCGTTTATTGCGATCGCTATCGGCAGCGCCACAGCACAACAGGGTGACGGCGAAGAGCCAAAGAGGGCAGACTGCCCTACAGCCTTGCCAGCCGGTACAGAATGTTTCGCAGGCCAGGATCTGCATGGCGCCTATTATTGGATTGCAAAACCAAAGAATTGGAACGGTACTCTGGTCGTGCATGCCCACGGTGGTCCGCGCACTGCGAAGCCACAAGCGGATGACCCGGTAGAAGATCTTACACGCTTTGTCGTGACGGTTCAGGAAGGCTACGCTTGGGCGGGATCCAACTATCTTCGGCAGGGTTACGGCGTGCGCATGGCCGCGGAGGATACCGACAGCGTAAGGCGCATCGCCATTCAACAGCTTGGCAAGCCGAAACATGTCCTGCTTCACGGCCAGTCGTGGGGCGGCAATGTTGCTGCGAAGACCGCGGAGCTTTATGCGCTCGACTGGCAGGGTCGTAAAAACTACGACGGCGTCGTTCTGACCAGCGGGCTTTTAGCCGGAGGGAGCCGTGGATACGATTTCCGCGCCGATCTACGCGCAGTCTACCAGTATTATTGCAAGAACCACCCGCGAAAAGACGAAATGCAATATCCCGTTTGGCAAGGCCTGCCAAAGGGGGCAACGATGAAGCGCGAAGAACTTGAAAAACGTGTCAATGAATGCACAGGCTTGGGGCTTCCAACGAATGAGCGCACAGCGCAACAGTCTAGAAACCTGAAAAACATCCTTGCGGTCACCAAGGTGCCGGAGAAAACTCTTGTGGCTCATCTTTCTTGGGCGACCGGACTTTTTTCGGATATCGTTTGGCGCCGACTGGATGGAAAAAATCCTTTTGACAACTCCACGGTCACGTACACGGGGTCCGATGACGATACGGCGTTGAACAAGGGTGTTGAACGCTTTGAAGCCGACCGGGAGGCACGTCGCGCAATGGCCTACGACGCCGATCTCACCGGCCAGATCGTTTTGCCTACAATAACGCTCCACGCAGTCAATGACCCTACAGTCTTCGTAGATCACGAGGCGATCTACCGCCAGACGGTAGAGGAGGCCGGGAATAGCGAACTGCTTGTACAGAATTTCTCCGACGAGGCGGAGCATTCAAAACTATCAACTCCGCAGTACGCAGCGCTGTTTACCGCAATGCTGACCTGGATCGAAGAAGGTAAAAAACCCACCAAACAATCCGTGGCCTTGCTTTGCGAGGGAATGCGCAAGATTTACGATGAGGCATGCAAGCTTTTGCCTGACTACGAATTAAAACTCCCGGCGGAGTGAGTTTTATCTGTATGTGTGAACCGCGATAGCCGCCTGTCAGCGGCTGTCGCAACTACGAACATTTCAGCTCCTCTAAGCAGCGTATCGACTCAATGGTAAAACTAGGCGCTGCCCCGCCACTAAAATTATTGAGGCCCACAGGTCACGACGATCTTGGTCCCCCACCCCTGACTTGAACTGAGCGACTGCCCGCTGTTATGCCAGCTTCAAGGCACCTCTTAGGATCGAGTTGTTCGAGCCATGCATCGATGAAGCCCGCATTGAACGCATCACCTGCACCTGTGGTATCAACGACATCGACATCGTGAGCTGGTGCATGCCAGATACTTCCATCGGACGAAATCCAGGCTCCTGCTCCCCCGACTTTGAGAGCAACGGTTGGGAAAGCTTCTGAAAGTTTTCTGATCGCTGCGTCCGGGGCTTCATGGCTTGTGATCGCGGCGGCTTCCTCAAGGTTGGGCAAAAAGACATCTACGCCGGCACAGGAATTCAGGAACCCATCATCATAGATTAAAGAGGCGTCCCAACTCGGGTCCAATGAGACGGACATTCCCTTATCTTTTGCGCGCGACACCAAGTCCGGGATTTCGTGAAGAGTGGCAAACTCCGCGATGTGCAGATGGCGTGCTTCTTTCCAAGCTAGAGCATCGTCCAGCGTTGAGGGGAGGGCTGACCCAGCGCGGCGGGTCAGAAATGCTCTGTCCTGACCGACTACTGCCGCCACGGTCACCTGTGGTCCCGCATCCGGTGAGTGATCTATAAATTGGAGTTCAACGCCGCTGTCTTTCATTTTTTCGCCGATTATGGACGAAAGCGCGTCATTGCCCAACCTCGCCAGCAAAGCAGCCGGTCGGCCGATGTCAGTGAGGTGTGCTGCCGCGATGTAGGCGCCACCACCCGCCGCAATTTCCAAGTCGCCCGCAAACAATTCGCGGCCCAATACAGGCAACTCCTCTAACCCAGTGAAAATAAGGTCGCAATAGATTCGGCCGATACTGATAACCGCTGCTTTTTCTCTCGTCATCATGCGCGGCCCAGAAGTTTTTCCGTCTTTGCATCGAAAAGGTAAAGCGTCCCGCGCTCTGCCCGGCAGTGCAAGTGACTACCTACGTCAGGGATGGATTTGTCGCGCGCTGTGGCTATGACCGAACCGTTGTCTATGTCCAGGTGCACCAACGTTTCTGGACCTAGCGGTTCGACCGCCGTCACAATGCCTTCCAGCGCAAAGCTCCCGGTATCGGACATGCTTTCCCCGACCAGGAGATCATGGGGGCGCACACCTATCAAAAGCTCACCCGTTGCCGAAGGGACCGCGCTGGTAGCAGTTCTGGTTCCCCGGAGAAGGTTCATCGAGGGACTACCTATAAATCGGGCGGTAAAAACATCGACCGGAGATTCATAGAGCTCCGTTGGTGTCCCGACCTGCAAAATGTGCCCGTCCTTCATCACAACGATCCGATCCGCCATGGTCATGGCCTCGACCTGATCATGAGTTACATAAACCGTCGTCGTTTTGAGACGCTGATGTAGACGCTTAATTTCGATGCGCATCTGCGATCTGAGCTGCGCGTCGAGATTGGAAAGCGGTTCATCGAAAAGAAATGCTGCTGGATCACGCACCATGGCCCTTCCGATGGCGACACGCTGGCGTTGCCCACCCGAAAGCGCAGCCGGTCGACGATCCAAGAGGGCTTCAAGTCCGAGGACTTTCCCAGCATCTTCAATGCGCCGCCGTTTTTCTTCGCGATCGAGCTTGGACGTATAAAGTCCGAAACCGATATTCTGGCGAACAGTCATATGCGGATAGATCGCATAATTCTGGAACACCATGGCGATATTGCGCTGTTTTGGCTCCTTTTCGTTGACGATCTTTCCGCCGATCTTCAATATTCCGTCAGAAATCTCCTCTAGTCCTGCAATCATACGAAGTGTCGTGGATTTTCCGCAGCCTGATGGTCCGACAAAAACCACGAATTCTCCGTCGCCGATAGCGAGATCTATACCCTTTACGGCCTCGACTTTGCCGTAGCGCTTTACCATTTGATTGAGTTCAATAGTCGCCATTATCGTGCTCCCGTAAGGGCAGTGAATTTTTGCTCCAATTCGGCTGCCATTGCGGCCTCATGATCGGCTGCCCGCTGTGCCTCCTTCTCGAACGCGAGAAGTGTGTCGCGATATACGGCGATCGCGTCCCGCATCGGGTCAGGCGCAGGCCCACCGAACCGGGCACGGACTTCAACAAAATGTTCTGGAGAGACGATGTGCCTGAATTGCCCCTCGTCCAATTTAGTTTCTCGTTGTGTGAGCCCGGCAAAGGCTTGCCGGAAAGGCTGGTAACCAGCGTTTGGGAGATCGCCGCCAGAGGCGACCACGCTCTTTGCCACTTGTGCAGCGATTTCGTGCGCCTGACGGAAAGAAAGGTCTTCGATGCGCACGAGAGAGTCGGCGAGCTCGGTTATCGTAATACACGAGCGCCGGATGTTTTGGTCAACGCGATTGGGGTCGATGATGATCTGGCTGACGAGGCTGGCAAATAGATCTAGCACGCGGCCTGCAGTCGCAAACGCCTCATAACCAGTGCCTTGGCTCTCGCCCTCGCTATCGTTCATGTCTGTAAATGGTGTGTTGTGCATGATGTCCAGCATGGTGCGTGCCCGGCCAAGCGTCTGGCTGGCGAGATGCCTCAGATGCTCGATTGGAACGGGATTTCGCTTCTGGGGCATAATGGATGAGATCTGCACCAAGGAATTCGGCACGTAAATCTGTCCGACTTCGAAGCTTGTCCAGAACTGGAAATCCTGAATAACCCTTCCAAGGTGCAGGAACATAAGCTCGATGGCCGAGTAAGTTGATGTCGTGTAATCAACAGCTGCTATGCAAGAGTATGAGTTGCGAACAGGTGCGGCAAAACCAAGGAGGTTCGCCACACGGGCGCGATCAATGGGAAAGCCGGAGGTTGTGATGGCAGCGGCGCCCATAGGCGACAGATCGACAATACGTCTGGCCTCGCCCAAACGCTCGATGTCCCTGATAAGAACCTCGATCGCCGCGGAAAGATAATGGCCGAAGGTCGTGGGCTGAGCGGGCTGTCCATGTGTGTAGGCGACGATCAGGGTTTTGTCGTTGCGCTCGGCCGCATCGATCAATGCTTCCAGTAGAATTCGCGACTTACCGCTTAGCCGGTCGATCTTATCTTTAAGATTAAGCTTGAACAGAGTGTGATCGATGTCGTTGCGTGACCGTGCTGTATGCAGTCTTCCTGCAACATCGACGCCGATGCGGGATTTCAGCTCTTTTTCAATTAGGAAAAAGAAGTCCTCTACCTCGCCGGTATAGACGAGGGTCGAGGGATCTATTGCTTGATCGATGTCCTCTAATGCTTTTGCGATTTTTGAAGCGGTGTCGAAATCAAGAATTCCGGTCTCGTGGAGCATGACAAGGTGGGCGCGATCAATGCGCCGAAAGCCCTCAGCGTGATGGTGTTTAGCGCCATCGAATAGCGGGCGAAGGACAGTTTCCTTATACACATTGTCTGGAAACACACTGGTATCGGAGATATTTGGGCTGTTACGGGTCACGATGTTATCCTTTCAGTCCCGCCAGCATCACTCCACGCACTATGTAGCGTTGCAGTACGATGAAGACGATGAGGGTGGGGATGGTGGCGATAGCGGCACCCGTCATGATCATCTCCCACTGAATCTGCTGTTCAACCGCAAAGCTCGAAAGCCCAACCGGCAATGTGTACAGTTCCTTGCTTGTTGTGACGATCAGGGGCCAGAAGAAGGCCGTCCAGTTGCCCAGGAACGTAAAGATGGCAAGCGCTGAGAGCGCTGGCGTCACCAGAGGCAGCGCGACCTTCCACCATATCTGGAATTCATTGAGGCCATCGACACGCGCGGCTTCGAGAAAGTCATTGGGGACGGTCTCGAAGAATTGCTTCATCAAGAATGTTCCGAACGCTGTCATCATGCCGGGGAACATGATCCCCCAATAGCTATCGAGCCAGCCGAGCTGACTGGACATCAAATACCACGGTATGACGAGCATCTCGGTGGGGATCATCAAGGTCGAAAGTATTGCAAGGAAAATAAAATAACGGCCTCGGAACTCGAACTTCGCCAGCGTGTAGCCCACAAGGCTATCGAAAAAGCAGTTGGAAATCGTCACCAAGACGGCAACAACCGTCGAGTTGAAGAACCAGCGCAGGAAACGTCCGTCCGCCAGAACGGTAATGTAGTTATCGAGGGTCGGCGCTGCAGGGATTAGCCGAAGATCGTAGACCTGATCGGCTGTCTTAAAGGAGGTAGCGAACATGAAGAGCAGCGGTGAAACCATGATCAGGCCACCGAGGAATAGCAATGTCCAAGCAAGAATACGACCTGGTCGGATGCGGGCATGGGAAAGCGGCGGAGTTTCGCTCATTTCTTTTCCCTCAATATCCAGAGTTGGAGCAGTGAGACGAACAACAGGATGGTGAAGAGGACGACTGTCTGAGCCGCGGCGTAACCCATCGCGTAGGAATTGAAGGCCGTTTGGTAGATCATCAAGACGAGCGGCTTGGTTGAGCCAAGCGGACCCCCCGGGTCGTTTGTCGTCATATTGTAGACTTGGTCAAAAATGCGCAGGAAGCCGATCGAAGAAAAAACCACGAGAAAAACGGTCGTTGGCTTTAGAAGCGGAAGTGTGATCTTCCTGAGGATGGCCCACTCCCCAAGCCCGTCAATTCGGGCAGCTTCGTAGAATGTCGTTGGGATCGCACGCAATCCAGCCATGAAGATGATAATCTGGAAGCCCAATCCCGCCCAAATGGCTGTCACCATAACTGAATAGAGCGCCTGATCGGTGGACCGAATGAACGGTTGTTGGGGTACCCCCAGCACGCCGAGAACATCATTTATGATGCCGATCGGGGGAGGCTGGTAAAACCAGCGCCAAACCCAAGCCATCGCGGCGGCCGTCGTCAGGTAAGGCAAGAAATACAGTGCCCGGATGAAACCGTGCAGGATCCGTACTCGGTCCAGGAAAAAGGCGATCACGAAGGCCAGTACGAGACTAATCGGGGTGCCGACGATGAGGTAGGTAAAGGTGTTTTTGAACACTTTCCAGAACTGCGGATCTTTGAAGAGCTTCACATAATTGGCGAAACCGATGAATTTGGCCGGTCTTAAAAGATCCCAGTTCGTGAATGATAGCCAAAAGGCCTGAAAAGTCGGGTAGAAGCGGATCACGCTGTAAAACAGGATAGGGATCGCTAGGAAGCTCCATATCCATATGAGACGCTTTGTCCGCATGGGAAGGCGATCTCGCAAGGAGCCGCCGGGGCGGCCATTCGCCACCCCATCTTGATCAATCGCCGCCATGGCAGAAACTCCTATCAGGGTTGCGCCGCGTCGATGATTTCCTGCTCGGCCTCAGCCGCCTGCTTGATCGATACCTCTACCGACTGGCCTTCAAGAAGGACGCGGTTTGTCATGTCAATGGCGTTTTGGCGCTGTGCGGCTTCGTCCAGAAATATCGTTGTGTGGGCATATTCGAGACCCTTCAGGAACGGGCCGTAGATAGGATCTTTGAGGTTTGCGTCCGTAAGAGCCGCAGACCGACGGGCAGGGAGCTCCCCAACAGTTTTCAACCAGATCGACATTGCCTCTGGCGAGGAGATGTAGGCAAGAAATTTCTTCGATGCCTCGAGCTTTTCACCGGTGGTCTTTGCACTGATACCATTGGCGAAATAGCTCGCGTAGTTGGAGCGGATATTCTTGTCGTTAGTTGGAAGTTCGGTAACGCCCCACTCGAAATCTTTGATGGTGCGGAACGAGCCGAGGCGAAACGTCCCGTCTATGGTCATTCCAGCTTTGCCAGCACGAAACGCTGCCTGACCTTCATCCATAAAGCCGGCTTGTCCGATCTTCTTTTCGAGCTGGAGGCTGGTATAGAATTTCAGGGCCTGGATGCCAGCGTCGCTGTCATAGGCGACCTTACGGTCATTGTCTGTATAAGGTTCCCCGCCATATTGCCGAATGAGAACTTCGCGCCACCACTGATGGTCCTGTCCACCCATATCGAGCGTTGTTCCAGCGACAGTCAGGTTTCCGGCATCGTCATGCTTGGAAATCTTTTCAGCCGCAGCCACGAACTCGTCCAGGGTTTTGGGAGGATTAGCGGGGTCGAGACCCGCTTCCGTGAAGAGCTTCTTGTTGTAGAACAAAGCAAGTGACCGTACAGCCGTCGGCAGGCCATAATAATCATCTCCCCGCTTCATGGCGCTGACGATGGGGAAAAATTCGCTTTCGATCTTGTCATGGGGGAAGGCGTCCGAGGGTAGTGGCTGCAAGATCCCTCCTGCGGCAAACTTGTCGAGCCAACCGTAGAACAGCTGCATCACATCCGGCCCGTTGCCAGACATATTGGCCGCAATCACGCGTGTCTGATAGTCGGCGTAAGGAAAAGTAACCTGCTTGACGGTGATGTCTGGATTGGCCTTTTGGAAATTAGCGATCAATTCATCCATCGCTTTGACCCGTGTATCGAAGACATACTGCCAATATTGTATCTCAACGGCCTGCGCGGCGTTGAATGCAAATGTGCTGAAGCCGGCGACCAATCCGGCAAATAGAGCTGTCCTGCGCATGTGAGCCTCCTGTTTCTCCGTCCGGTCTTCCGGGTACGGAGTGATCGTTCCCTTTATTCACGCCTTGGCACGTGACTCATCGACTTCAGACCGTAACGTTTCGTCGAAGCGCAACTGAGCCGGTCGTCAAGATCGGCTATACGGTTCTCTGAAGGCGCGCATTTGTCAATAAGATAATTTACTTGAATTAATGTATTGCCTGTATTCTCGTTCCGGAGTTATGTGTTTCAAGCGGACCGGAAGTGAGAAATGACGTTACACACGATGGAAGCCTATCCAGTCGCTATCGGAAAAAATCCTGAGCGAAGCCGTGAGCATAATCGGCGGGTCGTTCTCGATATCGTGCGCCGGCATGGATCGCTCGGACGAGCTCAACTTGCGAAAATCACCCATCTTACTCCCCAGGCAGTTGCCAACATTGTCGATGAACTGGTCGGTGAGAAGCTTCTGAAAGAGTTAGGTCGACGGCGTACAGGTCGGGGACAGCCGCCAATACAGTTTGCCGTTAATCCAGACGGTGGGGCGACCATCGGAGTGGAAATCGCCGCCGATCACATGGTTACAGTGGGCCTCGACCTAGCCGGAATTCTGCGCGCGCATCGCGTAACGCCTTTGACCGACACGTCGCCCGAAGCCATCCTTAAAACCTTTTCAACAGATCATGCTGCAGTCGCAGATCAGGTGGGATGCCGATTACTTGGCACGGGCGTCGTCATGCCGGGGCCGTTCGAGATCGATGGTATGACCTCGGTTGGTCCCACGACTCTCTCCGGTTGGAACGGGATTGACGCGCGGCAAATGCTAAGCGAGGCATGCGGCCAACAGGTCGTAGTGGAAAACGATGCAACGGCTGCGGCTGTGGGCGAGCGCCTGTTCGGTGCGGGGCAATCTATCCCGAATTTCTGTATGATCTATTTCGGAGTTGGTATCGGCCTTGGCATGATCCAGGACGGCGCCCCTTATCGCGGTGCCTTCGGAAATGCTGGCGAAATCGGTCATGTGACTGTTTCGCCGCGGGGTCGAGCATGTCCTTCATGCGGCCAGAAAGGCTGCCTGGAAGCCTATGCGTCCGTCTACGTCCTCAAGGAGCGGCTGGGTCAAGCAGGTATTGCCAACACCGAGCTCGACAACCTGGAATCCCTATTCAAGATGCAGGATCCAACGGTCATCGACTGGATCGATGATGCGGCAGCGCATCTCGCTCCCATGATCGCCATGCTCGAAAACATTCTTGATCCGCAGACAATCATTCTGGGTGGGGCACTACCCGAGGCGATCATCGCGAGCATCATCCAGCGGATGGGAACACTGCCGACTTCGGTTGGTAGCCATCGTCAGCGCGAATTACCGCGGGTCATGACCGGGAAATCCGGTCAGCTGACCGCCGCGCTTGGCGCTGCTGCCTTGCCGCTATTCGACATCGTGACACCAAAGCTAGAGACATCTCTGGGCACCGCAGCCGTTATCGACTGAAATTAAGGGAGACAAGCATGCTTAGTCCTCGTGAGCGCATCGAACGCCAGATGGCCGATCCCTGGCTCATTCGTCTCCATCGTAGGCTGAGTGCGCTGACTTCCACAATTACCGTCATGCATACGGGTGCGCATCCAGATGATGAGCAGAACGGGTTGCTGGCCTATCTTCGGATGGGGCTTGGCATGCGCACGATTATCGCATGTTCGACACGCGGAGAGGGTGGACAGAACGCGTTGGGGCCGGAGCGTCTGGGCGCGTTGGGCGTCATCCGATCGCGTGAATTGGAAGAGGCCGCCCGGATTATCGATGCAGATGTCAGCTGGCTTGGGCACGGCCCAGCGGATAGAATTCACGATTTCGGCTTCTCCAAGAATGGTGACCAAACGTTCGATCGATGGGGAGAACAGCGCATTGTGGAACGATTGGTTCGCGCCTACCGTAAAGAGCGGCCGGATATCGTCATCCCGACCTTCCTTGATGTGCCCGGCCAACACGGCCATCACCGGGCCATGACGCGAGCTGCCAGAAGCGCTGTTGCGCTCGCCGCAGATCCTGCCGTATTTCCTGAGCACGCTGCCGAAGGATTGCGGCCTTGGAAGGTGGCGAAGTTCTACCTTCCAGCATGGTCTGGTGGTGGCGACACCTATGATGACGAGGTTCCTCCGCCGGACACAACGCTGGTGGTCGAAGCGGTCGGCAAAGAGAAGGCGACCGGCGCCGAATATGACCGGATCGGCGAGTGGTCCCGCTATTATCACGCGTCGCAGGGCATGGGGCGCTGGCCAGAACAGCCGCAGCGTATCTGGCCCTTGCATCTCGCCATTCCAGGAGAAGGGGCGGGTGAGGAAACTTCTATCCTCGACAATCTCCCATCCTCATTGGCGGACCTCGCAGGTTTTGATGGCCTCGATCCGGCTCTCGCAAAGGCGCTTATCGAAGCCGACGGGGCTATTGCTGGAGCCATTTCAGCCTATCCGGATACTCAGCGGATAGCACGGTCGCTGCTCACCGCAGCCCATTTCCTGCAACAGGTCGACGAGAGCTCTGGTCAGCCGTTCCGAGAACTGCATGAGCACAGGATTGTCACCAAACGCAGGCTGGTGGATTTAGCGATTTTGACCGCACTCGACCTCTTCGAACGAGCTTACAGCGAGCCAGCTGATATCGTTCCAGGAGGGACTGCAACGCTTCGGGTCGAGTTATCCGACAGAGCCAGTGAGTTTCAAGCCGACGTTAAGCCGGTTCTTCCTGCGGGTGTAAGCTATGATGTTCGATCGCTTTGTCGGCCGGTCGTTTTTTCTCTCGCGGCGGACACTAATGCTGCTGTTTCTAGTCTCTACCACCCAGGCTGGAAGGCCGCAGGGGGCAACGGCCACGCGTATGTGCAGATATCGGCCGTTGTGGATGGGCGAGAAGTGTCTGGTCTTTTCGACTTGGAAGAACCATTTTTTGTCACCCCCCCTCAGTCGTTGACGCTGAAACCCGATGCTCTCCTCGTCCCAAAGGGACAAGATCAGAACAACATTCGTTTTGCGGTAGATATAGACGGGGGACATGCCCCGATCTCTTTCAAAGCCGCAAGCGGTTGGAGCGTGCGCCACTCAGGAGGCGACTGGTTTGCTGAGCTCGCAGGCGAAGGGGCAGCAGGTCTTGTCCAGCTGGAGGCGCTTTCCGGCGGGCAACCGGCCTTTCAGATCACGCCGATTGCTTATCCGCATATCGGTCGGGCACGCTTTCTGTCGCCCTCGACTTTGAAGATTTTGTCGCTGGATCTCAAGCTGCCTAAAAATGCGCGCGTCGGCTATGTTGGCGGCGGCGCAGACAGAGTGGGTATGTGGCTCGCGCGCATGGGCTTAAATTTCACTGAGCTCGACGCGCACGCGCTTGGTGGCGATCTCTCCGCCTTCACAACTATCGTCGTTGGTACATTTGCTTTTGGGATTCGCAGGGATCTTGCAGAGGTAACCGAAAAAATTCATCACTTCGTCGAGAGCGGCGGGCATCTCGTTACCCTCTACCACCGACCGACCGACGGATGGGACCCCGAAGCGACGCCTGTGTGCCGGCTTGAAATTGGCAAACCCTCGCTTCGCTGGAGGGTAACGGACCCAGCAGCAGAGGTCATAGTGTTGCAACCCGATCATCCGCTGCTCATCGGTCCCAATATTATCGATGCCTCAGACTGGACCGGCTGGGATAAGGAGCGCGGTCTGTATTTCGCCTCGAATTGGGACGACGTCTACGAGCCGCTGCTGGCCATGCATGATGTTGACGAGCAACCCTTAAAGGGCGCGCTGGTCTCGGGTGTGATTGGAACAGGGAGACACACCCATGTCAGCCTCGTGCTGCATCACCAGATGGACAAGTTGGTTCCAGGTGCTTTCCGATTGATGGCCAATCTTGTGCAGCCAGCGTGAACGACGAAGAAGAACACGACAGGCACCTTGGCCCGCAGAGGAGCGACGTCCATGCGGGTATTGGCTGGCTATTGCTGGACATGGCTCTTGTCGCTGGCGGGATGACCGCGCTGGTGAAAGCTCAGGGTGTAAATTATCCTGCCTTCCAACTCGTTTTCGTTCGGGCGATGATCGGCCTGCTCTTCATCCTGCCGCTCATCTGGCGACACCGAAAAGAGATGAGAGCCGTTCGATATCCCTGGCGCAACCTTTTCCGCATTTGCTGTAATGCTATCGCGTTGACGAGCAATTTCATTGCGATCGGCTTGCTTCCTCTGGCGACTGTGAATGCCGTAGGCTTTTCGCGGCCACTTGTGACAATGGCGCTTGCTGTTACCTTGCTTGGCGAGAGCGTGAACCGGTATCGATGGGCTGGAGCCTGTCTTGCTTTTATAGGTGTGGTCGTTGTCATCAATCCCGTAGGTGGAGAGATCAATGCAGGTGTTCTGGTTATCCTCCTCTCTGTTATCTTCGGTGCTTTAGCGGTAATACAGGCGCGCGCCCTGCGGGCAGAAAAAACGACCGTGATGATGGTCTTCTATACGGTCGGACTTGCCGTTATCACCGCCATTCCAGCCGTATGGACATGGAGGCCAGTCGCCCCATTTGACTGGATTCCCCTCCTCGGAATTGGGCTATTGGCGCAACTTGGGCAGTATTGCTTCCTGCAGGCCTATCGTAAGGCCGCTGCCAGCATTCTTGCGCCTGTCAGCTATCTGTCCCTTCTGGTCGTCACAGCTGTTGGATATTTCGTGTTCCAAGAGGTGCCTGAACAAAGGGTGTTGCTGGGGATCGCGATCATTCTGATTTCGCTACTGTCGACGGCGATCCTTGAACGAATTGCCAGGCCCCGGATGTAGGGTGGATGTACATTTTGATCACAGGGTTGACGAAAAACATCCCAGAGAGATCCTACTGAATGTACTCGCCGACACCGACGATAGATTTTAGCTTAAACGCTGCGCTTGGAAACCGCAGTTTGGGCATTCAACAACCCATGATCCGCCGGCCGCCCAACGACTTATGATGCCACTGCGCGCCTTCTGGACAAAGACCATGCGATGTTGAACCTATGCTTCGTCGGGACCTAAAGGCGTTGGAACGTTGCCGTCAACGATATGGTGGTCGGCGCCTTCCCCCAAGGCTCTTGAAATTTGTGAACTTGAGCCCTTCCATGTTGTCAACGATTCCAACATCTTCCGCCCTTATCATCCCCGGCAACATATGATGACAGAAAACCTCACCTCAGGAGAAACGCTCGCGAATGATGGTCGACCTCGCTCAGCAGTATCATTGATGACGGCGCGGCACTCGAGCGCATCATCGACGAGTTGACGACAAGACCAGTCTTGATTGGCAGGGTAGATCGCGCAGTTAGTGCGATGCTCCGGAGATGACGCTCGGGATGAATTGGCCATCATCGCTGCCTTCAGTATTATTCACTCCACGTTTTCTGATCTCTTCGACCAGCGAACCTAAAGCCAAATCGAGGCAGTAGGTCGAGAATTCAAGGTCGAGATCCTTAGCGCTGTTGCGCGCATAGGTCACAAGCCGTGCAATCGAAACCAGCTCTGGTGCGATATCGTCGTTCTGATCGGCGTTCTTCTCACGATTATTTAGTGCCATCATCAATCCTTCATTCCAAATCAGTGTTCTAGGTGAAGGATAAATTAGAAGTTGCGGAATTGCGCGTGACATAGGCGTGACACAGCTTGGGGTGCCGAGCAGGATCGGACTACAACCGGCGTCCCTAGAGGATTTTTCGCCACTGCCTCGTCGAAGCGAAGGTCCATGCCGTAGGAACTTCTACTCGGCGGTCGTCAGCCGTCGCTATTGCATCCAGCAACTCCAACGCATCACGCCGCTTCTGGTTGATAGCGTTCTTCCGCAAGAGCATTTGTAGGGTTTCTCGAGATGAGTTGTTCGGTAGATCGGCGTTGGCGACGATTGCCCGGTAAGTTCGCTCTTTAAAGAACATTCGTTTGGCGCTTGTCATGAGGCTCGCATATTCCGCGTGATCAAGTTGGCACCGCAAAAATAGATCTTCGAGAGTTGCCAAGACGTTCACCAAGGGCTCGGACAGGGACACGTAGTTCATCTCTCTTGGACCATGGATTTGCGCGACATCGGAATCGTCGACGAGTTCGCCACTTTCATAAAGGCTGTAGATCTTGCCAATCCCGGCCATCCCAAATGCTGCACATTCCGCAGCCCTCAAAGCGCCCATACTGCTTGAGCCGTAAACGCGAACGCCCTGAGAGAGAGCGAATAAAATTTCCTTGTGCCAGATGGGGGCTACATCTTCGAAATATCCGTCAATTAAACCGATCACCGTAGCACCTTCGGTGACGGCTGCTACGAAATCTCCGTGCTTGGCCGGGCCGCGGACTTCGACATCCGTCGGTACCAGATTCACTGCATCCGGAAGCGTCGGGCCGGCGAATACAACCTTCATAGCGAAAACAACGCCTTCGATATACCTCGGGCCCCAAAACGTCTTTTTCGCTCCCCTGGCGGATTTTCAAGGTCAGGCACCAAGACTTTGGCGACTGAGAATGGAAAAACCGGCGGTGTCAGCGGAGCGACGACGACAGAGCCCACAGATGCAGTTTCAAGATGCTTGAGCACCGTTTCGAACATGTCTTCCAGTGGTCCAAGGCCTACCGTCTTGCGGGGAGGGAGGGGTCTCGGCTCGGCGTTGAAATAGTTCCGAACTTCCTGCGGTAGGGGCCGTTCGAACGTCTCTGGATAGATGTCGTCCCTTGCGCCGCCGATATAAGTCAGGCGGGATTGAATCGCTTCCGTAATTGCCCGGATTGCGGCTCGCGCGGGATCGAGATGCGCACCGCTTCCCTTGGTCACGTCGATGAAGCGCGAATTGCTTCTTGATGTGAGTGAGGCCGACCCCAAAAACGCTACGAAACAGGCGATGCCGATGTCGCTCGTAATGTCGAACAGCCGAAGTTCTAGACCTGCCTTTTCAATTTTACTGACGAGCCCATCTATGATTGGATCCAGAAGGCTGCGAGGGTCGAGGCAGGTCTTAAGGCGCTGATCTGCGTTCGCTATATTCCACAAAGTTTCTGCATCGCGCTCGATGCGTTCCAGGACTCCATGGAAGCTCGCTTCCAAGAGTGTATTTCCAGATGCAAGGCCATCCGAAGACTGCCAGAACCTAACCACCTCTGGAGTACGATCCAAGATGACAGCTTCATAGGGAACCCAGGTTTCAACTTTGGATAAAACATCTCTTGCCCGAACCCATGTTAGCATCTCGTCGTCGGCTATGTCGTTCTGACCTTGGGCGATGAGACCCACGAGGTTATTGACCACCCGCCCTTCCAGTTCGAGGCTTGCTTGTGTTGCAGTGATTGTGTCGATCGATGGACTGCCGGCGATGGCGCGCTCGAGCGCCTCCATCGTTGCAGACACTTTAGCATCAGCATCAGTGATACCCTTGCCGTGATGGATGACGATCGAGCGAGCGTTAGGAGTAACTGCGCTCCAGACGGGAACACCGATATTGTCGAGACCAGTCAATCGAGATACGCGAGTGATCCCGTAGCGTGGGAGGAAGGATGTGACGCGCTTGAGCGTCTCCTCGGGCGTGCAGATACGCGCCGAGTAAGTGGGGTAGCGGGCGTCAGGAAGGTTCGGCATCTGATCGTTTAACATCACTATCTTCCCGAGGCCGCATCATTGGCTAGCTTATCCGTCGAGATGACCGGAGAAGGCGTCGTCTGCCGATTTCACGGAGACAGCGAAATCCACGCCTTTGATGATCGTAGCTCCGCTAGCCCGGAGTTTACCCGCTGCCTCCAGCGCGGTTCCTGCCGGCGGCTGAAATGGCTTAACAGTTCCTGCATCAATATCTGCAACCCATAGGCCAGTCTCACCTGGCGCTCCGATAACGACGATTCTTGCCATGCTAAAAATCCTTCTTTTGGCTCATTTGCTTCAAAAGCCTGCTTTTCGCAGGCCATCACGGTAGTGATCTTTCTGCCATTGCTCCTTGAACGGCACGGCGGTCAGCCAAGTATCCACATCGAAGTCGGGATTGGTTTCTCGAGCCTTGCGCACGAAGCTCTTCGCCCTTTTCTGGTCGCCAATCATTGCCCAGCTTGCGGCGGAGAGGCGGTTAGCGAGCCCTCTGTCGGCCATGCGCTCGATATAGGATAAGGCTTGCTCGTACTCTTCGAGGCAGTAGGACGCGCCAGCTGCTGTCCAAAGGTAGACATCGGGGCTAAGGGGGTTGAGCTCGATGGCTTTTTCAATTTTCTCGAGTGCTAGGCCGGGCTTCGATGCATGGACCAGGGTGTCGGCGTAGTCCGCGGTGACATCGGCATAATGGGGGCTGAGCGTCTCGGCCAACTCCAAGGCCTCAACGCTTTCATCAATGCCGCCTAAGAGCATCTTAGCTACACCGAGTTCTCTGTAGCCGCCGACCATGTCTTGGCCAGCCGCGATCGCTTTGTTAGCATGTTTCTCAGCTTCTTTCAGAAGTTGAGCGTCTCCACGTGCCGTGATTAGCCATTCCCTTGAATAAGTTCGAGCGATACCGCTCAATGCTGGCGCGAAATAGGGAGAGTGATTGAGCGCTGCTCGAAATTCTTTGCGTGCACGGCGAATATCTGGAAGACCAAGGTTCTTGAGATGTCGCTGTCCGAGGAGGTAATGGTGGTATGCGGTCGGGCTTTGCTCGAAATATTCCCGCGCCAGCTCGTTGCGCTCTATTTCCCCGGTGATCGCCATGGAAATTCGGCGAGCTATCTGACGCCGCTGGACGACCAGACTGTCTTTTTCCATGTCGTAACGGTCCGCCCAGATGACCTCATCGTTTGCGAAGTAAACCAACTGCACGAAGAGGCTGCATTGGGTGCTCTGGCCTGAAAACCTGGTATCGAGCACGTAGGAGATGGAATGCTGCGCGATTGTGGTGGCCTTATCCGACTGCCGGCTGATCTGGGCGGCGGTATAGGGAGCGACCACAGACACTGAGGTCAAGGAACATAGCGCGATGGTGACGTCCTCGATAAGTGCGTCAGCGAAAGGGAGCAGAGGCTGGCGACCGGCAATGCTCTCCACTGGCGGCAGGAGTACAAGCCTCGGCATGGGGCGCTTGAGGCCTGTGCCTGCTTTAGCGCCCAACTGGTCCCCAATTCCTTGCTGCGAAACGGCAAGGAGAGTGCGCTGCCTCTCAAAGACCTTTTTGACGACATTCAGGGCATGGACATCGGGATCGAGCGTCAGGTTACCCCACAGCTTCTGTTTTTGGCCTTCGTAGATGTTTCGGAAGGCCTCTACCTTGCCCTCGGTGGAATAGGTCTCCGCAAGCAAGCTGACGATCATCTCGTCATCCGGGTCGTGCTGAAATATGCGCAGGGCCGCATCCTTGACGAGCGCGATAGCTTGCGCCGATTTCGCGATCGGTATCGCAGTGATCAAGGCTTCCCGCAATCGGGATAGGTGTTGTACCCTTTGCTGTCCAATCCAGGCTGAAAGTGCGGCTCCTGTGCTGTCGACGTTTTCGAGAAACGCGTGACTGAAAAGTCCGACTAACGAGCGCAGATCAATCAGTGCGTCCGAAACAGGCGGGGCTTCCAATCCCGCAATGTCGCAGTCGATAGCTTCAGTGTTGAGCTTTACATCGGAAGCAGTGATTTGAACGAATTGATGACCCAATTCCTGCTGGCGGCTGTCGATCCTCGACAATGACTTGCGCATATTGGTATATGCCTGCGCCGGCTCGACCGCGTCCCATAGCAGCTTCGACAACGCCGTCCGCGATTGGGCACGTTGCGGGTGGACAAATAGGTAGGCAAGCATGATCAAACCCTTTTCGGAGAAGGCAACAGCATTCCCCGAAGGATCAACGAGCCGCAGTTCCCCAAGTGTCAGCAACCTGAACGCCATTGATCCCCACTACAGTTCGGTCATGGTTGTCCAAAAGCCCAGATCTGCGATCTAGCTGTTCAACCTAACTTCCACCGATGAACGCCCTTCCGGGGCAATAGGAAGAAGCTCGTCCATCTCGGCCATAGCCTTGACGAGCGCCACAATCTTTTGGCGGACGTTTGCATCGGGAATTTTTAAAAACGACTGGTTTAGGGCCATGCCCTCGCGGGATTGAAGAAATTGCGAAACGTAGCTCATCGTCGTGAAATCTCCGATGCCTGCCGTGGTGACCAGTTCTTCACTCTCTTGGTAGAAAAAGAAGCTCGGTGGGACGCCGAGGACATTTGCGATCTTTTGGAGACGGCTTGCGCCAACACGGTTCGTGCCCTTTTCGTATTTCTGGACCTGTTGAAACGTCACTCCGAGTTCGTTCGCCAACTGCGTCTGGCTCAACTTCAGCATCATACGACGCATGCGGATACGACCGCCTACAAACACGTCGATCGCATCGGGACTTCTCTTGTGAACCATGGATGAACTCCTAACACGAAAAGTTTTATATTTCCGAGAGACGACGTTGGCGTCGCTCTGGAAAGCGCGTTTACGCTACAGCTTGTATTGAAATTTAGTACAATTTCAATCTCTGGTGTGCGCACATTTAAGAATTCAGCAAGCTTACCTAAGTCTAGAAAACGCTGCTCTGACGCTCCTGAATGAGAATGCAGGTGATGGATTGCTGTCGTTGGCCGCGTGCACGCGAAATTTCTTGGATTGAAGACTCAGGGTAACGGGCGCCGTTGTGGCAGTGCTGTGAGGCGGCAACTCAGCTTGGGGATCAGGTTCGAAAGCGATCGCTTAAAGATGAGCACGGAGTTGGTCCATGTTCAACGCGCTCATCCGAAAGAGCTACATCGTGGGATGACTTCTCGTCCTAGACTGCCCGCAACTGATGAGGCAATGGATCGGCCGAGGGGTGCAGCAGCAATTCGTTTGGGCTTGCGGTCTCAACGCGGTTCCGCCCAAGGGCTTTTGCGCGGTAGAGCGCGCTATCGGCGCTTGCAAGCATCCCGGCGAGGTCGTTGCAGTCCGGCGCCGCAAGGCCGATACTGACGGTGGCGCGAGTCTTCAAGCCCTCTGCCCGAGCGGCTTCTTCGGCGAACCGGCTTGCGATTGCTTGGCCGCGACTGAGAGCTTGGGAATGGTCGCACAATGGCAGAAGCGCAGCGAATTCCTCACCGCCCAAACGGACAAGAAGTGCGCCCGGGCCTGCTTCTTTGCGGGCAGTGTCGGCGAACAGTTGCAAAACCTTGTCTCCGGTTGGATGTCCATGACGGTCGTTGATTGCCTTGAAGTGGTCGAGGTCGAAGGCGAGCAGTGAGACGGGGTTATCATGCCGCTCCCGCAGCATCCGAGATGCCTGCTCGAAAAAGGCGTGGCGGTTCGCAAGTCCAGTCAGTTGGTCGGTTTGTGACATACGGAGCAGGTTGAGCTTTTCCTCCTCTCGTACAATCATCAAAAAGGACATTGGCATCGCCACCGAGTACAAGACAGCCTCGTACATCGTCGCCTTCCCGATGATGGAGATCATATCTTGCCCGTAGCGCTCAATGAGAACAGGGGCAATGAACGCTCGGGCAAAATAGAACAGGGCATGGAAGGCCGAAATCGTTACTGCGACCGGACGGGAGCGCAATCGCTGCACAGTGCGGCTGCGCAGGAGCATCCATGCTGTCAGGCCGCAGGTCAGAGCGATGGGGATAGACGAGACATGGTTCCAGAATGCGCCCGGGAAGTGCGTGCCAGCGATTGCCCAAGCGATGGCTAGGAAGCTTAGCGCTGCGACGGACGAGCAGAAATGCCGTTGACCATCAAGCCCGGCGACTGCGTTAAGGACCAAGAGGTATCCTGACATCATCAGGATGTTGATCGCCGCCATACCCAGCACGACTGGAAAGTGGCTGCGGTTCATTGCGAGCATGCACCCGAGAACGAACGCGAAGAGTGCCGCGGCCAGAACACCAAGCACACGTGCGCGACCTGGATGGGCCTGCCTTTCCCAAAGGAGAAGCGAGGCTGACACCAGCAGCGTTCCGACGGTCAAGTACCAAAGGGTTTGTAAATCGATCTGCATTGCTCTGCCTGCCTTACGTCAAAGCCTACAGGGTGGTCTCTATAAGATTCCTTACGTCGTCTCGTATATCGCGGATATGGTTGGCGTAACGTTAAGCGTGCTGGGTGCTAAAATTAAATCTAGGGATGTGTTCAGGCGGAGGGGTTTGGCGGCTGATTGAATGCGGCCGTCGACGGGCCTGCCTGGCGAGAGTAGATGGTCAGTCAGATCTCGCAACGGTCCATATCGCAATGTTTCGCGGCTCCACCAACAAAGTAGCTAGGTTGCCATGCCAAGCCGCTCGATAAGGTCGATTTAGCTAGACGTTGAGAACGTTCTCCCCATCTGTGCATGTTTCATGAAGCTGGAAGACGTTGCCCGCGAAGCACTCGCGGTACCTTTACACGTGCTTAAACAATCGTTGCCGGCACGTGCCGTGAACAACTATTCATCCGATAAATAATCCCACTTTAGCGGTTTGATCCCAGGCAAGCGGTCTTGGTTCAGATCACGCCATCCGCCCAATAGTCGCAGCCCTGCGAATTGCCTCGATCATGAGGGCGAGCGAGGTGAACACTGCAGTATCCGTCCGCATTGTCAGCCCTACGGGGCCGCTAGTATCGGAGGTGTTAAAGGGCAGAATCGCAAGTGCGCCCGCTGCGACGTCGTCGACGACTACACCTTCTGAAATGATCCAGATGGCGTCGCTCATGCGGACATAGGCGCGTCCAAACGAGTCTGAGACTGTTTCGATCTGCGTCTTCGGCATCGCCACGCCCTGTGCGATCAAAAACTGTTCGACGATCGGGCGGATCACCGAATTGCGGGTCGGCATCAACATCGGGTAATTTGAAAGCTCGGTGAAGAGATCGGCCTTGCCTGCCAGCAGTCGATGGCCGGGACGAACGACGAAGACAACCCGCTCCGAGTAAAGGTGCTCGAAGCTGAGGCCCGTCATTTTCTCCGGTGTGGCAAGCCTACCAACTACAAGATCAAGGTCACCCTGGCGCAATTGCTCAAGCAGGATGGCGTTTTCTCCAGTGACAATCTTAATGGGAGCCTGCGCTGCTTCAACGAGAAAGTGCGTCATGGCCTTGGGCATGATGCGCGCCGATACCGTCGGCAGTGCGCCGATGCGCACCGGCGGGTCGGTGTGCGCCGCTTCCCGTGACACAGCGTCGACCGCCTGACGAAGGGCGGCCATCGTGGCGCCCGCATGGCGCAGGAAGATATCGCCGAGACGCGTCGGACGAATACCGCGACCTTCGCGTTCGAAGAGTGCGACTCCTAACACATCCTCGAGTTCTCGCACCGTTTTGGTGACTGCCGGCTGGCTGATATGCAGCACGTTGGCAGCTCGCATGACGCTCTTTTGTCGCGCCACCTCGATAAAGGCTTGCAGATGCCGGAGTTTGATACGTGGATCGATGAGAGAAGCCATAACCACCAAGTTATGAGAAATGCCGAAAATCTCATTTTACTTAACCAGCGCGATCTTGCAATCTCTGCACAAGAGGAGCGAGAGATGAATTTTCTTCAGGTCGGCGATGCCGCGATTCACTACCGGACCAAGGGTCTGTCGGCTGGCAAACCGGTCATCGCGTTCGTCAACTCGCTTGGCACGGATTTCCGTATATGGGATACCGTCATCGACGAGCTTGGCGATGCTTATGCCTATCTGCTTCACGACAAGCGCGGCCACGGCCTTTCCAGCGTCGGAACGCCGCCCTATACGATAGAGACTCATGCGGACGATCTTATCGCCCTTCTCGATCATCTGAAGATCGGCGAGGTCATCGTCTGGGGGCTTTCGGTCGGTGGACTCATCGCGCAGTCGGTTGCGATAACACATCCCGAGCGCGTTGCGGCCCTGGTCCTTTCAAATACAGCGCAGAAAATCGGCACGGCCGAGATGTGGAATGCGCGCATCGACGCCGTCCGCGCAAACGGGCTTGAGAGCCTTGTCGATCCCGTGATGGAGCGTTGGTTTACCCCTGCATTTCGCCGCGACGACAATCCGCTTTACGCGGGCGCTCGCGCCATGCTGCTTCGCCAGTCGGCCGAGGGCTACTGCGGCACCTGCGCGGCGATCCGCGATGCCGATTACACCGATGCTCTTGCTCGGCTCGTTGTCCCAACACTTTGCGTCGCTGGCGATCAGGATGGATCGACTCCACCTGAACTCGTAGAGTCGCTGGCCGGTCTCGTTGCCAACAGCTACTTTGTTAGGGTCGGCAACAACGGACACATCCCGCCCCTTGAGCAGCCGACTGCCTACGCAGCTGCGGTCGCGGACTTCCTGAAGGCCCTTCCGCCAGGCGATGCAGAACCACTATCCGTCGACCGCCACAGCCGCGGCATGGCCACGCGCCGCGCGGTGCTGGGCGATGCCCATGTGGACCGGGCGAGCGCACAGGCGACATCTTTCGATCAGCCGTTTCAGACATTGATCACCGAAAGTGCCTGGGGCACGGTCTGGTCCAGCGATCGCTGGACAAAGAGAGAGCGCTCAAACGTGACTATCGCGCTTCTTGCAGCACTTGGGCAAGATGAGGAGATGGCGATGCATGTCCGGGCGACCGCCAATACCGGTTCCAGTGAAGACGATATTCGCGAGGCGCTGATGCATGTGGCGATCTATGCTGGAGTGCCTGCCGCCAATCATGGCTTCAAGATTGCCAAGCAGGTGCTGGCAAACCGAAACGCATCCTCCCCGCTGAAGGAGCAGACGACGTGAGCAATCATCCACCGGAAACCGGCCCCTTCTTTGCCCGTGATCGGGAGATGCAGCCGCAAGCCTACACGCCCTGGTACAAGACCTCCGTTTTGCGCTCGCCACAGCGTGCGCTGATTTCGCTTGAGGGCACCAAGAGCGAAATCAGCGGCCCGGTTTTCGGTCATGGGTTGCTGAACCCGCTCGATAACGACCTGATCCTCAACTATGCCAAGCCCGGCGAAATGCCGATCGGGCCGCGCATTCTCGTGCATGGCCGCGTGCTCGATCAGCGCGGTGCGGGTGTCGCCGGTGCGCTTTTAGAGTTCTGGCAGGCCAATGCTGGCGGGCGCTATCGGCACAAGAAGGAAAGCTATCTCGCCGCCGTCGATCCAAATTTTGGCGGTGTCGGTCGCACCATCACCGACGAGAATGGCTATTACTGGTTCAAGACCATTCAGCCCGGTCCCTATCCATGGCCGAATGGCGTGAATGACTGGCGCCCGGCCCATATCCATTTCTCGGTCTTCGGTCATGGTTTTCAGCAGCGGTTGATTACCCAGATGTATTTCGAGGGCGATCCGCTCATCTGGCGGTGTCCGATTGTCAAGACGATCCCTGACGAGGAAGCCATCCGTCGATTGATCGCGCCGCTCGACATGAATGCGACCATTCCCATGGATATGCGCGCCTACAAGTTCGACATCGTGTTGCGTGGTCGCCGCTCCACTTTCTTCGAGAACCGCCCGGAGGGGAACTGACATGGTGCAGCCGCTCGATTATCTGAAGGAAAGCGCCTCCCAGACGGCGGGACCCTACGTCCATATTGGCTGCACACCGAACTTCGTTGGCATCAACGGCGTCTTCAAGCAAGATCTCGGCGCGGGAAAACTCTATGACGACCAGGCCACCGGCACCCGCATCACCATTCGTGGCACCGTCTTCGACGGCGGCGGCTATGCGCTGAAGGATGCGCTGGTGGAAATCTGGCAGGCCGATGCTCAAGGACTCTATAACAGCCCGAGCGAAACGGCCGGCGCTCCCGACCCCCATTTCGCCGGCTGGGGCCGGTCGCCTGGCGATATGGATACCGGTGAGTTCCTCTTCGAAACGATCAAGCCCGGCCGCGTTCCATTCAAGGATGGACGCTTCATGGCGCCGCACATCACCTTCTGGATTGTCGCGCGCGGCATCAATATCGGTCTACATACGAGAATGTATTTTCCGGAGGAGGACGCGGCAAACGTGGCTGATCCAGTGCTGGCCCGCATCGAACACAAGGACCGCGTTCCGACGCTGATCGCAAAGCCGGATGGCGAGAATGCCTATCGCTTCGACATCCGCCTGCAAGGCGATGGCGAAACTGTCTTCTTCGATATATGACCGCGATGACCCTCTCGCCCTTTGATCATCCTTTCCTCTCCGGCCTCTTCGGCGATGCCGAGATCGCCTCGCTGTTTTCTGCAGAGGCCGATATTGCCGCTATGATCCGCTTCGAGAGGGCTCTGGCACTGGCCGAGGCAGATTGCGGTATACTCGCCGTCGATATTGCGGAAACGATCGACGCCGCGCTTGGCACCTTCGTGCCGGATATGGCCGCGCTTGCGGATGGAATGGCGCGTGATGGCGTCGTCGTTCCTGCGTTCATTCGACAGATGCGCGCGGCAGTCGGTGGGGTGGCTGCGGAGAAGGTGCATTTCGGTGCAACTAGCCAGGATGTAATAGATACCAGCCTGGTGTTGAGACTGAAAGTAGCGAACGACATCATCCAGGCTCGGTTGGATGCGCTGATCGGCGATCTCGACGGACTTCTGGAACGCGACGGCGACAAGCTGTTGATGGCGCATACGCGGATGCAGGCTGCAATCGAGATCAAGGCTGCCGACCGGATCGGTGCCTGGCGATCACCCCTGGAACGGACGCGATCCCGGCTCGCCCATTTTGCCGTCGACGGGTTTGCCTTGCAGTTCGGCGGTGCGGCGGGAACGCTCGAACGCTTCGGTGATGATGGTCCGGCTTTGCGGGCTGCACTCGCCGGTCGCCTCGGTCTTTACGATCAGGCCCAATGGCACAGCCAGCGTGACATGATCACGGAGTTCGGGGGGCTGCTTTCGCTTGTCACCGGCAGCCTCGGAAAGATCGGCCAGGACATCTCTTTACTTGCCGACGCAGGGGCCGAGATAAGCCTCGCAGGTGGCGGCGGGTCTTCCGCCATGCCGCACAAGCAGAACCCCGTTGCAGCAGAACTGCTGGTCACGCTGGCGCGTTTCAACGCAACACAGGTTTCGGCGCTTCATCAGTCGCTTGTTCATGAGCAGGAACGGTCGGGTGCCGCCTGGATGCTCGAGTGGATGACGCTGCCACCCACGGTATTGGCGACCGCCTCCGCACTACGGACTGCGCGCCGACTGCTAGGCGACATCAGACGGATCGGGCGAGAGCCTGAAGAATATGGCGGTCATCACACTTAGGAAATGACCTGTGAGAGAGGGTGTTGAAACATGATCGCTGCTTGCCGCGTGATGTTTCCTTATGTGTTGAAATAATTGGATAAATAGGAATAAAGTCGCTCCGAAAATCAGTCGTAAAAGCTGCATTTTCACCCTTCCTGAGCGTTGACTTTAAAATGAACTAACTGGTACAAACATTCAGAGGTCGGATATGGAGGTGCTTAGGAGAGCTCTTCTTGGAACACAGTCCGGCAAGAACAAGGGAGCGTTCGAAGCCTGAGTGCGGAGAACGGGGAGACGACCCAACGGCGGGCTGATGCCTTAACCGGAAGGTTGTGGAGGAACCATGTCATACAGTCTCGACTTCTCGGCGGTCATCGATCGCCTTCCCGAGTTGCTCGTCGCGTCTCTCGCCACCATCGGCCTGGCGCTTGCCGGCATGTCGCTGGCGACCGTCATCGGGATTCTGGGCGTCGTAGCACGTCGGTCACGCTTCAAGCCGTTGCGCGGCTTTGTCATCGGCTTCGTAGAGCTGATCCGCAATACGCCCTTTCTGGTCCAGATATTCTTTATCTTCTTCGCGCTGCCGCAGCTCGGTCTGCGTCTTAATCCGACAGTGACTGCTATCGTCGCGCTGGCGCTTAATGGTGGCGCCTATGCGATCGAAATCATTCGCGGGGGTGTGGATGCCGTCCCAAAGGGGCAGGTGGAAGCAGGGCTCGCGCTTGGCCTCGGTCGCGCGCAAATCTTCCGCCACATCATTCTCAAGCCTGCGCTGCGGGCAGTCTACCCCTCGCTCACCAGCCAGTTCATCATGCTGACGCTGACGACCTCCGTTTGCACGTCGATCGCCGCTTACGAACTCACCTCGGTGGCGCAGAAGATCGAGGCGGATACCTTCCGCTCCTTCGAAGTATATTTTTCCATCACGCTGCTCTACCTCGTGATTTCCTCGCTGATGATGGGCGTCTTTGGTCTCATCTCGCGCATCTCTTTCAGCTACCCGGTCAAGTGAGGAGACGATCATGGCAAGCATCGGCCCCAACGAACTATTCTTCCTCATGCAAGGCCTGAAGTGGACCATCGCATTGACCTTGATCGGCTTTGCTGGTGGTGGTGTCTTCGGCGTTCTCGTGGCATTGGCCCGCACTGCCGAAGTCCCATCCATCCGTCGCGCAACGGCTGGCTATATCGCGGTCTTTCAGGGTACACCGCTCCTCATGCAGCTCTTCGTGGTTTATTACGGCGTGGCTCTGCTCGGCTTCAACATCGATGCGTGGATCGCTGTCGCCATCGCTTTCACACTGCATGCCAGCGCCTTTCTTGGTGAAATCTGGCGCGGTGGTATACAGGCTGTTCCGAGGGGGCAGACGGAAGCAGCTCGTGCGCTCGGCCTGCATTACAGGTCGATCATGAAGGATGTTGTCCTGCCGCAGGCATTGCGCATTTCGTTGCCGGCCACCATCGGTTTCCTGGTGCAGCTCATCAAGGGCACGTCGCTCGCTGCCATCGTCGGCTTTGTCGAATTGTCGCGCGCCGGCCAGATCGTCTCCAATCAGACGTTCCGTCCGCTTACCGTTTTCGCCATCGTTGGCCTCATCTATTTCCTGATCTGCTGGCCGCTCTCTCTTTGGGGTGCCGGCGTTGAGAAACGCCTTCAGACCGCCGCTCGATAGAGCGTCGTGGAAAGACCCATCGGCTTTTCGAAGATCGGCTTCGATTTTCCGGACGATGGTGGAGGAAGTTTACTTTCGTGACCATGCATTCATCAGTTTACAAGGAGGAGAATATGATGAAATCCAGCATGACTTTCGGTCGCCGCAGCGTACTTGGGCTAATAGCCGCCGCTGCCGCTCTGCCCTTCATGGCCCCGGTCGATGCCGCGGCCGGCACGCTTGAGGAGGCGAAGGCGAAGGGCAAGGTTGTTATTGGCATTCAGGGAGACAACTCGCCTTGGGGCTTCGTCAATTCTAGCGGGATCCAGGATGGCCTCGACGCGGATATTGGCAAAGCCTTCGCCAAAAGCCTCGGTCTTGAAGCCGAGTTCGTACCGCTCGCCGTTGCCAACCGTATTCCGGCGCTCATGACCGGTAAGGTGGACGTGCTTTTTGCAACGATGGGCATGACGCCGGAGCGCGCCAAGACGATCCAGTATTCGCAGCCCTATGCCGGCAACGTTCTTTCGGTCTATGGGCCCAAGGACAAGAAGATTGCCGGTTTTGACGATCTGAAGGGACTGAATGTCGGGGTACCGAAGTCGAGTGCCATGGACACCGCCATCACGGCGGGCGCAGGCGACAAGGCAAGCATTCTGCGCTTCGACGACGATGCCGCCAATATTCAGGCGATCGTCTCCGGTCAGGTCGAGGCCGTAGGCGGCAACCAGTTTTATGGTGATCGCCTGAACGCTGCGGCCCCCGGCAAGTATGAGTCCAAGTTCGACCTGACGACCCTTTACAATGGCGCGGGCACCCGTCCGGGAGAGAAGGACTGGAACCAGGCCATCAACACCTTCCTCGAAAAGATCAAGGCCGATGGTGAGTTGCAGGCGATTTACACCAAGTGGATGAAGCGCGAGGTTCCGAAGTTCCCGGAATCCATGCCTGACGTCCCCTTCACCGTGAAGTAAGGGAGGTTTCCATGTCGCAATCCGCCGCCCAGGCTCCGCTGATTGCCCTCGAGGGCGTCGGAAAGTGGTATGGAGCCTACCATGCACTTAGGGATATCAATCTGACGGTTCGCAAAGGCGAGAAGATCGTTCTTTGCGGCCCGTCCGGCTCTGGGAAATCGACACTGATCCGCTGCATCAACCATCTGGAGGAAATCCAGGAGGGGACGATCACCGTCGAAGGCACCAAGCTCACCGATTCCGTCCGCGCCATCGATGCCGTGCGTCGGGAGGTGGGCATGGTGTTTCAGAGCTTCAACCTTTTCCCGCACAAGACCATCATGGAAAACTGTACGCTTGCGCCGATGCGGGTGAAAGGGCTGTCCAAAGCGGATGCTGACGAAACCGCACGCAAATATCTCGCTCGCGTGCGCATCCTCGATCAGGCCGACAAGTATCCCGCCCAGCTCTCCGGCGGCCAGCAGCAGCGTGCGGCAATCGCGAGGGCGCTGTGCATGGAGCCGAAGGCGATGCTCTTCGACGAGCCGACCTCGGCGCTCGACCCGGAAATGGTCAAGGAAGTGCTGGATACGATGATCGGCCTTGCCCGCGACGGGATGACCATGATCTGCGTGACCCACGAAATGGGCTTTGCTCGTCAGGTGGCGGATCGCGTGGTGTTCATGGCGTCGGGCGAGATCATCGAGGAGGGGCCGCCGGAAGAATTCTTCCGCGATCCCAAACACCAGCGCACGCGCACCTTTCTCGGCGAAATCTTGGCGCACCACTGAAGCAAGCGGCGGGATGACCCGCCGCGCCTTTCACGCCGCATAAACGGTCCAGATCCATGACAGAACGAACCGCCTATCAGGTCGGCCTTATTGGCGCCGACATCCAGCTTTCGAAATCGCCGGCGCTCCACATGCGCGAGGGTCGCGCACACGGACTCGACTATTCTTACGAACTCGTGGACATCAATGTCCGCAACGTGCCGGAGACCGCGCTGCCCGACCTTCTTGCGGAATTGGAAGCCCGCGGCTTTGCCGGAACCAATATTACGCATCCATTCAAACAGGCGGTAATCTCCCATCTCGACGAGCTTTCCGAGGACGCCCGCATGCTGGGCGCCGTCAACACGGTCGTCTTCCGAGATGGCAAGCGCATCGGTCACAATACCGACTGGTACGGTTTTTACGAAAGCTTTCAGCGCGGTCTACCCGATGCCTGGCGCGATCGGGCGCTTCTCATTGGTGCAGGTGGCGCCGGTGTCGCGGTTGCCCATGCCGCATTGAAACTCGGCATCGGCAGGCTGGATATTTTCGACCAGAACGCGGACCGTTCGGCACGGCTTGCGCGTGAACTCAACAACCGCTTTGGAGAGGGGCGGGCGACGCCAGCCAAGACGCCCGCAGCCGTGCTCGGCGATGCTGATGGTCTCATCCACGCGACACCTGTTGGCATGCCGGCCCATCCCGGCATCCCCGTCGATCCCGATCTGATTATGCCGCGCCAATGGGTCGCGGATATCGTCTATATGCCGCTCATCACCAGGCTGATCGAGACCGCTGCGGCGAAGGGTTGTCAGACATTACCGGGCGGCGGCATGGCGATTTTTCAAGCTGTCGGTGCATTCAGGCTATTCTGCGGACGTGAGCCGGATGCGGAGCGGATGAGCGCACACTTTGCGGAGATGTTTCAAGCGGAGGCGGCTGCATGAGCCTATTTTTCGTTCTGAACGGACCGAACCTCAACTTGCTCGGGCAGCGCCAGCCGGAAATCTACGGCCGCGATACGCTTGCCGATGTCGAAGCAACGTGTCGCGACGTAGCGATGGCCTCAGGTCATGAGCTCTTCTTCGCCCAAAGCAATCGGGAATACGAGTTGATCGACTGGATCCACGAGGCACGCGGCAAGGCCGCAGGCATCGTCATCAATCCTGGCGCTTTCAGTCACACGTCGATTGCCATCCTTGATGCGTTGAACGCATATGAAGCGCCAGTGGTCGAGGTCCATATTTCCAACATCCACAAGCGGGAGGTCTTTCGCCACCACTCCTATGTATCGATGCGAGCCGACGGCGTTATCGCGGGTCTCGGTATCGACGGCTACTGCGTGGCGC
>Ga0308171_1000235_pt1 | contig 156347 bp, 117 predicted proteins | sample PhyGR1_FD_202135 | JGI IMG/M metagenome (GOLD analysis project Ga0308171, IMG submission 202135) | Phyllosphere microbial communities from UC Gill Tract Community Farm, Albany, California, United States - DLSLSG.R1 | ecosystem: Host-associated > Plants > Phyllosphere > Unclassified | place... | reverse complement strand
CTTTGCGATGGCTGAAATGTTCTTTTCATGACGCTATTATGCTAATTTGTTCTTACTTCAATTAATACAAAACTCCCCAAGAGGAATGCAAAAGTAAAGTTTATTTTAGACAAAAACAAACAATATTCAGAACATTTAAAGTTAATATGCAGTAAGCAGGCTAATCTATTCAGCTACAGCTAAAAAAAACAACTTTCAATGTTTCACAAAATAAAAAAACACCACGGTCCGAATGCGCTGCTTTTTAGAATACCTGACACTATTTATTTTTTAGAATATCTCTGATCTCTGTCAGCAGTGTTTCTTCCTTAGTTGGCGCCGCTGGTGCCGCAGGCTTTGCTTCTTCCTTACGTTTTAACGAATTTAAAGCCTTAATAACACAAAAAATACAGAATGCTACAATTAAAAATTGAATAACTACGTTGATAAAATTTCCGTAATTAATAGATACCTCTGCTTGTTTTGTAGCCTCATCAGCGGCCTTCAAAATCAATTTTTTAGATGAAAAATCAACACCACCTGTTAAATACCCTATCGGTGGCATGATGATATCGTCGACCAATGAGGTAACGATCTTACCAAAAGCTCCACCTATAATAACACCGACAGCCAAATCGACTACACTGCCGCGCATTGCAAACTCTTTAAACTCTTTTAGAAATCCCATATTTAAATTTTTTAGTGTATAAATATTAACAAAGCTAGTAATTGCCACATAAATCTAATTAAAATATGCTAATTTTTTATCGTTAAACTAATATGACCCGTATTAATTGGAGTTTAATATCCATTTTTCATAAAAATGCGCTCAACTTGCAGCTACCTAATTTTTATTAACTTAATTTCTTATATTTGCACGTTAACTAGTAAAATATCAAGATATATTGTATATTGTTAGTACTTTATTTCATACGGTAATTAAAGCCCAGCATCAGATAGCATATCTATGAAAAAGATTCTTATAGCAGACGACCATGGCATTGTACGATTAGGAGCCTCCGTTATTATTAAAGAAACTCTTCAAAAAGCAGAAATATTCCAAGCTGAAACCTTTGACGAGGTTCTTGAAAAAATAAAGGTAGAGGATTTCGACCTATTATTATTGGACATTAACATGCCGGGAGGAAATAATATACGTGTTGTTGAGGAAATCCTCCAAATTCGACCAAGCATCAAAATTTTGATTTTCTCGTCTTACGACGAATCCCTCTATGCTTTACGTTATATCGAGGCCGGAGCAGTAGGTTATCTAAACAAAACAACAGCAATGGCAGAACTTTCCAATGCTATTTTGGCTATCCAAGATAGAGGGAAGTATATGTCCAGCAACGTACAGGATCTATATATTCAGAAATTGACACAGAGCAAGTCTGAACTGACCAAACTGAACCCCTTGGCACGTTTGTCAAATAGAGAGGTGGATGTTGCTAAACAATTGATAAAGGGACTTGGCATTATTGAAGTATCTAGCTTATTGGAATTAAGTCCTTCAACTGTGAGTACCTATAAAAGTAGAATCTTCGAAAAGCTCAATGTTTCTAATATTCCTGAGCTGATCGAACTTTTCAGAATACACTCCAACAATTAACAATTTTGTTGGAGTGTTTTTTTATCCGACTAACTTAAGTCAGCCATCGTAACGACCGGAATATCTTTTACATTCAGGTCTTTTAAAGGTTGAGATTTTTTATAAGAATACCCGACCTCTGCCTCTAGATCCCATAACATTGGTGCTAAAAAGTTGAGACAGGTAGTAAAGCCTTGAACCGTTGCAGAAAAATCACCCGTATCTTTCGAATTTTTAGCTTCATTTTCGATTTCAAATGGCCCACTAAAACCACGTTCTTGCAATAAGTCAACAAAGCCTCGCCAATCCATACTGTCAGATCCACCAAAACCCGGCAGCATCGCTTCGTAATGATGTCTATCCCAGTCATGGCCTGGTATACTCACATTCGCTTTTTTAGCCAATTCAGCATCGACATGTTGCATTGGATACATCCCGCCCCAATCGATGCGTGCAGCAGTCTGCAAATTACGTGTGGTTTTTACATGTATACGTTGCAGCCGTGCAATATCTGTATTGCGGATTACCTCAATTGGATTTGTATTTTGCCAGACATCATGTGAAGGATCATAGATCTCGCCATGAGCTTTGCTCGGTATCATCGCATACATTAATTTACGAGCGGCTAGCACGGCAGGAAGATTGTTATAGGTAGAGCTATAACGTGATGAACGCCAGCCTTCCATTGGACAGTTCTCATAAAGAATGGTTACACCTAAACTCTCTGCATAATTCACGATAGGAGCAAATACACGTTTGTATTCTTCAAGATTTTTCTGAAATCCATCGATTTGATTTCCCAGTTCGTGATTATACCCAACAAATGTCCCTACCTTGACGTTATTTGCATCACCACCCAGCAAATGCGCTATGCGGATCAGTTTTAATAAATGATTTTGATTCTTTACGCGTTGTTCGGGGTCTCCACCAATCATATTTTCAAAAGCACCAAGCGAAAGTTTTAAATCAGCCTGATTGAACAGCTCAATTATTTCGGTCGCTTTTGCAGGAGTAAAATCATCATAATCCAAATGTGTTGCGGTGTGATCTTCCCGGGTACCATCTTTTCTAAAAACACAAAGGTCTATACCACCGGCTCCAATTCTTTTGGTTGTCTGAATCAACTCTGGTAAGGATAATTTATCAAATGCAGAACTCATCACCCATATAGGGTTATTTAATTTTGTAGTCATAGCTTATATAGTTGTCTTATATCGGTATTTAAAGATACTAAAAAAGCCATCCGATCGGATGGCTTTTTATTATTTTATAGCGAATCTACTAGTCTACATTATCATGTAGAAAAGAATTGTTCGGTCTAATTTCAGTATTTCCATCTTCAAAAGAAAGTGTAAAACGCGACACTTGAGACTGCGATGAATGCGGTGTATCTTCCAGTGACATTTGCTTTCTTTTATAAGCCGGCTCATTTTCCAATTCATGCAGACCATTGGAAGATTTTAGTTTCATGCTCAACTCCTTAAGACGCAAAATGCGTTCTTTGGTACGAACCAACTGATCTTCGAAAGAAACCTGCTCTTCTTCTACCTTAGGAACCTCTACTTGTTCATTTGTCGTACTTGATGAGAACGTAGGTTTCTCTTCATATGCCGATGCAGAAGGAGCTGTGTAAGAATCAAAAACTGTTGGCATCTGGAATTGAAACACGGACGGTGAAGTTTTCAATTGAAAATCACTTTCGCCAAATGATGTTTCTTCTTCATAACCACCATCAAAACCCAAATCATGACGTATCACTTGTGGTTCCTCAACAGCTACCTGTTGTTGTACCGCATTTCTAGGCGAAGTGAACAAGTCAGATTGTAAATTATTTGGAGTAGGCGTATTTGAAGCAGGTGCTGGTGTATCCACACGTTGAACCGGAGTTACGAAACTATTCGTAGCTGGAACTTCTCTTGGTGCTACCTGAGAAACAGGTTTGATAAAAGAATTAGCCGGTTCAGCGGTTAAGGGCATAGACACTTTTGTATTTTCACGTTCTTTATCACGTTCCTCAGATGTTTGAAAACCAGTTGCAATAATTGTTACTGACAATTCATCTTCAAAGTTCTCATCGATACAGTTACCCCAGATCAAATCAGCTGACAATCCAGCTTTTTCTTGAATGTAATCTGTAATGATCGCAACCTCATCCATGGTCACTTCTTTCGTTCCAGAAGTAATATTCAATAAAATATAGCGAGCACCTTCAATCTCATTGTCTTTCAACAATGGCGAAGCTAAGGCACCTTCCACTGCACGTAATGCACGATCTTCACCTTCGGCAACAGCATTCCCCATAATGGCAACACCACTATCGTTCATAACCGTGCGAACATCTTTAAAATCGACGTTTACATAACCAGGGATAGTTATAATTTCGGCAATACCTTTTGCCGCAGTAGTCAATATATCATCTGCTTTTGCAAAAGCCGCAGTCATCGTCAAATTACCAAAGATCTCACGAAGACGGTCATTTGAAATTACAAGATAAGAATCTACATATTTACGTAACTCAGACAAACCTTCTTCCGCTTGTGAGCGACGGCGTTTACCTTCAAACGTAAAGGGCGTAGTTACAATCGCAACAGTTAAAATACCCAATTCTTTGGCAGCTTTCGCCAATACCGGACTAGCACCAGTACCAGTACCACCTCCCATACCAGCTGTAATAAACAACATCTTAGTATTGGTACCCAACATACGTTTAATATCTTCAATACTTTCGATCGCTGAATTTTCACCCACATCAGGGTCAGCTCCTGCTCCCATACCTTCGGTCAGACTTATCCCCAATTGAACTTTATTTGGGATCGGGCTTAATTCCAATGCCTGCGCATCAGTATTACACACGATAAAATCTACCCCACTAATTCCTTGTTTATACATGTGGTTTACGGCATTGCCGCCACCACCACCAACCCCAATAACCTTGATTATTGAAGATTGTTCTTTTAACATTTCAAACTGTATTGACATAACTTATCCCTATTTAACTTACAATGAAGATGATATCAAAACGAATCAAACCCACTATATGTAATGTAATAATAATATAATTTCAACAAAAGTTTTCCACATTTGTGAAATTGTGGAAAACTTCAACTATTGTGGAAAACTTACTTCTTATCTAAAAAACTTGCATCATCGATTTCATTACCGTCTTTGATAAAACGCTTGAACCATGACAACAATCCTTGCTCTTTCTGTTGTTGTTCGGAAACCTCTTTTGTCGTTACCGTAGTTGCATGCACTTTTTTAGATGGGGCGTGCATTTCTCTACGGCTATCCTCCTCTTCCTCATGGGATTGAATTCCTTTAATCAACAAGCCAATACTTGTTGCATACAATGGACTTTTCAATTCTTCAAATAACGGCTTTGGTAAAACCTCATTTTTAGAAAGATATTCGTTCGGAAATCCGATACGACAATCTATTCCAGTAATATATTCAACAAGTTGTACCAGATGTTTCAATTGAGCGCCACCGCCGGTAATAACAATACCACCAATCAGTTTATTTTCGTATCCAGAAGATTTAATTTCATAATACACGTGCTCAATAATTTCTTCCATTCTAGCTTGGATGATATAAGCTAAGTTTTTAACGGAAATCTCTTTTGGCTCACGACCTTTTAATCCTGGCACACAAATCACCTCATTTTCTTTGTTTTCATCAGCTAACGCTGATCCAAAGCGAGTTTTCAACAATTCAGCTTGGGAACGCAAAACAGAACAGCCTTGACGGATATCTTCTGTTACGATATTACCGCCTAAAGGAATCACAGCCGTGTGACGAATAATTCCTTCATGGAAGATGGCAACATCAGTGGTTCCGCCACCGATATCTACTAATACAACACCAGCATTTTTTTCATCTTCATCCAATACAGCTTCGGAAGACGCTAAAGGTTCGAGAATCAATTCAGCAACTTCCAAATTGGAATTATCAATACATTTTTTGATGTTTTTAATATCTGTTACACGTCCGGATATAATATGGAAATTTGCTTCAATACGACGTCCCGCCATACCGATTGGTTCGCGAATACCTGGCTCGTTATCTACCGTAAATTCCTGTGGTAAAACATGTATAATTTCTTCTCCTGGAGGCAGTACCAGTTTATACATATCCGAAATCAACCGTTCGATATCGCGTCGAATGATTTCATCATCACCATCAGTCTTAGTAAATATTCCCCGGTGTTGAATACTTTTGATGTGTTGGCCAGCAATTCCCACATTCACCACTTTAATATCCACATTGGACTGTGCTTCGGCTATCTCGACAGCCTCTAAAATACTTCCCACAGTTTTCTGGATATTAGCAACTACTCCGCGGCTTACACCAGCAGAGTCAGCTTTCCCCACACCTAATAATTCAATTTTGTTTCCTGAGCTACGTCTCCCAACCGTAACACAAATTTTGGTAGTACCAATATCGAGTCCCACGATAATTGGGTTTTCTCTTTCAATTTCTGCTGCCTTTGAGTTCATAATTTCCTGTATTGTTGCTGTATTACTATAATGTATTATTTGCTACTTTTTTTGTTTGATCATCTGAAAAACTCCAGTTTCCACGTTTTTCGCAGATGATCTGACCTCCATATTTCACGTTGACAACACCGTAAGCATTTATACCTACCTTTGGCATGATCTGCGTATAAAAGGTCTTTAATAATTCAAATTTTTGTTCCAATGAATCTGCAGATCCAACAATCAATTGCTGTGTCCCAATACGGGGCACAAGCTCAATATCCTTATCCGAATTCACATATATCTGCACCACCTGATTACTCCATAATTCATCGTTTTTGATAAACTCCACGACCTTAACCAAATCCTTAACTAAAGGTGTTGATATGGTATCCAGTGCTTCGTTATATCCTTCAGCGATGTTACCTGTGGCAACCATAATATGAGGTATATACTTCAATGTTGTCGGTATTTTCAATCCTTTGGGATCCACATAAAATTCCTTTCCATTTTTGTTGATAACCCGCATGACAGCCTCGCGCTGACTAATGTTAATTCTGATCGTACCATCCATATCGGCATGTATACTGGCATCCGAAACATAGGGTAATTTCCGCAAGGTTTTTTCAACCTTCTGAAAGGGGATTCCATTGACTTTCTTCCCCACGAAACTACCATAGTTCTGTTCTATTAACTTAGAGATATCCGCCTGATCAATAAAGGCTTCTGTACCTTCAATGACAATCTTAATATCTTTACAAAGCTGCTGTTCATCACGTTTACCCACAATAGTCATAATCACGACGACAACAATTACACCGATAAAAAATAGTGTAAAGTAGAGGACACGATTCCATTGTATGTTACGTAATTTTTTAAGCATGCTCTAAAATTGCCTGTAACGGTTTAACCAATTTATCAATATCACCTGCCCCAACTGTTACGATCAGCTCTGGCTTATCATTGCGTGCAAATTCTAAAACCTCTTCTGGTGTTACAATCTGCTTTTCCGCTGCTGTAATTTTATCCAATAACCAACTCGAGTTTATTCCTTCTATCGGAAGCTCACGTGCTGGATAGATCTCCATTAACAACAGATTGTCTGCCATGGATAACACCTCTGCAAAACCGTCTACAAAATCTCGCGTACGTGTAAATAAGTGCGGTTGAAAGACCACATTTAACTTTTTCGTAGGATACAATTTTCGCATCGAAGTCAAAAACGCGCGCAACTCTTCTGGATGGTGTGCATAGTCATCAATATACACTGCTCCAGGTCTACGGACAATATATTCAAACCTTCTTTTCACACCTTTAAATGTCGTCAATGCTTTCTTGATAGCTTCGTCTGCAATCCCAAGTAAGCGTGCTACCGCAATCGCTGCTACCGCGTTTTCAACATTGTGAATACCAGGAATACCCAGATGGATATCATCTATCCGTCCATTGGTATCTTGATAGTCAAAAAAGAACTCTCCGTCGCGTACATGCACATTGGAAGCATATGCATCAGCGATTTCATGGCCTGAATAACTTATTTGCCCCGCAAACTCGAGGCCTTTTTTAATAATACGTGTCCCCCCTTCAACTACTTTATCCAAGAACAGTTGGAATGATTCGAGCAGATGACTGCGATCTCCATAAATGTCCAAATGATCAGCATCTGAAGAAGTTACTATTGCAATATTGGGGTGGAGCGTCAAGAATGAACGATCAAATTCATCTGCCTCGACCACAACTGTATTATTATTACCATAAAGCACATTGGTACCGTAGTTAGAGCTGATTCCACCTAAAAAGGCCGAACAGTCATAACCCGAATCTTTCAGTACATGTGCCACCATTGTAGAAGTTGTCGTTTTACCATGTGTACCGGCAACCGCTACCGTAAATCTACTCTCACTAATGATCCCTAAAACCTGAGATCTCTTATAGAGGGTATGTCCCTGGGATTCGAAAAAAGCTTTAATCTTCGAATCTTTAGGAATAGCCGGTGTAAAAATGACTAATGTCTCCGCTGTAGGAGCATGGAAAATAGCTTCAATCGTATTGACATCATCCTGATATGAAATAGCAATACCTTCATTGACCAATGTTTTAGTCAATTCAGTTTCTGTACGGTCATATCCGTTCACCTCACAGCCCAAATGCTTAAAATAGCGTGCAAGACCGCTCATGCCTATTCCCCCTATTCCGATCAAGTAAACTTGTTTTATTGCATCTAGATTCATACGCTTCGTCTATTTTTTATTTACCAATTTATATACCTCTTCAGCAATCTGCACGTCAGCATCCAACCTACCGAGTTTTTTAATATTTTCACTTAATTGCGCGACATGATCGGCTTCATTTAATAAATTTAAAGCAGCAGGTATCAAGTCCTTTTTTGCCTCACTGTCTTTAACCAAGAGTGCCGCTTCTTTATTGACCAATGCCATCGCATTCTTTGTCTGATGATCTTCAGCAACGTTGGGTGAAGGCACAAGAATTACTGGTTTTCCAACAACACACAGTTCAGAAATTGTCCCTGCTCCCGCCCGGCTAATAATTAAATCAGCAGCGGCATACGCATAATCCATATGCTGCAAAAAGGCCATCATCTTGACATTGTCCGGAAGTTTCTCTGCCAACTCCTCCCGTAGCTTCTCAACATAGAAACTACCGCATTGCCAAATCAGCTGCACTTCCTCACCTTTTAATTCATTCAGGTAAGCAACCACGCTTTCATTTAATGTTTTAGCACCCAGACTACCTCCGAGTACCAAAATTGATTTTTTGTGTGGATCCAACTCAAAGAACGCCAATGCCGCTTCTCTTTTTCCGGCAATCGCAATAGACTCGCGTCTTATCGGATTTCCAGTGAGCAATACTTTATCAGCAGGAAAAAACTGCTCCATCCCTTCGTAAGCGACACAGATCTTGGCAGCTTTTGCGCCAACCTTTTTATTGGTCACCCCAGCATAAGAATTTTGTTCTTGCACGACTGTTGGTACACCCAATTTATTAGCCATCATCAACAATGGACCGGAAGCAAAACCTCCTACGCCCACAGCTACGTCAGGTCTAAAATCTTTAATTACGCTTTTTGCCTTATTCAAACTTTTCATAAGCTTAAATGGCAAAAAGATATTTTTCCAAAGCTGCTTCCGGTTGATCCCTTGGATATCAAGTCCAACAATCTTATATCCCGCAGCCGGCACTTTATCCATTTCCATACGGCCATTCGCACCCACAAATAGAATTTCATTTGCTGGATCCATCGCCTTCAACGCATTGGCAATCGAAATTGCCGGAAAGATATGTCCTCCGGTCCCCCCTCCACTAATAATTACACGAATTGCCATGCTCAATTTATTATTATGCCGGAATAGACCCTATAACCACTTTTTTTGGTCTAGGCTTTTCATCCAGCTGTTCTTTACCTTTTAATTCTTCAATATTTCTACTCACACTCAGGATAATCCCCAGCGCTACACTTGTAAATAGGATAGATGTTCCTCCCATACTTACTAGTGGAAGCGGAACCCCCGTAACTGGCCCTAATCCTACAGCAACAGCCATATTAGCCAAGGCCTGAATCGTCAAACTAAATCCCAAACCCGCAGCCAGAAATGTACCGAAAGCTTTGGGACTCATCGTAACAATGCGTATACATCGATACATAAATGCCAGATACAGAAATAACAGAATTACTCCGCCGACTGTTCCATATTCCTCAATGATGATCGCATAAATAAAATCGGAATAAGGATGCGGTAACACGTTACGCTGCACACTATTTCCCGGTCCTTTTCCAAAAAGCCCTCCGGTCGCTATGGCAATTTTCGCATTATTTGCCTGATAATTTTTATCATCCTGGAAGGATACTGTTTTATCCACTTTTTCAGTATGAAAAAAAGACTTTACCCGACTGATATAGGTCGTCCTACGAGGACCAAAAAAGATAACCATCATTAGAAGCACTCCTCCGCCACAACAAACAATGGCAATTTGCTTAAAACTAATCCGACCGATCAAGAGCAATAAAACACTCACGCCAAACAGCATTAATGCTGTAGATAGATTGGCCAAGGCAATCAGGATAAACACACCACACACCGAACCCATAATGGGTAAGAACGATTTTTTCACATCTTTAATCTCTTCCTGCTTCCGGGACAACATCCTCGCAAGAAAGACGATAAGTGACAACTTCGCTAAATCCGATGTCTGAAAGGTTAAACCTATACCGGGAATGGTCAACCAACGGCTAGCCTCATTCACTTTACTACCAAATAAGAGCGTAAACAACAATAAGGGGATTGTGATACCCATCATTATTTTAGATATACCAGCATAATACCGATAATCTAGCTTATGGGAAAGATACATCAGGATAAACCCAACGGCAATAATAGAGAAGTGCTTTAACAGATACATTTCGGTCCCTTTCCCCTCTTTATAAGCCAACGTACCCACCGAACTGTATACAGCCAAAAGTGACCATCCCGATAAGATAATCACAATGATCCATATCCATCGATCACCTTTCAATTTAGACATTATATTCTGTAGCATATCCTTCCTCCTCTTATTGGGTTATACCATTTATAATTCCATGACTGCAGCTTTAAATTTATCGCCACGATCTTCATAATTTTTGAACCAATCAAAACTAGCACAAGCAGGAGACAATAACACAGTATCTCCTTTTTGAGCCAAATGTGAAGACAATACGACTGCATCTTGCATGGAAGTACTATTGACGATTATCTCCACATCTTGTTCAAATGCCTTATGAATCGCAGCAGTGTCTTTACCCAAGCAAACAATAGCACGCACTTTGTTTTTCACCAAATCAGCAAGCATACTGTAATCATTTCCTTTATCCACACCTCCCAATAGTAATACGATTGGTGTAGAGAAACTTTCCAGCGCGTACCACACGGAATTGACATTCGTCGCCTTTGAATCATTAATGTAATTTACACCGCCGATACAGGCCACATGCTCAAGACGATGTGGAATGTTCACATAGGACCCCATGCTCTCTTTCATCACTTGATTTCTTAATTCCTGCACTTTCGCAATTAAGCCAGAAGCCATGCTATTATAAATATTATGCTTCCCTTGCAATGACAATTCCTCAGCTCTCATAGTGAATGTATCGTTATTTGGTGTATTAATAATTATTGTCTTATTGGCATTCAAATAAGCTCCCAATTCGACAAGTTGTTCTTGTGTAAAAGGCAAATAAGTCCCTTTACTATGATGTCTTTCTAATCCTTTGATTGTTTCCGGATCGTCCAGACAGTATATAAAATAATCTTTCTCTGTTTGATTTTGAATCATCCTGAATTTCGAATCCACATAATTCTCCATTTTATGATCGTATCGATCCAAATGATCAGGCGTGATATTCAGGATAACAGCAACATCTGCTCTAAAGTGGTACATATCGTCCAACATAAAGCTTGATATTTCCAATACATAGCAATCAAACTGTTCTTTGGCAACCTGAAGCGCAAAACTCTTTCCGATATTGCCTGCCAGTCCGACATTTAAGCCTCCGTGTTTGAGCATCTCATAGGTCAGCATGGTTGTCGTAGACTTCCCATTTGATCCCGTGATACAGATCAATTTTGCATCTGTATACTGCGCTGCAAATTCAATTTCCGCAATCACAGGTATATTTTTTGCTTTTAACGCGACTACCAATGGCACAGTCTCTGGAATACCGGGACTTTTTACAACCAGCGCCGCATTCAAGATACGATCTTCGTCATGTTGACCTTCTTCGAAAGCTATTCCTTCTGCTTTCAACTGTTCCTTATAATGATCCGCTATAAGCCCTTTATCTGACACAAATACATCAAATCCCTTTTCTTTTCCGAGAATCGCCGTTCCAACGCCACTTTCGCCTGCGCCTAAAATGACCAAACTTCCAGATTGAGGGTAATATGTTGTTGCAATATTTGACATCATTATCTAATTTTCAATGTTACAATGGTAAGAATGGCCAATATGATTCCTACAATGACAAAACGTGTCACAATTTTAGCTTCGTGGTAGCCCTTCTTCTGAAAATGGTGATGCAATGGCGACATCAAAAAGATTCTTCTACCCTCACCATATTTCTTTTTTGTGTATTTGAAATACGACACCTGAAGAATAACCGAAAGGTTCTCCAAAAGAAATACCCCACATAAAATCGGAATTAGCAATTCTTTCCGGATCAGAATAGCAAAAGCAGCAATGATACCGCCGATCGCCAAACTCCCTGTATCACCCATAAAAACCTGAGCCGGGTACGTATTATACCACAAGAATCCGACACAAGCTCCCACAAATGCCCCTGCAAAAATGACGAGCTCACCTGAATTGGGGATATACATAATATTGAGGTAATCTGAAAAGATCACGTTACCCGACACGTAGGCTAAAATCGCCAGAGTGACACCAATGATCGCAGATGTGCTGGTTGCCAGACCATCAATACCATCAGTAATATTTGCGCCGTTTGAAACTGCCGTTACAATAAAGATCACCACAACCAAAAAGACCACAAAAGTCAAATAGTCACTCTGTAAACCAAATACTTTGAACACTTTCGCATAATCAAACTCGTTGTTTTTATAAAACGGAATATTCGTTTTCGATGATTTTACGTTTTCCGCATAAGTTTTTTCACCTGTCCCCTCATTAATAACAACTTCAACAGGCTTGGTAGATGTTGGTTTATCCACGCCTTTTCGAACAACAATATCAGGGTGGAAATACATGGTACAAGCAATGATTGCTCCTAATCCAACTTGTCCAACAACTTTAAACTTACCTGCTAAACCTTCTTTATTATGTCTAAAAACCTTAATATAATCGTCCAAAAATCCAATTGCCCCCATCCACAGCGTTGTCACAATCATGATAATTACGTAGATATTCGTCAATTTGGCGAACAATAACGTCGGAATAAGGATACCCGCAATAATGATAATTCCACCCATTGTTGGTGTACCAGCTTTCTTCTTTTCTCCCTCAAGCCCCAAATCACGAATTGTCTCTCCGACTTGCTTGTTATGCAAGAACTGAATCAATTTTCCCCCAAAAACCGTGGTAATAATCAATGAAGCGATTACAGCCATAGATGTCCGGAAGGAGATGTATTGAAACAGGCCTCCCCCTGGTATATGAATGTATTCACTAAGCCACGTAAAAAGATGGTACAACATATTTCTATTTTTCGTTAAATGTATTCTCTAAAACTTCTTTGTCATCAAAATGATGCTTCACACCATTTATGTCCTGATACTTTTCATGTCCTTTTCCTGCAACAAGGATAATATCACCCGGACTGGCCAATTGATAAGCCACCCGTATTGCTTCCTTCCGATCAGCTATGGAAAGGGTCTTTACCTTTTGGTCCACTGCCACACCAGCTTCAATATCTTTAATAATCTGATAGGGATCTTCTGTACGCGGATTGTCGGAAGTAATCAAAAAACGATCGCTATAACGCAAAGCCGCTTCAGCCATTTCAGGCCGTTTAGTTTTATCCCGATCGCCTCCACATCCCAATACGGTAATGATTTTTTGTTCTGGGCGTCTCAATGAACTGATGGTCTTCAACACATTTTCCACGGCATCAGGCGTATGTGCATAGTCCACGATTCCAAAAACACCCGAAGCCGATTTCATCGTTTCAAATCTTCCTTCAGCTCCCTTTAGTGTGCTTAGTGCAGTCAACACTTTCACCGTTTCCTGCTCAAGCAATATCGCCGCAGCATAAACCGCCAAAAGATTATATGCATTGAAGTCACCAATCAATTTCACCCACACCTCTTGTCCGTCAACACTCATCAGCATGCCATCGAAATGACTTTCGATAACCTTTGCTTTAAAATCGGCACCGGAACGCAAACCGTAGCTTTTCCGATGTGCTACCGTATTTTGAAGCATCACCTGACCATTTCTATCATCAGCATTGGTCAAAGCAAAAGCATTCGCATCCAAGTCATCAAAAAACTTCTTTTTCGCTTTGATATAGTTATCAAAAGTTTTATGAAAATCCAGGTGATCATGTGTAATATTCGTGAATATCGCTCCCGCAAATACCAGTCCCGCAATACGCTCCTGAACCACAGCATGTGAACTAACCTCCATAAAGGCATAGTCACAACCATCATCAACCATATCCCGCAACAATTTATTCAATTGAATAGGGTCTGGCGTTGTATGTGTAGCCGGTATAATCTTCGTTCCAATCTGGTTCTGCACCGTAGATAATAAACCTACATGGTACCCCAGTTCAGTAAACAGCTGAAACAACAATGTAGCTACTGTCGTTTTACCATTTGTACCGGTTACGCCTACAAGCTTCAACTGTTCAGCAGGATTTCCATAAAAGTTAGCCGCTGCTACACCTAAGGCATAAGCAGAATCAGCCACTAAAATATAGACGACAGAATCCAATGTTTCTTCCGGTAATTCCTCAACGATAACTGTTCTCGCTCCAGAAGTAATGGCTTTATCAACAAATAGGTGACCATCTGTTTGAACACCTCTCACCGCAATAAACAAACTTCCCAACTCCACTTTTCTGGAATCAAAGCACAAAGAGTGCACGTCAACCTCTTCAAGGTTCCCAACAACCTGTTGTACAGGGATAGCATGCAATACTTTTTTTAAATCCATCATTACTTAAGTTCTAAATTTATCGCCGTTCCAAAAGGCAATTTCTGTCCTGCCACTAACGACTGCATTCCCACTCTTCCCTTTCCCGTCACATGTGCTTTAAATCCTGCATTCTCCACCACATACAGTGCATCCATCAATCCCATTCCAATAACATTCGGAACAATTCCTTCTTTATATTTCAAATCTATAAATGGTACTCCCCGTGTGGACGTATCCACTTCTCCCCGTGCAATTGTATCCCAATTCACCGTATTAATTCCCAGCCTATCGTATACTTTTTTACTCGCTTCCTTCGACCCTTGTAAAGTCAATGGCATTCTTCCACCCACATTCACCGCCTTAAATGTCTTTTTCCCTTCCATCTCCATATCGTTGGCATAAACCATATCAGCAAGCTCTTTAAATACAGGCCCAGCCACAGATCCACCATAATAACCATTTCTCGGATTACGGATCACGACAATAATGGAATATTTCGGATCCTCAGCTGGAAAATATCCTGCGAATGAAGATTGATACCTTCTTGCACCATACCCTCTAGAACCATCCGCCATCTGTGCCGTACCCGTTTTCCCACCAGAGCTGTATAATGGACTGGCAACACTTCTGCCTGTCCCTTCGGTCATAACACCTTCCATCATTCCCCTCACCTCCGCCAAAGCATGATCCGAAGCAATCTTTTCGTTAATCACTTTCGCCTGAAAAGTTTGAATCGTATTGCCTAAATGCCGAATTTCTTTGACAAATAGTGGTGCGATCAGTTTACCGTTATTTGCCACAGCATTATAAAACGTCAACGTTTGCAACGGCGTAATTTTCATTTCATAACCGTAAGCCATTTGCACGAGCGACAAGCCACTCCAGCTTTTACTTTTTGATGTTTTCACCAAGGGTATGCCTTCACCTGGAATCTGCAGCCCCAAGGTCTTACCAAAACCGAAAGAATGCAGTTTCGATGTAAACTGGTCTGGATTATCTTTATATGCTTGGTAAACAAACTTAGTAACCCCCACATTCGACGATTCCTCAAAAGCCCGTTTGGCCGAAATTATCGACTTCTTAGGCGCATGTGAATCACGAATGGTATGTTTGTAAATTGGCCAATTACCATTACCAATATTCACGGTTGTACTCGAGTCTATTTTTTTATCATCAATCAAAGCTAAATAAGAAGCCAACTTAAATGTTGACCCCGGATCCGCACTTTGCGCAATGGCAAGATTAAACTTTTCACGATAGACTCCGTCTTTATCACGCATAAAGTTAGCCACCGCACGTACCTCGCCTGTTTTCACCTCCATCATCACAACACAGCCCTCGTCCGCATTACTCGTAATCATCTGCTTCTCCAAAGCCCTTTGCGCCATATCCTGCATATTCACATCAATGGTAGAAATAATATCAGACCCATCAACTGGAGCAACCTCGATATCTTTGTTAACAGGAATCCACACCCCACCAGCAATCCGCTGCATCAATCTCTTCCCGCTTTTTCCATCGATATATTCACCATAGGCACCCTCCAGTCCAACATGAATATTCTCTTTCACATTTTTATAACCAATGGTTCTCGCAGCGAGATTAACAAAAGGTAAAATGCGCTTATTCTGCCGATCTGTAATCAAACAACTCGGATAACGCTCCTTGTTGACACGGGCAGATTTGAGTAAAGGAAATTGTTTGATCCTTTTTAAATCCTGATGTGACACATTGCGTTTAAGCAACAAGTAGCGCTGTTTTTTATTCCGTGCCTGTTTTAATAATGTCAAATATTGCCGAGATGATTTATCCTTGAAAAAATCAGCAAGCTTAATAGCCAAAGAGTCGACTTTCAAATTGAAATACTCTTCACCTTCCTCCGGAATCGCCATTGCATCGAAACGAAGCTCATATTCAGGGACCGAAGTAGCCAATAAACTCCCGTCATTTGAATAAATATTACCACGAGCTGCTTCCACCTCCCGTTCCTGAATAGAAAGGCTATCTGCCAAAGCTTTCCAATGCTGCCCATCGACATATTGCAATTTGGTCATTTTTCCAAATACCAAAAACGCAAGTAGTACAATAAGCCCGAAAGCAAAGTAGACGCGAACAAGAATCGTATTTCTGATACTCATAACTCTTCCTATTTATCTTCTTTATTCTCTATAACTTCAACCTTGATCGGCGGTTCCACACGCTCTTTCAACCCCAAAGAATCCACACGTTTTGCAATTTCTGTCTGTGTAGACATCTTCATCAGTTCGGCAGAAAGAGACTTATGATCCCAACCTAATTCCTTCACCTCTTTACTTACCTTATCGATACTCCGAATAGTTCGCTCTGCAAAATGACGATTGGAAATATACAACAACATCAAAAAGGCGATGAAAGCTCCGAAAGGCAAGTACTGCAATATTTTATTTAACGAAAGGTCTCCAACGGTAAAAAGCGTTTTAATAAACGCTTCTGTTTGTTCCGCCTTTTCCTCGACAGTTTCTTGTAGTTCCTCCTGAACTTCTTCACTCAACTCTTTCTGTCTTATTGTATTTCTGCTCATCCTCTCGCTCCATTTTTAAGACAAATCCAACTTTTCAGCAATACGCAGTTTCGCACTGCGCGATCTATTATTTACCGCTAATTCCTGCGCAGATGCCGTAATCGCTTTACGGCTCAACACATGAAATGGCTTAATTTCATTTCCAAAAAAATCCTTCTCAACCTCCCCTTTAAACTTACCTTTAGCAATAAAATTTTTGACCAAACGATCCTCCAAAGAGTGGTAAGACATAACAGCCAATCGACCTCCAACACCCAGCACATCAACTGTCTGCAATAAAAATTCCTGTAAGGCTTCCAGCTCACGGTTTACTTCTATACGAAGCGCCTGAAACACCTGCGCATGATACTTATGTTCTTTACCTTTGGGTACCATACGCTGAATCACCTCCTTCAATTCAGCAACAGTCTGTATTGGCTGTGTCAAACGCGCCGTAACAATTGTTTTTGCAAGTGACTTCGCATTCATGATTTCACCATACATACCAAAAATACGGTGAAGCTCTTCCTCCGAATAGGTTGCCAAAAGCGACTTCGCATCCAAATCACCAACCTGATCCATACGCATATCCAGATCTGCATCAAAACGAATGGAAAAGCCACGATCTGCTGCATCAAATTGATGCGAAGAAACTCCCAAATCTGCCAAAATACCATCAACAGCACGTACACCTTCCAAACGAAGGCTATTTTTTAAAAACCGAAAGTTTTGATGAATCAGTGTAAAACGAGGATCATCAATTGCATTTTCCAATGCATCCGGATCTTGATCAAAAGCAAACAGCTTCCCCTTCGGCCCTAATCTCTTCAGAATCTCCCGAGAATGACCACCACCACCAAAAGTCACATCCACGTAGATGCCATCCGACTTAATAGCCAAAGCATCCATGCATTCTTGTAACATTACCGGAACATGATACACATTCTCCATACCCTTATATTCCAAAATTAATATCTCCCATTACCTCTGCCGCCAAAGACGATATATCTTCCGCACCACCATCACCCATCAAATCCTCATACCCTTCTTTTGACCAAACCTCAATTTTATTAAATTGACATGCCAAAACCAACTCTGTGCTTATACCTGCAAATTCCAACAAACTTTTCGGCAATAAAACACGTCCAGCAGCATCTAATGTCAATTCCGTGGCGCCACGTGTAAAAGCACGGACAAATGCACGGACTTTAGGATCGAATTGATTCAATTTCGCCAGCTTGGCTGTCATCAAATCCCACTCCTCCCGCGGATAAAATACCAGATGCTTCTCAAAACCGCGATTCACTACAAGACCATCCCGCTCTACATGAGGCATTTGCCTCTTGAGCGCAGCTGGCAACACCATTCTTCCTTTGGCGTCTAACTTGCATTCGAATTCTCCGATCAACTGAGTCATGTCGTCAATTATCCTATTCTAATTTAAATGTAAAAGTATACACTTTCTCCCACTTTCCCCCACTTTATCACATAAAAAAGTTTTCCACATCGAAAAATAGCTACAACAAACCAAACTTCACACCAAAGAAAACACGAATAAAACCTTATTTACAAGCAGTTAAACAGCTATTTCCTACTATAAACAAGATCTAGAATAGACGCTAATTTTTCATGCTTTTTTCCCAAAAACCGGAAATGAATTGTAAAAATTTCCTCTTTAGAAATTTAATTCTACCCACTTTTCTTCCAAAAAGGGGGCAAAGTGGGAGACCTCGAAAACAGAAGCAAAATATGTGGAAGAAAGTGGGAGAAGGCTGCTCAAATAAGCTGAACAGAATTCGTTATTGTCGAGTAAAACCAATAATTTTGCGTAAAATATAATTTTAACAACAATATGCACAGAACACACACTTGTGGAGAATTAACACTAGCTGACTTAGGGAAAACGGTTACCCTAAGTGGATGGGTTCAAAAATCCCGCGATTTGGGCGGTATGACTTTCATCGATGTTAGAGACCGATATGGTATCACACAATTAACGTTCAATGCAGATGATGACGCGTCATTGCGTGCTAGTGCCCGCGAACTCGGAAGAGAATATGTCATCAAGGTAACCGGAGAAGTTATCGAACGTTCCAATAAAAATACTAAAATCTCTACGGGAGATATTGAAATAAAGGTTTCAAATCTTGAAATATTAAATGCCGCTAAATTACCTCCTTTTACCATAGAAGATGAAACAGATGGTGGTGATGATATCAGAATGAAGTTCAGATACCTGGATTTACGTCGTAACCCAGTTCGTGAAAATCTTATTTTACGTCATAAGACCTCACAAGAAGTACGCCGTTACCTTGATTCACAAAATTTTTTGGAGGTAGAAACACCTTATCTGATCAAATCAACGCCAGAGGGAGCGCGCGACTTTGTCGTTCCTTCCCGTATGAATCCCGGGGAATTTTATGCATTACCACAATCTCCGCAAACCTTCAAACAATTATTGATGGTTTCAGGTTTTGATCGCTATTTTCAAATTGTAAAATGTTTCCGTGACGAGGACTTACGTGCCGATCGTCAACCAGAGTTTACGCAGATAGACTGTGAAATGTCTTTTGTTGAACAAGAAGATGTGTTAAATATCTTTGAAGGTCTTGCAAAACATATTTTCAAGACCATCAAAGGTATTGATCTGGGTACTGTACCACGTATGACCTACGCAGATGCTATGCGCCTTTACGGGTCAGACAAACCAGATATTCGCTTTGGAATGCAGTTTGTAGAACTGAATGAAGTTGCCAAAGGAAAAGGGTTTCCGGTCTTTGATGCGGCTGAATTAGTCGTCGGTATCAATGCAGAAAATTGCGCTCATTACACCCGAAAACAACTGGATGCCTTGACTGATTTCATTAAACGTCCGCAAATTGGCGCAACAGGATTGGTGTACGCGCGTGTCAATGAAGATGGTTCTGTAAAATCCTCCGTAGATAAATTCTTCACGCCGGAACAACTGACAGCAATTGCCGCAGCGTTCCACGCGAAACCCGGCGATTTATTATTAATTATGGCTGGCGGAACAGAGAAAGTTCGTAAACAACTTAATGAACTACGCCTTGAAGTAGCAGCACAACTTGGTTTCCGAAACAAAGAAACCTTCGCACCGCTTTGGGTGGTAGATTTCCCACTATTAGAATGGGACGAAGAGAGTGGCCGTTACCACGCCATGCACCACCCATTCACTTCACCGAAACCAGAAGATATCCCGCTTTTAGATACCAATCCCGGAGAAGTGAGAGCAAATGCCTATGACTTTGTTTTGAACGGTGTAGAAGTAGGTGGTGGATCGATCCGTATCCATGACAGGGATCTGCAATCATTGATGTTCAAACATTTAGGATTTAGTCCTGAAGAAGCAAAAAAACAATTCGGATTCCTGATGGAGGCTTTCACCTATGGAGCCCCTCCACACGGAGGACTAGCTTTTGGTTTTGACCGTCTGGTATCATTATTGGCTGGTTTGGACAGCATACGCGACGTTATTGCCTTCCCAAAAAACAATTCAGGAAGAGATGTCATGATCGACGCACCGTCAACCATTCACCAGGAGCAGTTAGACGAACTAAGTTTAAATATTGCGATAAAAGCATAAATTTTTAGCTCGATTTTCGAGAAACAATTTATTAACAGTATATTTAAAAGTTGGTAATTTTTACCAACTTTTTTTGTAAAAAATTAGCAGATTAGATGGCAGAAAGTACCGCTAATACGTTTATAAAGGAAAGTGCTCAAAAAGCATTTGACACCAAGCACCGCGATATTATTAATTATAATATCGATAAATACAGCACGGCTTTCGAAAAAGGCAAGAGCAAATTTGCAGATCTTGAAAATAGCAAGATAAAAGCCAATTTGATCAAGTGGAAGGTTATGGAAAATCTCGACCGCTACCTGTTGCAGTTTGAAGCCAACTTCACTGCCCGAGGCGGAACAGTAATCTGGGCAAATGACGCTACAGAAGCGCTGGAAGAAATCCATGCGATCATTGAGCGTAAAAAAGCAAAATCTGTCGTCAAGTCCAAATCGATGGCCACAGAAGAGATTGAACTTAATCATTTTCTGGCTTCCAAAAATATTGAAGCCATAGAAACGGATCTTGGTGAGTATATCATACAGCTTCTGGATCAAAAGCCCTATCATTTTGTTACCCCGGCCATGCACTTGAGCCTGGAAGATATTGCTAAGCTTTTTCACGAAAAATTTGACACACCGCTAGATGCATCGGCGGAACAACTTACACTAAAAGCCCGTGAACTGCTTCGTGACCGCTATCTCACGGCTGAAGTTGGTATTACCGGAGCTAATTTCCTAATCGCAGAAACTGGAAGCATCGCAATTACTGAAAATGAGGGTAATGCCCGATTGACATCGACCTTTCCCAAGACACATATTGCTGTCGTTGGAATAGAAAAAATAATCCCCAACTTACAGGACTTAGAAGTATTTTGGCCACTGCTTTCAACACACGGCACAGGGCAAAATCTAACGGTATATAATACATTGATCACTGGCCCTAAACAGCCCTATGAATCGGACGGCCCCGAAGAAATGTATGTTATCTTGCTGGATAACGGCCGCAGCAAACTCTTAGCTCAAAAAGAACAACGCCAGGGCTTATATTGTATCCGTTGTGGCGCTTGTCTAAATGTATGTCCAATCTATCAGAATATTGGCGGACATACCTATGAAACGACTTATCAAGGGCCAATTGGATCGTTGATATCGCCACATTTAAATGGAATGAAGGAATTCAAACATTTGAGCTATGCATCTACGCTATGTGGAAAATGCACCGAGGTCTGCCCTGTGGGTATTGACATTCAACGCATGCTCCTTGTCAATAGAAAAGATTCTGTTGATCAAGGCTTAGCGGCAAAAACGGAACAAAAAGTCTGGCAATGGTTTACCTATGGTATCATGCGTAGAAAACTGATCGATTTCTTTGGCGGGAAATTTAAAAATTTCTTTCTCAAAAAACTCTTTCAGAAAACCTGGGGAGATCAACGCGAACTGCCTAAGTTGGCCGACAAATCATTCTCCAAGCAATGGAAAGAACAACAGAAAAATAAAGAATAACTTCGTTCCCAAACCTCATTGCAAATGATTTCTGAAAACACAAAAATATACCTTCCTTGGATTGATTTCTTACGCATTCTTGCCTGCTTCATGGTACTTATATCCCATAGCTGTGATGCATTTGTCGGAACCTTCGATAACAGCAGCACCTTTCATCAGGGCGTATTCGCCATGATGTCCGGCATTTTGCTGTTTCCCGTGAAGACTGATCTGGCCACTTTTTATAAAAAGAGAATAGGTAGAATAATTATTCCTATGATCTTTTGGTCCATTGCATTACCACTAGCTTTTTTCCTATACCTGAACTTTATCAAAAGTAGCTCGAGTGCGCTGATCGATATGAATAATTTTACGATGCAGGCGACAGTCACAAAAATTTATACAGCAATATTCAATTTTAATTACGATACAACGCCACTATGGTATATGTATATGTTGATAGGTCTGTATCTCATTATACCCATCATTGGTAGCTGGCTGAATCAGGCCACAAAAAAAGACATCCAATATTTTCTTGTATTCTGGATAGTCACCCTCCTCGTTCCATACATAAAAATGATTGCTCCAACTTTGGGCTATGCGGGCAATTATGATCAGATGGGGATATGGGGTGTATGTAATTGGAATGAGTTTGGTACCTTCTATTATTTTTCAGGTTTTCTAGGTTATATTGTTCTCGCCTACTACCTTGTTAAATACCCATTCCAGTGGTCTATATCCAAAACAATAGCTATTGCCTTGCCTTTATTTATTGTTGGATTTTTGTCCACATTTTTTGGATTTCTGGCTACCCAAAAATACTACCCCGGAAATTATGCCAACCTGGAGGTGATCTGGTATTTCTGTAATATCAACGTCGCGCTGATGACCATAGCTATTTTCCTTGTTGTACAAAAACTAAAGATACCTGAATCTAAATGGATAAAACGGATCTCTTCTGCCACCTTCGGCATCTATTTATCGCATTTTATAATTGTTCAGGCGCTGACGGATACCTTCTTAAACATCCCTCATCTTCCAGCAACATTGAAAATCCTCTCCATAGCGATACTAGGTTTTATTCTTAGTTATTTGATCACTAAACTAATGGATAGCAATTCGATAACAAGAAGATTTATAAAATAAATGCATCTTCGGTATAAATGCATCTCCGGTCATAACAGCGGAGCTTTCTATGATGATATCCCCCTTACGGTAGAAAAACACCTCAGATAATCGATACGCTCACAAAATAAGAAAGAGGGAACCAACGGTTCCCTCCTCTACTAACACTCACCAATATTTAATATGAAAACTATCCTTGTTTAATTTTTATGATGCCTTTACTTCAGCATCATTTGTTTTACTCACTTCTCCTTTTTTAAAGTCTCTTCTTTTTAGCTGTCTGTCTTTTTTCCAATGCTCTTTATGCATTTTACGGTTTTCTGCATAGGAATCTTTTAGCGTTTTTTGTTGCTCTGGAGTTAACATTCCCATCATTTTTTCATGTTCTGCCACACGTTGTTTTTTTATTTTTGCACGATATTCTTTGTGTTCAGCAGCCATTTTTTGATGGTCTTTTGCTTGCTTCAAATTAAAGGCATAGATATCTTTACGCTGTTTATCAGTAAATTTCAGCTTTTGATCCATGCGATCTGTTTTCATTTTGGCAACTTCCTCTGGAGTTTTATTTTTAAAACCCTCGTGCATTCTTCCTGTTTTATGTTTATGCATAGAAGCTTGCACTTCTTTCATTTCGGGTTTAACATCTTTTTTTTCTTGAGCGAAACCGGCGAACATCAATCCAGATAGCGCCAAACTTAACATCAACTTTTTCATTTCTTTATTTTTTAGAAAACCAACAATCATTCTTTTTATAAGTACTCTTTTTCAACTTATTTATTAGTAAGAGTCGTCTCGGCTATCGAAAGTTTAATTGATGATCTGTTAAATAAAGTTAAGAAGCATTTATTGAGAGACAGCACTTAAACGGATAGGCAAAGTATAAGCGACACGTACTTTAAGCCCATTTTGTACACCAGGTTTCCATTTTTTCGCTTTCTTCAATAAGTTTATAGCAGCATCTCCCGTACCAAATTTCATATCACGTTTAACAGCAATATCGGTGAGTGATCCATCTTTTTCAACGACAAAAGAAACCTCAATAACACCGGATACTCCTTGGTCCAATGCCTGTTGTGGAAAGTTGTAGTTCTCAGCAATCCATTGCATAAAGGCAGGAAGTCCGCCTACAGGTGTTGGCATAATTTCTACCGATGTAAATGGATTGTTTGAATTATCATCAGTTCCACCTCCGGATATAGACCCCACCCCTTTACCCGTAATATCGCCATCTCTTTTTGAAGAACCAAATTCACCGCGCGCAATATATGTACCTGATGGACTTGCTTTTAATGTGATTCTTGAGGTCATTGTATTGGGATTTTTCAACTCATCCTGACTCACAAGCTCTTCTGTAACTTTATTTGCTTTAGCCACTTTTATGTCGGGCATTCTAACCAGATCAAATTTGGACACATCTTGTGCAACCTGTTGGGGAGCTTTCTCTTGCATTCTTACTGGCTCCTCAGGAACCTCCTCTTTCTCTTCCACCTTCTTTTGAATTTCTTCCAGCACCTCTGGTCCTAGATCGCTTACGGTGTATGTCACAACAGGGACAGTTTTCCTAAAATATTTATTATACCCATAGGAACCTGCGATCAGTAAAACTGCAAAGGAAACAACAATTCCTAAACCTATATTTGTTGCTTTATTAGACAGATTGCGCAATTCATAGGCGCCATACATTTTGTTGCGACCAGCAAAAATAACATCCAGCCATTCTTTGCGGTAGATATTCAATTTAGAGTTCATCATAACATTAAAGTTTAAATCTTTTCATTATGATGCGCGAAAGCCTTATATTTCACAAAAAATTTAAAGATGCTTATGAAATCACTTTTTTCAGCTATTTTTCTACTTACATTATACGCTTGCGGAAACAATCAAACTCAATCCAAGACTGCAATTAAGAATGAAAATAAGGAAAAGACAATTTCGCCGTATTTTGGTTTTCTAAACCAACAAAAGGATTCACTCATCGCACTTCCTATGGATCAAGCGATGGAAAGTCCTGAGAAATACAATTATGTTATTGTGGAGAATCAAATCAGTCCACTTGAGTTTGTACAGAATAAAGCAGACAACAAAGAAAATAACGGTAGACAGACCGCGCAAAACTTTGCAAATAGTGAAGGCTCCCTATTTAAAATTAGAGATGTAATCAAATCAGGTGAGTTTGGAATGCTTGTCAATAAGAGCTTTATAGATCAATATAAAGTAGAGAAGTTTACAAAAGTTCAAAAAGAAACCTCCCCCGAAATTAAGGAGCAACTTGAAAAAAAATACAACAGGAAGATTAACAAAAGTACCACTGTGGCAGTCCTTGATGATCAATCCGAGTTCAATCTTACCGTGTTTGAAAACCAGCAAGATTCTGCCTTAGCTGTATTTTCTTACGCGAAGGATGAGCAATTGATCAATTTGGATTTTCCGGCTTTGTATGATGACATCAGTACCTGGCGTGTTGATGATGGTGGTCAATTTGAAAATGAAGCTTTTCAAATATTAACTGTATTGCGTTCTGAGCAAGGGATTAGCTTTATCAGCATCTTTTGGGGAGCAGAAGGTTATGAATTAAATTTCTACCAGCCAAAGAAAAACGTATTTACCTCGGCAGCACAAGCCTATGGATATAGTTCCCCCTTATAAAGCATATCTATTTTAAGTTTCCCCTGAACACTGAAATTGCCAAGGGAAACTTAAAATGCCTACTTCACTAGATATGCATTCTAGCCATAGGAGCAACATCCTGCCCTACAAAATCTTTCTTTAAAAATTTATGATAGCCGGCGATAGCGATCATAGCTGCATTATCGGTGCAGTATTCAAATTTAGGAATGAAAACCCGCCAGTTGTATTTCTCCCCCATCTCGATTAAGCTTTGTCTCAGCCCCGAATTGGCCGAAACTCCACCCGCTATTGCAATATCTTTTACACCTGTTTCCTTCGCCGCTTTTTTTAGTTTATTCAGTAAGATCGAAACAATACGGGATTGTACACTTGCACATAGATCGGCCATATTTTCAGTCAAAAAATCCGGATTCTGCTTCAATTGATCTTGAACTAAATACAATATCGCCGTTTTCAATCCTGAAAAACTAAAGTTAAGGCCTGGAATTTGAGGTTCAGGCAACTTATAAGCAGCCGCGTTACCTTCTTTTGAAAATTTATCGATGAGTGGTCCACCAGGATAAGGAAGATTTAAAATTTTAGCTGTTTTGTCAAAAGCCTCTCCCGCAGCGTCATCCAATGTTTCTCCTAAAAGTTCCATTTCAAAATAATCTTTAACCAATACAATCTGTGTGTGTCCACCAGAAACCGTAAGACATAAAAATGGAAAACTAGGCTTCGGATCGTCAATAAAATGCGCCAAAATATGCGCCTGCATATGGTTTATATCAATTAAAGGGATATTCTGCGCAAGTGCAAATGATTTAGCGAAGGATGTTCCTACCAAAAGTGCACCTAATAATCCCGGTCCTCGCGTAAAACTCACTGCATCTATTTGATTTTTGCTTACTTTTGCTTGGCGAATGGCTTCTTCCACCGTTGGAATAATATTTTGTTGATGAGCACGTGAAGCGAGTTCGGGAATCACTCCGCCATATTTTGCGTGGATTGCCTGAGTTGCAATAACATTTGAACGAATTTCACCGTTAATACAGATAGAAGCGGAGGTTTCATCACAAGAGGATTCAATTCCTAAAATAATAGCCATAGCTGGAGGTAATAAATTTTAATACAAAAGTATCAAAAAAATAATTAAAATAGTGTCAATAGTCCTTGGTAGTATATTCGTTATACTGCTTGCATTGGCGTTATCTCTACAGTTGAAACCGGTACAAAACTATGTTGCTCAAAAAGCTGTCGACTATCTGTCCAACGAACTAAACACGAAAATAAGCCTCAAGAGTATCTATTTCAAACCCTTTAGGTCAATTGTCGTAGAAGATTTTCAGCTTTACAGCCCACAGGGAAAAGAAATATTAAAATCAGGAAAATTAGAAGCCAATGTCAACCTCTCTCAGTTCATTGAGCTGAACAAAATTGTAATCAACAAATTAACAATCGAAGATACTGAAGCCTCCTTTGAACAATTTCAGGACAGCTCAAACATTTCATTCTTGATCCGTTATTTTAACCCACCTAAGAAAGAAAAAAAGAAAAGTTCAAAAAAAATCATTTTTGATATAAAGGAACTTGTCATCAAAAATAATGCGTTCAATTACGTTAACCATAAACGCAAACATTACAATAAAGTGGTCGATTTTGGGGATTTGGGGATATCAAAACTCAATGCTCATTTTGATAAAATAAAAATTGATTCTAATCAAATTTCAGCAGAAATCAAGACGTTCAACCTGCAGGAAAAAAAGGGTTTGGTGATCAAAGGTCTACTTGCCCGCACGACGATAAGCGATACGGGTATCGAACTTAGTGAGCTTATGCTGGCCACCAATCGTTCTACATTCAAAAATTACGTCAAACTAAGTTACAAAAGCTTTGATGACTTTTCGGACTTCATCAATAAAGTCCATGTTAAACTCCGTGCACGAGATTCACGCATTCACTCCGAAGACATTGCTTTCTTCTCCTCACCTATGCATCAGGTCAAATTTGATGTCAGTATAAAGAGAGCAAATTTAGAGGGCACAGTATCTTCGATAAAGGCATCGCACGTTGATTTAACGATTGGAAAGAAAACAAGTTTAGCGGGTGATCTGAAGATTATCGGTCTACCGGATATTGATAAAACTAAATTTATTGTTCCCAAGGTAGAAATTTCATCCGAGCACAAAGACTTAAATGCGGTTATTAGCGATCTTGGAAATCTAAAGAATTTTAAACTCCCTGAAATTATTCAGGTCTTTGACAAATTTTCATTCAAGGGTAGCCTAAATGGCCTATACAACAAATTTAAAACAAAGGGATTTTTTACAACTGCTATAGGCAACGTCGAAGCTGATGCCTTATTGGATATCCAGAAGGAAATTAAATATGCGGGCAATTTTAAGTCAAAACGGTTTGATGTAGGTACACTTACCAAAATAAAAGATCTAGGTCCTACAGGTTTTAATCTACAGGTCAACGGGCAAGGTACCGATCCCAAAAAACTGACTTTAAAAGTAAATGGTAGCCTTACAAATTTCACCTTTAAAAATTACAGCTATCAGCAGATACAGATCGAAGGAAATACAGACAAACAGCTATTTCTTGGCTCGGGAAAAATATATGATCCAAATTTAAAATTACAGTTTACGACAGATATAGATTGGTCGGCCAAGCCCAATTATCATCTGGATGCGGATATCCAGCAAGCCAATCTAAAAAAACTCAACTTCTTCCAGGGTGATTCGATCAATATTATTGACACAAAATTTCACACCAGTTTAATTGGAGACAATATCAATAATATTACCGGCGAATTTAAATCAGACAGCCTCAATTTCACTTCCTCTAAGGGACAATTTGTCATCCGAAATATTAATTTCCTGGCCGAAGGAGATGAAAATGCACGTTCCCTAAGCTTACAATCCGCTATCGGACATATTGATCTAAAAGGTAGGATAGACCTCAATACGATAGTTCCTTATTTTAAAGCGCTCGCCATGCGCTACGCTCCAGCGATAGGGTTCGAAAACAACCGGTTTAACCGTCAGGACTTTGATTTGAATGTTAATATAACTTCCTTCAAGCCTATCGCCACATTCTTTAGAAAGGACATTGCTTTAGACAGTGGCGCAACTTTGAATGCAAAATTTGAAAGTGAAAAGCAAACTGCTAGCTTTAATTTTTACGCACCAGAATTCAAATATAATGGCATCAGACTGACTCACCTTATTGTCGATCAAAATGCCAATTTGAAGAATATGGAACTGCAAACCTCCATAGACCGGATTAATTTCACCGACAGTACCTATATTAAAAATGTCAATATTTCAAACACCTTGGCAAACGACAGTTTACAATTCAACATCAAAATGTCGGAACTGGAAGCAAGTAACAGCCTGGATCTTAATGGCGTCATACGCTTTGCTCATGCCCAACCTGCATATATCAATTTTTATCCGTCGAATATCTTAATCAATAGAGAACGATGGCTCGTCAATAACGATGCTCAGTTGAAAATATCGAAAGGAAAATGGTATTTTGAAAAACTAACCCTGAGTCACGACGAACAAAAAGTCCATATCGACGGCATTCTGTCCAATGAAGTCAGTGATCAGATCAATCTCAAATTCCAAGACTTTAATCTGACCTCCTTAAATGGTATTACCAAACCTCATGGCATCAACCTTTCTGGAAATTTAAACGGAAACATCGAAGTTAACTCTGTCTTTAAAGCTCCTTTTATTGTAGCCAACATAAAAACTTCACCTATCCTGTACAACAATATTCCAATCGGATCACTAGCCCTGAATGCTAATTATGACCCCGAAAATCAATTGGTCAAATTGGACAGCAAGATAGAGGAAGGCAGTAAATTGATTCAGTTGCAGGGCTCCTATAACCATCTGAGCGAAACCAATAAGCTTAATCTCAAGGCTAAACTCGCAAATACGGATGTATTCGTCCTCCAGCCATTTCTACGAAGTTTAGTGTCGAATATCCAAGGGAAGATCAATGCAGATCTCGATATTGAAGGCGATATCCTAAATCCTAAAATTACAGGCTCCGGTAAACTGGATAATGCCTCAATGGTCATCAATTATCTAAAGACGCCCTACCGGCTTTCTGACGAGATTGCTGTTACCAATAATCGAATCTTTCTAACAGGACTGAAAGTATACGACCCCAAAAACAATGTTGCCACCATTGATGGTGTTGTTGACCTTAACAAATTAAGCGACCCCGATATCGATGTGACTGCGGAAACCAAGAATTTCATGGTATTGAATACCACGATAAAAGATAATAATGTATATTATGGAACTGCCTACGCTTCTGGAACCTTCCAGTTCAAAGGATTAACTTCCGCTATGAACATTAATATCCGTGCTAAATCTGAAGAAAATACGGTTATCAATATCCCTTTCAATAGCGCCAGTACAATTTCAGACACTGACTTCATCTATTTTATCGAGAAAGACTCCACCAAAACAAAGAAAAACACGAAAAAACGGGATTTCAATGGCCTGACGATGAATATGGACCTCCTGATCAACCCAAATGCAGAAATAAATCTATTTTCCAGTATGGGCGAGTTATCGGGAAGGGGAAATAGTAATCTCAACATGCGCATATCTTCTTTAGGTGATTTTGAAATGTTTGGGGATTTTATCATCAACAGTGGAAAATTCAATTTCACAGCACAGGATTATATCAACAAAATTTTTGATCTCAAAGAAGGTGGAACAGTACGCTGGGCTGGAAATCCAACTGAAGCAAATATCAATATCAACGCCATCTACCAACAACGAACGAGCTTGGCCCCTTTGTATAATGCAGCTGGACGGGAAGAGAATCCGGAGCGTGTATTGGCGCAGGCCGACATGATTCTAAAAGGGCAATTAGGTCAACCTGAGATTACATTCGATATCAACTTTCCACAGAACCCCGGAGTTAAAGATGAATTGCAAGGATACTTTTCGGACGCCAACAATGTGAATCAACAAGCGCTTAGTCTGATCGTAAGACGAAGTTTTACCCCTGGTACACAGACAGACTTCGGTAAAGAAGTAAATAACACCTTGTTATCTGCAGGAACCGAGATAGCTTTCAACCAGATTAATAACATCATCGCCCAGTCACTCAACATCAATTTCTTCGATATTAATATCAAATCTTTAAACGACGCATCTGCCTCGCTCCGCTTGTTTAACGACAGACTTGTTTTGACTGGAGGTATTTCGGACCGAAGAAGTCAGGCGCTAACGGATTTAAATGTATTTTCAGATCGGGTCTCAACGGATGCCGAGGCCATGTTTTATTTACGAAAGGATGGTCGCTTAGTCTTACGGGCTTCCAATCGACTCAACACCCGTAACTTTCTTCTTAGCCCCAACGATGGCGAATATATCAGCGCTTTTGGATTACTCTATAGACAGGAATTTAACACCTTCTCGGAATTCTTAAAAAGATTATTCCCATTTGGCAAGAAAAGTATCCCTACTGTCCCCACCGATACAAAGAAAATAAAAGCAAACTAATCGCTCTATTCGATTAGCATTTCATACGCTCGCAGCGCAGGCAGTCCCATCAAAAGATTCAAAAACAAATCCTATTCAATCAATCAATCAATCAATCAATCAATCAATCAATCACTGCTTCTCCAACTGCTGATCAAAGAAGGCAAATTCGCTACGGGTGAACCAGATAAAAAATAAACAGCGAAAACAAAAATTTTAGCTGTACCTCTCAAAAACTGAAGAACAAATCCTTCATGCATTTCCTCGCCTCAAGTCAACAGTGGTAAATGCAAACTAAGGCTAGGCTCAGTAACACACAAAATACCATAAAAAAAAGTCCCTTCAATCGATTGAAGGGACCTTTTTATCGTTAAAAATTGCTTATGCTAATTTTTCAAATTCTTTGTATTCAATTTCATTAGCGTTCAATTTTACTAAACCTTTTAAGTGATCAAATACTTTTAAAGCTTTAGCTTCTTCGAACAAACGATTACCTTGTTCTCTGTCTTGTAACAATTGAATTGCAAATTGATTCAATTGCTCATCAGAAGGCTCTTCATTAATGTTATACATTTTGATTTGAGCGTAGATACGTTCTTTTGCTAAATTGATAACTTCATCATATTTAACTTCAAGACCATTTTCAGTAACCACGCGGTTTTCGATGATCGTCCATTTCAAGTTGTTCAAGAAATCAGCAAAACCTTCGTTCAATTCTTCTTCAGAAATACTTGGGTTAGTTGCTTTTAACCATCTTTTCAAGAATTCTTCAGGGAAAGTTACATCAACCTTTTCCATACCAAAAGTATACATATCGTTACGTAATCTTTGATCTGAATTTTGTTTGAATAAGTTCTCGACTTCTTCTTTCACTTTTTCTGTGAATTGAGCTTCTTCTGTTACTTCACCTTCTGTGAATAATTTATCGAAAAATTCTTGGTTAAGATCAGCTTCCTCTAAACGGTTGATATTCTTAACAGTCAATTCAAATTTAGTTACGTCTAAAGCTGTCGCTTCTTCTTCAGTGATACCTAAGATACGTGCTAAATCTTCAGTTTTGAATGCTTTCTTAACATCAATCTTAACAACATCATCCTTTTTAAGACCAACCAATGATTTTTTGATCTTTGCATCTTCTACGATATCGGTACGAATAGAAGTTGTTTTCTCAAGACCTTCTTCTTTATCTTGTTTCAACGTTGCGTACAATACATCACCTTCTTCAGATACTTCTGGATTAGTCATTTTTCCATAGCTACGACGCAAGTTTTTGATACGATCTGCCAATGTCTCTTCATCAGCTTTGATTTCGTAAGAAGTAAATTCTGTCTCAGCAGTAAAAGGTAATTCAAAAGCAGGTGCAAGACCAATTTCATATTTGAAATTGAAATTGTCTTTAAAATCCCAGCTGTATTGTGCATCATCTTCCAAAGGAAGTGGTTGACCCAAAACTTCTAATTTATTTTCAGCAATATAATTAGTGATTTTTTCATTCACTAATTTATTGATCTCATCAAATAAAATAGATTTACCATAAGTACGTCTGATATGCCCTACAGGAACTTGACCTGGACGGAAACCTGGTAATTTTGCTTTTTTAGCTTGCGCTTTAATCTCTTTGTCGACTTGAGGATTATAATCTTCAGGTGCTAATGCGACGTTGACTACCGCATTGATTGCATCTACATTCTCGTGTGAAATATTCATACTCTTTTTAGCTATATCGCATTCATAAAAAAATCCTCCCGAGGTTTTAAGTTCGGGAGGACATCAAGTGCGGAAGAAGGGACTCGAACCCCCACGCCTTGCGGCGCCAGATCCTAAGTCTGGTGCGGCTACCAATTACGCCACTTCCGCATTAGGATTTCTTTTGATGCCACAAAGATAGAAACCAAACCTATATCCTGCAAGTATTTTCCACTCTTTTTTTTACTTTTTTTCAATATTTCTTTTTGCTCTTGTATAATTCATTATTATTCATTTACTTTGAATATCAAAGTACTTTTATGGAACAGAAAGATTTATTTAGAGAACTTGGGCAGATCAGATCATTAATGGAGAAATCGTCCAAATTTGTTTCAATAAGCGGATTATCAGGTGTACTTATGGGCTGTTATGCTTTAATAGGAACGCTATTGGGATACTATATTATACACCGACCCGAAAGTACCAATCTTCTATTGGGCAAAAATCTGAATAGGCCCCTACTGTTTTTAATGATTGCGCTCATAGTCCTCTTATCATCCCTGGTGACAGGCTGGCTAATGGCACGTAAAAAGGCGAGAAAAAATAAACAGTCCATTTGGAATATTACCAGCAAATCTCTTTTATTTGCAGTTTCAATCCCTTTACTAACGGGTGGCATTATATCCTTGTTGTTTTTTGTCCAAGGCTACTATCAGCTGATTGCTGCTATGCTGCTGATCTTTTATGGGCTGGCGTTAACTGCAGGTAGTATCTATACCTTTGCCGAAGTAAAGGGGCTCGGCATATTGGAAATCTGCCTGGGTTTGATTGCTTTATGTTTTCCAGACAAAGGATTACTACTGTGGGGCTTGGGTTTTGGTGTGCTACACATCATTTATGGTTTTATCGTTTACAAAAAGTACGAATCGTGAAATTAGATCTTTCTTTATATGACAAAATATTTGAAAACAGAGTACGGCTCCAGATTATGAGTGTTCTCGCCGCAAATGAAGAATACGATTTCAATTCATTGAAAGAATTGCTGGATGTAACTGATGGTAATCTTGCGTCCAATCTAAAAACACTGGAAAAAGAAGAATATATTATAGTCGAGAAAAGCTTTGTCGACCGCAAGCCGAATACGAGGTACAAGAGGACAGCAAAAGGATTAAAAGCATTTGAAAACCATCTTATTGCACTTGAAAATTTAATAAAACAACAATACAAATAATTTTTTTATCTATTTACTTTGAAAATCAAAGTACTTTTAAAACACTATTAAATGAAAGGAATTAGACTGAAACTGATGCTGCACCTCTACAATTGGTCCTCCAAAATGTATGCAAACATCTTTAAATGGAACAAAAAAGCATGGGGTATCTCCAAAACAGATTTTATGACCTACCCTATTGGAAGCATTGGCTACAACCTGGGACTTTTTTATGAAAGTAAAGGTTTTGATGTCATGCCAAAGTTGGAAAACCATGATGTTTTTCATATCCTGACTGAAACAGGAACGGAGATACAGGATGAAATCGCTATGCAGTTTCTCTTGTTAGGTAATGGAAAGATCAGCCTGTATCTCATGGCCATGATTTTTATTGGTAGCATCTTATTTCCGGAACACTTCGGCTATTACAAAAAGCACTTTCAGAAAGGCCGATCGCTTCAAAGTTTTCACCAGTTAGAATTTAAAGAAATCTTGCATTGGCAGCTAACGGAGCTTCAAATTGCCTTATACAGTAAAAATATTCAAATAAACTTAAACAGCTAAAATCATGGACAATAACAATTCATCACCGATAGAACAATCGACACTATTTGAGAAAGTCAGCAATTCTACTGTCTTAAAACTATTTGTCATCTTCTTTCTTTCCCTGATATTGCTCATTCCGCTTTCGTTAATAAGTGACTTAATCGAAGAACGAAAAAACAGGGAACAGGAGGTAGCTGCAGGAATTACTTTAAACTGGGGCAAGGACCAGGTCGTCTCCAGTCCTGTACTGGCCATCCCTTACCGCGAAACAATCCCTTTATCTGCCGAAAAGACCCAAAAATCCAACCTTAGAGAAGAGCTGAAATGGATATTTGTCTTACCCAAAACGTCCAATATCGCAACTGATATAATGCCACAACATCTTTCAAGAGGTATTTATAATGCCGTAGTTTACAACAGCAATATGACATTAGAAGGTTCCTTTGACAAAATATCACTAGAAAAACTCGAGATCCCGCATGAGCAAATTGACTGGAAAGGCAGTAAGCTTATTTTCGGCATCCAGGATTTTAAAGGCTTAGGTAAGCGCCCGTCCTTGAATTGGGATGGCAATGAACTGACTTTCGAACCAGACTTTAATAATCTCAAATTATTTACTCAAAATTTGGTTTGTCCTGTACCTTTGGATCCACAGAAAACGGACAATCGTTTCAAGATAAAACTAAATCTAAAAGGATCCAAATCATTAAATTTCCTCCCGCTGGGTGACCAGACAAACATCCAGGCGAAGGGTAACTGGGCCAATCCAAGTTTCACTGGTGCATTTTTACCGAGTAAACGTAATACCGAAACATCCAATTTTTCAGCTTCCTGGGAAATCCCTTCTTTCAGTCGAAAGCTACCTCAACAATGGACAGGCGATGCCCGTCCAATCTTTCAGTTCGATAACAACAACCTCGAAAATGCAAATGAGAGCAACGAGCAAAAAGCAGCACAAACCGTCCCCGCTACAGTTGTCTCCGCAAATAACCTATTGGATAACAAAGATATGATTACAATTAACTTCCTACCCGATATCAACAACTATCAGAAAACGACAAGAGTTGCCAAATATGGTATTTTAGTCATTATTCTGACTTTTACTTCGCTCCTATTCACCGAGGTGATCAAGAAAAAACGGATCCATATCATTCAATATATTCTGATTGGTGCAGCGATGGTTCTTTTCTATACATTGCTACTTGCGCTATCCGAGCATATTGGATTTAATCTAGCTTACCTAACCGCTTCCGTGGCTACAGTTTTGTTGATTGGCAGTTTCATTAAATCAATTACCAGAGACCAAAAATCGGCGTTGCTACTGAGTTCAATTCTAGGTTTATTTTATCTCTTTATCTATATTCTCATGCAACTTCGGGATTATTCCCTTATCGCTGGAACAATTGGCATCTTTATCATTTTGGCGATTTTGATGCGCGTTTCAACAAAAATAAACTGGTATCAATTTGACAATAGCCATGTGGATCAATAGACAACATCTTCGACTTTATTGGGTCTTGATTCAGATATTAATTAAAAAATAGGGATCTACAATTCTCATAAGCCATTTCTAAATGAAAGAGATGGCTATTTTTTTACTTGACTTAGCATTTATGACCAAATTCTGTAACTTGCGAAGAAATTTTTCAGCGGCATAGATATGTTTAAACAGATGAAAAAACTTACAATACTTACATTAGCGATTATGGCGTGTAACCTAAGCAATGCGCAAGAAAGCAAAGGTGGAAAAAGCAATTTTAAATTAGTGTCGGAATCGCCACAACCGATCAATCCAAGTACACTTTGGGATCTTGGTCGTGTTTCGGCCGAAGGACTTTCTGCAGATGGCAAAACATTGGTATATGGCGTTTCCAATTATAATTTGGAAAGCAATTCAAGTGAAAAAAATCTATATACGATTTCACTGGCCAATGGCACCAACCATCAGTTCACCGATCAAAAAGGTGGTGAAACAGTCGTTCAGATCGAACCCAACGGCGACGTAATTTATTTACTAAAAGGGCAGTTATGGAAGAAGAACCTATCTAAGGGTGAAGCGCTTCAATTGACAAATGGCGATATCGCCTTAGAGAATGTCAAATTTTCGCCTGATGGAAAACAAATACTCTTCAGTCAGTCTGTTCTTGTAAAAAAATACCACAGCACAGATAAATATCCCGAATTGCCAAAATCAGACGCTTATATCTATGACAACTTAGACTACAGGCATTGGGATACCTTTAATGATGGGAAGTTCAATCATCCTTTTGTGGCGAGTTTTATTGATGGTAAAGTTGGTGAGCCGGTAGACCTATTGAAGGACCAAGCCTTTTATAGCCCTCAAGCACCATTTGGTGGCGCCGAAGATTTTGCCTGGTCTCCTGATAGCAAAGCAGTGCTGTATGTCTGTAAAAAGAAATTCGGAACAGACTATGCCGTCAGTACCAATACCGATATTTATCGCTATGATATCGCTAGCGGAACGACTTCTAACTTGACAGTGGGCATGAATGGCTATGATACAGCTCCAACCTACTCTCCTGATGGAAAAAGCCTAACCTGGCTCAGCATGAAGACTGACGGTTATGAGTCGGACAAAAATGACATCATGCTATTTGACAAAAACAGCTCAATTCGTTTAAATCTAACAGCACATTGGGATGGTACGGTCAATAGTTTTATTTGGAGCAGCGACAACCGGAAAATCTATTTTACAGCTGCAACTAAGGGTACCGTTCAATTATTTGAACTTGAAGTACCGACCAATATCAAAGCTAAAAGTTTACCAAAAATACATCAAATTTCAGAAGGAGACTTTGACATCACCGGTATTGTAGGCCAAGTAGCGGATAAATTGATCGTCAGTTCAACAAAATTTACCCGTGCAACCGAAATCTTTAGTTTTGACCTAAAAAGCAAATCTTTGACTCCGGTTACCCGCGTTAACGACGCAAAATACGCGGCTATCGGCGAAAATAAAATTGAGAAGCGTATCACAAAGGCATCTGATGGCGCAGATCTTTTTTCCTGGGTTATCTATCCACCAAATTTTGATCCCGCAAAGAAATATCCCACTATACTCTATTGCGAAGGCGGACCTCAATCTGCCCTTACCCAGTTTTATTCTTTCCGCTGGAACCTACAGTTAATTGCATCGCAAGGTTATATTGTGATCGCACCAAACCGTAGAGGGATGCCTGGTTGGGGAGTAAAGTGGAATGAGGCTATTTCTCAAGACTGGGGCGGACAGCCAATCCGGGATTACTTAGCAGCGATTGACGATATCTCCAAAGAATCTTATGTGGACACAACCCGTCGCGCAGCGATTGGAGCAAGTTATGGCGGATACTCCGTTTACCAATTAGCAGGCGTGCACGAAAACCGTTTCAAAACGTTCATTGCACATAACGGTTTATTCGATATGAGAAGCTGGTATGGAACTACCGAAGAGCTCTTTTTTGCCAACCATGAATTGGGTGGTGCATACTGGGATAGCAAAAATCAAAAATCCTATACAGACTTCAATCCGATTGAAAAGGCAAATAATTGGCATACCCCGATTTTAATCTTCCAAGGTGGAAAAGATTACCGCGTCCCAATAGGGCAAGGCCTAGCGGCATTCCAATTGGCTCAGCTTAAAAAGATTAAAAGCCGTCTTGTCTACCTCCCAGATGAGAATCACTGGGTTCTGTCTGGACAAAATGCGCAGGTCTGGCAAAGGGAATTCTTTACCTGGCTTAAAGAAACCTTATAAATTCTCCTGTAAATTTGGATTATAACATTAGCTACTTTCACTGCTGAGAAAATCGTTTACAAAGTTTTTAGAATTCCAAATGGAAACGCCACTCCCTGAGTGGCGTTTCCATTTATACTGTTGGCTGAACCTGTCCTATTATATTAACTACTGATCAACATCAACACCTAAACTAATAGCGGTCTTACAGGGGGTTAACAGGGGTATAACAGGGGGTTATCAGGGGTAAAACCCCTGTTAACCCCTTGTAAATACCCTGTAAAAAGAGTGTTGTAACGGTTTTAATCTAAAAAGTGATATATAGCTGGTATTAATACAAATGGAAGCCATAAGCAAGAGAAAGAAAACCAGGTGTAGTGATTTGACAAAAGAAAAACAAGTTTCACCGTAAAACACTTACAAAAAAAGCCTGCAGATTGCAGGCTTTTTTTATATTATTAGATCTAAATGCTAAAATCTATTTTTCCCCCTTTTTTCCGAAGATAGAAAGTTTAATGTATTTTCCAGGTTTCTCTTTGACGTCTTTCATCAGATTATCCATTTCCTTTGAAGCGTTATTAAGATTATTATATAAGGATTCATCATTTAACAGTAAGCCGATGGAACCCTTACCGCTATTGATTTTTCCAGTGATTTCCTGAAAGTCATTGACTGCAGCATTCACTTTGGTCATCGTTTTTTCAAAATCCAGTCGGGCGGCCTTATCTGTTACGTTATTTAAATTGGACATAATCGCATTGATCTTCTCGCCATTTTGTGAAAAATTAGAAGTAATAGATTCCATATTGGCCATGATTCTATTTAATCTTCCTTTTTCATTTCCAACCAGACCTTCAACATCCTTAGTAATCCCTTCTACATTCTTTAATGACGTGGAGATACTATGTATACTCTTTTTAAAGTCATCCTGAAACTGTTTGTCCAATACATTGTTGACAACTGACAAGGTTGAGTCCAGTTTAATGGTAATTGTTTCGATCCGTTTTTGAATAGGTTCAACCTTATCCATAATATTCGGCTGAACACCAGAAGTTAAAAAATCGCCATCCTTTGCCAGCTCCTTACTGTTGCCCATTTCAAAGACAATCGCTTTACTCCCAAGTAAATCCGTACTTGAAATTCTTGCTACTGTATTTTTGGGTATATCATAATGGGAGTGTATCTTAAACTCGGTTTTAATTTTACCATCCGGCTGCAGAATCATTTTTGATACCCGCCCGATTTGATAGCCATTGACTAAAACAGGTTTGGATGGTGTTAGGCCGTCTACAGTCTCATAAGTTGTATAAAAGGTATTATCGCTGCTAAAAACATCATTTCCTTTTAGAAAGCTATATCCAATAAATAATAAAACTATTGCAACTGTTGCTAATATGCCGACTTTTGTCTCGTTTGATATTTTCACAAATAATCTATTTAGTATTGATCATTAATATAACTTTAAAACAGCATAAAAGCAAATCTGTTTAGCGTTCTACAGAATTTTTATAAATTTTCAGAGCGGAAACCAAATTATTAACAATCTCCTGTTGTCCTTCGTCGGACAATAAATAACTTTCTTCTTCTCGATTACTGATAAAACCAATTTCTGTCAGCACAGCAGGCATCCCCGCTTCCGCCAGTACAGCTAATCCTTTTTCCCAGAATCCCCGGCTGTATCGGCCTGCTTTCACATACTCCCCTTCGATCATCTGTGCCAGACGGATACTTTTTTCACGGAATCGGTTTTTCATCAAGGAGAAAATAATGGCGCTTTCGGGATCTTTTGGATCAAATCCCTGGTAATTTTCTTTATAATTTGACTCAAGTAACAAAGACGCATTTTCACGAACAGCGGCATCCTGTTGTCCCAAACGATGCGAACCAGAAACCAAGGTTTCGGTCCCATGCGCACTGGCACCACTTGAATTACAGTGTATCGAAATAAAAAGATCTGCTTTATTGGCATTAGCTAAACGGATACGCTTATAAAGCTCCACAAATTCATCGGTTGTTCGCGTATAGATAATTTTAATACCGGGAATATCTTTCTGAATCTGTTTTCCTAATTTTAAAGCAACATCCAGTGCTACATTTTTTTCCAAAGATCGTCTTCCCTGTGCTCCGGTATCTTTACCGCCGTGACCAGCGTCAATAACAATTGTTTTTATTTGGTAGTCAGGAGGCGTAGGTTGCCCATTGTTTAATTTGAAAGAATTCAACAAAAAAAATCCCAAAGTAGCAAACACGATGCTACACCATTTTCTAATTCTTAAATCTGATTTCATTGAATAATTATTTGCTCTACTATAAACGAATCAAAATGAGTCATTATTATTTCTTTAATAGATAACGATATTTAACATATTTTCTATTGCTTTTTTGACTAATTTTGTCTCTCGAAGTTTAACATTATTTCACAAAAATAACATTTGTCTTTAATTTTGAAGTCGTTAATCAACATTTTAACACTATTTATCATTCTTGCAATGGGCAATTCTAGCGTTGCTCAAAGTAATATTCCATTAAAACAGAACGGACTTCAAGGTAAGGATCCTATTTCGGCGACCAATAAATCGCAAGATACCAGTAAAACCAAAACTGCGGATACAGTCAAATCTGTTACTGACACCACCAAGAAAAAAGGAAGTGGCTTGCAGGCAGAAGTGAGTATCATTGCTGTCGACTCGCAGAAGTCTGAAGTTGCAAAAAATATCAGTCACCTTTATCGCGGAGCAAAAGTAAAATATCAGGATTTTGAACTTTCTGCCGATTATATCCGTCTTGACCGAAACAAGAAAAAGATTTTTGCTTCTGGGATTTATGACAAAACGGGTAAATATGTAGGGCGTCCTATCGTCATCATGGGAAATGGTGAGTCGCCTAAAACGGTCGATTCCCTCTATTATGATTACGAGAAGCAGGAGGGAAATACCTATGGTATTATGACTGAAGTCGATGGCGGATACATTCAAGCCAATATTGTACGCAAGAATATCTACGACGAAATGTCGATTTACAAAGGGCTTTACAGTACTTGTAATCTCCCCTACCCGCATACCCACTTTGGTATCCATATCACCAAGGGGATTGTCACCAAAAACCAGATTATTTCGGGTCCGGCCTATCTTGTCGTGATGGGCGTACCTATGCCGGTAGCTTTTCCTTTTGCTTTCTTTCCAAAACCAGATAAAAGAGCGTCCGGGTTTCTTTTCCCCTCTTTCGGAGAAGACTATACACGTGGGTTCTCGATGCGGGATATAGGCTGGTATTTAGCATTTAATGATTATTGGGACAGCGAGATCCGAGGTTCACTATATTCTAAAGGTTCATGGGAAGCTTCCATCAATACACGCTATACCGTCAATTATAAATTTAATGGTGGTTTTAATATCCGTTATGCCAACACAAAAACAGGTATAGAAGGGACATCCAATTATGGTTCCAACAAAGATTTCAATGTCACCTGGAACCATACCCAGCGACAGGAAGCCAATCCGGGGACTTCTTTCTCCGCCAGTGTTAACTTTGGTACGACATCATTCTTCCAAAATACAGGTACAGGAAGTACGCTAAATACCTATGAAAATCTTGCGCGTAACCGCATGGGGTCGTCCATCAGTTACGGGAAAGTATTTGCCGATGGTAAAGTAAATCTAACTGCCAGCTTAACACACAATCAGGATATGGCAACACGGAGTATACAAATGAGCTTACCAAATGTCAGCTTGAACGTATCTTCTTTCAATCCATTTGACAGCAAAGACCGTGTTGGTGAACAAAAATGGTATCAACGCATCAATGTCGGCTATAGCTTCCAGGCACAGAACTCGGTAAGTACCATTGATACACTATTATTTAAACCAGGGGGATTTAAAAAATTCCAAAATGGTTTCCAGCACAATATTCCAATCAGCTTATCCCTTAACGCTTTTAAATATTTTCAGTTCAATACCAGTGTCAACTATACAGAGCGTTGGTATCTACAAAGCACCAGACAAAGCATCGACAACACAGCGGCAGGTTATAAACAACGCATCGATACCGTTCAAGGTTTCAATCGCGCTTACGATTACTCGGTATCGACAGGACTTTCGACTAAAATCTACGGTATGTATCCTAAAATCGGTAAAATTCAGGCGATCAGACACGTGGTTACACCATCGATCAACCTGAACTATAGGCCTGACTTTTCGGATCCAAAATATGGTTTCTATCAGCACTATAACGATCAATATGGAAACCGAAATGTATACTCGATCTTTAGTCAGGGTGTTTATGGTTCTCCTTCTGCAGGAAAATCTGCAGGTATAGGTTTTTCCATAGACAATAATATCGAAGCGAAAGTCAAAAGTAAATCTGACACCACAGATGGTGGTTTTAAGAAAATCCCTATCCTTCAAGGCTTAACCTTCAGTGGAAATTACAACTTTGTTGCCGATTCCTTGAAGTTATCCCCAATTACCTTCTCTGGCCGTACCGCTTTTTTCGACCAAAAGATGAATGTAAACTTCAACGGTACATTTGATCCCTATTCGGTCAATGAAAATGGGGTCCGAGTCAATCGTTATGCCATAAAGGATGGTAGCTTGGCCCGCCTAACAAACTTTGGTCTGTCCTTTGACTACAGTTTAAATCCTAAGGCTGCGAAATCACGCAATAACAATATCGATTCTTTAAGAAAAGAGATGTCTGGCGGGGGATTGACTCCGGAGCAGGCACAGGCTTTGGCGAGAATCAGCTCAGATCCAAATGCTTTTGTGGACTTTAATATTCCTTGGAACCTTGCAGCATCGTTTAGTTTCAACATGTCAAAGTTCTTTAATTCTAGTACACGGAGAATGGATAATCAAATTACGAGTACATTGAATTTACACGGTGATTTCAGCGTAACGCCTAAATGGAAAGTCACTTTTCAATCGGGATATGACTTCAAACAGAAGGAGGTTGTCATGACCTCTTTCAATATCTATAGAGATCTGCATTGTTGGGATATGTCATTTGGCTGGATGCCGTTCGGACGATATCGAAGCTATAATGTCACCATTCGTGCCAAGGCATCGATCTTACAAGATCTTAAGCTTACAAAAAGAGCAAGTTCAGGAGGCAGTTATTTTTAAAATAACTGCTTTTTTTCTAAAAGCAGCTATTCGCAGAGTTCAGAAAGAATCTTTTTTGGCTTTTGTAGCGACTGGTGCTTGCAAAATCAAAAAGACCGTATTTTATTCACTAGTATTTGCCTTTGCGATAGCATACAACTCCTCATATCAAATACATGTTAAACATTTTGTTGAGCCGTAATTTTACGTAAGTTTATATCCTGAATCGTCCAAAACTAGAATTTTATGTTTACAGCTAATAGCGATGAAACTTTAATAACTGCAAGGGACTAACATAATTATTTTTCAGATGAAAGCAGAGATTATTACCATAGGCGATGAGATCCTCATCGGTCAGATTATTGATACCAATTCGGGATGGATTGCCAAACAGCTTCTCCAGTTTGAAATCGATATCGTTCAGATGACATCGATCCCTGATACAGAAGAAGCTATTTTAACGACGCTCAAAGAGGCCTCAGCACGGGCAGATCTTATTTTAATCACAGGAGGCCTAGGCCCAACGAAAGATGATGTGACGAAAAAAACGGCAGCAAAATATTTTGGAACCACATTGATCCGCGATGAAAACGTACTTCGTCATGTGACCAATATCTTTGAGTCGCGCAATCTAAAAATGCTCAACATCAATCTGCAGCAGGCTGATGTCCTGGCAAATTGTGAAGTTTTATTTAACGACTATGGCACCGCCCCCGGTATGTTGGTCAACCAAGACCAAAAAAAATTTATTTTTATGCCCGGAGTGCCCTTTGAGATGAAATTCCTCATGGAAAAACATGTGCTACCCTTATTAGCCAAACAAGACCCAGACTTATTTATCTGTCACGAAACAATCTTGGTGGGCGGTATCGGTGAGTCTTATCTGGCAGAAGAAATAAAAGATATCGAAGCAGAACTTCCCTCAAGCATAAAGTTGGCCTATTTGCCAACCTTGGCATTTATTCGCTTAAGACTCTCCGGAAAGAGCAGAAACAAATCCGACATTATGCTCCAGGTTGCCCTTTTTAAAACAAAACTTCTTCACCGCTTACGGCAATACGTCATTGCAGATTACGACACGAGTATCGAGCCCTTCCTGATTAAAGAGCTTAGCCGCAGAGCTGCTACATTGACGACTGCAGAAAGTTGTACCGGAGGTAGTGTTGCCGCCTCAATAACCGCAGTACCCGGAAGCAGCGCTGTATTTCTTGGCGGTACCGTCCCCTACTCCAACACGTTAAAACAACAATTGTTGCAGGTCAATGAAGAAATATTGATCCAATATGGTGCAGTGAGCGAACAGACGGCTATCGAAATGGCTGCGGGTTCAAAGAAGATATTTTCTTCAGACTATGCCATTGCAACTACGGGAATAGCAGGTCCAGGAGGAGGAACAGCTGAAAAACCGGTTGGAACGATTTGGGTAGCTGTAGCGGGGAAAAAAGAAGTGATTACCAAAAAGTTTAAATTTGACAACGACAGGCTGATTAACATCGAGCGTACCCGTATGAATGCTTTATTACTTCTATGGAAGTTGCTGGTAAAAGAAAAAGAACAAGATATACAATAAAGTAAAATAATATTTCTAAAAAAACGTTATTTAAGGAATAATATTTTAAATTGTTGAAAGTAAACCACAATTTAATTAACTTCGTTTTTCTATAACGAGATTGCTAAAAAATATGGCTTTATATAAACTCTTGCTCCCAAAAATGGGAGAAAGTGTATCCGAGGCAACAATCACAAAATGGTTAAAACAACCTGGTGACCTGATTGATGAAGATGACACCTTATTGGAAATCGCAACTGACAAAGTTGATTCAGAGGTACCTTCTCCTGTAAAAGGTATTTTAAAAGAGCAGCGCTATACCGTAGACCAAACCGTCCAGGTAGGAGAAGTTGTTGCAATTATAGAAATTGAAGGACAAAATGAAGAACCTGTGATTCAACAGGAAGAAAATATAGCACCTGTCGTGACGGTTCCCGAAGAGCATATAGATCTGAACATACCCGGTGTAGACCAGCTATCCCATGCAGCGGCTGAAATTGCATCCTCACCATATGAAAATGCACTACGCTTCTATTCTCCTTTGGTAAAGAATATCGCACGTCATGAAGGCTTATCTCAAGATGAACTTGACCGCATCCAGGGTACTGGTGCAGAAGGAAGAGTAACCAAAGAAGATATTTTAGCTTATGTAGCGCATAGAGATTCATCGTCACTGCCTCACAAGTCAATTCAGGCAGAGCAGGCAAGCACAGGTACAGAGCCTCCAAAAATAACTCCTGCTGCTCCATCTCAGGTACACACCGTTGTCAATGGCAGTGATGAAATCATTGAAATGGACCGCATGCGTAGATTGATCGCAGATCATATGGTTAAAAGTGTGCAAACCTCTCCCCATGTATGTTCCTTTGTTGAGGCTGATGTAACCAACTTAGTTTTATGGCGCAATAAGGTTAAAGATGCCTATAAAAAACGCGAGGGAGAAAATATCACTTTCACCCCCTTGTTTATTGAAGCCATCAGCAAGGCGCTTAAAGATTTTCCATTGGTTAATATCTCCATCGATGGTTACAATATCATAAAGAAGAAAAATATTAATATTGGTATGGCGGCAGCATTGCCTAACGGCAATCTTATCGTCCCAGTAATCAAAAATGCGGATCAGTTAAGCTTGGTAGGATTAAGTAAAAGCGTCAATGATCTTGCACAGCGATCGCGAGCCAATAAATTGAAACCCGACGATACGCAAGATGGTACCTTTACCTTCACCAATATCGGCGCTTTTGGCAATATTATGGGGACTCCTATCATTAACCAACCACAAGCGGCAATCTTGGCTGTAGGTACGATAACAAAAAAACCGGCGGTAATAGAAACGGAGTATGGCGATATGATTGGTATTAGACATATGATGTATCTATCACTTTCTTACGACCACCGTGCAATTGATGGAGCACTTGGGGGTACTTTCTTAAAACGCGTTGCAGATTATCTGGAAAATTGGGATAGCAATCGCGTCATATAGATTGCCTTTCATTGACAAACAAAACTTTCGTGACTTCCCGGATACCGACAGCAATGAAAACGAACTGAAGGTTCTTTCTGGCCAGTAACATCAGATACTTTCAGAAAAAAAAGGCTCTTAATAGAGCCTTTTTTGTTGTTGTGGGTATATTTTTTGTTATTTAAACATACTTTGTTCGAATTGTATTTTCTTCTTCTTGATCACCAATTGAAACCGCAGATAAAGTAAAAGCGAAGAGGTCAACAAGCCTAATGTTAGCCCATACCAAATTCCTTTGATCCCCCAGTTAAACACGATTCCCATAAGATATCCACTTGGCAAACCTATAATCCAATAAGCGATAAATGTAATAATGGTTGGAATATTGACATCTCCCATCCCACGCAGCACTCCCAGACCGACCACTTGTGTACCATCAAACAATTGAAACAGTCCCGCGATGATTAAAAGTTGAGCGGCGATAATAACCACGGCATGGTCCGAAGTAAAAATATAGGGCAAATAATTGTTCAACAACGCGAACAAAGACGCCGTTATCAACATAAAGATCAGCACCAATTGATAAGAAGTTATCGCAAATCTTTCGAGACGGAAGAGATTTCTATTTCCATAACTGTTGCCCACCTTGATCGTTGCAGCAGCAGCTATACCGCTTGCCATCATATAGGTCATAGCGGCCAACTGAATGGCAACTTGATGGGAAGCTTGCGCTGTGGCACTTATGGTACCCGCTAACAGTGATGCTCCTGCAAAGGCTCCAATTTCAAATACGTATTGCATAGCCACTGGTGCCCCGATCCGTAATATTTTAAGCAATCGTTCCCGATCAATCACCGTCACTTTAAAATACTGGATATATCCCCTAAATTTCTGCGATCGTAATACATAAGTCATCATCACAGACATCATTAACACACGGTCGATCAACGTACTGTACCCGACACCTTTGACCCCCATAGGACTTATGCCAAACATCCCTTTAACAAAGACGATCGCCAATATAATATTCAGCACATTCCCCCAAATCGTCACGTTCATGGCCTGCTTTGTAAATCCCAGACCTTCTGCAAACTGCTTGAATGTGCTAAAGACCATCAGTGGCAACATCGATAAACTTAAAATAAGCAAATATGGTTTTGCCTCCTTTACCACAGCCGGATCTTGGTTGAGATGATCGATCGCCAACATAGAACCAAAGTAAACCAAACAGAACAACAGTAGTCCGGCAATAATATTTAACCAAAAACTATTGGACAACAGTACGGCACATTCTTTCTTATTATCACGACCATTCTCCTGCGCAATCAATGGCGTTATACCATAAGCGATCCCCAGTCCTATGACCATCACAATCATAAAAACAGCATGTACCAACGAAACTGCCGCCAATGGAATAGTTCCTGCAAAATGCCCAACAATCACACTATCTGCGGTATGCACCAATGTATGTCCCAATTGTGAGATCACTACCGGTCCCGCCAATACCATCGTACTTTTGTAATACGGCTTGAATGTTTTAAATTTTCCCAACATAATCGATTTCTCCAAAAAAATAGCCACAAAAATACAAAGATATTTCTGCCCTATCGTCATATTATAAATTATTTAGCAAAAATATAACAAATTACACTTGTCAAATAACCGCACTTTGTTAAGTAATTTTTATGTTTCAAATACCTTAAAATTATCTTAAATTTACTTTTGGGTCTAAGAACTATAGAAATATAAATGTAACTTAGCATCTAGTTAGTAATCAAAAGAAGAGGAAAAAGAGTATGTACAATCCAGTAATAGCATTTCTAAACATCGGAACACAGGAGATGATCCTAATTGTGTTTGCTATCTTGTTACTTTTTGGAGGCAAAAAACTTCCTGAATTGGCGAGAGGTTTGGGAAGAGGAATACGTGAGTTTAAAGATGCGTCAGAAGGTATAAAACGTGAAATTTCAGATCAAATCAATAATTTCGAGAAAGACGTAGACGTTAAAACAGAAGTAAAAGAAGAAGCTGTTCCTAGCGATGTACGTGTAGCTGAAGAGAAAGCTCAAGCAGCACACGAAGAGGAAACAAAACCACAGGAGACAGCGGAAGGTTCTGAAACAGAACAACCAAAGAAAAAATATGAGTTCTCAACACCAGCAGGTGTCGTTGAACATAACCCACACAAACAATTGGATTACGGAGAAGAGCCATCTCACATCTCCTACGGGTATAACGATCATTTTGCCGAAACTAAAAACAACGAAGTAGAAGAAAAAAAAGTTCCTGAGCAGGACAACACCAATAAACCTGCTTAATTTTACTACATTAGTTTATAATTAGATATACTTAGAGCTGTTGAATGGTGATTCAACAGCTCTACTTTTTAAGATTAAACCAACAATGAGCTTATCAACACACGAAATTATTATTGCTAATGAACTTTCTATTAGCGAAAAACAGGTTCGCACGACTATAGCATTATTAGACGAAGGCGCAACGGTTCCATTTATCTCACGTTACCGTAAGGAAATGACCGGCAGTCTGGACGAAGTTCAAATCACCAATATTAGAGATCGCTTCCAGCAGCTGCGGGATTTAGATAAACGTAAGGAAGCTGTTCTGAAATCCATCAATGATCAAGGAAAATTAACACCAGAGCTCGAGCAGCAGATACAGGGGGCCGAAACCATGGCCAGCCTGGAAGATATCTACCTGCCATACAAACCGAAGCGTAAAACCCGTGCCAGTGTCGCACGTGAAAAGGGTCTACAACCTCTTGCTGATCTGATTTTGGCACAGGAATCAGGAGATTTCCTTGCCCTTGCCGACAGTTTGGTTGATGAAGAAAAAGGTGTAAAAAATACAGAGGAAGCACTAGCAGGTGCCCGGGATATAATTGCCGAAGTTATAGCAGAAGATGCAGCTGTGAGAGCCAAGTCGAGAGCAATATTCCTGGAAAAAGGCTCCTTTGTTTCAAGGGTAGTTCCCGGAAAAGAAGAAGCTGCAATAAAGTATAAAGATTATTATGAATGGTCGGAATCATTGAAAGACGCACCTTCGCACCGTATACTGGCGATGCGCCGCGGAGAAAAAGAAGAGTTGCTCTATTTAGATATAGATATCAATGAAGAAGAAATTCTACCCCGTATTGAATCCATTTACATTAAGGGCGCCAATGCTGCCGCTGCTCAGGTAAAACTCGCTCTGTCAGATAGCTACAAACGCCTGTTAAAACCTTCCATGGAGACGGAAATTCGTGTCCTGACACGTCAAAGAGCAGATGAAGAGGCCATCAAAGTTTTTGCCGACAATGTTCGCCAGTTGCTTTTAGCAGCCCCTCTGGGACAAAAAAGGCTGCTCGCAATCGATCCTGGATTTCGAACGGGCTGTAAAACAGTTGTATTGGATGAACAAGGACAGCTCAAAGAAAATACCGCCATCTTTCCGCATAATGGCGCCAACGGATTAGCGGAAGCACAGAAAACGGTCCAGTATCTCGTATCAAAATACGATATTCAGGCCATAGCGATTGGAAATGGGACTGCCGGACGCGAAACTGAAGAATTTGTTAGAAAACTGGGCTTAAATAATGTTACCATCGTCATGGTCAATGAAAGTGGAGCCTCTATTTATTCCGCTTCAGAAACTGCGCGGGAAGAATTTCCTGACTATGATATTACAGTTCGTGGAGCTGTTTCCATTGGTAGAAGATTAATGGACCCTTTAGCTGAACTTGTTAAAATTGATCCAAAATCGATCGGTGTCGGACAATATCAACATGATGTTGACCAAAACAAACTCCAGACCTCATTGGATGATACCGTTATCAGCTGTGTAAATGCTGTCGGTGTTGAACTGAATACAGCTTCCAAACAAATTTTAGCCTATGTATCTGGATTAGGTCCGTCTCTCGCGCAACAGATTATAAAGTATAGAAATGAGAACGGTCCATTCGCTTCCAGACGTGAACTAAAAAAAGTCCCTCGTCTTGGCGACAAGGCATTTGAACAGGCTGCGGGCTTTCTCCGTATCCGACATGCAGCCAATCCACTTGATTCATCTGCTGTGCATCCTGAGCGATATGCCTTAGTTGAACAAATGGCTAAAGATCTCGGAAAAAAAGTCGAAGACCTATTGACTGACGCGGACCTGAGAAAATCTATCCCCTTGAAAAATTATATTTCAGAGGAAGTTGGACTCCCCACGCTAAATGATATTTTGAATGAATTGGCGAAACCAGGATTAGATCCGAGAGAAAAATTTGAAGCTTTCTCCTTCACGGAGGGTGTCAATAGTATTGGCGATTTACGGGTTGGCATGAAGCTACCGGGTATAGTGACCAACATTACGAATTTTGGAGCCTTTGTTGATATTGGTGTACATCAAGATGGCTTGGTACATTTAAGTCAGCTATCAAATCGCTATGTATCAGATCCTCATGAAATCGTCAAAGTTCAGCAACACGTGATGGTGACAGTAACAGAAGTTGATGAAAAGCGTAGTCGCATTGCCCTGTCAATGAAAACAGATGAAAAATCTGCCTTGCCCAAAAGCAGGAAAAATGATCCTAGAAGACAGGTGGAACCTGAAACTGATATGGCAAGCAAGCTGGCAGCATTAGCCAGTAAGTTCAAATAGTTTCTAGTTACTTCACGATAAAACCTTCCTGATTTCAAAGCTATTGTTGCTGATGAAATCAGGAAGGTTTTTTTTGGCTAATAAACCGAATTTAGTGAGCTGATTGATAACTTATTTATTTCGTATCTTTAGGGGAGAACAAGTTTTAATTTATCATGAGAAATTATATCCTCATCCTCTTCCTCTTTTTCGGAACGATTTTTTCCAAAGTCTATGCACAGCTCCCTGACGGCGCATATATGTACCATGATGGTTTATGTAAAAATTTGATTCTGATCAAAGATCAATATATCTCGTTTATATGCTTTGATGATAGCAATAAACGTTTTCACTACACCTGGGGCGGCCCCATTGAAGGGCAAAATCAGAACGTCAATGTCTTGGTAGAATACAATTCACAGGATTCAACCGCTATTGGCAAAAACGTTCTTTTACCCTATCGGATCCAAAACGACTCCCTTCGGTTAAAAACAGCAGATACTTATCATTTATATGTCAAACAAAAAAGCCGCCCTCAAGCATTGGATGCGTTGTGGAGAATAACAAGTCGTCAACAGGAGGGTAAAATGCATGATATACCCAAAACTGATCGCAAAACAATTAAAATACTAGTGGATGAATATTTTCAATGGATAGCGATCAATCCTGCACAAAAAGGATTCTACGGTACAGGTGGTGGAGATTATCAATACGATCACAATCGGTATGTGGAAAAGATACAGTTTTTTTCGAGAGACAATAATCGCGTGGGACAAGTACTCAATTTTGAGGGTGCAATTGTAAATGGCGCGTGGCGCCATAAAGGAAAAAGTTCCAAGGGAGACGATATTTATGAAATCTGGAGTAAAGAAATAACAAAATAATATATGACAATCGAAGAATTTCAATCCATTGAAAGTCCACATCAGCACTGGACAGCAGTACAGAAATCACTCTGGTATGATCTAAAAGGAAATTGGAAAAAGGCACACGACCTAATTGATCAGCTGGAAGGAACTGCAGCAGCACATGTGCATGCTTATTTACACCGTAAAGAAGGAGATCAATGGAATGCTGAATACTGGTATCGCCGTGCCCGACAGGATGTATACAAAGGTGATTTGGGTGAAGAGTGGAAAGATTTATTCAAACGTTATGCTGAATAAAGTAGATAGTCCTGTTTTGTGATAAGAACTGTTTGCTTTTTTATACAGGCCAAGCAGTGCTGTGACAGACCTCGTTTAGGAGCTATATAAAATTAACTGAATGCCGCCAAAAAGCCTGTCATATATATAAAATATTGCCAATTAGGAGAGAAAACCACAAGAAAACGGTCTATTTTACGTAACAAACATATCACAGAGAAAAATATTATAAAACCAACAAATAGAATGGCATAGATATTGATTATAGTATACTATACTTGAGAAAGTATACTTTTCATAAATTTAGGTTAATAATTGGTTAGGTTAAACACTTGAAGTTCCCCGCTTCAAGTGTTTTTTTTATTCGGTAGATGGAGCGATAGCGACGTTCTCTATCGGGGTCGATATCGCGTGCCATCACGCAGTATCGTTAAAAGAGCAGGAATTGAAATCCAATCCTGCTCTTTTCAAGAACTGTGTTTTACAGTTTTTCTAAATAGAAATCATCGCCATATACCGTTCCATTCAAAGGTTTGTAAAAATAGACGGTAGCCGTCGTGTTATTTGCGCCGGTTGTAAAAGTAACCGACCCATTGGAATATGCTGTAGTACCTATCGCAGTGTTGACTGCAGTTCCGCCATAATTTTTGACGCCAATACTGACCGATTGGCCAGTTGCAGAAACTTTGGCATACCCGCCAAATCGATAAGTTGTATTCGGCGATAGACCTGTTAAATATTGTTCTACAGAGGTCTCTCCTCCGGTTTCGCGAACGCATTTCGTTCCCGAACGTGCATCGGTTGAGACAACAGACGATCCCCCACCCCAAGTCGTCCAGGGATAAAGACTACCACTTTCAAAATCGCCATTACTAAACAGGGGCAATTTATAGACGCGCACATAATCCACCTGCATACTGAATGGCAAATCTGCATTTGTAATTGCACCTGGCCATCCGGCCCCGCCTGCTTGATTTAAAATTAAATAAAATGGGACATCAAATGGCCATTGTTGCGTTCCCCCGCCAGCTATTCTTGTATAGGTATACTGCAATACATTGTTGACATAAAATCGAATATCATTGGGACTCCAGATCATTGTATACAGATTATAATCCGTTGTGTTATAAGTTGTGGATTTTGAAGCTGTACTCCCGCCATTTGCATTGGTAACCGAACTATTATGTATCGTATGGTACATCACACTTTCATTGTTAACATGCTCCATAATATCTATTTCTCCACAAGCTGGCCAGCCCCCATAAGCTGTAGCCGGTTCGGGCATCATCCAGATCGCCGGCCAAGAACCTCTTCCCTGTGTAAATTTAGCACGTACTTCTACCTTTCCGTAAGTTAGGCTAAACTTGCCCATCGACTTAACACCTCCGGCGTGGTAGGCAACAGGATCTCCTGAAACAGTGGCATTATCCATCCTTAAGACGAGATTGCTTCCATCCTGTGATGCATAAGCGGGTAGGGAGGTCATATACTTATTCCATGCAACTGTTCCCCTTTCGGCATAAGACCACTTGGTCGAATCGAAATTCCCGCTGCTATTAAACTCATCCGACCAGATGAGCTCATAATCGGTGGTAGCTACCGAAGTCAATGCTGACAAATTAGACAGGGCTTTTTTATCACCAATTTGCGATACAGGTGCTGTTGAAGTAGTGTCTTTTTTGCAAGCAAAAATAGACAAGCTTGTTGCGATTAGGCTCAACACTAGCCAAAATTTAGTTTTTCTCATTTAGTTTTTAATTATTGGTTTATTTAAGTTTAAAGCGTTATTTGACAGCTTGTGGAGCAAGCTGCTTAAGAAACGGTACTTGAGCATTCTTTCACTCATTCCTTTCAATTAAAACGGAAAGGAATGAATGAAAGAATTCGTATTGTATCGGCAAGATCATGTGCCTGATTATTTAAAATTCACTGGCAAAAAGACAATTTTGCTATAATTTTCTTTTTCAAATAAAACGCCAAGTTTATTTTTATTCAAAAGCACTAAATCGGAATAGGCGGCATAATCCCCTTTTACTCCCTCCGGTGCTTTTGCAATGACCTGACTGAAATACCATGTTTTACCCCGATCTTTACTTAACCGAACAGTTAGATTGTCTCTTCTATCGGTCGATGCAGCATTACAGACAGCTAATACGTATCTCCCCTTCTTTTGCCAGGAAAGCACGGCACCCTGATTGACCGGGTCGGGCAAGTTTTTATCATAATAGGTTGTATCCCACGTAACACCACCGTCATTCGAATAAGACACAATCCTTGATTTTACGTTACCTTGCTGATTGCGGGAATTCATATACAATCCAGTCCCAGATATTTGCGCGGCCATTGTTTCATTTGATCCTTCAAATTTTACACTCGCACCAATTTTGAATGTTTTTCCATGGTCGTCCGAATAATAAGAATGCGCAAAATAATCTCTGCCATTTGACTTTGGATTTCCTTCGGAATGATTAGCAGGAATGTATATGCGCCCTTTATATTTACCGGAATCAAATTGTAATGCATGTCCTGGTGTATTCGCATAAGTCCGCCAGTCTTCCTTAAAGTTATACTGCGCATTTACCGAAGGCTGATTGGGGCGATGCGTCTCAAGCGTAATATTCTGTGGATTGGACCAAGTTTTACCGCCGTCGGCCGAGCTAATTGACCAGCATTCTCTCAGGCCGTTCCCTTTGCGTACTTCGCCTTCGTGATTATTGCCCGTATTATAAAAAAGTAACAGGCGTCCTTTCGGATATGCTGGGTCTAGCAGATCAACTACGGGTGCTGGGTTACCAACTTGCAAATTATCGTTGTCAACGGCGACATGCAACTGACCCCATGTTTTCCCATTATCCTGACTGGTTTTATAAACAATATCCACATTACCAAAATCGCCTGCATGATCTACCCGGCCTTCTGCAAAGGCGATTAGTTGTCCTGTTTTATCCTTTACAATAGCGGGGATACGGTAGCTTTTATAAACTTCTTCGCCTGAAACAAATACATTTACTTCCTGTGCCTGACAAATCCCTGCTAACAGCGCAAATACCCCCATTATACATAGTCTCTTCATATCTATTTATGTTTATTGTTACTTATTTTAAAATTCATCTGCTCCATTGATGGAATGAAACACGCTTTTTTTACTCCTTATCAATAGGCAGGCAGGTAAACATCCATTTTAATGGATTCTGCCAGTCTTTCCCTTTGAACTTCCCGACAGGCAATTTGACCACAATTGTATTCCACCCTTTACGCAATTGAATTATGGCAGGACTTCGATAACTATACCCCTCATCAATCAGTGGAATTTCCAGATCTCCCTTTTGACCCGCGTGCTGCCAATCCGGAGGAAGTACCTCATGTGCATTGACCCAAAGTCTACTCATCCGGTCGTCCCATGTCCCCAAATCTGGTGAATCACTGGCGTACGAGCGGGAAAGATCATTAAAACCGATCCAAAACTCCTTATTGCCCTGCACGTCACTCCAGATCCGGCTCACAGCATACAATGTACTATTTTCAGCAGGATCATCTATTGCCCCTTTTACGACATCAGACCACCAATGGCGTAATACGATTGTGCCACCATAAAACTCACCGATCTTTTTTAAAGAAGCAAAATTTCCTTTCGATTCCTCCTTTAAACTCATACTTAGGTTGCCTTTATTTTGCAGAGGTCCATACAATACCCATTCCTGTTTACTTTGCCGGTAGTAAGGAAAAATAAAACCTCTAAAATACAAATGCTTATGCTGGATCAGGCGTTCCTCAAATGCTTCAAATTCAGCTAGCCCTTCCCGATCCGTTTTGATATTGCTGCGCCATTCAAAATCTCCTCCACCGCACCAACTACGTTCTGCGAAAGTCAGCAGAGCAGGGTAAACTGCATTCTGACTAAATATATCCTGTTCATGATTGACCGCACGATCCGGCCATGAACAGAGTGTTACCCCCATTAACTTTTCATTTTCCGATGTCTGGCCTCCCAATTGCCTGTAAAATAACGTCGTCACAGCTTCCAAGGGATCCATATGGTTTATATACAAGTGCTTTGAATCAATGACCTCGAAAGGAGAATCTTTCGTAATCGCTTGTGGTCCCCCCATCCAAAGCTGACGAATCGTCTGTGGTTGCAGATTGCCGCCGGGTTCCCAACCAATGGTCTTCATCCCCAAGCTTTCTGTCCATTTTGTCATAAGCGGTAAAAATTGCTGATTGTAAATTTTCACCTCGTCTCCTCCGATATGCAGATAAGGTAATTCTGGATAAGTGACTGCAAACTCCTTCACTAATTGCTTGAGAACCGCTAGACCACTATCGCTCTGCATATCAGTTTTAAAATAACGTCGAAAGGCAGCCGAGTGCCCCGGCATATCAATTTCGGGTACAAGCTGAATATGCCTGTCACGACAATATCGAATCAGCTCCTGCATTTCGTCAATTGTATAATACTTTCCGCGCCACCGATCCATGTTGGAAGAATCCGTCAGCCCCGGATAGTTCTTGCTGGCAAGACGCCAGGCGATATCCTCCGTGAAATGGAAATGGAAAATATTCAGTTTATACCGTGACATGATGTCGACTTGCTCTTTGAGTACGTCCAGAGACTGGAAATTTCGTCCTACGTCAACCAGATACCCGCGCCAGCGAAAAGACGGATAATCTGTCATGGAGCAATAGGGCAACTGCCCGTCCTGACCGCCCAGTTGCCGCAACGTTTGCAAGGCGTAGAAAATACCGGCACCCGTTCTGGCCTCAATCCGTATTCCCTGTTGATCCACAGCGATACGGTAAGCTTCTAAAGATGTGGAGGGCAGATCCAATTGCTTATCACAAAAGATCGCGATATCACTATTCTTGAAGCCATCAAAGTCAATCTGAGTTACATTCCAATCTTTTAGCAGGACGCTTAGTGTCTGTCGATCAAAATCTGACAACTCTCCTTTGATATGAACACGGACAAGATGCTGAATAGCATAGTTTCCTATTTTCCATTTAACAGAACGCGGCATAGGAAGCAATGGCCTGATTGAATCAGACAGACCACGTAAAGGACTGATAAAAAAAACAATGATAATCAGCGTGGATAGGAAGATATTTCGCGCAGCTCCTTGTCGTCTCATGATCTCCTACTTAATCGAATTAAATTCCTTCAATATTTGCATACAATACCATTCTTGGCGAGGGAGGTGAAAAGGACCTTTAAATAAATTTCCCTTAGCCGTTTGCGCAATTTTTCCGTCGCGATGGAGATAACCATACCATTCACCATTGATTGTATCGTGAAAATGGTCATAGGCATATTGATTGATCTGTTGATGCCAGCTTTTATATTTTTCATTGCCGGTCACCACATAAGCGAGCAATGTTGCTATAATTGTTTCATTCTGCGGCCACCAAAATTTCATATCTTGCCAGTATTCTTGCACAGGCTTTCCGTAGACATCCCTAAAGTATAGAATACCGCCATATTCTTTGTCCCAGCCTCGTTCCCACATATAATCCAGCATTCGGCAGCCTAGGTCAATCAGATGCGGATCAGAGTCTCGGTATCTAGCTTCATGAAGGATAAACCAAGCCCCTTCGATGGCATGCCCGGGATTGAGTGTACGACCGTCAATATGATCCACGATTTCACCATTTGGTCCTACTTGTTCCATCACACAACGGATATCATCTTTAACAAAGTCACGTTCAATCTGTGCAATACAATCGCTGATAACGATATCACAGCGCGGATCGCCAATCGTTTCGCGAATCTGTTGCGCAGTGTTGATCATGATCATCGGTACACCGATTCCCTTCATGGGTCTTGTCGCTTCGTACTTTGGTTCAATCAGCTTTTCTCCATTTGCATATGCAAGGCAAATTCCAAAAAGATGACGTGCTTCCTCCGCAATATTTTCGTCTCCAGTAGCTTTAGCATAAGCTGCAAAAGCGATGGCGGCAAATGTTTCCGAAAAGAAATAGCGGCGCATGCGAATAGGATTCCCCAGACGATCGACGTGAAAATACATTTTCCCATTTTCGTCAAAGCAATGTTTTTTCAAAAATTCATAACCTATCCGGGCACCTTCTAACCATTCTTCTTTCTGTTCTACAGTTGTGTAAAGGGTCGACAGCAGCCAGCAAGCACGTCCCTGAATCCATACGGCTTTATCTGTATCAATTAAAGTACCATCGTGGTCACGCATGAATAGGTACCCGCCACATTCATGGTCAATCGATCTTGGAAACCAAAATGGTACAGTATCTTTTAAAAGCTGATCACGATAAAAAACTTCCATCTCCTTCAAGTAATCAGTGTCTATTATTTTTGCAGTATCTTTTATGCTTATTTGTTTCATCTTTTCTAATTTTTATATCAATTCATTTTATGTTTATTCAATCGTCAAATCGAAAGTGGACACTGGTGTTCCGATTTCATTTTGAAGATTTGCCCTGCTGAAAGGTTCATATCCATACAGAATTCTCCTTACTTCGACATTTAGCTTATTGATTTCGACAGTATTGTCAGACAAGATATTTGCCTGCACATTAAAAATCCTTCCCTTATTGTCCACCAGCTGAAAACCTTTCACAGCTGTATTTTCCCCAGTTTTTAATTTTGTACACTGATCAAATGTCAATAGCAGCCGATCACCATAAATCCGATATTGAACAGGGTTTGGATGATCCGCATTCAATACAGCCCCATACAGATGCTGACTTGCTAGATTTGCCAAGCGCTGCCCTACCAAGATCTTTTCTCGGGGATGCACATCCAAAGAATCGCCCACATCGAGTGTCACGGCCATGTAGGTACCTGAGATCTGTTTCTCCAGTAACCGTTGGGAGTTTCTAAAGTCCCCCCAGGATGGTCTGTCTAGACTGGTTAACTGAACAAAGAAGAAGGGCAGATCCTGATGAAAACTTTTTCGCCACGAAGAAACCAATGTTTTGAAAAGGCGCTCATGAAGTTCAATATTATGCGCATTGCTTTCACCTTGATACCAGAGTATGCCTTTCAATCCTGTGCTCAACCACTTACTGACGCCTGCTTCAAAATTATAGGCAGGTTGATAAGGATGGCGTTGATTTTTCACGTTTGAATGGATCAAATTTTGACTGGCACGTTCCCGGCAGAACTCCTGCAGGAAATCTGATTTTTGCCAGCTATGGATATACGAGGCCAGCAAATCATCGCTTTCCAAAGATTTCCGGTCGATCCAGGATTCCGTATTGGATCCGCCGACGGACAGATCAATAATACCAATCGGAATATGTTGTTCCTTGGCGAGTTGTTCAGCAAACGAATAAGCTACCGCCGAGAACTGAGCTGCTTCATCAGCAGTCGCCTGACTCCAGCTGCCCTGGAAATACGCTAGATCATTCACCTTTCTCAGTGTAGCAGAATCCCAAGCCACGGCATTGGTTTCTACTAGATTTTCACATTTAAAAAGCCGTAGATTCTTTTGCGAAGATGCATTTTTGAGCAGCGATTCACTTTTTAAGGCACGACGAAGTGGAAAAGCCATATTCGATTGGCCGGATGCCAGGTACACATCGCCAAAAAGAATATTTTTCAATTCGATGTTCTTTCCACCCGAGCTCACCTTTATTTCATAAGGTCCTCCTGCCCCCATTTTAGGAAGCTTTATCTCCCAAAAACCATTCTGATTTACATGGGTTCTATAGCTCTTCCGATTAAATATAACTTTGATCTCGGCAGCTGCAGTACCCTTACCATAGATACTGTTTTCCCAATTTCGCTGAAGCACCATATTTGAACCGATCGTTTCGGCCAGCTGCAAATCTTGCGTAATCGGAGTCAATACATGCGCTACTTGTGCGGCAATCAATGCTGCACCCTGCTTATTTGGATGCAAATAGTCCTCAAAAAGATCAATTCGAGCTGCAAGCGGGCTATGGAGATCAATCAGTCCAACCTGATTATTCTTTGCTATCTGAGGAATTAGCACCTGAATCTGCTCATACCAGTCTCGCGTTCCAGAAAGAAAACGAGGATGACCACTAAAAATCGGACTTAATCGGCAAATGTAGATTTGCATTTTGGGATTAGCGGATCGTATGGAATCAATCAGCGTCGCGTAATCTGATGCAAAGGAGTTTTTATAATTTGGCCAATTTCTCGGATCAGTATCATTGAGACCCAGGTGAATAATTGCTACATCGGGTTTAAAATCCAATGCTTTCCGATATTCTTCCATTTTATAATAAGGTCTATGCCCCTTACGTAAAAGCGTAGCCCCTGAATGGCCAAAATTCCTCACTTCAAACCGCAGCCCAAGCAATGCTTGAAGCTGGCTCGGATAAGAATCCTCCGCAGGATTGCCGAGCCCATAACCAAAGGTTACCGAGTTACCTATGCAAGCTATTTTAATTCGCCCCTGTCCCAGGGAGACAGAAATCGAGATAATCAAACATAAAAGCAAAGCTCCTTTTTTTGAAATAGAGGTTGTCATCCTTCTGATTGGAGATTCCATTTTCATGATCTATTATTTATTTTGGGATATAGGCCTTTACTTCTCATTTGCTTTCGGTTTAAGGAACAGGAGTTGCAACAAGAGGGCTAGCAGTACCGCTGCGCCCAATAAGGCAAAACCTAACCCAAAATGGCCTTCATCTTTAAATTTCCCTAACCATTGTGTAATGACAGCTCCAGCAAATACACCAACCATATTCATAAAACCATAAGCGGTTGCCCGCAATTTTTTAGGAACAATCTGACAAAGAATAGGCATATTATTGGCGTCGAATATGCCAAAGCCAATTCCAAAACAGACTGCTGCTCCCACAACTGCGGGTAAGGTCTGGCCTATTCCTAAAAACAACAAAGCAGGTATGGTCAGTCCCAGACCAATGGCACTGGTATAAATACGGCCACGAATATCCTTTTGTACCCAGCGATCACTCAATATTCCGCCGGCTATAACGCCAATAAAGGATGAGATAGCGATTGTAATCGTAGACAAGGGACCTGCCTTGGCCATTGGAATATTCAGGCTGTCAGCAAACAAAGTTGGAAGCCAATTTTTGATGGCCCAGCCCGGTAAGCTTGGGGCTGCGAAATAAAACAATAGAATCCAGAATGCGATATTGGAAAATAACAGCAATAGGCTTTTGGAAAGAGGCAATTCGCTTTCCGAAATAATCTCTTCATCTGATGGCTCATGTTTTTTCTCCATTAACAAGACGGCGAGCAGAAATGCATAACATATTCCGACAATTCCGAACCAGTGAAAAGCAGTATGCCATCCTTTTGCAGCCGCCAATGTTGCACCAAAACCACCCAAGGCCTGTCCAGTATAAAGCCCCGTCATATGTAGGCCAATGGCCAGCGATCGATTTTTCCCCGTATGGTAATCGGCGATCAAGGAAAGCGCGGTTGGGATATACAGCGCTTCACTAAATCCCATAATTGCCCGCAATACCAATAGTGTTGAATAATCATGCGCCATCCCCATACCATAAGTAACTGCTGACCACACAAATAGACTACCCACGATCAGCCATTTTCTATTGCTTCTATCGGCGACAATACCAGCGATGGGACTCATAATGCCATATATGTAGAGAAAAACAGCCATCAATACACCAAAAGTTTCGGCACTTTGCAATTGCGGAATATCGACCTGCATGGCATCCCGCATGGTCGACAGCATCTGCCGATCCATATAATTCAGCAGGGCTACCCCCCAAAGGAGCGCTACAACCAGCCACGGGTAAAAAGATTTATGTCGTAAAGAAGAGATCATTTCAAGCTTTATCAGGTTTATATGAGTTTTTATATCTTATTTTTTCAATCCTATTTGTTAGAAAATATTGCTACTAAAATCTCAGGAGTACGAACGCCCGCCTTAATTTCACCACTGGGCAAAATGATCATGTCGTCCCAGACAACAGCTGTCGTGGTTACAGGTCCATTCGATGGTAAATCCCCCATCCGATTCCATTTATTCGAATGTAGATCGTAACGCCATATTGCTCTACCGAAGCCAGGATGATTGATTTGCAATTTATTTTTAGCATCAATGAGTTTCTGTCGCTGCAATGGGTTTGTTTCCTTTTTAGCATCAAAGATCAGCGCTTCTACCTGATGGAAGGTATTGCCCCGATCAGCACTCAATAACCATATCCCTTGGTCTGGTAATACACAGGCAGTTCCTGCTGCCGCGGAAAAAGGAATGTCAGTCCGTTTGGACCAAGTAATTCCATTATCGGTTGAGCACCATAATTCATGATATAACGTCGAAGGGCGCTCCGAATGAGCCTTTCTTCCACCAAGTAGATAAAGATCATTTTGGCTATTGGACAACAATTGCAAATGGGAGACTGCATAGGGTAATTTTCCCACACAGACCCATCCCTTTTCAAGATTCTCTAGATCCAATTGCAACACCTGGTCTGATACAGCATCAGGCGTTTCACCACCGGCAACGAAAAGTTTATTCCCATGAGCTACCGCTCCCATATTGGCTAGCGGAAATGGGAGATTCGGATAGTCGGACCCTGTAATTTTCTTGGTTGAGCTATCATATTTAATCAATCTACAGGCAGCTGTTTTTCCACCTGTCGTCTCTCCACCAATAATCAGTAATCCATCCCGTAAGCTCAGGCTGGCGGCATAAGCAACTGCCACAGAAAGACTATCCAGAGCTGTTAAGCTAAGTCTCTTCCCCTCTTTTCTGTAAATAAAGACTTCTTTATGGATTTCCTTCGCTCCACCTTCCCAGGGTGGTAAATGTGGGAAATTCGCTCCACCGGCAATCAGGAGACAATCACCCGTGACACCAGCTATTGGTCCTGCCAGACCAATATGCATCTTTCCATCTTGCATAGCTGGCAATGTAATGCCTTTATGCCATTCCAATCGACCAACCTGTGCATTAACAGCACTTGTAAACAATATTCCTGCTATAATCCCCATCCAATGTTGTTTTGTCATATCTATTTATTCTTGAACACACGGTCTATTCTGTAATCTCCATCTTGTTATAGGAACATACGATGTTTATAACGAGATGGAGATCCATATTACTGTGCACAAAACGTCTGAAAACCAAGTTTGTTCACATCGTTCTTAAAGAGCTCAAATTGCTCTGCCGACATGTTTTTCACAGGTAGTCTAAATTCACCGCAATCTAGACCAATCAATTTCATATAAGCTTTTCCTACTGAGATACCACCATATTTCCCAAGCAATGTGATCATATCGATGGATTGCTGCTGCAAAGCGTTTGCCTTTTCAATATCCCCTTTGTCATAGGCATCGATGAGCTCAAGATACAAAGGAGCTGCGTAGTTATAGGTACTTCCAACGGCACCTTTGTTGCCCAATACTAAAGCAGACAGCATATTCTCATCCCTTCCCCATAACATGTCGTACTTGCGATCTGCATAATTCATACAGCTTAGAAAATCCATAAAGTCTTCGTGCGTATATTTGATTCCTTTAAAATTGGGTATCACTCCATCAATCTGCTTCAACAGGTCGATCATCTGGAAACTCCCGCCTGTCAATACAGGAATATGATAATAATAGAAAGCCGTATTCGGAGCTGCGCTTGCAATCTCGACACAACATTTTGCCAGCTGATCTACGTTGACGGGTTTAAAATAAGATGGTGACGTAAATGACACGGCATCTACCCCTGCATGCTCGGCCAGCCTAGCCAATTGTTGACATTCTTTGATATTCGTCCCGCCCAGAAGCATCATGAGTATAAACGCATCGTCCTCTTTTGTTAAACTGGCCCAAGCTGTCATCACCGCAACTTTTTCCTCAAAAGTCAACGATACACCTTCTCCGGTAGAGCCACAGATAAAGGCTCCCGTTACCCGGTTGCGCTTTAACATCGCATAGTATTGCGGAATCAGCTCAAGATTCAATTCTCCGTTTTCATCGAAAGGAGTAAATGGCGCTGCAATTAATCCTGAGATTTTTTGATTTAGCATATGATATTTTTATAAGATAGTAATAAATACCCTGTCTCAATTTTCAAATCAGTTGAGACAGGGTATCAGTTTTTAGGTTCCTTTATAACCTGGATTTTGCTGATCATTTAATTTAGGATCTTCAGCTAATGTTTGTAAATCAATAGGCCACAATATTTTATGCTTCTGACCGTCAATGTTATTTAATACGCCGACCAAGGCTAAATCTTTACGAAACACCAAAGGCTTTCCGGATGCATCCTGCATACGTCTCAAATCGAACCATCGCTTACCCTCGGATACAAACTCTTTTGTACGTTCATAAAAGATCGCTAATTCGTTTGTCTCGAAACTGCCATTTGTAAACAAAGGCGCTTTTCCGGCATACGCCCGGTTACGTACAGCCATGATTTCGCCGGTTGGGTCCTCTCCCAATTTATTCTTAATTTCTGCCAACAATAGATAAGCTTCAGATAAGCGATAAACAGGATAGTCATCCGAATAGTTACGAACCCCGTCTATCAAAGTTCCCAAGAATTTTCTAAATACTACCGCCGATGTATTCCCTTTATTAAAATTCAGGAAAGTTGCATTTGCTCTAGTGTCAGTCCTTTCATATAATCTGTACAGATCAATTTTATACTCATAACGGATCAAACCCGTAGATCCGGCCTGTAAAGGATCTTTTGAGATAGCTTGTCCATTATCATCTACATAGCCTGTAATATCATCGCTTGCGGCATAAATGAAATTATTGAAAAATGAAGTCGCTTCTCCATTTAGATAACGAAGTACAAAAATCATCTCGGAATTACCTTTCATAGCCGGTACACTTGCAGATTTAAATGCATCTCCAAAATTACTGATGAGTGTGTATTTAGGAATTACTTCCTCTATAGCGGCTTTTGCAAGTTTTAAATCCGCCGTGCTATTCTCTGGTGCTTTTCCATCTATATCTACTTTGGCCGACCATAGATACACTTCTGTTTTCAACATTTTTGTTGCTGCCAACGACCATTGTGCTTTCTGGTTTTTAGTTTCGTAGTTCCCTGAAAATGACTTTTCCGATTTATCAACTTCAGTTTTAATAAAATCCAGTGTTTCTTTCTCCGTTTCGGTTCGAGCTTTGTAAGCTTCCTCTGCGGAGGTCGGTGTGTTAACAGCTGCCTGAGGTTCCGTTACTAATGGCACCCGACCATAAGTTCTAAATAAATAAAAGTAATAAAAAGCACGTAAACCATAAGCCTGTCCCAAATAATAGCCTTTTTGCACATCTGTCAAATAATCAGCTTTCTCCACCTGATAAATAAAATTATTAACCTGAAAAATTGGAGCGTATAATCCTGCCCAACCTGATATTCCAGGAGAACTTTCGCGAATATCCTGCGTTATTATTCCAGCGGAGTTTAGTGATGCTGTTCCTGTAAAACTAGTACCATCACGAAGCGTTCCACCACGTAGTTCACCCAGATTCCATAGATTTTGTTGCTGCTCACGCAATTGTACATGAAGTCCCAACATAGCTCCGGCGACCTGCTCGTTTGTTTTCCAAAAGCTGCCGCTCGCAAAATAATCTTCTGGACTAATTTCAAGATCGATTTCTTTACAAGATGTGAATGCTGCTATGATTATACAGCAATAAACAAATATCTTTTTCATAATTTTACGATTAAAAGGTTAATTGAAGACTAAAAATAAATGTCTTAGGTAGTGGGTATCCGCCGCTATTTTGGTCGACCCTACCACTTTCTGCTGAAAACAAGGTGTTTTTAGTCCAATAATGTAGATTTTGCCCTGTTAATGAAACCCGCAAGCCCTCCATCTTGAGCCTCTGCGCAACGGAATTAGGCAATTTATAACCTAAAGAAATCTCACGTAATGCTAAATAATCTCCTTTATTATAGAACATGCTACTTTCACGGCTGGTATTATTTTTAAATAATTGATCTGCCCAATAGTATGTTGGATACTTGGCGTTAGGATTTTCCGCAGTCCAAGTATCAAAGACTGCATCGGTTGTGTTAAATGTACCTTGCATCATCCCCAAAAACCATGCTCTTGGACCATCGTAGGCAACAAAACCTAAAGCATAATCCAATCGCGTATAGAGACTAAAATCCTTGTAGCTTAGACTTGTTCCGAAACCACCTGTCCAACGTGGGATAGTATTACCCATGTAAACCCGATCATATGAGTTGATTATACCATCTCCATTGACATCCTTCCACATTACATCACCTAACGCAAGGGGATAATATAACTTCCGTTGATCTTCCGACAGTGCATTGAATGCATCCGGATGAATTAGGGTTCTGGCACCAATTAAATCTTTTAATTGCCCCGCATAACGATCTAAGTCTCCTTGGTTCCGGATGATTCCAACCGCTTCATATGCATAGGCAACATTTGGATCTTGACCTTCCTGAGTCCCACCAACCCAAATCAATTCCTTTGAACTAGGGTCGTAAACCTGAATTCCTCCTTGACGATTATTAGCTAAACCATTATATGGAAGCTTTAATACTTTATTTTTATTATAAGCAGTATTCCAATTAAAACTTAAATTCCAGTCTTTACTACGTAATATCTGATAATTTAAATCAACCTCAATACCTTGGTTGGACATATCGCCATTATTGGTCCGAATCGTTCGGAAACCTGCAGATTGAGGAAGCGTCAATGTTGCAATTTTATCCTTGGTCGTTCTATGGTAATAAGCTAAGGTCAGATCTAAGCGATTAAACAACTTTGCTTCCAGACCAATCTCTTTAGTCTTTAAACTTTCCCATTTTAAATTAGGAATGGACAACGAAGTCATCCTATAGCCTACAGATCCATCATATTTTGAACTACCGTAAGCTCCTTGCAAAATATACGAATCTCTTGTTGTCTGCCCTTTAAATACGGCATCCACATTTCCGTTTTCACCGTAACTTGCCTTTAGTTTAATTGAATTAACTGATTTATCAATACCTATATAATCCTTAAGGAACTCTTCATTATGTAGGTTCCAGCCAATTGAAATCCCTGGAAATGTTCCCCAACGATTATTTAAAAGTGTAGAATACCCATCGCGACGTGCTGTCAACGTCATCAAATATTTTTGTTGATAGTCATAATTGACACGACCAAAGAAAGAAGTAATACGTTGACGATCGTGATAGGAGTCGATACCTCGTTTATTGGCATCAGGACTAGTCAATCCTAAATCCATAAAGTCATCTGTAGGTGCTCCGCTTCCCGAAGCGGAAAAACTTGTGCGATAGGAATCAAAAAATTCAGTCCCCGCCATCACGTTAATAGTGTGATCGCTAGCAATAGTTGTATTATAGTTTAATACAGCATTGTAAGTTTGATTAAAATTTTTGTAGTAAGATGCACTTGAATTTCGAGTTCTCACATAATTCCCAGGACTAGCAAGGTAATCCTTATTAAAGGACTCGCTTGTTTCCTGATTAAAAAACCAGTTACCGCTAATTCTTAAGCTCAGATTATCTAAAAAATTAACAGTAAAAGCCTGTCCTAAGGTTAATTTTTGATTTATATTCTTACGGATAAACTTATCATCATTGACGAGCGGGTTTCCATCCTGCCAGTCACGTCCCACTAACAGGTCTCCATTCATATTGGTACCACGCATAGTGGGAGGAGCTCCCAACGCCCTCGTCATATAATTAGCTTCACCATTTATTGCATCCCTCCATTTTGTATAAGCAAAATTCACATTCGAATTAGATTGTAACCAGGGTTTAATCTTATAATCGCCATTGAGAACAAAGGTTGTTCTATCATAAAAAGTATTGATGGGCAATCCTTTCTCATTATACTTTCCTACGCTGGCATAATAACTTCCCTTTTGTGTCCCACCCTGTAATGCAACATTGTAGTCTTGCGTCAAGCTATTGTTCCGTAATGCATAATCCTCATAATCAAAATCTTTAAAAATCAATTCCTTTCCTGTTATCGGATCAATCATGGTCTGCCATCCCTGTTGTAGCAATTCACGATTGCTATCGTCCAGATACATCGTACTCCAGACAGCGTTACTTGTAACATTACCGTCAAGGTAATTTCCTTGATCATCCTTAAATTTGTTACCTGTTCCGAAAGGACCGACCGACGTCAATTGATTTAGCTGATTTGGCTGATAAATTCCAGAGGTCTGCACCCCTTTTCTTGACCAGTATAAATAATCCTTTGCACTTAAGAAATTAAATGGATTATTCAATTTATTGACACCAATCTTCGACTGAACAACAATATTAGACACCCCCTCTTTTCCACGCTTTGTGGTAATAAGAATTACGCCATTAGAAGCCCTTGCCCCATATATAGCAGTTGCAGAAGCATCTTTGAGAACATCTATTGATTCAACATCATTTTGGTTGATATCATTAAATCCATCTCTTATTATACCATCGACAATAACTAAAGGAGTTCCACTTCCATCATAATCTGTTCCTCCACGTAGGACAATTTTGGGTACAGCTCCCGGTCTTCCTGAAGTTTGCTGAACCCGAATACCGGGTATGGTACCCGCTAAAGCAGAAGCGGGGTTTGAACGAACTCCAGTCTCAAGTACTTTTTTATCCAAGCTGCTTACAGACCCCGTTAAATTCGACTTTTTCATTTTCCCGTATCCTACCACAACAACCTCATCCATTTGCTCAACCTTGGATTCAAGCTTAATATCCAATTGATTTAATTGCCCAACTTTTACCTCGTATGGTCTATACCCCGTAGACGTAATCACTAAGGTGGTATTGGGATTGGTGCTGATCGAGAACGTCCCATCAGTACTTGACTGCAGGGATTGGTTGGATCCTTTGACCTTTATTGTCACATTTCCAAGCAATTCCCCTGTTTTTGCATCGGTAATTTTCCCCCGTACCGCATGGTCCTGCGCTTGAGCCGAGAGCAAATTGCCCGTCAATATCGACAAGGTAAGCAGGGTTCGTAATTTTAGGTTTGAACACATATTGGTTTGTATTAAGTATTACATATATGCAAATATATAAATTACAAAATGTAAAAAACAAATTTTAATTAAATTATGTATAACATATTAATCACTTTTATTAATTATCTTTGTCTTAACGCGCCAAATGCGCTATATGTAATATATATGGAACCGAATTCTTCGCTAATAGAACATCTTAATACAATTGATACTTCTTCACTGGTAGATCGTGCAGAAAAAGAAATCATCAATCTTTTTGTCAATCAAGGCTTAAAAGTTGGTGACGCTTTACCCAAGGAAATTGAATTGGCTGAAACCCTTGGCGTAAGCCGCACAGTTGTTCGAGAAGCGATGCTGCGTTTGCGTATGGTCGGATTGATCGAATCCAAAAAACATCGTGGCGCAGTTTTGACAAGTCCCGATCTCATAAAACCGCTGCGCAAATCACTTTTCCCAACCATCATGGAAAATAAGACCCTACAGGATCTTTTTGAAATGCGCATGGTTCTGGAAGTAGGTATGGCCGATATCCTCTTTGAACATATACAAGAAAAAGATATTGAGGAACTGGAAGCGATTGTTGCAAAGGAACCTATACAAGCGGATAATACAATTTTTGATATTGAAACTGAAATTGCCTTTCACGGCAAGCTCTATGAAATCACGGGTAATACGATCCTTAAAGACTTCCAGAATATGTTGTTACCTGTATTTCAATATGTACATAGCAGCGGCCTGCTAACCAGTCCCAGCCCATCAAAAAGCTTTATCTCACACCGGGGATTAGTCGATATATTGAAAGTGGGCAATGCTGAAGTATTCCGAAATGCGATGCGCAAACATCTTGACAATCATTACCAGCGACTCTTTTTATATAAGAAATCTATTGGATAAACAGCACGAAAATGGCAGCATATACACATAAAAAAGCCCAATAGTATATTGGGCTTTTTCTTGAACTATGTTATTTAATTTGAACTACCCATCCATATATCCTCCTCCCGAACTATAGTAGCTCATGAAATTTCCCAGTTGATTCGGCATTATGACCAAATCCTTCATAACACTAAATTCAATCATGAAAAATATCAGCCATGTATGACATAAAAACATTTTGTACGGACTGATTTGGTCGCATGTCTTTATCGCCCCGCCTATTCCGACAGCAAAAGTACGACTATCCCATGGGGAGGAAGTGTGAAGTTTCTATTTTGGCCAAGCTTCCCATCCTCCTGATGAAGCCATAAATCTTTCACTCTATTTTTCGGCGACAAACTCAGTGCTTTTGCATCCAATGTAAATCGGGTTTCGCTATCCGATCTATTGAGAATTGCCAGTGCCTTATTCTTTGGATTGGCCAATTCTTTCTTCCATACTTCTACCTCTCCTTCTTTCAGCACACATTGGGCCTGTTTAAAAGCCTTGTCCTGATTTAGTGCAATTAACTCTTTATTCGTCAATACAGCGAGTGTCTCCTTTGAAATTTTACGCAGGTCATTTCCTGCCATCAAAGGTGAATTCAGCATACACCACATTGAAAAATGTGTTTTATCCTCTTCATGCGTCATCCCATTGCCTACTTGAAGCATATCCATATCATTATAGTGGCCCGGTGAGCTATAAGGATAAAGATTACGATTGAGATCGATGATATGCAGCACTGAAGCAAAATTAGGTTGTATATCTTGCGAGATACGCCAGGAATCTACTTGCTTAATAGCCCAATCTCCGGGAAATTGCCAACGGCAAAGATTAAAACCCACATCAGGACGAGCCGTCCGCACTGCTGTTATTATTTTTGTATATTGCTCGCGATCATCCAGTTTCATTTCCAATCCACCGCACCAGTCTACTTTGATGAAATCAAAATTCCATGTTTTAAAAAACAGCGCAGCATCCTCGTGTTCATGACCATACATGCCAACACCAATGCCCTTGGGATCTTTATCCCAAATTGAGCCACAGGTATTTTTTCCGCCTTCCGAATACAGGCCCGCTTTTAATCCCTTGGAATGAATATAGTCAGATAAGGCCCGCATTCCATTGGGAAATTTTGTACGATCTTCGTACAGGTTTCCTTCCGAATCTCTACCCCCAAAATATCCATCATCCACATTGATATAGTTATACCCTGCATCATGTAAGCCGGTTGCGATCATTGCATCAGCCTGCTCCCGAATCAACTTTTCATCAATATGAATCCGAAAGCTATTCCAGCTGCTCCAACCCATAATGGGTGGTTTTGCCTCTTGACTCAAAGCCCTCAGGCTCCAATTACCTATTAGAGCCGCTAATAGTGCGCACTTGAAGAATAACTTAAATCTCATAATTCCTTATATAAATATAAAATCAACCTGCTTTTTTCTTTTATCTATTTTCCCGCCTTCAGTTCGAAAATAACAATAGACAATATATGGAAAAGTAAATTCAATAGCACAAATATTTTATGTAATACATAATAATCATTATCTTAGTAGATCATTATAGCCTTTTAAACTATGCCGGATCAAATAACGCATATTTATAAACAAAGCATACTATTCAATTTAAACCGACAACATAATGAAACTAAGAATCTTTCTATTTGCCGTACTAACACCACTGCTCTATAAACATGCTTCCGCACAAAAAAAGCCCAATATTGTCATTATTATTTCAGATGATCATGCTTATCAAACAATTGGCGCCTATGGTTCTCCCTACGGAAAAACTCCACAGATAGACCGCATCGCTGCTCAGGGTGCCCTATTCAAAAATGCCTTTGTCAACAATTCCATCTGCGGACCATCACGGGCAACCCTTTTGACAGGTAAGTACAGCCATAAAAATGGATTCAAAGACAATGAAACCTCGGAATTCGACTTTAGTCAGGATCTTTTTGTCAAACAGCTACAAAACGTAGGTTACAATACCGCTTGGGTCGGCAAAATTCACTTGGGAGATAAACTACAGGGATTTAATTACTATGATATTCTTGTTGGACAAGGAACCTATTTTAATCCGGATTTTATTAGCAAACAAGGCCGCCAGCGTACAGAAGGATATGTTTCTGATATCGTAACCGAAAAGGCAATCAATTGGCTCTATACGGTAGATACCAATAAACCTTTTTGTCTAGTCATCGGCCACAAGGCTACGCATCGTACCTGGATGCCAGATCCAAAGGATTTCGGCACCTACGACACCGTAAACTTCACCTTGCCAGCTACTTTCTACGACAATTACCAAAGTAGACCGGCTGCCGCATTACAGGAAATGTCCATCGATAGGGACATGAAAATGGGCTACGATCTCAAAATGTTCAATTCCTTGGAAGACATGATGGCCGACGGTAACTTCAAGCGGATGGACCAAGCTCAAAAAGATAGCTACATTGCTTATTATGGTCCCATTTATGAACAACTAAAACAGGGCAACTTAACCGGAAAACAACTCGCCGAGTGGAAATTCAAACGATACATGATTGATTATCTCAATACGGCTCAATCAATGGACCGAAATATCGGGAAGGTATTGGATTATTTAGATCAAAAATCCCTCACTGAAAATACGATTGTGATCTATCTTTCAGATCAAGGTTTTTATATGGGTGAACATGGCTGGTTCGACAAGCGCTGGATGTATGAGGAATCCTTTCGTACGCCAATGCTCATGCGGTACCCAGCTTTATTACGTGCAAACTCTACCATCGATGCTAAAATTGTCAATGCCGATATTGCTCCCACACTATTGGAGTTAGCTTCTATCAAAAAACCGAACGATATGCAAGGGGAATCCTTTGTTCATGTGCTAAAAAATAACAAAGAGGAGCATAGAAAAGATCTTTTCTATCATTATTTTGAGAATGGTGAACATGCTGTGAGCCCCCATTTTGGTGTTCGCGACGACCGTTACAAATTGATCCGTTATTATAAACGTATCGAAAACTGGGAACTCTTTGATCTTCAAAAAGACCCCAATGAGCTCCACAACGTATACAATACGCCTAGCTACCAAGCTGTTGTCAAAACAATGAAAAAGAAACTTGTCAAGCAAATGCGCCAATTTGATGACAAAGAAGCAGAAGCAATTTACAAAATCAACATCGACCATTAATGTCCTGAGGGTATCCGATCTATTGGATACCCTCTCACACTTCCTATCCTCCTCCAATCTATTCTGTTAAGGGCAATGAATTCATTATAAAAATGACTATCCTTCGGGGAAATACACTTAAAAGATTCAATAAATAAAATCCGCAATCGATTGTCTTAAAAATAAATTTCTTTTTATAATATAATTTCCATTTCTTTAACACTGTATTAAAATGATTTACACAAAATCATTTTGACCAATTATTCAGCCAAAACGCAAGCCCGTAATTTATGAGAGTTTACTTATTTTTAATTTTATTACTTACTACAAATATAGTTATAGGTCAATCGAGGGGAAAAGTTCTCGGGACTGTATTTTCTCAAAATGCAGAACCATTGGAAAAAGCAACTGTCACAATTCTCAATTCAAAAGACTCTTCAGTGGTTTCGTATCTCCTTACTGATACAAAGGGCAAGTTTGAATTTGTCAAAATTCCCACAGGGACCGCTTTAACACTTTTTATTTCTCATGTCAATGCAAATCCTTTTCGAAAAGAGTTTATTATTCCAAATGGAGAACAATATGATTTCGCCCAGTTGAAGCTCGATTCCAAAAGTCTTGATGAGGTGGTCGTCAATATTGTCCCCCCTGTACGGATGAATAAAGATACCTTAGAATATAATACAAATTTCTTCAAAACACGTCCCAATGCCAACGTAGAGGAATTGCTCAAAGAACTACCTGGTCTACAGGTCAATATGGACGGTACTATTTATTATCAGGGCAAAGAGGTTTCCAAAGTGAAGGTAAACGACAAAGATTTCTTTTCAAGCGATGTACGTATTGCTACACGAAACCTAGATGCTTCCCTGATCAAAACGGTTCAGGTATACCGTGATAAGGGGGAGACAAAGAAAGATAACGAAGACGAAGATAAACTGCCGATCACGATCAATCTAAAATTTAAGAAAGATTTCCTCAGAGCAAGTTTCGGTAAGCTCTACGGTAGTGCGGGCACGCGGAGCAGATATGAGGCTGGCGGTTTATTCAATACATTTAAGGATACGCTCCAGCTGAGTTTAATCGGTTTCGGAAATAACATAAACCGCCAGAGTTTTGATTACAATGAGTTAAACCAGGAAGCCGGCCTCGGTCGTTCCGAAAATTATGGTTTTGATAATTTTGGTGGCAGAAACTATTCCGGCAAGGCCAACGACATTGGTATGGGATTTAACCTCAACAACGACTGGGGAAAGAAAACCAAGCTGAATATTATGTATATGCTGAAATATAATAAAGCCGAAAATCAAAATACAGGCAATCAAATCTCTTTATTCGACCAAGAAAAACAATACTCAGAATCCAATTACCAACAACGGGAAAAAACAGTAGGACACAATATCAAAACACTACTCCGTCATCGGATGGATACCACAGCCTATCTTGAATTCACACCAAATCTGAATATCAATTCCAAGAAAAATTCGAGCTTTGGAATGAACCGCTCCTATACGGATCTCAAAAAACTAAATGACGCTAAAGGTACAGGAGGAAATAACGAAAATACTCTGAGCTATTCCCATGGCTTCTACATCGAAAAACAGCTCAACAAAAACCATATTGTATCGTTTAGAAATACGATTTCCATCAATACCAATGATAAGACCGATAGCTCTTTTCAGCATACAAATATCTATGATGCAGCTAAGCCCCAAACCAGTTTGGCGTATAAAAATCTAACACAGAATAATTCCAGCAACCTATATTTTAGTGCAGCCTATTATAATAAAATCATTAAAAAACTAAACTTTGATTATTACTTTACCTATATTACTAACCGCCAGGGACCACAGGAAAGTGTCTATGTCGACCGCGATAGTACTGGTGAAGTACATGCAGCACGCTATGAAAATAGTTACCGCTACAAATATCAGGATTATATCACAGGGATTATATTTTACTGGAGGCCCACGAAAGACTTTAACGTAAAATTCGGAACGGCTTATCAGGTTAAGACAAATCATTTTGATCTGCTTAAAATTAATTCGGTTGAGAAATCATCACTGGGCTATTGGCTACCCAATATCAATATACGCTATAAAGATCTAAACCTTGGCTGGTATAAAGATCTTGAGTCTCCCGAACTCCACGGTATTCAACAGCTCGTCATGGATTTAAATCCCTTATATACCCGAAAGACATCCCTCCTATTCAACAATATTGAAAAGCAGAATGTCAGTATATCTTACTATAAATATACCGCTAAATTGCAGTTTAATGTAAATGGAAATATGAATTACGTCAATAACAGCATTGGAACCCGTACCTGGCGGGACAACAATACCGGACAGATGACTACCCAGATGTTTCTCGCGGATTCAAAATATAACTATAGTGCCTATACTTACCTGAGATATAACCTCAAAGCAAGTAAAAATTGGTCGTTCTATCTATCGCAAAACAACAGCATCTATACTTATGAAAATTACAGTTCCATCAATGATGTAGATAATAAAGGTACCAATGTAGGGATCAATGCTAGCCAGCAATTTTCGGTCACATGGAAAAATTTAGTGACGATATCGCCAAGATATACCTATTCCTGGAACAAGAATATAAATTCAGTAAAAGATAATCCTGACTTTATTGAATCAACCTATTCAACACATAAAATTGGTACAGGACTGAATATTAATCCGATCCATGGATTTTCATTGGAATCAACTTATTCGCTGGATAACCGGGCCAGTGGGCTTAGCGGCAGAAAGAACTACCATATCTTAAATGCATCAGTTTATTATACTCTAAAAAATAATTCTCAGCTAAAATTGACCGGTTTTGATATCTTAAATCAGAATACCCAAAATTATTGGGGCAGTCAAGGCAATAGAACATATTTTGGGAATTCACTTACACTGAAACAATACTTTATGCTGGGTTATATTCATAAATTTAATATTGTAAAAACAAAAAAGTAGCTCATTTAAAATCCGAACCGTGTCTACAAGACATATTCTTGGGGATTAAATCAATACCTTTTCTTTTGCAAAGAGGTAATTTGAGCGCTGGTTTAAAACTTATTATATATCCTTCCGGTTTCCTCGATAACATCTATACTATAGCGTTGCTATCTGTTTGGTCTTTCGTTGCTATCTGTTTACTATAAGACCGAATAATAAGTAACGAAACAGCAAAGGATAGGCAAAGAAACGACAACGAAACAGCAGAGAAATAGCAGAGAAATAGCAAGGAAATAGCAAACCAATACGCCAGCAATACCAACGGAGGTTGCAATAAGAAGCAATAAAATGATCTTTACAATCTTTCAATGCTTGCTATCTTACTTTTCATATCTTCCAATTCGGCACGTGATACTTTTTGCTTCTCAGAATAGCTATTGGAATGTTGCTCACGCAATTTGCGTAGGGCTTTTCGGCTATCCGCTTCATAATCGTTAACGTCAAAGGTCACTGAATCTGCTGTTAAATTGGCAATACGATAGAGTGTGCGCATCGTCTTTCCATCTTTTGCATAGGAAAGCTCGTACACATCGCCAACTTTTGGATCTTTCAGGTATTTTTCTTTCTTTTTTGCACCTGAAATCCCAGCTATAGCAATAGCAGCTACTAAAAGTCCAATCAGCATTAATCCCGCAAAATAACCGATAGGTGTTTTACGGATAGTTCTCGCAGATAAGGACTGAAGTGTCTGTGGATTAATTTCAGATTGGTAGCTCAACTTTTTGCAATGATTGCAAATCGTAATAATCTGCGTAGAATAGGGAAATATGGGTATCCAAAAAATATGGAAATACTTAATTTGCTTGTACGCAAAAAGCGATTGAGCAGTGCCGCAATAATCACAGTTGCCGATTGCGGGTTGCGATTTGCCGGTTAATACCTTGGTTCGTGTGCCAAAAATAATCATAATGTTCTACGTTTTAATCTGATATAATTTACACACAAGAATATTGCCCATTCTGATGATGAAATACGGGAATTTACAATTCGCATGTTGTCATTTACTATTCGCATAGTCCGAATAAATATTCGCCTTAGGCAATATATTCCAAAGATATCATCGAGGCGATCTGGAAAAAACAGCGAAATTATTTATTGAATCTCTGCTAATATTTCCCTATTTCAATCATTCTGACTCAAAAATTACAAAAAACAAAAAAACAAAGTATAGTTATCAGGTAGATTTTATATATTTGCATTAACATTTTTTAACACATGAAACAGCATACAGATCACATCCTTGAAAAACGAATGCTCTAAGGGGATGTTTTACAAGTAAATTTCAAATATCTCCTATAACCCAAATCAACAAACTCACTATTATATTTAATATGGCAAAAAACAACATAAATTTTGTCGTAATGGCTGCGCTTTGCCTTAGTACTGGCGCACTATACGCACAAACCACTATAAAAGGAAAAGTAGTCGACAACAACAACAATCCGATTCAAGGGGCTACTGTTACCGAAACAAGCAGTAAAAAACAAGTACAGACAGACGCTAATGGGTTATTTGAACTCCCTTCAACAGGGACTTCACGTAGTATTCAGGTTCAATACATAGGCTTCGATTCCAAAACTGTTCAAACCAATCCGACGGGGCTGACTACAATTCAACTTTTACCTTCAACAGCCTTATTGGATGAAGTTGTGGTCACTGCATTGAATATTTCGAAAGAAAAAAAGACGTTGGGATATTCTATTCAGGAACTAAAGGGAAAAGATCTTTCTGAAGCTAAAGAAAGTAATCTCGTAAACTCCTTAGCCGGAAAAGTTGCCGGAGTTCAGGTAACAAATAGCCAAGGGAACATGGGTTCTTCAAGAATTATTATCCGCGGAGAAACTTCTATCGCCGGAAACAATCAACCTTTATTTGTGATTGATGGAACTCCTGTGGATAATTCTCAATTGGGTACCAGCGGTAACCGTGACTATGCAAATGCAATTTCAGATATCAACAGCGAAGATATCGAATCCATAAGCGTACTAAAAGGGCCGAATGCTGCTGCCTTATATGGTTCAAGAGCCGCTGCTGGTGTGATTTTGATCACGACGAAATCAGGAAAAAAACGTAAAGGATTAGGGATAAACATCAATTCAAATAACACGATAGAACGAATTGCGGTTCTGCCCGATTATCAAAATGTATTTGGACAAGGTGCCGATGGAAAATTCAGCTATGTAGATGGAAAGGGTGGCGGCATTAATGATGGTGTTGATGAAAGCTGGGGACCCAAAATGGATGGTCGATTAATTCCGCAGTTCTATTCAAAAGGAGAAGCAGTACCTTTCTTACCCCATCCAGATAATGTACGGAGTTTCTTCGGAACTGGCAGAACATTAAACAATGGAGTATCAATTGCCGATGCTACAGAAAAGATTGACTACCGTTTTTCCTATAACAATAGTAATCAAACAGGAGTTATCCCAAATTCTTCCATTGAAAAAAACAATTTCAACATCAACACCCGTTATAAAATCACGGAAGATCTGACGCTTACGGCAAATGCAAATTATGTACGTACAAATTCAGGTAATTTACCAGGTGTAGGAGGTTTCCGCTCGAACGGTTATATGCTCCAATTTACTTGGTTTGGAAGACAGGTCGATGTTTCACGTCTAAAAAATTATCGGGATGAAAATGGTAATCTAGTCAATTGGAACAACAGTTATTATAGCAATCCATACTTCATCGCAGAAGAAAACACCGTACAGCAACAACGCGACCGAATTTTTGGAAATGTTGGTTTGAACTACAAGATTAATGAGTTTTTGACAGCAAACTTCCGTACTGGTAATGATTATTACACCGATCGACGTAAAATACGAATTGCCTATGGCACCAATGGTACACCCTACGGTTCCTATGAAGAAGATGCTTATACAGTAAACGAGAATAATACAGAATTTACATTAAATTACAATAGACCAATTTCAACAGACTTTACCCTGGATATATTGGCCGGAGGTAATATACGTAACCAATCGAGGCAACGCAATAACCAAAAGGCTCCCCGCTTAGCTGTCCCTGACGTGTATACATTGGCAAACTCTAGAGATGCTTTGATTTCAACTGGTGAATATAGCCCATTGAAGGCGTATAGTATTTTTTCATCGGCACAATTAGGATACAAAAATTATGCTTTTTTGAATCTGGCTGCTCGTAACGATTGGTCATCAACCTTGCCTGTTGACAACCTATCTTATTTCTATCCATCGGCAAACGCAAGTATCGTACTGACAGATGCCTTTTCCATCAAAAGTGATGTACTTTCCTTTTGGAAATTACGTGGGGGTTGGTCCAAAGTAGGTAAAGACACCGATCCGTTTAACCTAATTGATTCTTATCTTTTTAGTGCGCCCTATGGAAATAGCCCACAGCTATCTGTCAATGACATCAAGAAAAATCCAAATCTAAAACCCGAAACAACAACGTCAACTGAACTAGGTACCGAACTGGCTTTTCTAAAAAATAGAGTGCGTTTAGACTTAAGTGTATATGATATCAATAGTATCAACCAGATCCTGAGTGTAGACGTGAGTCCTTCTACAGGCTATAAAAAACAACTTGTCAATGCCGGAAAGATCAACAACAAGGGGCTTGAAATTCAAGTTGGTGTCACTCCGCTAAAAAAAGAGGATTTCCAATGGGACATCAATGTCAACTTTGCAACAAATAAAAGTAAAGTTGTAGAATTAGACGACGCCGGATTATTACAAAGTTATACCATCGGATCATCAGGAACCGTGCAAGTCTTGGCCGCAGTCGGAAAACCCTATGGAACTCTTTACGGAACTGGCTTCTTACGGAATGAAGCGGGTCGCCTTATCGTAAATGCCGACGGAACGCCTGCCACTGACCCAGTGAATCACTATTTTGGCAAATTTACACCAGACTGGTTAGGCGGTATTACAAATCAATTCCGTTACAAAAACTTTGATTTAAGCTTTTTGATAGACATCAAGCATGGGGGCAAACTCTACTCGGGGACGAACGCGACCGGTAGAGGAACTGGAGTATTGGCTTCTACTCTCCCTGGAAGAGATGCTGAACATGGTGGACTGAGCTATACAGTTAACGGGACAACATATGAGGATGGTATTATCGTAGATGGCGTAAATGCAGACGGTTCTGAAAATACGAAAGTTGTATCGGCACAACAATATTATAAAACGCTATATAGAACCAATGAAGCAAATGTATTCGATGCATCTTATGTTAAATTGCGCGAAGTGAAACTAGGTTACCAATTGCCAAATCACTGGATTTCCAAAATCGGCTTTCAGGGAGCTTCATTCTCTTTAGTAGCTCGAAACCTGTGGATTATCCATAAGAATGCACCCAATATTGATCCAGAGACAGCCTTCAATACGGGCAATGCACAAGGCTTAGAAAGCTTGCAGTTACCTACAACAAGAAGCTTTGGGTTCAATTTAAACCTGAAGTTTTAGGAAGATGAGTGTAAATACTATTGACATCAGATAATTGATAAACAAATAACGATTCAAAAATGAAAATAAATAGCAAACATATAGCAGGACTTTTTCTCTTACTGGGCCTAACTACGTCCTGTAAAGATGAGTTGGCAAAAGTAAACCAAAATCAGAATGAAGCAGAAACTCCTCAACCAGCCTATCTGCTAACTAGTACGATTAAGACGACAACTGATAGCTACTGGGGCATAAGTAATAACCTTGCTTCCAGCCTCTTGTTTGTCCAACATTGGGCTAGAATCCAGTATACTGACCCTGACCGTTACATTTTTACAAACAATGATTTTAACGAAGGCTGGTCTACGTGGTATTCGAAAAGCATTAGCCAATTGAAAATAATTCAGAAACTGGCAGCAAACACGGACAACAACAATTATAAAGGTGTGGCAATTGTTTTACAATCGTGGGTATTTACCTTACTTACGGATGCTTACGGTGAAATCCCTTATACTGAAGCGGGAAATATTGACCTCTACTTAACACCCCATTACGATACACAGGAAAAAGTATACACTGGCTTATTGAACGATCTCAAAAATGCTCAGACTTTATTGAGTACCAGTGGAAAGAACATTGAGGGAGACATCATCTATAATGGTAACATTGCGCAATGGAAACGTTTTACGAATGCCTTGCGTCTACGCATAGCCTTACGTATTGCTGATCGATTACCAAATCTTTCCAAAACAACATTACAAGAGATCGCAGCAGAAGGAAGCGGATATTTCACCTCAAATACAGACAATGCACTACTCGTATATCGCGATGCACCATATCGTAATCCTGTCAGTGCCTCTTTCGAAGCAAGAGAGGACTATAGGGTCAGTAAAACAATAATAGACAAACTACGATCATTGAACGACCCCCGATTGGGCATTTATGCAGATACGACCACTACCTCTACACCAGAAAAATATATTGGGGTACCAAATGGTTTAACAGCGAGTGATGCAAGTAATTTAGGTTTCGCACGTACCTCAAGACCCGGTATTTATTTTAGAGACCCACATGCTCCAGCAGTAATCTTAAGTTATTCGGAAACACTTTTTGGGCTGTCTGAGGCGGTAAGCCGAGGATTTATTACAGGCGATGCCGAAAACTATTACCAGCAGGCAATCCGCGCCTCTTTGGAGCAATATAAAATCGGTAATGAGCTAATTGTTAACTACCTCAATCAAGCATCTGTTAAATTCGACTCCAAAGCATACAAAAAATCGATTGGAGAACAAAAATGGATCGCCTTATATGGACAGGGGCTTGAAGCCTTTGCTGAATGGCGTCGATTAGATTACCCACAATTAACAGCTGCCAAAGCAGGGGCTTTAAGCGGAAAAATTCCATTGCGTTTTTTATATCCCGGCACAGAACAATCACTTAACGGAGCAAGTTACCAAGAAGCCATCGCACGCCAGGGCAGTAATACGTTGTTAACCAAACTGTGGTTTGATGTTGAGTAAAACACCGATAAAAATTATATCAAAGAGCGGAAGAAGTATGTTTTTCCGCTTTTTTGTTCTATAGTTTTCTTATCTTAGTAGGGCACTCTAAAGAATAATATGTCATGGATGATCAAACATTAGACAGAATAGACCAACTCAGCGAAGAAGGAAACATCCAATGTGATGAAGGCAACTATCAAGAAGCAATCCGGGTGTGGACCGAAGCATTGGATCTAGTCCCTAGTCCACAGAATGTTCACGCTGAAAGTCTTTGGCTCGAAGCCTCTATAGGAGACGCCTATTTCTTGCTGGACGATTTTACGAATGCACTTTCCCATTTTGAAAAGGCAAAACACAATATTATCGAGAATGCATACGAAAATCCTTTTATCATGCTGCGTCTGGGACAATGTTACCTCGAAGACAATAATAGTGAGCTTGCCCAGGAATATCTTCTCCGTGCTTATATGATGGAAGGAAGAGACATTTTCGAAGATGAATCACCTAAATATCTAACATTTATAGGTAATAATATTGATTTGGATTGACACTCATCCGTCAAAGCGAATCGATGACTTCGCCTACTTCCATGGGAAGATCGGACTCGAGAATTGAGGCTCCTTCTGCAAATACCGCTTTATATTTTTCAGCACGTTCTGCTCTTGTCTTCAATTTATCGTAAGTAGGTGCCGCTGAAATCATACACATCACACCCTTACTGTTGAAAAATTGATACATCGCCTGATTGGCATTCTTTAGTTCTGGCCCGATATAAACAATCATACGGTCATAGGGTAAGCCAGAGGCTTTAAATTTTTCTAAAGCAGCCTGATCTTTAATATGCATAGACATATACTGTTCAGGGCTTTGCCCCAAATAATAGCTCGCCTGCTCAACATCATGTACCGTAACCCACACCCAACTGTAAGCATGATACTTTTTCAGTATTGCTGCGGTAGCTGCCAGCGGTAGGTCTTTCTTGTCAAGATTCAGAATAGTTTTACCTTTTGCCCATTGAATGACTTCATCAAGAGTGTTAATACCATATCGGGTAATATTTCCTGCCTGATCCTTTAATTTCAGCTTGCGCAATTCATCCCAAGTATAGTCTGATACTTTTCCTTTTCCATTTGTGGTCCGATCCAATGTCGCATCATGCATCAAGATAGCAACACTATCCTTGGTGTAACGCGGGTCGATCTCAAAAATAGCCGGCGTCTTTTGCAATACAGCCTCAAATCCCGGAATCGAATTCTCAGGAAGTCCCGCCTCAATTGTTCCCCGATGGCCACTCACCATCTTTTTTTCTACAGAATACGTAAAATAATCGCGCATCGCCTGAGGAGATTCAAATTGTAAGGAATGGATTTTTTGCCCAAAGACGACTGAGCATGAGCATACAAAAAGGAATAAAAATGTTCTTTTCATTAATTTATCATTAGGGACGAGTTGATCAATCTAAATTATCAAAAATATAGGACTAAATTAACGATCCAAGATCAATAAATCTTTAACAGGGTGTTCAATTCATGTAAACAGCCAATCCATCGGATCATACTCCCCGATCGGTAAAAACACCTAAGCTAATTTTATAGCAGCCAGTAGCTAAATAATATACCAAATCAGTCTGAAAATCACAGAATAACAACTAAAAAAAAAATCAAAAAAAATAGGAGATAGATGTTAAGACAAATATAAAATAACCTATATTTGCGCATTAATTTATATTTGATCTAAATAAATTACCATGAAAAACAGAACACGCTATATGATGTTCAGCAGTGGAATCCTTTTGTTTTTAAGCGCACAACTTCATGCGCAAGAACTATCCATAATCGTAAAAGACAGGGATAACAAACCTTTAAGCCAAGCCAATATCAAAATTGACGGAAAAAGTGCTGGCTATTCCAATCAATTGGGACAATTCACTTTTGCCAAAAGACCTTCAAGCAATCCAATTCAATTGCGCGTTTCTTATACCGGTTTTTCAACCGTTGAAAAAATGGTTAATTTAGATACGGTTCAACGGCCATTATTATTTCAGCTAAATTCCACCCAGGTATTAGACGAAATTATTGTGACTGCTGGGCGTAAACCAGAGAGTATCTCAACCGTTCCCTCATCTGTTTCGATCTTAACAACAAAGGAAATCGAAGCTCAGAGTCAAATTAGCACCAACCTTTCTACTATTTTGGGTAATACGATTCCTGGTCTGGGAACCTCGACCAATAAAGCGACCAATTCGGGGCAGACACTCCGAGGAAGGTCCGTATTGGTTTTGATCGATGGAATTCCGCAATCTACGCCTTTGATGAATGGACAACGTGATCTTCGGACCATTGACCCGAGTGTTATTGAGCGGGTTGAAGTTATCAAAGGTGCCACATCAATATATGGAAATGGATCTGCAGGCGGTATTATCAATTACATTACACGCAATCCTTCAAAAGACGCTGCACCTATCCAGGGAATTACCAGCCTGCGAACAACATTTAATCCCGTACATAGCGCCGGCACCATGGGATATCGCATAGGACAGACATTATACGGACAAAAAAACAGATGGAATTATACTGTCAGCGGTTCGGCCGATTATGTTGGCCTACAGCGCGATGGCGACGGAGTTCCACTTGGTCAGACAGACGGTCTTTCGAACACCTATCAATACAATGCATTTTTAAAGGCTGGATACCGTATCGATAGTAGCTCCAATATTACGGCTGTATACAACTTCTACAGAAGTAACCAACACAACAGATACATCAGTCAAACAGGTGTCTATGGTCAAACTCCAACGATAGGCGTGAAAGGCGAAGATCCAGGTAAACCTGCTGGAACTCCGTACAACCACAATGCCATGTTGACTTATACTAAAAGTAATCTATTCGCCTCGTCATCTTTAACTGCTTCTGCATACTACAATACATTTCGATCCATGAATCGTTATGTTGAGAAAGCTTCAGCATGGTATGGCCCGGGACAAACACAAATCAATTCGGAGAAAAAAGGCCTACGCGTTAACCTAAATACGCCTTTTCAGGTATTGGGTTCGAATGCAGATATCACCTATGGTGTAGATTTACTTAATGATGTAACCGATCAAAATCTGACCGACGGCAGGGTCTATATTCCCTATATGAATATGTTAAACGTTGCTCCATACGCCCAGGTGAAAATTGACTTCCTAGAAAACTTAATCTTTAAAGGTGGTGTACGCTATGAAAATGCAACAGTTAAAATCAAAGATTTCAATACCATTGCCACAGGTCCCAATAACGAAGGAAGTATTGCTGTAAAAGGTGGTAAGATCCCTTACAAAGGAGCAACCTTCAATGCAGGTTTGCGTTACAATAAATACGCAATCTTTAATCCATTTATTAGTTTCTCACAGGGTTTTGCAATTAATGAACTCGGCCGTATCGTTAGAAGGGCAACCGACAACGATTTAGACAGCTTAAAAACTGATCCGATTATTACCAATAACTATGAAATAGGATTTTCCAGCAATTATAGCATTTTTCAACTTTCGGCATCTTATTACTATAGTACATCCAAAATGGGCGTTGAGCTCGTCGATATTGGGGGTTACCTGATGCCACAACGTCTTCCGGAAGATGTGTATGGATATGAAATAGCCTTGAGCGCTACTATTTCCCCACAATTAACCATCGGTGGTACCTATGCTTATGTGGAAGGTAAATCCAAAAAAGAAGACGGTACGAAATCCTACTTAAATGGTTCACGTATTTCACCAGACAAAGCGACAGGATATATCTATTATACACCGACCAAACCGCTGACTCTCCAGCTTTTCTGGGTGCATACAGGATCGCGGGACCGCTTCCTTCCTAACGACAAAGGCTTATACAAAAACAGCGAAGGCCCCGTTAAAACGGTTGATCTGTTTAACTTAAATGGCAACTGCCAAATAAACAAGCAATGGTCTATCGGTATGGGAGTAGAAAACTTATTCAACAAAAACTATTACCCTGTTGTCAGTCAATACCGTGCCTTGAATGAAGAATATGTAAAAGGACAAGGTATGCTGGCTTCATTTAATATCAATTACAAATTTTAACATGCTAAAATCTGTCATCCTTTGGTTGCATAAATGGCTGGGTATCATTACCGGTTTCGTGGTCTTCATCCTAAGCCTGACAGGCTGCATATACACCTTTCAGGATGAGCTCAAACTCTGGGCTTATCCTGAAAAGTATTTTATAGCCGAAACCAGCTACTCAGCAGTTCCGCTACCACTAAGTACACTTATTTCCAATGCCCAGAAAAGCCTAGAAAAGGGACAAAAGATTACACGGGTCGACCTCTACCCTGCTCAAGGCCGTACCTGGGTATTCCGCGCCATAAAAACAGATGAAAAAGCTTTTGGCCACTGGAATTATTACCGCTACTACAAACGGGTATTTATCAACCCCTATACTGGGCAGGTACAACAGATAGAAAACTCAAAAACAGAATTCTTTCAGCTGGCACTTCAGCTTCACCTAAATCTCCTTTTGGGTAAAAAGTATGGTCACCCGATTGTCGCCTGGTCCACGGCAATTTTCGCGCTGATCTTACTAAGCGGAATCGTACTTTGGTGGCCTAAGAAATGGAAGGGTAAGAATCTCAAAAGAAGTTTTTGGTTAGACACTAAAGTTAAATGGAAGCGACTGAATCATGACCTTCACAACGTCATCGGCTTTTACAGTTTATTGATCGGATTGATTTTTGCCATTACAGGGCTTGCTTTTGCCTTTCCAGGTTTCAAAAAGACATATATCGCTACATTCAATTTATTGCAGCCTCTGCCAGGGGGCGCCACGATCGTCTCGCCGATACCATTGCCTGCTGTAGAAAAAAAGTTTCAAGACAACGCGCTTCGATATGCTTTGACAAACTACCCAGATGCTGAAATGATGTCCATCCGACTGAAAAAAGAAACCGAAACAGAAATGGACATCCAGGTGCGGCATGATGAAAAACGAAGCGGTACATTTGACTGGCTTTATTTTGACAGAAAAGACAATAACCTACGAGAAATCAAGTCTAGCGAAAAGCTACATTATGGTGATAAATTGGGCGCCCTTAACTATGATATTCATACAGGCGGTATCGCCGGCATGGGGACAAAAATAATCGCTTTTATCGTCAGTCTTTTTTGTGCATCGCTGCCCATCACAGGTTATGTGATCTGGCTAAACAAAAGCAAAAAGAAAAAGAAAAGGTTATCAACATAATGTGGATAAGTACTGTTAATAACCTAACTTTTCTTTTAAACAGGTTTTCAACAGCGTTATTAACATAATGTGGAAAAGTCAATGTTAGCCAGACATCCTTATACTGACCACATGCGAGAATAACCAGTAAACAGGCAGGAGAAACACATAATCCTATAAAAAGAAAATCCAGTACACAGTGTGCACCGGATTTCTTTTATAACAAATCAACAATCAATATACTAAAGATTCGGATTCCGAACCGTTTCTTCATAAGGAATGGAGAATAGATAGTATGGACTGTTTGCCACGAAATCAGAACCATTAGGGAATTTAATGACACGATGTCCCTGACCATTTACCAGCTTAGGTTTACCATCAGCGCCAACAATCTCCACTTGAATTGGTTTACCTTCTCCGTCAACATATGATTTCCGTGCCACCTTTCCTTGCGTCCTCAGGATATCTGACAATGCAAATCCTTCGCCCCAAAGCTCCTTACGTCGTTCAATCAGGATCGCTGAAATTAATTGATCCGTATCATTTCCCAAAAACAGCTTTGCATTCCTGGCTATACGTAGCTTATTCAAGGCTGCTACTGCTTTATCTTTTTCACCGGCCCGGGCGTAACCCTCGGCAGCAATCAAAACCATCTCCGAAGCACGCATATATACAATGTCACCGATCAGATTTGATTTAAATTTAAACTTCTTATATCGTAGAAATCCTTCCCGACCCGGCAGATTATCCCATTCAAATAAGGCGTAACGCACATCACTGGTATCGAATAAATCTTTAAAATAGGGATCAGCCATAAAGCTATAGTAATAAGAACCTGCCGATGATACATCTAGATAATGAAATGTATAACTTGCGACGTTCTGCTCATTTGTTTGCTGATGTCCCCAAATCCACTCTTTATTTCCAAGATCATTGAAACCAGCCTGATAATCTGAAGCATTCATTAAATCATAGCTTTTCGCTGCTTTTTCAGCATATTCCGCCGCTAGCTTCCATTCCCCCACCTGCAAATAGGTTCTGGCAAGCAAACCATAGACAACCTCTGCATTGATCTCATATTTATCACTTCTGCCTGCAGAAACCAACAGTCCTTCACTGTCTTTGAGATCTTTCAAAATCAATTCATACACCTCTGCCTGGGTTGATCTTGATTTTCCTTCAGTCGACAATGTACTGGGCTCGGTATAAATCGGTACCGATTTCGCATTTTTATCCTTTAGGTAGCTAAACTGGTAAAACGTTGCCAGATTTAAATACGAAAAGGCGCGTAGTGCTTTAGCTCTTCCTTTCAAGACATTTTTAGCTTCGGCAGATCCTTCAGCACCATCTACCTTTGCAATGACATTGTTCATGTTATCAATCACCTTATAAAGCATAATCCAAAAAGAATTGACACGATTTGATCGATTATTTGTTAATTCCGTAAAGGCATAAGCATCGCGATAGCCATATTTAGTTGTTACCGCCACATCACTGCCCATCGCATCACTTGTACGCATTACTGCCGTATAGCCGGGATTAGCGTAAGTAAAGTAGGTATCATTTAAGTACTTCCAGGTACCATTGATCACAGTAGCAACATTGTCGGTATTTTTAAACACTTCACCTTCCGGTACCGAAGTCGTCGGATCCAGCTCAAGCGCATCTTTACACGATGCGTTTACCAGGGAAAGCGCCAATACAATATATATAATTTTTAATTTCATGATTTTCATTTAAATTCTCAGATTAACAATACAGCCTTAAAAAACAAGCTGAATACCACCAGATATTGTTCGCATTGCCGGATAACGGAAATAGGTCGCTCCATTTACCGTCTGCTCTGGATCCATTCCCTGATGCCCATAAAATGTCAATAAGTTTTCGGCAGTTGCAAAGACGCGAAGTTTTTCTACCCCAATTCGTTTCAATAAATCAGACGGCAGTCTATAGCCCAAACTCACATTTTTAAGCCGAGCATATGTACCACTATAAAGAAAACGCGTAGAGGCTGAAGTCCAATTCAGATTGTCGGTAGTCAACTTCGGCACATCCGCTTGCGTATTTTCAGGTGTCCAGCGCTCGAGGATTTCCTTGGACCAAGCACGTCCTGGATTATTGCCGCTATGCATAAGCTGAATGTAATCGTTATCCAATATCTTTCCACCCAAACTAAAACTCAACAGAGCAGACAAATCAAAATTTTTGTAGGTGAAACTATTTTGAATCCCACCGACAAGATCCGGTAGTGAAGTGCCTGCAATGAAATTACCGGCCTTACTGTATTCTGATGTTTTTTCTCCGGTTTTATTGCCGTCATTATCTGCGGTATACCACTGTGGTAAACCATTTGCAGGATTTACACCCGCCCATTCCGGCAAATAGAAATCATAGATGCTTCCACCCACACGCAGCAATTTATTACCGGTGATGACGGGTTTATTGTCTTTGGGCAATGCTGTAATCTTGTTTTTATAATGCGAAAGATTGACATCCAGATTCCATTTAAAATTGTCGTTCTGAATAGGCACTGTACGAATATCGACATCAACACCTGTATTTTTCAACGCGCCAATATTCGCATCGTAACCTGTATAACCAGTTGAATAAGCCATTGGCATTGTAAATAGCAAATCCTTACTTCTGCGGTTAAAATACTCTACACTTAACGACACCCGATTCTCAAAGGCGGATACATCAACCCCGACATTCAAGTTCAGATTCGACTCCCATTTTAGGTCAGGAGTAGCTAACCTACCGGTATAGGTGCCGCCCTTACCCAAACTGTTGGCAATGGTATAAAGTCCTTTATAAGCATAGTACGTTCCCAAATTATCATTTCCCTGCCCACCATAACTTGCTCTTACAGTCAGCTGATTCAACGTTGTGTTATCCTTCAAAAACTCTTCCTGTTTCAGCTTCCAGGAGCCACCTACAGACCAGAATGTCCCCCATCGTTTATCCGGAGAAAAACGGGATGATCCGTCGGTCCGTAGCGAAGTCGAAAAATAATACTTGTTATCATAGTTATACTCCGCTCTTCCCAAAAAACTCAACAATCTATAATCAACACTAGATCCTGTAAAATTATTGAGTTGCGATGCAGCAGCCGGCTCATCAAAGTAAGGAAGTACAAACTGCTGTCTGCTACCATTTATATTACTGCTGTTAAAATCATAGTATTCCTGTCCGGCCAGAACATTGAGGGAATGTAAACCAAACTGCTTTTCATAAGTCAGTAAGTTATTCCAGGTCTGTGCAACAGTGCGTACATTTGAGCGATATACATAACCTCCGGTGTTGACACCATCACCCAACAATGGATTAGTATAGTCGTGCGTATTTCCATTGAGATAATCTAGACTATACGTCGACTTAAATTTCAAATTTTTGGAAAACAACACTTCCAGATAGGTTCGGGCGGATAAATTTTCCCTACGGATATCATTGCGGTCCAATGGCAGGGAAGCTGCTAGATTATTACGCGGTGTCGCACCACTGGGACGGTATTCCCCAAAGTCGTAAATCTTATTTCCGGCACCGTCGAGGACATATGAGCCATCTGGATTTCGCTCATAATAAGGATAGAAAGATGGAACGAGTCGCGTGAAATTGATAATATTAGCGGTATTACTATCTTCAGATTGCGGATATTTTTGTTGTGTACTGCTACCGCCAATATTTAGTCCGACATTTAACCAGGATTTGACTTTGCTATCAATATTCGCACGCAGATTATAGCGTTTAAAACCTGATTCAATAGCAATTCCTTGGTCATTGAGATAACCTCCTGAAATGTAATAGGTACTTTTTGCACTACCACCACTAAATCCAAGATCCGCCTGCGTACGTACTCCTGTACGTTGTAGTACATCCGTCCATGGATCATTCCAAAGCGTTTTCGCTCCGGCCACCAATTTACCATCTACTCCGACCGGCTGTGGGTATTGACTTCCGTAAGGATTGATATTTAAATCTGTTAAAACTGTTTTACTTGCATTTGAAGCGGCCTGCTCCGCTGTCAATCCATTCGACAAGTTTTTATTCCTAAGGGCTTCCCAATAAAGCTGGAAATATTCATCTGTAGACACCTGATCATAGTCACGGACCGCCCGTGTTGAATACCCCTGTGTAAAATTGAGATTAATCTTAGTATTGTCCGAGGTCACGCCCGACTTTGTCGTAATAATAATCACTCCATTTGCTCCTCTGGAACCATAAAGTGCACTAGATGCCGCATCTTTTAAGACAGAGATGGACTGGATATCATTCGGATTGATGGAGTTTATATCACCAGCGTAAGGACTTCCATCCAATACGATCAAAGGTGCACTAGATGCGTTAATCGACCCAATACCTCTAATGCGGATTGCGGCCTCTGTCCCCGGCTGTCCTGAAGAGGCAACGGACTGCAAGCCCGGAACCTGACCTTCCAATGCTTTGGTAATATTTGATACTTGTCTATTTTCAATCGCTTTGCTGCTTACTGTACTTACCGAGCCCGTAATACTCGTACGCTTAGCAGTACCATAAGCAACCACAACGACCTCTTCCAAATCTGTACTTGATGGTTTTAACAATAAAGTCAGGTTTGTGCCGCTAGGCTTTACCCGTTGAGATTCATACCCCACAAAGGAAAATTCCAACAGAGGCAGTGCATCACCAGTCACATTAAGTGTAAATTCACCTGTTGCATTCGTTAGGGTCCCTTGATTTTGGCCGGAAATCCGGACATTTACACCAGGAAGTGCCTGTCGGGTATTGGCATCAACAACTTTCCCCTGTATAGCCTGCTGCTGAGCATAGAGCCGGTTCATATTGACACCAGACAATGCTATCGCAGCAATAGGAATGTATTTAAATTTTGCGTACATATAAAGGATGCTTTAATAAATAAGTTAAGTGTGATTAAATACAAAAAGCGTCATAACCTTTTGCTTAAATAAAAACTATATATTCAATAGATTTTATTTGAACGCAAATATATAATAAAATCTATTGAATTACTAGATTTTATTAAAAAAATAGAAAAACACTATTAAAAAGCTATTTAATTTAAGAAAGTCATAGAAAACGAATCATTTAGTTAGCTAACTTACTATTATTGATCAAGCCATCTTTGAAAATTCGGAGAGCGTTCTTCGCTGACAATGACGACAATACCTTCGGGGGTTGCTGGTATTAATTCTAACTTGATCCGATTTCTGCTAATCTTTAACATGGACTGGATCGCATCGATCCGAACGAGAAATTTTCGATTGATCTGGAAAAAGACCATTGGGTCTACCTGTGTGACCAGATGGGTGATGGTATCTTCAATAATATAAGCCATGCCGGAATCTTTTTCGACCGCGTACAATTCTTTGTCTTCGGCCATAAAATAAGCAATATCAGCAATGGAAAGCGATTTTAAAAAATTGCCATATTTCACTAGAAAACGCTGTTTAAGCCTAGGTTCGACTTTGGGCAGTAGCGGTTCGATACGATTCATTACCTGTGCCAGCTCATCGCTGTCAAATGGTTTTAACAAATAAGCATAACCCTTGTTTTGATAAGCCTCCAAGGCATATTGTTCGTAAGCGGTTGTAAAAATAAGAGGAACATCGATAGTCACCTGCTTGAAAATCTCAAAGCTCAGTCCATCCATGAGGTGGATATCCATGAAAATCAGGTCAAAATGCTGCTTATTGATCGCTACCACAGCCTCCTGAATCTCTTTTGCATTGGAAAAAGTCAATACAGTTTCGCCGTATAGCATTGTCAGCATTTCCTTTAAACCTACAAAAGCCCAATCTTCGTCTTCTACTATTAGTATTTTCCATCCCATGGGTTGAATGTAATAAAAAATCCATTTCCTTAAAAAGAAAATGGATTAATATATATAGGATTTAAAAAAATCGATTATTTCAACAGATCGGGATTATTGTTGATGGCTTCCTGTGGATAACGTATCACATAACGAGGATCGTTCTGCTGCAGGGTTACCGTTCTACCGAAACTACTGTGCGTGATCGCAGGGCGTGTCGTCCGTTTTAAATCATACCAACGTAATCCCTCTAGCGCCAGTTCACGCTTACGCTCCAGTAAAACCGCATTCAGTAACTGTACTGTTGACAAACCTGCGTCAGCCTTAGTTTCTTTGGCATATGCATCTGCTGTGAATCTATTTTTCTTTAAAGCAGACAGATATTTTAATGCCTCTGCTGTATTTCCGAGACGAACATAACATTCCGCCATCGTCAAATAAAGATCAGCATTTCTAAAACTCACGTTAAAGCGATTTTCACCGCCTTTGAGAGATACATAATCACCACCACTTTTTTGGAAGTAACGGCCTTTTCTTAAATCGCCTGCAGAATAACTGTCTAACAAGGTCGGTGAAATAAAGGAACTTGTACGTACGCCAGGAACAGCTACTTTTTCCAAAGCCATAATCATCTCTACGGATTCAAAATCGTTCGGAAGTTGACTTCCAGCAACATTTAAATCAACCAATTTATCATTTATAGCCAAAGATTTTTTAGCGGCATCAATTGCTTCCTGCCACTCACCGCGGTATAAATGCACGCGTGAGGCCATGGCAAAAGCAGCGCGTTTGCTAAAGCGATAATTAACACCTATTGCCTGATCATCCACAGTCAGTAAAGCTGTCCCTTTTTTCATGTCAGCTAGGATCTGTACATAGGATTCTCCAATGGTCGCGGGAACAAAACGTTGTTCCAGGTCAATCTTTGTTGATAAAGGAACACCCCGAAGCCCTGCATTATTTCCTGAATAGACCTCGCTGTAAAGATTTAACAACTCAAAATGAGCATAAGCACGCATTAGGTAAGCTTCACCTTTAATCTGATCTACCGTGGCATTACTTCCTAATTTTTCATCAATGGTACTGATGACCTGATTGGTATAAAAAATACTGTTATAAAATGCCAAATAGGGATAAGCGATTGTTGTCGGATCAGGATTTTGATCGTTCCAAAGATAGATATCTTTAGTTCTAGCAGCATCGGTCGAACTTTCATCCAACAATAGTTCATCTGTACGCAAGGACAAATAGGACTTATGTGCTGGAAACCCTAGATAACTGCTTGTAATCAGTCCTCTAAAATCACTTTCCGAGATGGGGATAACGGTCCCTACCGGTTGTATATCTAAATATTTATTGCAGGAAGCCAATGCACTAGCGGCCATGATCATTCCAAAATAAATTATCTTTTTCATTTATGAATCAATTAAAAGAATTAAAAACTTGCAGAAAGACCAAAAGCAAAAGATTTGCTAATTGGCTGCGCATAATAATCACCATAAGTTTCAGGATCAAAATACCCATCGTAATTTGTTCCAAAAACAAACAGGTTACGTCCTTCTACATTCACACGTAAATTGCTTGTACCAATCTTTTTACTTAGTGCAGCCGGTAAAGTGTAACCTAAACGAATGCTGTTGATACGGACATAGCTCATTTTCTTTGCCCAAATATCATATTGTTTAAACGAATTAATTGGGTCGTTGCTTTCCATCCAAGCATAGGCCATCCAGCGTTCGTTTAATTCAGAACTGATACTTCCCAATGCCGGCAAAGCAGCTTTACCCTGCAGAGCCATCAACAGATCCTTTGTATAATTCTGTCCACGATCTACTTTGGCAGGATTGTAAGTTGGCGTACGGCTCGCCCAGCGTTCTAAATTAAATACCGCAGAGATAGCCAAATCGAATTGTCCATAACGGAAACGATTGGTCATCCCTCCAATGAATTTAGGATCTTTACTACCAGCATATTTAAACTTAGAACGATAAGTTGCCGCCGACATATCCGTCTGAGAAGTATATCCTGGCAAGAAATCTGCCCAAGGGTCATAAAGACCATAAAACTCTTCCATACTCGCAACAGAACCATCTTGATTTCTAAACTGCATCACACCATCTTTATCCAAACCAGCAGTTTCCAATACATATAAACCATTAATTGGTCGACCAGCCTGAGATTCTGGGGCGTAAGCAGTTGGATTGTTGATCACTTTCAATAATTTATTATTGTTGTGCGCAATACTGAAGTCCGTTGACCAAGAAAATTTATCTGTCTGAATCTGACGGCTTGAAATCGTCAACTCAATACCTTGATTACGTGCTGACGCCCAATTAACCTGAACATTCTGAAAACCATTTTCCAAAGGCAACGCACTATATGCGATAAGATCCGTGCTTTTTCTGTTATAATAGTCGACTGTAATATTTAATCGATTTTTCCATAAGCCCAAATCAATTCCGGCATTATAAGATTGTGTCCGTTCCCAACGTAGTTTATCATTGGCAGGCATATCAACGACCACAGATCCTTCCGTGTTACCAGGAAGAAGCGTGGTATTACCATATTTACCGACGATAAAAGGATAGGTATTGCGGTCTACATTTCCTTGAATACCGTAGGAAGCACGGACACGAAGATCAGATAAGGCTGTTTTTCCTTTGATAAATTCTTCTTCTAGCATATTCCACGATCCAGAAATAGACCAAATCGGTAAAAAACGATATTGCGGATCTACCCCAAACATATTCGATCCATCATAACGAATGCTACCATACACATTATACTTACGATCCAGTGTATATGTTGCATTACCATAAAATGACGCATATGAGTTCTCGATAAATGCTTTTTTATATTGCACAAACCTAGAATCATTTTGATAGGTGCTATTTGGAAAAATAATCGTCTGGGTAGTCAATGTCGCTGGATTATAACCAAAACCCTTCGTAGTCACCATTGTATTTTTGCTTCTTCGCAACTCCGTCCCTCCCATTACTTCCAATTCGTGGCGATCGTTCCACGTTTTATTGTACTTGAGGTAAGTTTTCCAATTGTATTGAAAAATACTATTATGGGTATTTTCCACCGTCCCGCCTACAGGTAAGAAATATTTATTTGTCTTACTGGCAGCGTCATAATAGCGCGTACCGGCACGTAATTTACGTGTATTATAGCTTTCCTGATCCGCAAATTTCTCCGATCCGTTCTCGTCAAATTGCAAGCCGAATTCGGTTCGTAATGATAGTTGCGGCAGGATGGTGTACTCCAAATAACTAATCGCCTTAAGTCCTTTATTCGTAAATGTATATTTGGTATTTTCTCGTTCTTCAACCGCATTAAAAGGGATATAAGTATCGCCCTCAAACCCTTCAATATCGGGATCATAATTATATTTACCAGACTGATCATAAACCGACAAGTAAGGATTAACTGAACGCACATAATAACTTGGGTTCGTAAAAGCATCCCGATCCTGAATTGGATTTTGTCGATTTGAAACCGTCCCCATTAGATTAATACCTGCTTTAAATCGATCATTAATATTAAAATCGTTATTTAACGTTAATGTATAACGGCGTAAATCCACTCCTTTTGTAGCACCTTTTTCATCATACAAACCACTTGACAAATAATAGCGATGCCCGTCATTACCGCCTGAAATAGATGCCGAATACTGTTGGTTCAACGCTTGACGATAAAGTTCTTTCCCCCAATCTGTTTGTTGTGAACGCAATTGATTGATTGACTGCTGCACTTCCGGCGACAAAGCCGCTAAACCACCGGAACGATAAGCATCCAATGCGTCTGCTTTGTTTAGTATCCGCATAATCGCACCTTTGTTCGTACGATAATTTAGATCCGAGCGGTTTGCCATCAATAACTCAAAGTCAACCTTCTCGTTAGCATTCATCAGATTAAGGTTGTTGTAATCTGGGCGTTCGGTCACAAAGGTATTTGCTGACACCTGCAGTTTTGCAGGCCCAGATTTTCCTCTTTTTGTGGTAATCACAATGACTCCATTTGCCGCCCTCGCGCCATAGATGGAAGTCGCCGCTGCATCCTTTAATACCGTAATATCCGCGATATCGTCAGGATTGATTCCCGCAATTGGCAGATTTGTCAAGCTATTGAGATTATCCTTATCAATTCGATTGGGCATTTCAGTGCCTTCGATAGGCAAGCCATCAATGACCCATAAAGGATCCTGTGTACCATTCAACGATACCGTACCCCGGATGCGGATCTGTGGCGCGCTGTTAGGTCCGCCATTAAAATTACTCAGCTGCAAGCCTGCGACCTGACCGGCCAACATTTCGTCGATTGACGCGACACCTGTTTGTTTGATATCAGCGACATTGATTTTATTGTATGCCGTCGTATTCTTACGTTTTTTGATATCCGTATAACCTGTTACGATCACCTCATCCAAAGATTCACCACTTGGCTGAAGCAAGATTGTCTTATGATCCTGAAATACCGGTACCTGAATACGCTGGTACCCGACATAGCTAATCGTTACATATTTTAAATTATTAGGAACTTTTAAGCGAAATTCTCCAGCTGCATCGGTCAATGAACCCAATGCCGACTGCTGCACCTGATTAGGTACACCGATATCTTCTGCTACTGCCGAACTTTCAACGACAACCGTCGCCCCCACGACAGGTTTTAACGTGACCGCATCCAGAACCTTTCCTTTCAGTTCTCTGGATTCCTGTGCATGCGCAACGTGCACACACATGAAGGTCAACGGTATTAAAAACTTATTCATTTTGGTAGATGTTAATATATTAGTTTAATTCTAAGGTATTTGCAATACGTAATAAAAGATCCATATAATGCGATTTGGTAGTCGCGTCACCTGTCCGCTGCTTTTGTTTCAGCAACTGGTAAATCTCATATAATTCAGCACGTTTATAGGTCAGCATATCGGAAGTGCGTATCATACCAGTGACATGTACATTGCGCAGTCCAGCTTTTGAAGAGGATGCATGTTGTGGATGTAAACATAGATCAGGTTGTGTCGCTTCAAGTAGTTGTTCAATGCCTGCTAGTTTCTTCGCATTTAATTTCTCCATCGATTTGTTGGTAGAGACCATCAGAACATCCACATAGTTTTGTTGCAGCATCCGTGTTTTAAGATCCAACGATTGTCCACCGATGGTTTTAGCAAAGACCGTCTGACGTACAGAAGTCAAGAACTCAGGTGCACTCCATGCGTTTTTACTTCCAAAAAGATTTTCCATCTCAACCATACGCAGCAAACGTTCATCGTTCACGAGTTTATACAACATAGCGTATTGAAATTCACGCTGTAAGTTATAAGGCGCATACTCAAATGGCCCTATCGGAGAATCTTTCAATGGAAATGTTTTTGCCATCAGCTCTGGAACGAACAACCACTCGGGCATGTAAAAGACATTCTTCTTGAGATATTCCAAAGCACGTACTTGTTTTTCTTTAGGCACCGGGCTATAAGCATCTTTTTGATCACCTAAAACAGCATTTTCCAGATAAATACCACCGATATTATTTAGGACGTGATCAGCATAGGCATACCATTGTCCGACCACACCCATATACAGCTTACCCGCGCGATAATAATCATCGCCGACATTGGTTGTCCAATTGATGATATTAGGCATCATGCGACGCAGGTTCAGCATACCATATTCACCAGCTTTCATGGCGTCATCACCAAGATCTTCCGACTGTGCCCGCGGATCAACAATATTTTTAGAATCTTGCTGTTCACCATAATGATAAATAGGATCATGTACATGGCTATCAATTTCCTTTCTCAGCAAAGGGATTTCATCCCAAGGTTGCGTTTTGCCGTACCAGCGGTAGGCCCAGCCAATGGCATATTTATCGTAAGCACCGATCACGGGAGTAATTTGCTCTACGCCGTCCTCAGGCTGTGCGACATAATTGAAACGGGCGTAATCCATGATGGAAGGAGCTGTCCCTCCCATTTTAGCGGTAAAACTTTTGCTGCGCAACGAATCAACAGGGAAACTTGCCGAAGAGCCCATATTGTGCATCAATCCGAGCGTGTGCCCAATTTCATGGGAAGAAACAAAGCGAATGGCATGTGCCATTTTCTCATCGGAGAAAACATTAGCACGTACTGATGTATCGACGATACCGGTCTGTATGCGCATCCAGCTGTTCAGAATAGTCATGACGTTGTGCCACCAGATTACATCAGCTTCTAATATCTCTCCCGAGCGCGGGTCTACAACAGATGGCCCCATGGCATTAGCCTGAGCAGAGGCGGCATACACAATAGAAGAAACATTAGCGTCGTCCGGATCAAATTTGACACTATCGGGCTGCTGTTTTGCAAGGATTGCATTCTTGAAACCGGCGGCTTCAAATGCGACCTGCCAATCATGTACGCCATCAATAATGGCCTGACGCCATTGTTTTGGTGTCGCCGGATCCAAATAAAAGACAATCGGTTTCTTTGGTTCTACCAACTCCCCTTTCAGATAGCGCGCTTTATCTTCATCACGCGGTTCCAAACGCCAGCGATTGACCAAGTTTTTTTTATCCAGTTCTTGCTGTTTATCATTGAAATACCAACGCGGTGAAGTAAAGAAACCAACTCTTGGATCTGCAAACCGTGCGACCATAGGCGTTTCAGGCAATTCGTAGAGGTTACTTGTAATTTCCAAAGAAACCGGTACAGATTCATTACCCTCGGTTACTTTGGTAGAAAATACAGATTTCACCACAATATTATTCGCATAGGATTTGATATCCTCAACCGTAGAGATACTGGTTTTAGGTGAAGTTCCCAAACCCAAAGAAGTAAATACATCTGTAAAGCTCTTTTCAGAACCATCAAATACCTTATTGACCTTGATCACAACAGCACTCGAATCTTTTGAATAACTTTCAATCTTAAAAGATTCAATATAAGAAGGGCGGTAATTATCGTATACTGAAGCGGCTATTGCGTCATCTTTAGGGACTTCAACCTGAGGTTTAATCTCCGAAACCCACACCTCTTTCTTTTCTTTGCGGAGTGTAAACCTGATGACTTTATTTTCATAATTCATTCCTTTGTTTACCCCAGCTTCATTTAACGCTAGCGGCACGGAAGACAGCTTCTGTATCAACAGAATATCCTGCCCCATTTTCTTCAATGGAATTTCAAAATAATAATTATTTTCTTTCCGGATCACCCCAAACATACCACTGTCAACGCGGGCATCTTTCAACAATTTGTCGTATGCGGCTGTCGAATCTTTCTTGGCAGTAGAATCTTTGGCAGAAGTAACCGTTTCTTTTTTTCTCAGGCCTACAGTTTGCAAGATTGAACAAGATTGCATGAAACCGGCGGAAAATAAAAGACCTATGGCTAGCTTAGTATAAGTGTTTTTCATCAAATAAATTTTTTGAGCCCTCGTTTTCAAAGGTATAAATAGGCTCGTTGCACTCCTTGTGTTTTTCAAAAGTGATGACGGATCATCGACCTATTATCTAGTATTATCTGTAGGCTAATTTTAACTTACTCCAACATGATTAGAAGTAATTTTGTCTATTCCAAGCAGGTCAATCCCAAGGCATTTATACTTAAAACGCATGCTATTTGATCGGATAGGATTAGGCTAACCACGAACTAAAATTCCTAGATTAGGAGCCAAATTTGTTAAAAATATTATATAGAAAAGTATGCAAAGGGATGAACACGCATTTTAGAGGGATGAACGCGTACTACAAAAACATGAACACGTAAACCCAGCACCTTTTATTCCTCATTTTCAAGCTTATGAGAGTGGTAAGTATACAGAAAAATAGCCTGCTTCTTTCCCATATCGAAAACCAGACATCGCATAGTAACTATAGATAGATGCCAAATAATTAAGCCCATACCCCTCACCTTCAAGCTCTGCCCCCTGTCTGGGCTGCCAGTTGTTACGGATCTCCAGGACGCTTCTTTCAGCAAGGTAGATAACCTCAATCGTCAGCGGGTGTTCGATTGAAATACGCGTATGCTTAATTGCGTTTTCGACGAGCATCTGCAGGCCCAGGCGCGGGATCTTCTGCGCAAATAATGTTGCTGGAATATCGATCTTCATATCACTTAATGCCGCTCCAAACCGCACTTGCTGCAAAAAGAAATAAGCTTTAGCCAGTTCCAGTTCCTCCCCCAATGACGACCATTCGTTCTCATCTGTACGAAGCATCTTCCGATAGACCTTTGTCATCTTGCCAATAAAAGACTTCGCAAGATCGTCATCCTTTCCGATCAGGTATTGGAGTGACCCAAAGGTATTGAATAGAAAATGTGGATTGATCTGCTGCCGCAGCTGAACCAGCCGCATTTGTGTATACTCATTTTCCTGTTTCAAGGACTGCATTTTCAATTGCTGGATCTTACGCCTTTCCATGGCATTAAAGTAGATCAACACCATGGCCACCAACATCAAACCTACGCCAAGCAAAATACTATAGGTCAACAGCTCCTGAATTTCTTCCTCAATACTCAACAACAAGACGTATACCCTGATTTCACCGCCCACAAACAAAATATTGCAGGGGTAGGCATTGACCATGACGTCCAATGCAAGATAATCGGACTTGACAATTCGCCCCTGTTTGGTTATTTCAGCATCTTTTCGCTTCCCCCACTTACGATTGTCCGGTGAATACACACATATCCCCTTATCATCATAAAGTTCAAAATAGGCTCTTCTTCCAAAATTGAGCCTCGCGAAATAGGCGTTTAACTTTTCAATATCAATATAGATATGGTACAGTCGATGCTGTACCGTACGGGTCTGCAGCAAGGTCAGCATCCGGCCGCCTAGCTGATCCGATTGCCCCACGGGCGCAATGACCAGCAGCGAATCGCCATTTTCGCTCGGATCAAAAGCAGACTGATCAAGTATTTTTTTTTCTGAAAGGTAGATATCCTGCTGCAACAATTCCAGCTGCTTTTTTACCAGCAACATATTCTCATCTGCAAAATCCATCAGGATCCGTTTATTAAGACGATCGACCTTATGATGGATAACACCGAGCAAACCTCCCCCTATCAGCAACAACAACAACAAACAGACAATGAGGATAATACTATTTTTCTGTTCGGCATTTTTAAATCGAAATTTCACGCTGCAAAAATACATGAAATTTTCTAAAGCGTATGCGAACCGCTTTATAAGAAAGGCTTTAGCTCAGCCTTTTGTCAATGAAAAACGACATATTCCAACAGCTAATCAAAATAAATAGTTCATTTAACCGAGATTAATAATAATTTTCTGACTTTTGTAACCACAAAAAATTACAAAGTGTCAAAAGCAACATTCATAAAGGTTGTGAAACGTATCGCTATCGTTTTTACAAGCATCGTCGTGCTACTCGTTATCAGCATATTATCTATTCCCTATATATTCGAAAATGAAGTAAACAGCAAGGTTAAATCACTCGTAAACGAGCATATTACTGGTGAATTAAATTATGCCAAAGTAAGATTGACCTTCTTTGATCAATTCCCTTTGCTTACCGCATCGATGGATGACGTTCTGCTAAAAGGGGCCGAGCCTTTCAAAAACGACACCCTGCTCGCTGCAAAACAAGTCAGTTTTGGCATCGACCTCATGAGCCTGCTCAAATCCAAAATTGTGATCGACAAATTTATTGTTAATAACGGAAAGGTCAACATCTTAGTCGATTCTTTGGGAAATGCCAATTATTCCATTTATAAATCAAGTCCATCGGATTCCACTAAAAAACAGGATAACGCAGAAAGCAGCGCTTTAGCTTTTCAATTAATTAAGCTTGAAAAAACAAATCTTCATTATGAAGATCGCTCCATTCCGCTTCAGATCGAAGCAAAAGATCTGGAATATGAAGGTAAAGGAGATCTGATGTCAAATATTTTTGATTTAAATACACGTGCGAAAATTGCATCCTTTTCATTTTCCTTTGACAATGAATTGTATGTGGACAAAAAGTCGATCGATGCCAATTTACTGACACGGATCAATACCAACACCTTATCCTTCGTCTTCGAACGAAATGATATTAAAATAAATCAATTACCGGTTCGTTTCCGTGGGCTGCTGTCTTTTATTTCCCATGGCTATCACCTAGATTTCAAATTAAAATCACAGGGAAGCACCTTGGCCGAATTACTTTCATTAGTCCCCAACAGCTACGCTTCTTGGATCAAGGATCTCTCGGTGAAAGGAACATCTGAGGTTTTCGTTAATTTAGAGGGAGATTATATAGTCGATAACAACAAAATGCCTGATCTTTCCCTGGGGCTTATGGTCAACAATGGCTATCTCGCCTTTAAACAATCGGCCAATCCGTTAACTGACTGGAATGCAAAATTACGGATAGACCTGCCGGCATTAAATCCCGATTCCCTGCATATCGACCTCAAACAGTTTGATTTTAAAGTTGCATCAGGTTATTTCAATGCGCAGGGCAATATTGCAGGACTACATCCTGTAACGGTACATGCCAACATAAAAAGTGACCTTGACCTGGATAAACTCCACGCCTCATTGCAGTTTCCGGATTTCTCTTTTGGTGGAAAATGGAATCTTGATGCCAAAATCGACGGTACCTATGCCAAAGCTATCCGTAAAGTAGGACTTCAAAAACGCGAGCAGGAATATATTGCATCCATCCCTACTTTTGATATCAAAAATACACTTGTAGATGGTAAGTTTAAATTAGCCAACCTACCACAGGGGCTTGAAAAAATTGCGTATCAGCTCGAAGCTAAAGATCCCGATGGCCAGTTAAAAAGTGCATCCATATCAATACACGATATTTCGGTGCAGGCACTCAACAATTATATAAAAGGTTTTATTTCGATAACAGATTTTAATAAAATCGCAGTTCATTCAGATCTAAAGGCATTGGTTAATTTAGCGGATATCAAGAATTTCTATCCAATTAAACAAGTCGAATTAGCTGGACTGGTTGACATCAACTTAATGGCAAAAGGATACGTGGATCTCAAACGCAATATTTTTCCCGAGACCAATACCTCCATCACGATGAAAAATGGGTTAATCAAGTCAAATGACTATCCTATCCCGATGGAAAACATTCAGGTCGAAGCTTTTGTCACTAGCGAAAAAGGCTCGCTTAAGGACCTCAATGTCAAAATCCTACCAGTATCATTTACATTTGCAGGCGAACCTTTTTTCTTAAATGCAGACCTCAAGAATTTCAATAATATCAAATACAGCATACAATCCAAGGGTAAGCTCAATCTCGGTCCTATTTATAAACTCTTTGCATTGGATGGTACCAACGTTGACGGTTTTATCTATACAGATTTCAGTTTAAAAGGCTTACAGAGCGATGCCACCAATGGTCATTATACCCGACTCGAAAATAGTGGCCGGTTAAGTATTGGAAATATCCAGGTTCAGTCCGACATGCTGCCACAGCCTATTGCAATTAAAAGCGGAAATTTCAGCTTTAATCAGGAGAAAATGAATTTTGATAAATTCTTGGTTGCCTATGCTAAAAATGATATTTCAATCAAGGGCTATCTCAACAACATTATTAATTATGCAACAAGCAGTCAGGCACCATTAAAAGGTCAGTTTACACTCAGCAGCAGGAAAATCAATGTGGATGATTTTATGGTTTTTGCTTCTCCGGCCACATCGACGACTGCAAGCTCTTCGGAAAGTGGTGTAGTTCTTCTACCTAAAAATTTGGACATTCAAGTATTAGGTCTTGTCAATACGATATTGTACAATAAAATGAATATCAGAGACTTTAAAGGCGATCTACAGGTAAACGATGGTAAGATGATCCTAAACAAGACCAACTTTGAACTAGCGGGACTAAAAGTGGATATGAGCGGAAATTATCGTCCTATAAATCCACGTAGGGCAAGCTTTGATTATGCTGTAAAAGCCGACAGCTTTGATATTCAACGCGCCTACAAAGAGATACCCATGTTTAGAGAAATGGTCAGCTCTGCAAAAAATGCGTATGGCCTCGTTTCGCTGGATTACAAATTGGGCGGTCTATTGAATGGCAATATGCAACCCGTAATGCCTTCAATCGTCGGTAAGGGATCCCTGACACTAAATCAGATTAAGTTCAGAGGCTTCAAACTACTTAATGGGATCAGTCAATCTACTTCCAAGGAAAAATTGAAAGATGGCGAAGTGAAAAAAGTTGTTATTAAATCCCATATCAAAAATAATGTGATGACCATCGAACGTACGAAAATGAAAATGATGGGTTTCAGACCCCGGTTTGAAGGTCAAGTTACCTTAGACGGACGGATGAACCTTGGTTTCCGGCTAGGTCTCCCTCCTTTTGGAATATTTGGAATACCGATGCGTATCACGGGTACAGCCGATAACTTTCACCTAAAGATGGGAAAATACAAAGAAGAAGACCTCGATATGGAAATGGATGACGAGGACAGCAAAGTATATAAAGAAACTCAAAAAGTGCAAGAAACGGAAACAAAGTAAAGCGGTAATTATTTTCAATAATTTCAACCGGCACAATAGCGTTAAGTTAAAAACGTTGTTTAAGATAATCATTCTTTTTGTTATCTTAAACAACGTTTTTAATTATTGGGAGCTATGAGATATACACTTATTATACCCATTGCGGTTCTATCGATCTGCAGCTGGTCCAGTTTCAACACCGTTAACGACCAGAAAAACCCGTTATATGGCAAGGTATTCCGTGAGATCAATGAGATCGCTGAATTAAAGTCCTATACCTACGCGACCGGAGCGGTCATAGAAACCGACAAAAATACAAAAGGTGATTATCGCTTTGCTGCCGGCTATTTTACAAATTCCAAAAACGGTGTTTGTATCTTGGAGGAATTATTGCCGGATGACAGCAAAGGCAAAGTCAAGTATAAGATTTTGGATACCATCAATATCCAAAGACTGAAGCCCAACGAGCAGCTCAGCCTATGCAACTGCAAACAGGGTGATAAGCCAAACAGCGAAATTATAGCCATTAGCCGGGTCGATGAAAGCAAAGAATATTTTGACAAAATTGTCAAAGCATGGCGAATGGATACCAAAAGCCAAAAAATTGTTCCTTTAAAAGACACAAAAGGTATCAGCTGTCTCAATGAGGGCTACGGAATATAGAAGCAGCAATATATATTAAATTAATCCGTCGGCTTTCAACTTATCAAACACATGCAAAACGCCAACTACCTGGATGGATTCTTCCAGGTATTCCCCGTGTGAAAAATAACGAACGGCACCGATCTCATTACTGGGTTCGATCTGCTCTGTTAATGGATATAGAAAACAATCCTGCTCCATAATCACTTCAGGCACCAGCCCATATGCCGGGGCCGTGACATGACAGTAATACGAGATTTTATCCGGATCCAGAACGATATTTAACTCCTCCAAAATCTCCCGCCGAAGGGATTGCAACGCCTCCTCTCCAGCATCAATCTTTCCGCCCGGCAGATACCACGCCTTTCTATTGTTGCTATACGCTAATAATAATTTATCCCCGTTAATACTCACTAAACCCGCTGTAGGCAAAGATTTTGCTGTTGTCATGAATCGTTTATAAGCTACTTTTGATTAAACACTATTGTTGTGAAATTACTTCTTTTGCGACATTTATCAAAGCGCAAAAGCTAATCTGGGGAATTCTTCATTAAAAATTTGCAGAAAATCAATATTGAGCGGCCAATCAATCAATCAATCAATCAATCAATCAATCAATCAATCAATCAATCAATCAATCAATCAATCAATCAATGTACCGAAACAGCGCAGAATGATTTCTCTTGTTGTATGACCTTCTGTAGACTCTCCAAAAACAGCACAGCATGTTCTCTGCTGAAACACAATGGTGGCAATAAACGGAGGGTGTAGTGTCCTGCATATCCTGTAAAAATCTTTTCAGAAAAAAGGAGGTTCTCTCTAAGTTGCTGGATATCGTTCTCAAACTCGACACCAATCATCAAACCCTGACCTCTCACCTCGCCTACACCGTCCATTTTTCTCAATTCAGCCAACAAAAATTCCCCTACAGCTGCCGCATTTTCGATCAGCTGTTCATGATGGATCACATCGAGTACAGCCAACGCTGCCGCGCAGATTGCATGGCTTCCGCCGAAGGTCGTCCCCAGTTGCCCGATGACCGGTTTAATTTTAGGCGAAATAATTGTCGCTCCCATAGGCAGCCCATTAGCAATTCCTTTAGCAACGGTAATTAAATCAGCTTCTATTCCTGCATGCTGATGCGCAAAGAAAAATCCCGTACGTCCATATCCACATTGAATTTCATCCAAAATAAGCATGGTGCCAGTTTTCGTGCAGATTGCTCTTACTTCCTGTAAGAAACTATGACTTGCCAGATGAATTCCTCCGACACCTTGAATAGGTTCAATAATGACAGCACAGTATTCTTCGGTTTCCAATTGTTTTCTTAAACTGGAGATCTCGTTGAAAGGTGTAAAAACAAATTGTTCACTGTCATTTAATGGCGCACGAATTGACCGGATATCCGTTGCTGCGACCGCTGCCGAAGTTCTTCCGTGAAATGCATTGGACATTGCCAATACCTTCTTCCTTCCGGTATGGAAAGAAGCAAGTTTCAGTGCATTTTCATTTGCCTCGGCTCCTGAATTGCTAAAAAAAACAGCGTAATCGGGGTAACCACAGGCAGTCCCCAAACGATGGGCCAAACGGTCCTGCAGATCGTTTTTGACAGCATTCGAATAAAATCCAATTTTATTCATCTGCTGTAAAACCTGTTTAACAACATAAGGATGACTATGCCCGACAGAAATAACGGCATGACCGCCGTACATATCCAGATAGGCCTGCTGCTGGTCATCGTAAACAAAACAGCCAAGAGCATGCTCAATAGCAATATCAACTTTCTCAAAAACGGGAAATGGTTTCATGATTCATTTTGCATTAGTAAAATTCAAAAATCTATTTAAATCACCTCTAATTCCTAGTCCAAGACGGTTATTTATTGCTGGTCCAAACCATATAGACAACAAACAAAATAGCTCATCTTAAATAAAATAGCGGATCCACAATCGAACAGCAACTATCCAATATATTTTAATCATGCAGAACAATTGTATCTTTGAACAATTACCCGATACTTTAGCCCCATGCTTAGACCTTGGAATTTAACACTGGATATAGACAGGTCCTCCTCAAAAGCGATTTACATCCAAATAGCGGATGGTATTGCTGCTGATATACAATCTGGCAGGCTACCGAAGGGCACTGTGCTGCCCAGCAGCAGATCGCTGGCCGCCCAGTTAAACTTAAACCGGAATACGGTAGTGGATGCCATACAGTTGTTACTTAGCGAAGGCTGGCTTGTTAGTCAAGCCCGCAGAGGTATATTCGTAGCACAACAATTACCCTATGGTTCCAACCTCTATATCGCACAAAGAAACGAATTGTCGGATCATCAGCCTCCGACACGTATCATCTTCGATGACGGAAATCCAGACAGCAAGATTGCGCCCGTGGAACAGCTTGGCCGGGCCTATCGTCAGATTTTTAAACGCAGTGCGCGCTGGAAAATGATGGGGTATGCCGATCCGCGGGGGCACCTTGATTTTCGGGAGGAAATCGCCAATATGCTTAACATCGAACGTAAAATGCATATCAATAAAGATAATATTTGTGTCAGTCGTGGGAGCCAAATGGCCATGTATCTGGTCGCCCAGTGCCTGTTACAGCACAATGATTATATCTTTGTGGAGTCCCCAGGATACCATTCTGCCTGGAAGATCTTTGAAAAGGCCGGCGCAAGATTGATTCCCGTCCCGGTCGATGCCGATGGTCTTATTGTTGAAGAACTGCTGCCTCATTTAATGAAAAAGAGTCCTATTAAGGCGCTTTACCTGACCCCGCATCGACAGTATCCAACCACTGTCACATTAAGCAAAGAACGGAGATCACAATTAATAGCGTTATCCAACCAATATAACTTCACTATCATTGAGGATGATTACGATTACGAATTTCACTTTGAACAAACGCCTTATTACCCGCTTGCTTCCCAGCAGGAGCTGATCAATACCGTTTACATCGGAACACTGAGCAAAGTTGTCGCTCCCGCCCTGCGCATCGGTTATCTTGCGACACGAAACGAGCAATTGCTGCAGCAGGTGGCCGATCTCCGCTACATCATCGATATCCAGGGCGACAATATTATGGAACAAGCTGTACTTGAACTGATTCAGGATGGAACAATCCGCAGGCATATCCGAAAAGCTACTCAGCTTTACAAAAAGAAGCGGGATTTTATGATCAGCCAATTGGATAAGCACCTAAAGGATCATGTTGATTATACCTGTCCGCAGGGTGGACTAGCGGTTTGGTTATCTTTTAAACATCAAATCGACTGGGCATTTCTATTTAAAAAACTGACCGAAAAATCGGTCCATATACCGCACCCTGAAAACTACAGCCGAGAAAATGTTTTTGGTGGAATTCGACTGGGGTATGGATCCTTATCGGAGGAACTGATTGAAGAAGGGATCGTTATTTTGGCAGCACTTTTGGAACAGGCTCGACGCTCTTCCTGACCAGGACGACAGGCAAAAATTGCTAGACTATTTTTCAATTTGGACGCACCTGATTAGATTAAAATTTCGAAAAACAAAGCTCATTCAATATTTAATTCCGCTCGATCAAGACCGATTAAAAGATTAGTATAGTCAATACGTGAAAAACAGTTAAAAGTGTTGTCAAAACGTAATTATTTTGTCAAAAATCAACTTTTTCACTTATTAATCGCATAAATTAACCGTAGTTTTACGGCGCAAAAAGCACACCGGCTATTTTTAATGGGATAGCTATAAAATAAAGAGAGAGAATAGAGTACATTAATTTATGACGGAGAGAATACCCAGCAGGCCATATGCAGCAATAACTGGTGTCGGAGGATATATTCCACCAAACAAAAGGTCGAATACAGATTTAGAACAGTTTTGCGATACATCCGATGAGTGGATTATCAAACGTACAGGTATTAAGGAGCGGAGAATTTTAGAAGAGAATCTTGCCACGTCAGATATGGCTGTGAAAGCTATACACGATTTGGCGAAGCAATATCATAAAAATCTGAATGATGTAGATGCCCTAATTGTGGCTACTTCGACGCCAGATATGCCTATGCCGGCGACAGCAAATATCATTTTAGAAAAATTAGGTCTTACGAATGTTTGGGCTTTTGACGTCAATGCTGCATGCTCGGGATTCTTATACGCCTTGGATATGGCTTCTGCGCTAGTAGAGACCGGACGTTATAAAAACGTACTCGTCGTTGGAGCAGACAATATCAGCACTTATGTAGATCTAAAAGACCGTTCAACCAACATCCTTTTTGGTGATGGTGCTGGCGTTATATGGCTAGAACCTTCCTTAGAGGGCGGAATTATGGACGCTTATCTTTGTAGCAACGGTTCAGGAAGAGAATTTTTGAAAATCGAGGCTGGAGGTTCTTTGTATCCTATCGACAGCAATCTTCCTGTTAATGATAACAGATTTCTGAAGCAAGATGGTAAGACGGTATTCAGACATGCAGTACAGTCCATGAGCGATGCCTGTAACACCGTTTTACAACGTAACAGCCTGCAGATTGAAGATATCAACTGGTTAATCCCACATCAGGCCAATCAGCGCATCATTGATGCTGTTGGACGCAGCCTTAATATACCAGAAGATAGAGCCTTAAGTAATATTGAATATTTAGGAAATACGATTGCCGCCACGATCCCATTGTGTATCTGGCAGAATATTAAAAAATTAAACACAGGTGATTTAGTCATGTTAACCGCCTTTGGCGCTGGTTTCTCTTGGGGAGCCAGCCTATTTAAATGGATGATTTAAGCAATCAAAACTTCAATCGTCATAAAATTCACACTATGATTAAACGCCAAAAATCGTTGATTTTTGGCGTTTTTCTTTATATTATCATCCAAAAAGCAGCATTGCTACAGGCATGCCCCTTTTAAATTAAAATATTGAATCTACTTGTTAATAATTCAACGACAACCCTACACCAAAGCCCATATCACTATCGTAATGCGTTCTGAAAGCCATATTTTTGGTGATAACATAATTTAGTCCAGCCATATATTCAAGGTCGGAATTGACCATAAAATCGCCGCGGATCCTTCTAGAAATTGGAATATCTTCACGCATCAGCTGCAGCCGCACAATACCATCATGATACACCTCCGCCTGAAAATTGACCAACATGGGTAAAGTATACATAAAACCCAGACTTAAAGCTTTGCGACTATCTTTTTTATTAGCCTGTCCAAAAATATTTTTCTCATGTTCATCCTCCCCCATTCGACGATAACGATAATCAAAACCTACAAATGGCATAAACCATTGCATTTTCCCAAAGAATCTTCCCAAGTGGGTTTCTACCTCATAGCCGTGCATATCGTTATAACCCAATCGCCATTCGGAACCAAGTTGCCAACGGGCATTCTGAAACATCGCCTGACCGTCATTTCCATTGGTAGCAAAGTCATTTTGCGCCATGAAATGAGTCATATTGCTTTCCATCTGCAATTCTTTATAGGCTTTAGCTTTGTCCGGAAGATAGGGGTTTTTATAATCGTCTACGGCAAAAACGCGATTCATCCCAGCCATCATATGATACAGAATGTGGCAATGAAAAAACCAATCCCCTTCTTCATTCGCCAGGAATTCGATTGTATCCGTTTCCATTGGCATGATATCAACTACATTTTTCAGTGGTGCTTTTGCCCCTTTACCATTCAGCAATCGAAAGTCAAAACCATGCAGATGGATGGGATGACGCATCATCGAATTATTATAGATCGTAATGCGCAATACTTCGCCCTTTTTTACAGGTATCTTATCTGTTTCAGAGAGAATTTTATTGTCCATGCTCCATACATACCGGCTCATATTTCCCGTAAGGGTAAATTTGAGATCTCTTGTCGGCGCTCCTTTAGGCAGTTCAGTAGCCAGAGGAGACTCCAGCATCGCATAGTTTAACGTGACAATATCACCCAATGCATTGGCATTATAACGATTGGGATCTTCGTCCATTTTCATTTGTCCATGATCCATTCCGCTATGTTTACTTTGATCTTCTTTTTTCTTTCCATCACCTGTAATCTCGGGATACATCACCACATTCATATCCATCTGATTCAGACTCATCTTCATGCCCATATCATTGAGATCCCCATTCATCTTCATCATGTCGTTCATCATCTTCATCCCTTCAAAATATTTAAGGCGGGGAAGTGGGGAAATCAACTGTTTGATTCCATTACCGATAAAATAGCTTGTAGATTGTGTTCGATCTTCCGTGGTTGCCATAAATTCATAAGCTGTACCTTCATTAGGGATTGTTACAACGACATCATAAGTCTCCGAAACCGCAATCATTAACCGATCGACCTCAACAGGTACTACATCATTTCCATCATTCGCAACAACGGTGATTTTACCACCTGCGTAGCGCAGCCAAAAATAGGATGAAGCTCCACCATTGGAAATCCTTAAGCGCACTTTATCTCCTGCTTTCAATGCTTTACCATTCACCGACTTTAAATCCGTGGAATGAGCCCCGTTCATCAAGACCTTATCATAATAGACATCACTGACATCCATCGCAAGCTGACGTTTCCATTCATTAGTGACTTTCGTCTTAAACTTCCCTTCCTTGATGGCTTCAGCGTACGATTGTGTGGCGCCTTTTTTTATCGCAGCCCAATCATTGGCGGTGTGCAGCATCCGCTGGATATTGTCAGGATTATAATTTGTCCATTCGCTCAATATGACTGGAATCGTGGGTAAATCATCAATTCCTTTTCGGAAAGTCTTATCATCTGCACGCTTGTTGAGAATAAGGCTACCATACATACCAATCTGTTCCTGCAGGCCTGAATGCGAATGATACCAATGTGTACCGTGCTGGATTATCGGAAAACGATAGGTATAAGTCGAATTCGGCTTTATAGGTTCCTGCGTCAGGTGCGGCACACCGTCTTCTTTGTTCGGCAGAAAAATACCGTGCCAGTGTAGCGACGTACTCTCTTTTAACTCGTTGTGAACAACAATTTCTGCCGTATCTCCCTCCGTAAAAGTCAGGGTAGGCATCGGAATCTGTCCATTTACAGCGATTGCCCGTTTTGATTTGCCGGCATAATTGACAATTGTATCCCGTACATAAAGGTCATGACGAACCACTTTCTGGGCCAACACCGTCAGTTGTGCCATCAATAGTAAAACAACCGTTAATATATTACTCTTTTTATGCATGTTCATTCATTTAATTGATTAGTATTCCATTTCCCATTGGTCCTACGCCATATTGGTAGACCAGTCTAGCGCCGTGATGCCCCGTGATAAATAGTGTCACCGATAAGCTTATCAACAAAATCAATATCAAATAGTTTACCCAGGCACTTGTCTCTTTTCGCAATCCAACAAAATGCACGACTGTTGTACCACTTGCAAGCCAAAAGCTGATCCAGGCAAAACGTTGATGGATCTCAAAAACCGCAAAGGCATTTTCATCTGCTTCTCCCGAAATATGGGTTGAGGTCTGAATAGCTGCAAGAGCTCCCAGTGATCCCAACAATAACAATCCAAAAGTCAGCAGAGATAAAGCTCGTCGGTGCTTTTTTAATAATAAAGCACCGACATGGCTAAACAAAGCCATCAGTAAAAGCACGATTGGAAAATGTACCCATAGCGGATGTAAACTAGGCAGTCCCTCGAATAAACTTTTCATCGCGCTATTGTATTATTTCTACGGTAGATCCACAGTTCGGCATTGATTTACCCAAATAAGGATTTTGAACTGCCTTTTGTCTACTGAGCCAATTTGCCCCTTTCCCCTCCTGATACATCGGACAATGCTGATAATAGACTGGAGCTCCCAGTCTAACCGATTTCATCAACACATATATATTTTTGGAAAGGGTCACAAAATGCTCGCGCTGATGTTCATTTTCAGCAATTCCAGCAATATGCTCTGCATCAAAAGTCAGTTTTCGCTGGTATTGCTTCCAAAGTTTTCCTTGAGCAGCATCCAATTGTTCACTATTAATTTTTTCAATGGCTGCCTGGATTCCTTTCGCGGCTATCTGTGCTGCTGCCCCACTATCCTTAACCAATGCATCTTTCAGTTCAAAATAGGCGTTGTACAAGCCTACAAAAGGATTGCTAGCTGTTGCTAGATCAACTTTCCCTGCCGATGGTTCTATTTTTGCAGCAGTATTACTTACTCCGGCCACCTCATTAGTCAAAGCGGTATCGCCCTTGTCTTTGTCGACAGCTATCGCTGCGGTATCCTCAGCAACAGTGACCATATGACCTGCATGTGTATTTTTCGATGTTGAATTGTTGCATGCAACGAATATCAAAGCGATCGCCACAATTAGCATAAACTCTTTCATAATTAAGTGTATTTATAGGTTTAGATTTTTAATGTAATTTCTATAATTTGCTTCATTCTCAAAATAAGAAACCTCTCCCTTATCTCCGGTAATCGCAATGGAAGCCGTGGCCTTATCCACCTCTTTCTTGGAAAACGGATCAATTGTTACACGTACTGCAGCTTCTTGCGGTATACGCTTTTTGCACATTTCACAACAGCCATAATAATCCTTCCCTGCATGTATGACCAGCAACTGTTTTTTTCCCATAAAAGCATCATTGACCATACAGACCTGTTCCGTAGGCACAAGATCTCCTCGCTTATATTGAACTGACTGTACAGATGAATCAACCGCAGAAGCTGCTGGTCCCTTTTGATCTTTAACATTGGGATTCTTTTCTGAGCCGCTGCAAGCAGTTAATGAAAACAGTACGACTGCTATAATAACATGAAAATAATTCATAAGGAGGATGATTAGTTTAACGTTTCTACTGTACTTCCACAACTGATCATTTGCGCCCCATAGAAAGGATTTTTTATCGCGCGCTCTTTACTGAGCCAATGCGCACCCTTGCCATCATTAAACATGGGGCAATGTTGATAATAAACAGGGCTGTCCAATTTGCTCACCTTGCTCAGTTCATATAGCGCATTTGAAAGAGAAGCAAAAGCCACTCGTTGCTTAGCGACATCTTTATTCTTTGCGATGATTGCGGCATCTGCATCCAGGTTATTCATCACCTTCATCCAGACTGTATGTTCAGCATGAGTAAGTTTATTCATATCGACGGCTTTGATTGCTGCTCGAAATGTCTCTGCATGAGCCGCTGCCGCCACTGCATCTGTCTTCACTAAAGCATCCTTCAGCGCAAAGTAAGAGTCCGTAAGGCGTGCAACTGAGCTCTTTTCATCTGCTGAGTTTGCTTTCTCCGTAGCTGAAACATGATCTGCTGTTTGTCCGCCCTGACTATGATTAGTATGAACGACCTGTTGTTCAACTCGATTTTTTGATGCTGGTTTCAGCACTCTTTCATATTGTTCAGCTTTTGCCAATTGGGCATAAGTATCATTTGGAGCCAGGAACTTTTCATTATCAAATCCCACTAAGGCAACACGCTTAAGAACCTCATCCTCGCTTGTCTTTGAAGAGTCATAGGTAATAACCGCAAGTTTGGTGGTCTGATTCCAGTCGACTTTAGCGGACTTGCCACTGCCTTCTTTTTCAATTATCGCTTTAGCAGCAGCTGTATTTCCAAGAATTTTTGCTGTTGCTGTCTTTGCATTTTTAATTTGTGCATAGGTATTTACGTTGGATAGCAATGCTAGGGTTACTAAACCAAATAATGGAATTAATTTCATGATCATAATATGTTTGTAGATAAAAAATACTGACGAAAATCCCAGTTACAGCGATTTACTGTATTCCAGCCTTTAATCCAATGGATCAACAGGGATTTTCATAAGCTTAATAAACGCGGTATCGGATAGAAAGACCTACCCAAAAAGACATAGCATGGGCTATCAGTCTATTATTAAGCTATTTGGGGAGGCTGCCAGATGGAGAAATAAGCATCTGCACAGTAAGGTTGTTTATAATAGCCATAGGAGCTAGACGCTGCGGCATACAAGGGCAACACAAGTTGTACGTTGACTACTGTAACGATAGGATTGCATTGCGGAGATGTACGGCATGATTTTTCACCGCAGTGTTTACCACAGTCGTCTGCATGGCGATCTGATTTTGTCGACTCAGCTCTTCCATCTTTACAGCAATCTTCAGTTTCGGCATCCTTTGTCGTTTGTCTTTCATCCAGACAACAGGATTTTTCTTCCTGTTTTGGCTTTTCGGAAGTTTCGTGGCAGGCAAATAACCTATTTGGTGCTAAAAAAAGCCCCAGCATGCAGATTATAAAAACAATATTGCGTTTTGCCCACATAACGGATTAAAATTTGCAAAGTAAAGGTATATATACTTTGGAGGTAAATGTCGGCAGAATTTTCGAATGGACAATTGTAATATTTTTTATTTTGTTTATAATATTTTGGTCCACTGTATTGCCGTCTGTCTTTTGAATGCATCAAAACTATTTTTCAAGCCCGCCGATCCAATTTAGCATCAGTAGGCAGCCAGGTGCATATACGCCCCCATGATCGAAGCCCTGTAACTGGTAGAGTGAAGTTTTTGTATGCCCTACCTGCTTTAAGATTGCCGCCAAATGTGCATTTTCTTCGAATCGTGCAGCCATTTCCAATTGTTGATCGCCAGTGATCAGGAGAATCGGAGGTGCATCTTTCCGTACAAATGAGAGCGGTGCAAACTGATCAATCTGCGGGATCACCATAGATTGACCGCGTTCCTTTTTAATCGTATAATGCGTATTGGTCTGCCCACTAATCGGAGCCAGTCCTTTTATGCGGTCTGCATCAACACCAAATTTTTGAAGATAATGCTTATCCAAACCAACCATTAAAGCCAGATATCCACCGGCAGAATGGCCTGAGACATAAATTTTTGAGGGATCACCACCATAGCTGGCGATGTGTGCAAATGTCCAAGCGACGGCTTCTGCAGCATCTTCGATATAACCGGGTGCTTTGACTTTTGGGCTCAACCTATAATTGACCGCCACGACCGCCACACCTTTCTCTTTAAGTTCAAGGGGAATAAATTTGTTTCCTCCCTCTAGCCCCCCACCATGAAACCAGACAATCGTAGCAAAATTTTTACGATCCGTCGGGATATAGATATCCAATTTACAGCGTTCTTTCTTATAAGAATCTGGCTCGTCTGGTTTGCAATAAGCAACATCAGTTGTGGTTTTATACTGCTGCGCAAAAATCAAACCTGGAGAAAACAGAAAAAAGAAGATAACAAGCAATTTGGAGGACATATAAATGATGTTTAAGTCTTAAATATCTTAAAGTTAACAAAACTCTATTAAAACCGTCTGGTTAGGTTAAAATAAGTTTCAGCTTTACACTTTTTATTATATCTTGTTATTTATCTGACAACAGATATAACAAAACACAAATTTTCCTGTTATTACTTAGAGAACATTATTAACATTATATGGAACAGATAAAGATTGAAACCCATATCAACGTACGCGTAGAAACGATCTGGAATGCATACAACTCAGCAGAGGATATTATGCAATGGAACCATGCTTCAGATGATTGGCACTGCACGAGCTCAGTCAATGATTTGCGCATCGGCGGAAAGTTTAAAAACCGCATGGAGGCAAAAGACGGATCTATGGGTTTTGATTTTGAAGGTACCTATACCGCTTTGGACCCCTTTAAAAAGATAGCCTATGTCATGCCTGATGGCCGTCATGTTGAAGTCAGCTTCCATGCAAAAAAGTCCGCCACAGATGTCACCGTAGTTTTCGATGCAGAATCGGAAAACCCTATTGATATGCAACGCAATGGATGGCAGGCGATACTTGAAAATTTCAGATCCTACGTTGAAAACACCTATGGCAATACACAGACAGTGCCGTCGCATTGACGATCAACGAGCCTTGCCGGCCCTATGTAAATAATTTGTTCATTAAAGACCGTATGAAATATCCAGTTTATCTTCATCAGTGTTGGTGTGCCAAACTCGTGGATATTTGATTTGAAGGTCATTTGAATAAAGGAAATGCATAGGATTACTAAAACTATAGCTATATTTAGCCACTAATTCATATCTCCTCTTGGTAAATTAGGGGATCGATACCAACAAAATGCGATAAAGAGATCACATATGACAATAATTAACAATTATGAAGAGTACAAAGCCTTTGAAGGAAAATCATTAGGCGAATCCCAATGGCATGTTATTGATCAAAAACAAATTAATCAATTTGCGGATGCAACACTTGATCATCAATGGATTCATTTGGATAGCGAAAAAGCAAAAACTGAAAGTCCTTTTAAATCGACTATTGCCCATGGCTATCTGACTTTGTCACTCATTCCTTATTTATGGAAACAGATTGCTGAAGTACGGAATGTTAAAATGGAGATCAACTATGGGATTGAGAACTTGCGTTTTGCACAACCCGTTTTGGTTGACAATGCTGTACAGCTGCATACGCAGGTAAAATCGGTTGTCAATTTGAGAGGTGTCATCAAAGTAACTATTGAAGCTACGTTAAAAATCAAGGACAGTGTGAAGCCCGCTTACGTCGGTGATGTTATCTTCTTATACCATTTTAATTAATTCAGGCTTTAGACACAAAGCAGTTAGCGAAATCTTTATAAATGCGCGATAGCTTTCAAATAAAACTTATCACAAATCATAAGGATTATCCTTATGATTTGTTGCTTTTAGCAGACGAAACAGTTGCTGCGATCGACAAGTACCTCTATGACTCGCTAGTTTATGTTGTATTTGAAACAGCAAAGCCGATTGCTGTTTTCTGTTTATATCCTGTCGATTCTGAAACCTTGGAAATTAAAAATATCGCTGTATCGCCAGACTTTCAATGCATGGGGCTGGGAAGTCAGTTACTTGATTTTATCAAAGCGAATTATCAGCAATATCCTAACCTGATTGTTGGTACTGCAGATTGCGGCTTGGCCCAAATCCGGTTCTATGAACGAAATGGCTTTGTTAAATACGCCATCCGTAAAGATTTTTTCATCGAAAATTATGAACAGCCTATTTATGAAAACGGCACATTATTGAAAGATATGATTATGCTGCGATATACTTTAGATTCCTAGTGACAAAAGTAGATATAGACAAGCACTGGTATCGATAGGCCCAGCCACAGTATTACCCCCTGTAATATAGCTTTAAAACCTACGGACAAAAGGACCTCCCTAGACAAACTTGCTCCGATTAAAAACAACGTCAAAGTGAGTCCCATTTTGGAAATATGGACAACATAGCTTCCGATATACTGAAAAAAAGGGATATAACTCGTTAAGATAACAGCCAGCACAAATAGTCCAATAAAATAAGGTATTTTAATTTTTGCGCCCTTGGTTTTGAAAGCTAATGCACTTAAAAATGCGATTGGAATAATCCACAGGGCTCTTGTTAATTTCACTGTCGTCGCGACCTGTAGTGCCTCATTGCCATACTTACTCGCTGCGCCAACTACTGAACTTGTATCCTGTATAGCGACCGCGCACCATAGACCAAACTGTGTCTGTGTAAGTTCAAGGAAATGACCAATGAAAGGAAAGATAAATAAAGCGAGGGCATTGAGTAAAAAAACCGTCCCTAAGGCCACACTGACCTGTTTCTTATTGGCTTTTACGGTTGGTGACACCGCGGCAATAGCGCTTCCGCCGCAAATTGCTGTACCAACGGAAATCAAATAAGCAGTCACCTTTTCCAACTTAAGCAGCTTCCCCAGTAGATATCCCAATGACAATGTTCCGATGATGGAGATAACGGTCAACACAAATCCCTGCTTACCAGTCTGAATAGCCGAATCGATATTCATCCCGAACCCCAGGCCAACGACAGAGATCTGCAATAAAATCTGTGTCGCCTTGTGGTTGACTGCCAAAAAGGGGTGGCCAATCCATTGTGCCACGATAATACCCAGGAGTAACGCCAGCGGCGCTGAAATAAATGGTGTCAGACACAAGATGAATAAGATTATAAAAATGATTTCCCGAACGGATACTTTGTGATTGAGCAGTTGTCTGTAACGAATTGCTGTATTTATTTTTTTGTCCATGACAATGATACCTTGATTTGGCACAAAGATCTATAACTACAACTCATCTTAATAGACACAATTAATAATAAGTCATAACTACAAGTTATTAATCAAAAAACTACAGGCCAAGAAGTTCTAAAAAAATCAGGCATAAAACGAGCATGCTTAATAGAAACGAGATTAAAACATGACGATAAATACCTATATTTCAAATAGATTTAAAAAGGCATTGATTAAACACGAATTAAAAATTAGCTAAAGATGAAACTGACTGCCATTCATCCCAAATTGCCCATGCGCAACAAATCCATTACAAGGGATTTCTATGTGCATAAGCTTGGATTTTCCCTATGCGGAACAACCGACTATGAAGGTTATCTGATGTTAAAAAAGGATGATATAGAGATCCATTTTTTTGAATTTACAGCACTTCCGCCGGAAGAAAATTATGGGATGGTCTATATCCGTACAGACGATATTGATCGTTTATATCAATCATTTCAAGAAAATAGCGTTGCCATCCATCCCAATGGCCAACTTGAAACTAAGCCATGGGGGCAGCGTGAGTTTTCGATTTTGGATCCCGACAGCAATCTACTCACATTTGGCGCTGATGGTTAACGGCAAAAAGCCCACTATAGATCGCTGTAAGTAAGCATCGATCCATAGTGGGCCTAGTATTCTACCTATAGGTTTCTAACCAAAAAGATCTGAACTCAAATAGCGGTCCCCACGGTCGCACGCAATAAAGACAATAAGACCTTCTTCGATTTCATTTGCAATTTTTAGTGCTCCAGCAAAAGCTCCGCCTGTACTCATTCCTGCAAAAACGCCTTCCCGCTTAACGAGCTCGCGGGCAAGCTCCGTGGCCTCCTGCTGGGATATATCAATGACGTGGTCTACCCTGCTTGGATCAAAGATTTTGGGCAGATAGGCTTCGGGCCAACGTCGTATACCGGGTATCGAGGATTCAGGTGTGGGCTGGCAGCCTACGATCTGAATGGCTACATTTTTTTCTTTCAGGTAGATGGAGTTTCCCATAATCGTCCCAGTAGTCCCCATGGCACTGACGAAATGCGTAATTTTGCCTTCGGTATCGCGCCAGATTTCAGGTCCCGTTGTTTTGATATGCGCTTCGTAATTATCTGGATTTGCAAATTGATTCAATATAAAATAGCCTTCCTTTGCTGCTTTTTCTTCTGCATAATCGCGGCATATTTCCATTGATTCAAGCAGAGTGACTTTTGCTCCATAGGCCTCCATCGTCAGCGTCCGCTCCCGCGTCGAAGAGGCAGGCATGACAAGCTCCAGGCTGAGTCCATATATACCTGCAATCATAGCCAATGCGATGCCTGTATTGCCACTCGTTGCCTCGATCAATTTGCTATCCTTTGTAATATCGCCCCGCTCCATTGCCGAACGGATCATATTTAACGCCGCACGATCTTTAACTGAACCAGCAGGGTTATTCCCTTCCATTTTCGCAAAGATCCGCACCTTGGGATTTGTATGAAATTGTGTAATCTCTACTAAGGGAGTATTTCCTATGGTATCTATGATATTTCCCATGGTATCTATATTATTGGTTTTGAGTCTATAAATTTTGATGAAGCCTGGTGATACACGGTAGTATAAGGCTCTACAGAACTAGTCAGCCACACATTCCCGCCAATAACCGAATGATGGCCGATATGTGTTTCGCCGCCCAGGATTGTGGCTCCGGAATAGATGATCACATGGTCACCTATCGTCGGGTGGCGTTTTACATTGGAAAAAACCTTGTCCACACTCAACGCTCCTAAGGTTACACCCTGATAAAGCTTCACATAGTTACCGATGGTACAGGTTTCGCCGATCACCAATCCAGTTCCATGGTCAATATGTAAATGGTGACCTATCGTTGCTCCGGGATGGATATCAATTCCTGTTTTGGAATGTGCATGTTCAGTCAATATACGGGGTATCAAAGGTACACCCAGCCGATGCAGTTCATTAGCCATACGGAAGATACAGATCGCAAAGAATCCCGGATAGGTGCGCACGACTTCTCTCTTATTCTGTGCTGCAGGATCTCCTTCCATTAACGCGTCTGCATCCCAGCACATCAATTCATAAAGCTGCGGAATCCGTTCAAAAAACCGGTGTGCTACCTCCGAATGATTGCAGCTTTGACACGCCTTGGATTTACTCAAGAGCTGCTCCAGCTCCAATTCAAATTGTTCAAAAGCGAGCTTTACATCATCGACCGATTTCATCTCGCCAGAATTTCGTTCAGGGAAGAGCACATCGACAATCCGGATAGCCCATCCACAGATCTTCTTATTAGAAGGCATTTCTAGGACAGCCAATTGCTGTTCATAGATATGTTGATAAAAATCATGCATCTTCACTAGTTTATTAAAACAAATATACTATACAATATTGATAGATTAAGCCTTATTATTAAATCTTCGCTCCATTGACCGTCATTATTGTCCCTTAATAAAAGGCGCAATTCTTTCAGCCTAAAGGACCAATCGTTCAAACAGCTCTTTCAATGTCGCTTCAGGATCCTCACACAATCCGGGATGCGATGCCGAACATTGAATCAGGGTACTCCGCTTTGCCGTCAGCCAACGGAATCGTTCGGTCATATCCAGTGCCGCAAGTTTGCCGGCATCTTTTTCTCCATGGCAGATTCGCTGGAAGGAAGAAAGATGATTTTCAATCAGTTCCAATTCGATCTCCGGACAAAGCGATCGGACCTTTTGTTCATTGACGAAATAAACCATCTTCGCAAAACGATGCTTACGACAGTAAAGAGCTACACCTACATTGATAAATTCCTCTCGCTCCACTCGTGGTATCAAGCGTACCACGGCATACTCATATACTGTCTTTTCTGGCATCTTCAATCTGTTTTACAAAAATGGATGAATTGGCTACACGCTGTTTCAGGAAAGAAACATACACTTCGCGCGCATCGGCTGCAGAGAGCTCACGTTCAGGATCTTCCAGCCATTCATCGGGTACCACAGCTAATATTCCCCGAAATGCGGCTTCCGTAAAAACAGAACGGTATTCCTGATCTATTTTCTCCACCATACTGGCATTTTTTAACAGTACGTGATCCTTAATCTGAACAAATGGTTTTAGGGATTGTTCTTCCCAATTATCCCAACTGTGGTGGAAATATAAGGACGCTCCGTGGTCTATCAACCAAAGTTCTTTATGCCATATCAGCATATTTGTATTCCGCACGGTACGGTCAACATTCATCAAGAGAGAATCCAACCAGACAATTTTCGATGCTTCCTCCGCGCCGATAGCATCAACATTCGCATCAAATGTGATGGCTCCACTCAGAAAATGAAGTCCCAGGTTTTTCCCTACACTAAATTTGAGCAGGTCCTGAATTTCCTCATCGGGTTCCGTCCGGCCAAAGGATTCGTCCAACTCCGCAAATACAATTTCGGGAACTCTCAATTTTAGCAGTCTTGCCAGCTCTCCGCCGATCAGTTCCGCGATCAATGCTTTTCGCCCCTGACCTGCTCCCCTAAATTTAATCACATAACTAAAGCCGTCATCGGCATCGACTAATGCTGGTAAAGACCCTCCTTCCCGAAATGGTTGAACATATCGGATGATCTCCACTTCTCTAATAACAGGTTGTTTAAAATCCATGAATTTATATTTTTACGATCTTCAAAGTTGGCAATACCTTGCAAACTGATCAAACTTATCTAAAGTTACCTATATTTAAACGTTTGAGGATATAGGAAACGAGAAATTGACGCCATGCACTTGCACAATACAGCTGCCCCTTTCCACTGCGAACTTTTAATTGTGGTAATATCCAAAATTATTGCTTATATTTTAGCAATAAAGCACAAATTGTACATTCATTTGACCGTTGGAAGTATTATTTTCTAATTATATTTGTAGTGTAATCACAACTTGTCTCATCAAGTTTCTTCAATCAACGATATGGATACCATTCAGGAATATAACAGTGTTATCAAACATTGTCAGGATTTATTTATAAAAAAAACAAAAGATTATGGAACGGCATGGCGGATTATGCGCCTATCTTCCATTACGGATCAGATTTACATTAAAGCACAACGTATACGCACGCTAGAAATCAAAAAGGTTTCCAAAGTAGGCGAAGGAATTGTTGACGAATATATCGGTATTATCAATTACTGTGTCATGGCTATGATTCAGATTGATTTGGGTGAAGATGGCGAAGAAAATTTGGATCCTACCTTTGTGAATCAGAAATATACCGAAAAGGTTACTGAGACCAGAGACCTCATGCTTGCCAAAAACCACGATTACGGTGAGGCATGGCGCGATATGCGTGTTTCTTCCATGACAGATCTGATCTTAATGAAAATACACCGCGTTAAACAAATTGAAGATAATGACGGGCAAACCCTTGTCTCTGAAGGCATTCATGCCAACTATCAAGATATGCTCAATTACGCAGTTTTTGCATTAATTAAATTAGGAATCGCACAACAATAATCGGATTATGACAGCTACACAGCAGCGTACCACAACAAATTATCTTTTAGGATTTTGCCGGATTTTTACGGGACTTCTTTTCATATTCTCCGGTTTTATTAAAGCAAATGACCCAACAGGGTTTGGCTATAAGCTTCAGGAATACTTTGAGGTCTTTCACCTCACAGCTTTTAACGAATATGCTACTGCCATCGCTGTGGTGATCTGTGGTTTTGAAATTTTGTTAGGAGCACTGCTGTTACTGGGGGTCTATGCAAATGCTGTCGCATGGGGCCTGTTGCTGCTTATCCTGTTTTTCACCTTTTTAACCTTCTACTCGGCATTTTTTGAAGTCGTAACTTCATGCGGCTGTTTTGGAGATGCCATCCCACTCACACCTTGGCAATCATTTTCTAAAGATCTGGTGCTCTTGGCGTTGATCCTTATTATATTTTTTAACCGAAAGCAATTACGGCCAATTATCAAAGGATCAGGCAATCAATTCGTTGCTACCGTGATTACAGCGATCATCTCCTTGGGCATTGGTGTCTACACCGTAAACTACCTCCCCTTTATTGATTTCTTACCCTACAAAGTTGGCAACAACTTACCTTCATTAATGGTACTACCTGAAGGCAAACAAGGCGATGTGTTTGAACAAATCTATACCATGAAAAATAAAAAGACGGGCGAGACAAAGAAGGTCAATGACAAAGTTTATATGGCTGATAAACTATGGGAAGATGAATCATGGGAAATTATAGGTGAGCCTGAGAGTAGATTGGTAAGAAAGGGATATGACATCCCTATTCCTGATCTCTTAATTACAGACGCTGATGGTGCAGATCATACACAGGAAATCATTGCCAACCCGTATTATAATCTTGTGATCGTCGCAAAAGATCTTTCTTCAACCAATATTGACGCTATCCAAAAGATCAACCAGGCAGCCATCCAATTAACAAAAGATTACAATGGACTGCGCGTAGTTCTATTGACTGCATCTGCATCTAAAGACGCTCAATATCTGAGTGATAAAATGCAATTAATTGCTGAGATTTTCTATGCCGATCTCATTCCTTTGAAAAGCATGGTCCGAGCAAACCCTGGCGTACTGCTTCTAAAGGGAGGCAATGTTGTGGGAAAATGGCATTACAATAATTTTCCGGATGCCAAAACCATTGAAGATAAATTTCTAAGTAAAGACAAATAACAAACATGCCTAAACCTATATTTTTGATTGGTTATATGGGAAGTGGAAAAACTACCCTAGGTAAGAAACTTGCCAACAGACTTGAACTTCCATTTATTGATACAGATGAGGAGATCGTGAAGCAAATTGGTATGAGCATTACCGAATATTTTGGCCAGCATGGAGAAGACGCATTTCGAGCATTGGAACGTGAACAATTGCGCAAATTTGCAGATAGTGCCGCTGTAATCTCCACCGGTGGGGGGGCTCCTTGCTTTTTTGACAATATGGAATGGATAAAGACGAATGGTTATGCTGTCTATTTACAAATGTCAGCCAAAGCACTTTTTGATCGCCTTTCTCAATCAAAATTACACAAGAGGCCTATTCTGATCGGAAAATCTCCTGAGGAACTCCGCGTATTTATTGAAGAAAAGTTGACCGAGAGGGAACCCTACTACACACAGGCACATCTGACCATCGACCAGTTAAATACGAGCCTGGAGACATTGGCCGATCTAATTAATCAGCACAATAAATAGATGATGAATATCCGTATACGACACTACTTCCTTTTATTGATCTGCTTTGTGGCGAGCAGCTGCTTTCGTAATGGAGCCAATACAGATGGATTGCCAGTGGGTAAACGTATACAGCTTCAGAATGTAGAGGAATTATATCAGTTTCTGACCTATGACGATAATCGCTATCCTTTGGTCAGTTTGCATCGCGGTGGCCCGGCATCCGGATACCCTGAGAATGCGATCGAAACATTTTCTTATAACGCGAGTCTGCAGCCTGTTCTTGTTGAGTGTGATGTCCGCATCAGCAAAGATTCAGCATTGGTGTTGATGCATGACAATACATTAAATCGTACAACCACAGGCAGAGGACCTGTCAGTGCCAGCACTTTATCGGAACTCAAACAACTCCGTCTATTAGATAACAACAAAAAAATAACGCCCTATAAGATCCCCACACTGGAAGAAGCCTTATCCTGGGGAAAAGGAAAGGTAATTTTCACATTAGATATCAAGAACGATGTACCGTATGAAGCTGTTATCAATGCTATCCGTAAACAACGCGCAGAATCTAGTGTAGTCATCATTACCTACAGTGCCAACCAGGCAGCCAAAGTCCATAGTCTTGCCGGAGACTTAATGATTTCGGCTTCTATCAATACGACAAATGATCTGGCAAGACTCAATGAAAAGGACATTCCAGACAATCGTTTATTGGCCTTCGTTGGAACACGGGAAGCGGACCCTCAATTGACAAAGATACTGCACGACCATGGCATTATGTGTATATTGGGTACGTTAGGTAATCTGGACAAACAGGCTGACAAAAAAGGATTCCAAGTCTATGCTGGATTTATTGACCGCGGAGCAGATATATTGAGTACGGATAGACCTACCGAGGCTGGTCGAGCGTTGAATTTCTATATCAAGAAAAGAGGGATCACTTCGAAATTTATTCAATAGGATTTCTAAAACTTTTTTCCTTCGAATCAATATAGAAATCGCTGCAACGTATTAATGATTACTCCATTAAGTGAGCGCATATGACACCATATGGGCATCCTATCCTTAGATCTCCAATGATCCCTTTGCCTTGGATAAACTACTTACCTAAGCTATTCGCTGCCCGTATAGATTTTAAATCATCAAATAAGTTAAGGTTCATCAGACGTTCTTTTTGCTGCAATCCTTTTGACCAATTTATAGATCTCGAACCATAAAACAGATAGCGCAGCGACTGCGAGTGCAATTCCCAATTCATCCCCACTCAGTGCCATTACGTCAAAGAATTGGGCGACTGGCGGTACATAGAGTATCACTGCTAAAAATAGTAGCACAGCCATCGAAATCCCTAGAAGCAGTAAGTTTCGATTTTTAAAACTTTCAATGATACTGTAGTAGAAAGACCGATTGGCGTAACTCAACAAAATATTAGCAAAGATTAACGTAGCGAACACCATTGCCCTCGTTTTTTCCTCCGTCCCTCCCTGCTGTACTGCAAACTGATAGACAAATAAAATCCCTATCGTGATGGCCACACCTTGAACAATGCTTATCCCAAGCTCATTTATACTCAAAAAAGTATCGCTCATAGCCCTGGGAGCTCGCTTCATCATATTCTTTTCAATAGGTTCATTTTCATATACGATCGAGCAGGTGGGCCCCATGACCAATTCAAGAAAGATCACGTGCACAGGACTAAAAATCTGCGGAAATACCCAGCCTAAAAACAGCGGCAGGGATACGGTCAAAATGATGGGTATATGAATAGAAATAATATATTGAACCGCCTTCTTGATGTTTGCATAAATTCTTCTTCCCGCTGCTATACCTATGATAAGCTTTTGCAAATCGTCATTTGTAATAATCAGTGCGGCAGCTGATTTTGCTATTTCAGTACCTTTATTGCCCATAGCAACGCCGATATGGGCGGCTTTTAATGCTGGACCATCGTTTACGCCATCACCAAGCATCGCAACGACCTCGCCTTTCTTTTTCAGCGCATTTACAATGGCCAATTTAGCGTCAGGGAACATTCTGGTAAATAGTGTTGTTTCTTCTGCGATAGCCATGATTTCTTGCTCAGATCGGCTTACGATTTCACTGCCGTTGACCGGTGGTGCCGAAACACGAATTCCAGCTTGAGCTGCAATTGCTTTAGTCGTGTCAGCATTGTCGCCCGTGATTACCTTGACTTTAATACCCGCCGCGTAAATATGCTGGAACACTTCATGAATACCTTTTTTGGGCGGATCATAAAATACCGTCAATCCCAAAAACTGGAATTCAAAATCCTGTTGTTTTGCAGGAAAATTATTTCCTTCGAATTTCGCTTTGCCCACGCCCAATAAACGAAACCCCTCCTGCCCATAGGACTTAATAATAGCTCTAATTTTATCTTTTTCATGATCAGAGAGCTTGGATACACTAAGAATTGCCTCAGGTGCCCCTTTGGCAGCAATAATCCGATCTTTCTCCGAGTTTTCAAAAAGATGGGTCATCATGGGGGGCTTGCCTTCTAAAGGATATTCGTGAAATAACCGATATTCTTTTCTTACATCCTGCCTTTGTGTTTTTTCATATATTTTATGCAGGGTGATTTCCATAGGATCAAAAGGTACAGGTTCACTGCTCCACATCGCATAATCGATAAGTTCACTTAAATTCGCCTCACCAAACCTTTCCTGTTCATAGGATGTGTCGGTAGCATAATCGTACAGGTATTTTAATTGCATCGAATTCTCCGTAATAGTCCCGGTTTTATCTGTACAAATCACTGTAGTGCTTCCTAAAGTTTCTACAATACTACTTCTTTTTATTATGATCCCTTCACGCATGAGTTTCCATGCGCCCAGTGCCATAAAAGTTGTGAATGCAACGGGAATTTCTTCCGGCAATACAGACATTGCCAAAGTAAGCCCATTGAGTAAGCTCGCAACTAAATTGCCGCTGTCAATAAAACTGTATAGACATACCAATAAAAAAATGATGATGCCGACAATTGCCATTGCTTTTACAAACTTTTGGATTTGCACTTGCAATGGTGAGATTTCCTCTTTGATATTTTTAATCGATTCGCCTATCTTCCCAACACGCGTCTCTTTACCGATTTTTGTCACTTCAAACACAGCTAGGCCAGAGACTGTCACTGTACCGCTGTAGACTAGATTATCTTCGGATTTACTATCCTTAAAAACAGAAAAACTCTCTCCCGTCAGTGAAGATTCATTGACAGAAAAATCGTTACTGTGCAAAATATAACCATCGGCGTTTATAATCCGCCCCTCTTCGGTAATACAGAGGTCGCCGACAACAATTTCGTGCGTAGGAATTTCAATTACTTTACCACTTCGAATGACTGTACTTAACGGTTCATTCAGCTTTTCCAACTCCTCAAGAGCCTTTTTGCTGCGGTTGTCCTGATAAAAAGAAATTGCCGTAACAGCGATGATAGCGACAAACATAAATACCGCCTCACCATAATTTCCTACAAGGACATAAATGATGGAAATAATAATTAACAGAATCAGCATAGGTTCCTTTAAGATATCCACAAGCAGTTCATACCAGGTACTCTTGTGATCGTCTCTCAATTGATTCCAGCCATGTTTAGATCTGGAAGCATTCACCTCAGCTGCAGAAAGACCTTTCAGATTATCAGGAATATTATATGACATATCGAATTAACTAGGTAACTAAATATAATGAATAATTCTTGTATAATATGAGTTAAATCATCAGTCGGCCTCTAATCCCTCTTATGCGAAACAACATGTTACAATCTTTCATCCTCAACCCATTCTTTTTTATAAAAAAAAGAGGATACCTCGCTCATTGAAAGCAAATTAGCATAAAATTTATCTACTCATACTTTTCTTTTCTTGAATATTTCTAATACAATGATATATTTGCGCAGAAATTCACTTGGGGACTTTGAATTTCATATTAGCCAAAAGCGATTTTACGATCATTTTTCCATAATGCCAAGACAGCTTCTCGCTATTGAAGTCCTTCTTTGCTACCTATGTTTTCAGCTTGCATAAACACATACAGAAGCTGCAAACTAACCATATATTGTAAAATATTTCGATACCTTTCGTGAGATATGGAATTGAATCTGAACTTGCCATGGCCTCCATAATAGTATATTAATAACGAAATAAAATGGTAATCTTAATTGCAGAAGACAATGAGCTGATATTACGGACGATAGAATATAAACTGACGAAAGCAGGTCATGAGGTCATAGTCACTACAAATGGAAAAGAAGCTATTGAAAAGATCAACACACTGGAGCTGGATCTGATCATTACTGACATCATGATGCCATTTGCTTCCGGAATAGAAGTTCTTTATTCCATTAAGAAGTTCGAGAAAAAAATTCCCGTTATTGTACTTTCGAACATGGGGCAAGAAGAAGTGGTGATTGAAGCATTCGACCTTGGCGCCTCAGATTTTATGGTGAAGCCTTTTAGCCCAGAAGAACTCCTACTGCGGGTCAATCGTTTGACAAGTCACCGAATGGAAACTAAATCCATTTCAGATAGCCTTTAATGAAACGTGAGCACCTGTCTTTTAGATATCCCCTGTCAATTGACTAAATCCATTTCTTCAACAATTTAAAAACTTTGTTCTTTTTTGCATAAGGTGGATAAATCAGGTTGGACAGAGAAAATCTAGATTGAAACATTACTGCCCATGGCAACTACTCAAGCCTCTTCCATTGATCCCTGTTTTGTAAAGACCATTTTTTCCATTGGGCAATACAATAGAGCGATGTACCAGCTTTCACCATACGTCCCGATTGGATGCCCGCAAGGTTTCATTGGCATAATTTGCTACTTCATCGTCCTCATCTACAGTCTTTAAACGCAGACGCAAGTTTTCTAACCAGTCGGCTAAAGCATCCATAACGGTTTCACCGTTTCCGAAGATACCCTGATGTGGATCTGGCCCCAGTAAACACCAATAGGAAGTTTCCTCTCGAAATACGACTGGACGAAGCGCTCTAATTTCAACAGGCAATTCCTCCGATTCAAAATCAAGCGGTACAATTTTATCCGTAGCTATTTTCATTTGTTCCATAATGCGTATTACAATTTTTCAAGTTCTTCGTCCGGCCAAGTTAGCAGCTCTTTTAATAAGTAGGTCTTTGGTACATTATCTGCCGTATCTTGCGCAAATTGCCGTAGAAATTCCTGTAGATCACCCTCAATTTTAATTAATTTCCCATCTTGTAGCACATCGTATCCCTGCGCTATCCAGTCTTCAATTCTTTTCTTACTGATTTTTAGTTTCTCCATCTTTTTCTTCTTTGCGAAATATTAAAACAGTTCAGTGATATTGAACAATCCCACCCCGGATTAGCTATTGAAAGCAGCCCCTTTGCAACTGGAACAATCCCATTGCTTGAATAGTTGGCGTTATTTTAAATTATCCATAAAAAAAACACATTAGAAGATAAGCAGTTACAGACCATTTATCGTTTATCAAAACATTAAAAAAAATATTTGGCAAACTATTTGTTTCAACAGCGAAAGTTTTCGAAGCCGAAAACTCAATACTCAATTTTTTTAATTTATCATGAAAAAAGTAATTCTACCTTTTCTAACACTTTTTACGCTACTATTTGTTGCTCATCAACAAGTAACTGCACAAACACCTTATCGCACAGCTATTGGTCTAGGAATAGACGTTGGCGACGGTCAAACACTTTTCGGTCCACAGATTAAGCACAATTTTGGTGGAAATGATGCCGGGAACGCACAAGTATTATTTGGAGACAATATTACTGTTATCGGCGTTGATTATTCATACAACAAACGTATTCCGGGATCTCGCGGTCTTTCTTGGTATATTGGTGTTGGTCCACAGGTATCCTTTATTGATTATGGCAAATGGCATGATGACTGGTATGACGATTACCACTGGAAAGATGGAAAAACACATACGGACTTTGCAATCCGTCCAGCCTTAGGTCTAGAGTTCAGAATTCCTTCTGCCCCATTGGCGATGCATTTCGACTGGAAACCTTGGTGGAACCTTTCCCATGGATCTAATTTCGAGCCATCGCGTTTTTCTTTAGGATTTAAATTCGTTTTGAAATAGAATAAAGAGATATAAGCAATAAAATCCTGCACATCATCCGTATGGCAGGATTTTTAACAACCACAATCTTGAGCTTGTCACTAAGCTAACTATAAGTCAATAGCCCTCTGATGTTGACGTAGATTCTCAAAAAGTGCTATTGATAAAATCCCACCAAATCGAATAACAAATAGCAAAAATTGGTATTTGAATATATAATACTTATCTATCGATTTGATACGTGATCGGTTGTCCGGTAGCAATCTCCCGTTCCAATATCTGTTCCGGAGAAAGGTGCTCTAAATACATAATTAGTGCCCTTAAGCTATTACCGTGCGCAACAATAAGCACATTCATCCCTAGTTTCAGCTGTGGAGCGATAACATGTTCATAGTAGGGAATAACACGCTCGTAAGTATCTTTTAAGCTTTCCCCTCCTGGTGGCGGAACATCAAAAGACCTACGCCAGATATGCACTTGCTCAGCCCCATATTTTTCTGCTGTTTCGTCCTTGTTCAACCCCTCAAGTTTTCCATAGCCCCGCTCGTTCAATGCTGCATCTATCACAATCGGAATGGGAGGATTTCCCATTTCGTCCAAAATAATTTTTAATGTATGCTGCGCTCTTATAAGTGTTGAAGTATAAGCAATATCAATTGGTTCATGTGCTAAGGCCACACCAGCCTTTCGCGCTTCCTGCTGTCCTAATTCGGTAATATCAATATCTTGCCAACCCGTAAAGCGATTTTCTAAATTCCATTGCGACTGCCCATGTCGGACTAAAAAAAGTTTTGCCATTATTTATTTCAAGTTTGCCTACTGCTGCTTTAATGGATGAATCGATCCAAAAAAACAATTTTCCTACAAAGAGATAAGGTCACACTGTGTCCTTACACAGGTATATAATAACAATATCTCAGTTTTGTTTTATTTATACCCCTTCGCACGCGCTGAAACGTCTAAAGTTTTTATCCGCTGCTTATCCAGATGCAATGACAGATTCTTTATCGCAAAAAGTTATATGACCATATCCCTCCCCATTACTATTTGTATATACTTAACGTTGATGTTCAAGACAAAAAGAAGAACCTTGTTTGCTAAAACCTTATTTACCTTCAGTAAGAAACAAATTAACACACTAAAAATCAGCTAAATAAAATCAAAAATAATTATTTAACATATTTTAATTCTACAATATGTAGAATGAATTCTATATTTGTAGTATGAATAAATTATCAGCTACAGAAGAACAATTGATGGGCTACATCTGGGAGATGAAAAAAGCGTTTATGAAAGATATTATGGAAGCTTATTCCGAACCCAAACCTGCTCCGACAACTGTTGCTACATTATTGAAGCGAATGACTGAAAAAGGGGCAATATCTTATGTGCTTTATGGAAATTCGAGAGAGTATTATCCATTAATCGATAAAGACAACTATTATTTAGCACATGTCAATGATATCGTAGAAACCTACTTCGACAATTCAGCATTAAAGTTTGCTTCTTTTTTCACAAAACAATCACAATTAAGCAAGGAGCAATTGGAAGAGCTGAAGAATATAATTGATTCTGAAATTAAAAACAAAGAGACATGATCCTATACATTGGAAAACTGATAACCTGTTCGGGTTTACTCTATCTTATCTATTGGTCGGTACTACGCAATCAGAAGCTGCTCGTATTTAACCGCTTTTATTTACTTGGGATTATTCCTTTGTCTGTCATCATTCCTTTGATCAAGATTGTTGTCCCATTTGATGTTCCAAACTTATTCAATAACGGAAACAATGCTACCCACTCCATTGCAGCAGTCAATATACAGCAGACAACGGATTCAACACTTCCCCATCACGGTCCTACCGATTGGTACAGCATTGTTCTGCTGATTTATGCAGTTATCACCCTAGCATTACTACTGAAACAGCTATTATTATATCGCAAATTCTTGGCTTATATTCATGCTGCTGCACCAAGCAATGATCAGTCAATTTATGTTATAACAGGTTTAAAAACGCCATTTTCATTTTTTCAAAAAATTTATGTCCCCAAAGAACCCTATCAACAAGGAATTATTGATCAGTCAATTATAGCCCATGAACAAGCGCATGCGAATCAATACCATTCTGTCGATGTACTTTTCATGCAGCTATCGTGTATACTTCTTTGGTTCAATCCCTTTATCTATCTTATCCAAAAATCGATTCGACAAACGCACGAATACCTTGCAGATCATGCAGTCGTCCAGGTTCATGAAAAATTGAGATACCAACATTTGATTATCGAGTGGAGTATATCCACCCCTGATATAAACGCATTACCGGCCAGTAATTTTAATTTCTTAACAACAAAAAAACGATTAATTATGTTACAAAAAAGAACAACCAAAGGTAGGCTCTTGCTAATGCCTGGGCTTACCTTATTACTGACAGCAGCCATTTCTATCTTGTTTTCAACACATGTGGAGGCGCAGAAAACAACGCCGGCTAAAACAGAAAAAGAGGCACCTGTTAAACCTTTAACAGCTCCGCCAGCCTCAAGGCAACCAGGTGCTCCCAAAGCTAACGAAACCCGGCCTAGTCCGCCGAAAAAAGATATTGCAGCTCCAATGAAATCCCGGCCGAGCGCTGCTTATCAGCAAGAAGCTAAAATACGATTCCGGGCACCTGGGAAAAAATCTGCCCCACCTCAAAAATCACCGAAAATAATCGATGAGGTACGTGTCGAACGAATCAAATTTGCAGAGCCTCAAAAAGAGCCTGCTCCATCAAAAAATGTTTCACCGATAATCGAAGAAGTAAAGGTCGTACCAAAAATTGAAGAAGTAAGGGTCGAAAATATTCAACCACGGCAACCAAGACGGATCAATGTTTCTGCAAATGCGAATGTCAATTCTAATCAAGTTCAAAAAGACCTACAGTTACAGGAAGAAAAACCTGTAAGAATCGTCTTAAAAGGAAAATCAGAAGTAGAAATAAATACGGTGAACAAAAAATAGAATAATACCGCTTAACTTACAATAAGAGGAATAAAATTCCTCTTATTGTAACATCTACCCACTTCAAGCTCATTTGCCTTTCAATCGCTGAAAAAATGATTACGTGACGAAATATGATTTTGGTTTACATTCAAGCTAAAAAAACGATAAATTCTACAATCTTCTATTTTCAAAGCAATCGTTTGCGTAAAAAAATTGTATAAAAACCAAATAACAAATCGGTAACATTGTAAAAGAGTACCAACAGTATACTTGTCGTATTTATATGCTATCATTAAAATGAATATTGCTGATATACGGTACTATATCCAATTATTAAATTCTGATCAGGAGGAATTTGGTTATAATATAAGTTTAAATTATGGAGGCATGTAAAAATGATGAGCTGGCCCTACTGCACGCTCTTAAGTCAAGCAATCATAAGGCATTTGAAATGCTCTACTATCGATATAGCCCAAGGTTGTACCGTCATATTCTTAATATGGTCAAGATACAGGCTTGTGCTGAAGAAATTCTTCAGGATGTATTTCAGAAATTATGGGAGCGGCGCGATGGAATCGATCCAGACAAATCCTTTCAGTCTTATCTATTCACGATTGCAAAACACCTCGTGTATGATTTCTTTCATAAAGAGATCAAAAACCGCAACTTAAAGGAGTTGATTATTTCCATTTCAACATCAGATTATTCACACATCGAGGAAGAATACGCGTATAAAGAGTCTAAAAAAATTGTCAATCAAGCTATTGAAAATTTATCTCCAAAACGCAAACTTATCTATACGCTATGCAAAATAGAGGGAAAAAGTTATGAGGAGGTCAGCAGCACTTTAGGTATCTCCACCTCTACCATTAGTGACCATATTGTGAAGGCTACAAAACAGATTCAAAGTTTCTGCTTGAGCAAGGAAATTACGCCAACTTTGTTGCTTGCTTTTATAAGCGCGGCATTGAATCAAAAATAACATTCATGCTGTTTTTCTCTATTCAAAACAGATCACGTTCATAGGTATTCAAACTACCTATTTTAAACCTTTTAATTTTTTTTATTTTTTTTTTAAAATCAGAGCAGAGGACAGGCTCTAGATTTCCGTAATATCTATAAATAGCCAATCAGTGAAAGATTCGAAACATATAAAACTATTATTTGAAAGATATCTCAATAACCACGCTTCAAAAGAAGAGACGGCAGAGCTATTTCAATATTTTCAGGACACGAATAACAAAGATGCACTTGAACAAATGATCGAGAATAGACTTGAATCTCCGAGCAAGGAAGAACTTATCGACAAGACGACTTTGGATCGTGTTTTTAGCAAGATTGATCTTAACACAGAACCACAGAAAATCAAAAGTCCTACATGGTATAAAATTGCAGGAGCTGCAGCTGCTATAATACTGATTATCTCTATTTCTTATTTATTTCTTAACCGCAGCACATACAATGATCATACAGCTACCATCATAGAACCCGGTGGCGATAAAGCAACTCTTGTACTTTCTTCTGGTAAAACGATCATACTGGAGGATGTTGCTAATGGAAAGTTAACGGTGGAGCTCGGCACAACAATTGAAAAAACTGAAAAAGGCGAAATTAATTATAAGATTGAGGGAAATACCGATGTACGCGTCGCCATGAATCTTTTGAATGTACCAAAGGGCGGACAATTTCAGATAACCCTTTCTGATGGCACAAAAGTTTGGCTAAACTCAAATTCCAGCCTCAAATATCCAAGTGCATTTTCAGCCTCCGAACGCAAGGTAGAGCTGACGGGTGAAGCCTACTTTGAAGTCTCAAAAAATAAGCAAAAACCATTTATTGTTGAAACTTCGCTCCAAAAGGTCGAAGTCCTAGGGACTAAATTCAATATCAATGCCTACGATGACGAATCTTCCACACAGACATCCCTTGCAGAAGGCTCTGTAAGAGTGAGCTGCAGCAAGAGCACAACCTTACTAAAACCCGGACAACAAGCTACTTTAACGGATCAAAATATTGCCGTAAAATCAATAGACATGGATCAAGTATTAGATTGGAAAAATGGTGATTTCAATTTTTCCAATAACAACTTACAGGAAATCATGCGCAAAATCTCACGCTGGTATAATATTGAAGTCATTTTTGAAGGTCCCATTTCGCAGGAAACCTATGTCGCTCAAATTTCCAGAAAAAAACGATTAAACGATGTACTAAAAGCACTCCAGCTTTCCGGATCCATCAGATATAACATACGAAACAATAAACTATATATATCGCAATAAACTATAACACAACCTTATAAACAAAGATTATGAAAGAAACCAGTCCAGCCTAAACATTTCTTCCCCAAAAAATAGCCGAAAATGCCTGCCAGCACTCTCGACTAATTTTTACTTGGAAAACAAGAATTCATTTCAACATCAAACCAGTTAACCAATTTATAAATATATGCATTATTATTTATGTAGTAAGTATTGTATTGTCTTTTTTATTAAAGCTATGCGATACATCGGATCATTATGCAGCACATCTACAAAAGTTGTGATCCTCTTAACAGCATTTATCTTTCTCGCACGTGTCTCCTCTGCTCAAAATGTTACCCTTAAACACAAGCAGATCACATTGTCCGAAGCATTTCAGGAAATCAGACAACAGACAAACGTCGATTTTATCATTAAGACAAGTCAACTCGACAAAGTAAGGCCTATTCAAAATATAGATATCCAGAATAAGCCACTGAAGCAGGCCCTTGAAAAATTATTGGAACATCAGCCTTTGGTCTTTACAATTGACAATGGCATCATTGTGATTTCGGACCGAGAAAAAAAAACGCCCCTCGCCCCCACAGTTCAAAAAAATGGAAAAATCGAGATCGTGGGTACGGTGAAAAATGACGGAAACAACCTTTATGGTGTTAGTGTCAAGGTTAAAGATAGTCCGTCAATCGGTACAACCACAGATGGCAATGGCAGGTACATTCTTGTGGTTCCCACAAATTCGACACTAATATTCTCCTATGTCGGCTACGCCAATCAGGAAATTGCCATTGCCGACAAACGTCGCATTGATGTGCAGCTAAGTCCCGATCAGAGCTTGAGTGAAGTGGTCGTTGTCGGTTATGGAACACAGAAAAAAACTAGTGTCGTGGGAGCACTGGAATCCGTAAAACCAGAAACATTACGTATTCCGACTGCTAATCTTTCCAATGCATTAGGGGGAAGGCTTTCAGGTGTAATCGCCGTGCAACGTTCGGGTGAGCCAGGCGCTGATGGAGCAAGCTTCTTCATTCGCGGTGTATCAACTTTTAGTGGAGCTACCAATCCGTTGATCTTATTGGATGGTGTGGCGATCTCCAAAGGAGATCTGGATGCACTGGCACCTGAAGTTATCGAAAGCTTTTCGGTCCTAAAAGATGCAACAGCAACCGCCGTGTTTGGTACAAGGGGAGCCAACGGTGTACTAATAATTACTACCAAAACAGGTAAAGATCTCAACAAACCTCGTATTTCAGTACGAGCCCAATCGCAAATCTCACGGCCTACTTCCATCCCTAAATTTGTTGATGGAGTAAGTTATATGGAAATGTTTAATGAAGCCGTTACGGGTCGTGGTACAGGCGAGATTCTCTATTCCCAAGATAAAATAAATGGCACAAGATTAGGGCTCGATCCTTATGTATATCCCAACGTTGACTGGTATAATGAAATGTTCAAGTCCCATACTATCAACAATGAGCTCAACCTAAACGTGCAAGGTGGAGGTAGCAAAGTTGGCTATTTTCTCAGTGCGACAGGTAATATTAGCAATGGTCTATTGCGGAAATTTGATCTCAACTCTTTTGACAACAATGTTTCTGTCAAACGTTATAGCTTTCAGAACAATATCAATGTCAACCTCACCCCAACAACCAAAATAGCCTTAAAGCTCAATGCCCAGCTTCGTGATTACTATGGTGCCGGTGTGGACGCTCCGAGTGTCTTTGGTGACATCATGAATGCCAATCCCGTAGACTTTCCCATTATGTTTCCATTTACCGGTATTGACAGAAGAGATGTTCAATATGGGGGTAAGGCTGGTGGTACAGTCAACAATGGTTTTATCAATCCTTTTGCACGTATGGTCAATGGTTATCAAAATGGCTTCCAAAGTACCTTATTGACGACAATCGATGGAGCTCAAAAACTTGATTTCATCACAAAAGGACTTGAATTTAAAGCCTTGGTTTCCTTTAAAAACTGGAGCAATACAACAACAAAACGGACCAGTGGCTACAATCAATATATGATTAATAGTTATGCACCCAACCCTGCCGGTGGATACACTTATGATTTAGTGATGGTAGGTCAGCCGCAAAACCTCTCACTTGGGACCGAAACAGGTACTAGTGGTGATCGTGAAATCTATTTTCAGCCTTCCATTGAATACAACAGAACATATGGCAATCACTCCGTATCGGGATTATTCCTTTACAATACAACCGATTTCAATGTCAATAATCCTTCTGACCTGATCAGCTCTCTACCGCGTAGACGCCAAGGCATCACGGGCCGCGCAACTTATGGCTTCGCCAATAAATATCTTGCCGAGGTCAATTTTGGGTACAATGGTTCTGAAAATTTTGCTACTGGAAGTCGCTTTGGTTTCTTCCCTTCCGTTGGTTTGGGATATGTACTCAGTAATGAAAAGTTCTTCACAGATCTATTTCCTGTTGTCAGTAACCTAAAAATTAGAGGTAGTTGGGGTAAAGTTGGCAATGACCAGATTGGCGGTGGGCGCTTCCCTTATCTTTCGGACCTCAAATTGGACGGTGCTTCTTTTACGACAGGCATAGATCAGAACACGACTTATACAGGACCTACCTATCTACAATTTGCTAATCCCTTAATTTCATGGGAGGTTGCGGAGAAGAAAAACATAGGTGTGGATCTCGGTATTCTTAACAGTAAGTTCAATATTGTTTTCGACTTGTATCAGGAAGATAGAACAAATATCTTCGTCGACCGTTCAGCAACAATCCCCAATGTATTCGGTACAGCAGGAACGAAAGTATATGGCAATGTTGGCGAAGTAAGGAATAGAGGATTTGATTTCTCATTAGAATGGAACAAAAATGAAAAAGACTGGGGAATATCTATGCGCGGAACCTTTACCTATGCTCATAATACTGTGCTTAAAAATAATGAACCAGCCTTTACCAAATACCGCAATCTATCGCAAATCGGTTATTCCATTGGTACAAATTTAGGATATCTTGCTGAGCGTTTATTTATTGATCAGGCCGAAATAGACAATAGTCCCTTACAGCAGCTTGGTGGTTTCGTAGCCCCGGGAGATATCAAATACAAAGACCTCACTAATGATATCGATGGTCTAAACCTAATTAATAGCGATGATAGAGTACGTATGGGCTACCCGACGACACCTGAAATTGTATATGGTCTGAGCACTTCCATCAATTACAACAAGTTTGATTTCTCCTTCCTGCTCCAGGGGGTGGACCGAACCTCTTTTATGATCAGTGGCTTTCATCCATTTGGAAATCAAGGTGTGCGCAACGTCTTAGAGTTTATTGCCGAAGACCGCTGGAGTCCTGAAAATCCAAATATATTTGCTGCATATCCAAGACTGAGCAAACTGGATAACCTCAACAATACCGAAGCTTCTTCTTACTGGCTCAGAAATGGAGCATTCCTAAAACTCCGAAGTGCCGAGATTGGTTATTCGCATAAATTTGCCCGTATTTTCCTGAGTGGTTATAATCTTCTGACCTTCTCTAAGTTCAAACTCTGGGATCCTGAACAAGGGGGTGGCAATGGCTTGGGATATCCAACACAGCAAGTATTCAATCTGGGTATCCAACTTCGTTTCAACTAATGCAACCTCAAAATTAAACCGATCAGTAGAATTTTAAAATGATTTATCAGATGAAAAGAAAATATATAGGCTACCTTGCATTGTTTGCATGTACAACTTTTTTTATTACCACTTCCTGCAGCAAATTCTTGGATATCGTCCCTGATGAACGACCTTCGGAAGCAGATGCCTTTCGTGATCCAAATTCAACCAAAGGTTATTTATACTCCTGTTATGCATGGATTCCAAACTCACGGGTCGGAACCTCTTCCATAGATTTGATGACTTCTGACGAAGTAACAACCGCTTTTGAGCACGAGACCTTCGCCCGATTTCCCCGTGGGCAATATACAGCCTCAAGTCCTGTAATTTCTTATTGGGACAACCTTTACAAAGGAATACGACAATGCTATATATTAATTCGCAATGTAGAAAAGGTCCCTGGAATAGATCCACAGGAGGCTGCACAATATAAAGCAGAAGCCAATTTCCTAATCGGTTTTTATCATTTCCTGTTGGTGCGTATGTACGGTCCTGTTGTCATTGCAGACCAGGAGTTCGATGTAAATGCCCCTTCTTCCGAATATCCTAAACGTTCAACTTATGATGCCTGCGTTGATTTCATTATTAAAAAACTGGATGAAACTGCTGGTCAATTACCTTCTGTCCGTGCAGCGGATGAATGGGGGCGTGCTTCCTCTGTTATCGCGAAGGCTCTCAAAGCTAGAGTGTTACTTTATGCTGCTTCGCCACTCTTCAATGGAGGTGGAGGTGATAAACAGAGCTTCTATGCCGATTTCAAAAATTTAGATGGCACGGCATTGATCAGTACAACCTTTGATAAAGAAAAATGGCGTCGTGCAGCAGTAGCCGCTAAAGAAGCCATTGATGCTGCCGAGCAAAGTGGCGCTTCGCTGTATAAAAATAGCACCTATAATACGGCATTACCAGCAAACCCTATTGAAAAAGACCTGCGCCTTACTTTTATTGACAAAGTAAATACCAAGGAGGTAATCTGGGCGGAAACACGCCGGGAAGGTCTTTACGATTTCCAAAATAAATCTACCCCATTCCTCAGTGGCGCACAAGGTGAATCATATAACGGTGTGTCCCCTACCCTCACTCTCATCGAATCCTTTTACAGTAAAAATGGACTTCCGATTGACAAGGATCCCAATTACGACTATGCAGGAAGATATGGTATAACCAGTACGCCAAATGGCAATACACTCGCGTTAAATCTAAATCGGGAACCACGCTTTAACGCCTGGATCGCGTATCACAACAGCTACTATGAGGTCGTTAGAGGAAGTGCCAATCAGATCCTTGTTCAGTTTAGGAAAAACGACAATTGTGGGATCCAAGGAAGATCTAATAACTATTCACCAACAGGGTATCTCAACAAAAAAGGTATTGCACCTGAATTGAACCAAAGTAGACTCCAGGTCTCCGTCAATTATCCATGGCCGGTAATACGGCTAGCAGAGCTATACCTGAACTACGCCGAAGCGTTGATCGAGTATGGTCAGGATCTGAATACAGCCAAACAATATATTGACCGTGTTCGTGTCCGTGCTGGGATCCCTGCGATAGATGTAGCCTGGGCTCCAATTGGCGGTGCAAATAATCAGGCAACACTACGTTCTATTGTCAGACAAGAACGCACCATTGAACTTTATCTGGAAGGCCATCGTTTCTGGGATTTAAGACGTTGGATGATCGCCGATCAGTATCTCAACCAACAGGCAAAAGGGATGAATATACAAGGAGGTACCGATACTGAGTTTTTCAAAATAACAACGGTAGTTTTTCCACGCAGTTTTAGTCAGCGTAATTATTTAATGCCTATACCACAGGAAGAGATCAATAAAAATGAGGAATTGGTACAAAATCCAGGTTATTAACTTAATGAAATGTACAAGATGACATACAATATCAGACTATTCGCCTTGCTCTTTTTAGCAATAGCGTGTAAAAAAGAAGAAATTAAAATGACCAAACCACCACAACTGGTTTCGGTTGAAGCAGAACCGCGTATTGGCGGGGCTCTTCTGAAATGGGAATTTCCTGCTGACAACAATTATCTCTATGGACAGATTACGTACAAAAAAGTGGGTTCGAAAGATCCAGATAAAATTTACAAAATCAATATCAGTCCTTTTGCCGATACAATACGAATAGATGGACTGATCAATAAATATGATTACGTCTTCAACGTGCAATTGTTCAATCAGGACAAGAATACAAGCATTGCCGGAGATATCATTACCAGCAATAGTATTAAGCCAATTGTCAGGCCTTCGGAAGTGACCTATTTCCCGAACGAATTGACTAAAATACAGGTAACCGATAATATGGTAGAAACCTATACGCAGGAAAGCAGCGAGGGTCCAAAAAAGAATTTATTTGACGGCGATAAAAACACCTATTGGCACACAGCGTGGTCTGCAAATACAGCCCCCCTTCCGCACTGGATCCAGCTTAATTTTCCACAAGAAGAAGAGATCGGAGTCATAAAGTACTTCTTCAGACAGAACAATAGCGATGAGGCCGGACGTCCGAAACAATGGGGAATAGAAATAAGTTCAGACGGCAAGCAGTGGACGAGAGTTTTTACATCAAAAGACAATCTTCCCACATCAAATGTTGCTGAAGAGCAAAGTTTGGCTTTTGATAAAAACTATAAGTCCAAATTTTTCCGTCTAATGATTCTTAAAAACGGTGGTAAAAGTTATACACATCTGGGCGAAATGAATGTCTACCGAATGCGTTCTTCTATCATTGACAAAGAAAAAGAAGCTGAAGATAGCTATTAATCGTCATCGCAAGGATTGTTTTTTAATCATCAATGGTGCTCGAAAGGGCACAATGACGGAGGTAGAAATACCTCCGTTTTACTTTTCTCTTCAGTATATCACTAGCGAACAAGTTCCAAAAGGGTACGATCTCAAATTTCTGATGAGCATAAAACTATTCTATGAAACAATCCCAGCAAAAAAATAAAAATCTTTTTTATTACCTTAGATAAATAAATCGAACAAGAAAACAACTTGTTTTTTCATTAACTATAGTTCACATATATGAAATTATATGCCTTTGTTTTGGGAATAGGCCTATTTCCTGCTGCAGGATTGTGTCAAAAGACCATCAGCCCAGGTAGCGGCGATATCAATACCAACTATATAAAACCAGAAAAATCACTGTATACGGTCTATTATGTAAAAGATAACACCTGGGACAAACAGGGATCATTGAGCTATAATATTGTAGCTGCCAACAATCAACTGACCTTAACCAATACCTATGTTCCAAAGGATAATGCCTGGACTTCGATCCGTACGACTGTCGCTGATGCAAAAACACTTCAGTCTATCAGCTATTCTAGTGATGGCAAGGAAACAAAAGTGAACCTCAACTTTGGAGAAACAATTACAGGTAATTATTATTCGAAGAAAACCAAAAAGGAAAAAAAGATCAACTTAAAGCCAACTAGATCATTTGTCGATTTTAACTGGACCGACCACATGATTTCAGCTCTGCCTTTAGATGTTGGTTATAAAGCGCGCATCCCACAATTCTATTACAACAGTGATTCGGACATTTTTGTCGAAGACTATACTATCAAGGAAGTAAAAAGCTACAGTTATGGTTCGCCAAAAACAGGCAAGCATGATAGCTGGCTGGTCACCCTTTTAGAAGAAAGTACCGGCGCAATCTATAATTACGTCATCGATAAGAAAGATCGCCGATTATGGCAAAGGGAAATGTCTATGGGAAACGGCAAGTGGGAAATTACGGTAAACGAGGAATTGGACTATCAACCTATTAAAAATAGATTCAACAAAGAACAAGCCGCCCAGCAGATTTCCCAAGGAAACAGTGTTATTATCGGAACTGCCTACGCACGATCTAACTCCGGAAAAAAACTTGGCGGACTCGTGAATACTGCCAAAAAGCAGTATGCTCCAAAAGGAACAGAAATTACTCTTTTTGCCAATTCTGCCTATTATGAAGAATGGCTGGAGGTCAATAAAAAAATCCGAAAACAGAAAAAGGTCCAGGAAGTCCCATTAGATCCTGATTTTGGTTATGCTGTTAAAAAAGCGAAGGTATATGATGATGAGGGCCATTTCGAGTTTGCAGATCTCATGCCTGGTGCCTACGTTATTATGGCCAGTTTCGATTTCACCAATTCGTACAACTATTCCTATGTATCGGGCTATACCAATTATTATAACTATTGGGGCTATACAGGTTCGACGACAAATTATGGTACGGCTAGGTCGTCTTATGTCGACAAAGCTAATATTGAAAAACATGTCACTATTGACAGAGATGGCGAAAAAAAAGAGGTAAACTTAAAGGAAATGTAGTCCAAAAAAAGCCGCTAAACCAGTTCGTTTTAGCGGCTTTTTTTGGTACTTATACATGCATTTAAACACGAGAAAATCATCGTTCCATTCTCTGTTTATCCCTTTACTTTTTTCGAAGTTCGATATAACGGTCTATGCTAAACGGAAAGCTATCAGCGCTACGCAGCAGAAAACAGGCTCCTGCTCCTACCCACACCGAATAATCAAAAGTCGATTTAATCCCTAAGGATAGACTCATTGCCATCGCAAAGCTAATCAACAGGATACCAGCAATTAATGCACTAAAACGCAGCTTATAGCCGACCAGCAGCAAAATTGCTAAAATAACTTCTAAGAATGTTGCACCGATAGCAAGTACATTCCCGAAAGACTCAGGCACAAAAAAATTAAGCGTATTGGAATAGGCCACAAAATTGGCCCAATTTCCCCAGGAAACATGGGGTGTCCCAGGTTCTCCCCAAAAGCCCAAACGATCTGCTACAGCAGATAAAAATGCTGTCGACACAGCTAGACGTACAAAAAGTTGACTATACATGAGATAAATTATATCAATCAAATTTAAGAGCGCAAAGACAGTTTAAACTTAAACCAGTTTAAGAAATTATAAACAAAAAAGTATCTTTATAAGACGATCGATCATAACTACCTTGGTTTAATCCTAAATCATCACAATAGCTATATCGCATGTCAACAAACCAAAGTACAATGCTATATTTCAATCAGCCCATAGAAAATTTACTACAGCTGCAGGGTTAATTCCTGCTGTTGCTGGTTTCTAAAAATAGACAACTTCGGCTGGTCAGCGTGTACATGCTTTTTAATAGCTTGCTGCAGGTCTATTAATTTGTCTATTTTCTCCCCTTGATAATTCAGTATAACATCTCCTATACGCAGGCCACTTTTATAAAGATTACTTTTTTCATCTAATTGCAGCAGCAGCACGCCGGCTATTGATGGCAACCCTGCAGCTGACTGTTCCCCTAAGGTCTCCACAGATTTAAATAGCCCCGACTTCCAGGTCCACCTGACATCCTGTTCCTTTGCCTGGGATTGGATCGGCTGCGGTATTTCAGGAGCTACTGCTAGCGCCTGCAGTCTTTTACTCGTGACGCCAAAATGCAACATATCAAAATTTTTAAAACCTTGATCTTTCCAGTTCTTCAATCGGAAATCACCAAGAGCTGGGTTCATAAAGTTCAATTCGACAACACGGCCATGTTTTTCAATGCCCTTCGCCTGATCTTTGTCTAAGTCACCCTGCAATCCGTAGATATTATGGTCTACCTCTTCGCCCCAATACCTGACCTGAATATCCTGATGGGACTGCATCACGATATTATGACGGAAGACATCATGACTATGCTGAAACCAGACATGCGGATGGAAACCATTGTTGATCATCACATTGTTATATACTTTACGATAAAATCCCTCTCTAAGCTTTAACCCTCCGCTTAAACAGAGATTGTTGTAGATCTCATAATTGGAAGATCCGTCATCCAAATCAATATCCCAACCGTGATCACATCGAAATCTATTATCATGAATTTTGGTTGTTTTGATGGCATCCAGCAATATTAAATTCGGATGTTTCGCCGTCAGTGAATCCATCTCTTTGCGATTGGGATGCCAAAATCGGTCGCGTCCCCAGGAATTGAAAGCGCCATGATCACTAGTTTCCAAGACCGTATTAAAAACATCGTTATAGGCTATTTCGTGACCTCCCCAGGTGCCATCGCCTACATTGATACCCGCACGGGGCACATTGTAAATGGTATTGTGCAAAATCCGTAAAGATTCAGCCATGGAAACCTGTACGCCCGCAACTTGTTTTTCGATCAATCCAATGCTATGAATCAGATTGTCGCTGGCCTCACAGTCCATGGGATAATCAGCGCTCTTTGGGCCTCTTATAGTATCCATTTGGTTCAACGGAACAAACTTTTCATAACGAAATGAAGGTGATCGAACGGCCTCCGGATCTCCTACAAAGTTGATTGCTCCAGCGCCGATCTGTTCGATCCGGTTGCCTTCAATCTTTACACCTCGGTTGTAATTATTAACGAAAATTGCATTCCCACCCAATTCAATAAAATCGTTCGAACGGAAAGTACAGTTTTCAGCACCTTCAATCATCAAGGCCCCTTGTCGGTAGATTGTCCAGTCACTGCGTAATAAGGGTTCTGCTGTTTTCATAAAGGTTGGAGCAGTATACATAAAGCGAAGGCCACTAACTTCAATATCGTGTATTGGATTGGAAGATGATCCGGAAAGGTTGATCAGATTTTCCAATTGCGGAGCCACAAACTTCAGTTGATTCGGATTAATTCCTTTGGCCGGCATATAATATAATGTTGCTTCCTGCTCGTCCAGATACCACTCCTGAAAGGTATCAAGCTCTTCAAAAATATTTTCTACAAAGCGATAGGTCTCGTGCATTTTGCTAGGACGATTATTTTGCTGGCCACCTTCAAGCTTCACCGTCGATGAACCATCTTTTCCCATAATCTGATAATGGAATCCCCCCCAGCGGCCAGCATGCAAAGCATGTACAATTCCACCTTTGGGATTTTTCCAGGTTGCTACACGTTCGGGACTTAATGCATCTGCGGCATAACCTTGAAATGGCAAGACAGTGGGATCATAGTTTGGATAACGTGCCCGGACAAGATGCTCATCATTAGCATATAGACTTTGGAAATTTGTTCCTCTGGGGACCTTCGCTGCCCAAATCCCCTGATTACCTTCTTGCCATTTGAGGTCAAGAGATTTGGCTCCACTCAGTATAACCTTTGCTCCATCCGCGGCTTTGATCCGCAAGGGTTGTTTTCTCGTCCCAGATACCACAGCAGACATCTGGATCGGCTTGTCCAGCTGATAAGTCCCAGCCATAAAGATAATTTCGATGGCTGAGGCATTTTTTCCGCGTTTATATTTTTCTACCGAGCGCAGCGCAGCCTCGGTTGTGGCATAGGGACTATCCATAGTCCCCCGGTTTCGATCGTTTCCTTTTGTGCTGATATAAATGCGTTTGACTGAGCCAGACTCTTGCCCATACACACCAAGCGAAACGGCACAGGTTAAGCCAATAAATAATAATGTAGGGAATAGCATGAGAGATCTCTTCATAATTTTAGTCGTCCATTTTAATTTCTAACTCGACTATATCGGGTATAAACGGCATATAGCAAAGCGGTTAAGGTCATAAAAATAAAGTCGTTTGCGATTCACAAACGACTTTTTCTGTTCGTGTATCCATACAATAGATAGATCTATTGTATTTCATCCAGTCAACGCAAGTTCTATTGAATGACTTCACTGATCTGTATCTCTGGAGTAATATTCGTATATTTTGGAAAATCTTCGGCAAATTTTTTCCCGTTTTCTTTTAAATGATTCTGATAGGCCGCAACGGAATCAAAATATAAATGGCAAATTGCTAAATAAGTTGGTCCTGCTTCTGAGCTACGTCCCGAAAGTCCCTTATCAATAGTTACACCTTTCAATGCTTTACCGTAAACTTGTTTGACAAGCGCAATATGTTTAGGAATATAATAGCTCCAATCAAATGTCTTTCCTGGTCCATTTGGATAAAAAATCGAGACCTTGATCATCCCTTTTTTATGAAAAGGTGGATCTGCCTTTACAGGGTACTGAAATCCCAATAACATGGTAATCAGCATCAGAACTAAAATGAGTTTTGTTTTCATAGCTAAGTAAGATTAAATAACATTCTCTCCCCTGGAACCTTTGTCAAAAATCGATAAACAGCGATTAGTATACAGCCTAGTTCTTCTTCCGCTCTGCGGCTGCTTTTAACAAAATTTCCCTACTGGCTATGGGTACATTTCCATTCGCATCAGGTCCGATATTAAGCAATAGATTTCCGCCTTTTTCATTGATTTCGCGCAGCTTGGTATTTACATCCGTAGGAGATTTCCAATTATTGTCTGACTTTTTGTATCCCCAAGAATTGTTTAGGGTATAACAGGCTTCCCAATCGTAATCCAGTGCAGCTCCAGGGTGCTCTTGTTCAGGCGTTCCAAAATCACGCTTAAATTGATCACGTTTTGCAACACGGTTATTTATAATAAGAGAGGGCTTTAATTTGCGTAGATATTGATAAAGATCTTCCCCATCAGCCATATCCCACCAATTCACCCAGTCCCCGTCAAACCAAAGGATATCAGTATCATATTTAACAACCAATTCTTTCAATTGATTTTTCATGTATTGAATATAAGCAGCCTTCTGCTCTGGCTTCATCAGGATCTGCCCCCAGTCGCCTTTACCATTGGGATCAACATATTGTGAATCGTGGTGCCAATCGATAATGCTATAGTAGGTACCAAATCTGATTCCAGCTTTCTTACAGGCCCTAGATAATTCCTGCACTAGATCTCTTCCTCTCATTGGTGTCGAAGCAATATCGTAATCTGTATAGGGAGAATCCCACAGGCAAAATCCCTCGTGGTGTTTAGTCGTCAGAACAATATATTTCATACCAGCATCCTTAGCCAATCGAACAATACTGTCGGCATTGAAGTCTTTGGGGTTCCATGTCCTGATCAGTTCCGAATACGCATCCTTCGGAATATTCATTTCCGATTGTATCCATTCAGCATATCCTTTGGTTGAATTCTCTTTATATATTCCTCCGAGTTGACTATAAAGCCCAAAATGAATAAACATTCCATACTTTGCCTCTCTAAACCAATGCATCCGCTTGTCGAAATCCTTTTTGGATTCCTGTAAATAATTAACTTGGGCATATCCCATGTTCATAAACAACATGGTCATTAGAGAAAGAATACAGTGTCTTACTTTTATCATATTAATTTATATTGGTTCATTCAATTCCGCCAACGCAGCTGTTGAATCTTCTATTGGTATCTCGCTCACATGCGAAAAAGCTAAACCTTTCTGCTATTGCGATATATACTGCAAAATGTAAAATAAATATAGAAAATATGAATAATACTTTCTATTTATTGCAAATAAGTTACGCTAAGTACCACCTTACACCGACCATGATTTTATAGAAAATCAAAATTCGTCGGATCAAAAAAGTTACAGCGGCTAGCAATGAGATAAAAAAAATGCGGAGTTTAATTTTGAACTCCGCATTTTTTTTATGCCTTTAGTCAATAAGCAGGCTGGCCCTAGATTATTGGTCTTTTTTCATTGTTCCTTTTTCACGAAGATTGATATGCCAGCTAAAAGCTTCCTCCAACAAATGTGGTGTATGACCTCCTCTTTCACACGCGCGATTATAGTAGTCCAAAAGCTGTTCTTTATAATCAGGATGTACACAGTTCTCAATAATTACTTTCGCTCGCTCACGAGGGGCTAAGCCACGTAAATCGGCCAGGCCATAGTCCGTTACTAAAATATCAACATCATGTTCAGTATGGTCTACATGTGAAACCATGGGAACAATGTGAGAAATTGCATCCCCTTTAGATGCAGCCTGCGTGACAAAGATGCTCAAATAAGCATTGCGGGCAAAATCACCAGAGCCGCCAATACCGTTCATGATGTTCGTTCCTGAGGTATGGGTGGAATTTACATTTCCATAGATATCAAACTCGATGGCTGTATTGATCGCGATGATGCCCAAACGCTTGATTAATCCCGGTGTATTCGAAATATTCTGCGGCCGTAATACAATTTTATCGCGGTATCGATCCAGATGGTCAAAAACCCGCGAATAACACTCTTCTGAGACAGTGATTGATGATGCAGATGCAAAATCTAATTTTCCGGCATCAATTAAATCAAAGGTGCTATCTTGCAATACCTCCGAAAACATGGTCAAGTTGTGGAATTTACTATGTATGAATCCAGTCAAAACAGCATTGGCAACCTTACCAATACCCGCTTGAAGTGGCATCAGACTTTCCGACAAATGACCTAATTCTACTTCATTCTCAAAGAATTGCAAGATATGCTTGGCTATCGCAGTTGTTTTAGTATCCGGCTCAGCAATATCAGCAGGACTATCAAGCTCATTTGTAAAAACAATCCCCACTACCTTACTCGCATCTAAGGGGATAGTCTTCCGTCCAATCTTATTTTCTGGCGCTACAATAGGAATTACATTACGACGTGGGTAATCCTCTGCCTGATAGATATCGTGTATCCCCTTGATAGTCGTCGGTATTGCTGTGTTTACTTCTAAAATAACATGTTTGGCCAAAGCCGCAAAGGTTGCAGAGTTACCTACTGAAGTCGTTGGCACGATACTCCCGTCCGATTCTATGGCAGCAACTTCCAAAACGGCAATGTCTACCTGCGGTAAATTCTTGTTATGAAGAAGCTCCGCAGTTTCACTTAAATGCTGATCTATGAACAATACATCACCAGCATTAATTTTATTACGTAGAATACGATCAACCTGGAAAGGCATCCGTTTGGCTAGCGCCCCTGCTTCCGCTAATTTACCATCTGTTCCATGTCCTAGCGAAGCTCCGGTAATCAAGGTTATTTTTAACGGCTCGACTTTCGCGCGCTCAGCCAAGGCAGGTAACACCACCTTACTGTCTCCAGCCTTGGTAAAACCGCTTGAACCAACGACCATTCCGTTTTGAAATAGTTTAGCAGCTTCTTCCGCTGTAATCACTTTATCATGTAAGCTTTGAACTTTTATTCTTTCGTAAGCCATATTGTTATAATTTGATTTTATTCCATTATTGTAAACTTAAGAAATTGAAACCTATATATTTCCCTTATTTGAAAAGTTCTTTTGCATATTTCACAACCTCTTAACCAAACAATTTTAGCTTTTTTTTGGACTGCATATTTATTATCATTCGACACAAAGTTATCCAAACGCGACTTAAAATAGACAACTCGCTACAAATCAAAAATATACAACAAATCCTAATAAAAAAATATTTTGTATCACACTGATTGATAATATATATCACACTGAAAACAAATAACTTACAATAATAAAAGCAAAACCAAAGTAAGTAAATACTAACTCTCTAGCCGATTAATTGCAATTTTAATGTAAGCATACACTCACTTTCAAGAAGTAAAGACGCTGTCTAGTAAAAAAATCCTACCTTTGCTGCATAGTATTATAGGTCAAAATGAATACACAAGATATAACGACAGATGCGAAATATGTCAACCGTTATTACATGACGGAGGTCGACTCGTTTGAAGATAGCATTTACTGTCACCACGCTATTATAGCAGAGAACCATATTTCCGAGCATTGCCACGACAAAGATCAATTTTTATATACAGAAGGTGGTGTTGTATTTATCAAAACGGAGGAGAAATCATATTTTCTACCTGCCCGTCATTATTTGTGGATTCCAGCTGGCGTAAAACATAGTATTCATCCCAGTACCCCTGAGGTCGTTATGCGTAATTTGTACTTTCCAAAAACCAATAATGACGCACCATTTTACAGTAAAATGGGAATTTATCCTGTCAACGATCTTTTGATAGAGCTGATCATGTTTACAAATCGCTGGAATGGCAATATATTTCCAGTTGAAGAACCCAAATATAGTATTGCTACAGCATTTAAACTTATTCTGCCTGAATTATCGCTGCACGAGCTTCCCTTAGCTTTACCCTATCCAAATCATCAAAAATTAAAGGATATCGTCACTTACCTGGAAGAGAATATTGAGGAAAATGTCAGTTTCAAGAAACTTGCTGGATTATTTAATATTAGTGAACGTACATTGGCCAGACTATTTCAAAAGGAATTAAATATGTCTTTTATCCAATACTACACGATCCTTCGGATGTTGACAGCCCTTAAGCTCCTTTTGGATGAAAAACTGAGTGTAAATGAAGTTGCGCTCAAAGTTGGATACAATAGCCTCCCTACTTTCAGTAATACATTCAATAAGGTAGTAGGTATTCGTCCAAGCGAATATGTCAAACAAAAAGAATTGCTTATTTAAAAATGTTTACCTAATTTAGGTCAATAAACCTAATTCAGGATGAAATTCAAACATATCATTTATAGTGCTGGAATTTTATTGCTTAGCACTTCTTTATTTGCCAAATCTCAAGATAAGAAACCCAAACCCATTCAGTTATTTAATGGGAAAGATTTGAAGAACTGGACCCCGAAAATCAGAAACCACCAAGTTGGGGATAATTATAAAAATACTTTTCGTGTAGAAGACGGTTTACTCAAAGTAAGATACGATGGTTATGATAATTTTAATTTTCAGTATGGCCATCTATTCTATAATAAAGAATTTTCTGCTTATTTATTACGGGTCACTTATCGATTTGTTGGTGAACAGGTAAATGGTGGCGAAGGTTGGGCCTGGCGTAATAGCGGAGCTATGCTGCATGGACAGGATCCTCATACAATGGGTGTAGATCAAGACTTCCCAATTTCGATCGAAGGACAGCTTTTGGGTGGCAATGGTAAAGATGAACGGACGACAAGTAATCTTTGCACCCCTGGCACAAACGTCGTAATCGACAATAAACTCTTTACGCCACATTGTATTAGTTCAACATCAAAAACTTACGCTGGTGATCAATGGGTAACAGCAGATTTCTTGGTATTGGGAGACTCCTTGGTCCAACATATCCTCGAGAATAAGGTTGTTCTGCAATATAACAAACCTCAAATTGGAGGTGGAAATGTAACCGATTTCGACCCTAAAGTTAAAAAAGATGGTCAGCTTTTAAATAAAGGTACAATTTCACTCCAAAGTGAAAGTCATCCGATTGATTTCAAAAAGGTTGAGCTTTATGACTTGGAACCTTATATGAAGGATCCCAATAAATTGAAAAAGGTCATCGCAGAGTTACTTCCAAATTTGCAGCAATAAGATTATAGCGCGGGAAGATTTAAAATAAAACCTTCATGCCTTTGAAAACATCAATAGTGATGAAAGCAAGCTGAAGATTCTTTCTGACTTATAAAATAAATACATCAATAAAAAAGCATCGAAAATCGATGCTTTTTTATTTACCATTCGCTTGGAAAGAGAAATCCAAAGTATATAACATAAAGAAAAGGGATACAGCGAGCTGTACCCCTCTATATCTATACAAAAAGCTTACGCTAAACCGTTAACGAATTTAGTTAACTTAGATTTGTTGTTAGAAGCTTTTTTCTTGTGGATCACATTTTTCTTTGCCAAACGATCAAGCATAGAAATTACGCGTGGTAATAATGTTTTTGCTTCTTCTGCAGAAGTAGTGTGACGTAATTTTTTGATTGCGTTACGTGTAGTTTTTGCTTGGTAACGGTTTCTTAAACGTTTAGTAGCGTTTGCTCTAATTCTTTTGATCGCTGATTTATGATTTGCCATTTTTTTTAGCTAATTTTTATTCAATTTTTTCTTGTAATTCGGACTGCAAAAATAACACCTTATTTTCAATATTCAAAATCTATTTTATTTTTTAGGTTTAGTATATTTGCGACATGCAAAAATTATCGATGGATGAACTTCAACGTACAGATGTTGAATCGTTTAAAAAACAAGAAAAAACTCCTATCACAATCGTTATGGACAATGTACGGAGCATGCATAATGTAGGCTCAGCCTTCCGTACTGCAGACGGATTTGCTATTGAAAAAATATACCTATGCGGTATTACGGGTACACCTCCCCACCGCGAAATCGAAAAGACAGCGCTTGGGGCAACTCAATCAGTCTCTTGGGAATACTACAAAGACACCATTAGCGTGGTCGATCAGCTTCGGGAAGAAGGTTATGTTATTGTTGCCATCGAGCAAGCAGATGACAGCGTTATGTTACATCACTTTGAACCAGAAGATAATAAAAAATATGCGTTGATTTTTGGAAATGAGGTCAATGGAGTCGATGAAGAAGTCATGGAAAAAATTGACACCTGCATTGAAATCCCTCAATATGGAACCAAACATTCCCTAAACGTGTCTGTCGCAATTGGCATTATTCTTTGGGATTTTATCCAAAAACGCAATCTCAATTAAAAATTTATCAATAAAGGTCACATTACTATTCACATTGCTTCCATTTTAGAAAGCAAAATAGTAGATTTGTGTGCAAAATTTAAAGAAGAAATGAGTGTATTAGTTAATAAAGATTCAAAAGTAATCGTTCAAGGTTTCACTGGAAACGAAGGTACTTACCATGCTACTCAAATGATTGAGTACGGAACAAATGTAGTTGGTGGTGTTACTCCTGGTAAAGGTGGTCAACAACACTTAGACCGTCCTGTATTCAATACTGTTCAAGATGC